>Ga0210015_1005432_pt1 | contig 10343 bp, 9 predicted proteins | sample CryGeymeta201522_FD_185471 | JGI IMG/M metagenome (GOLD analysis project Ga0210015, IMG submission 185471) | Groundwater microbial communities from Crystal Geyser aquifers in Utah, USA - Crystal Geyser metaG 2015-22 (SPAdes) (version 2) | ecosystem: Environmental > Aquatic > Deep subsurface >...
TGCACCACGACCGGGAATTTTCGGATGCCCCCATCGGGCAGGCGGAGTTACACCTCACACTGGAAACGCGCGGCGACGAGCATATCAGAGAGATCGTGTCGGCGCTGAAAGACCGGGGATATCCCGTGAAGCGCAACACAGCAGCCCTGAACGACAGCGAGTGACGAGTGTCCCCGCTGACCTGTCACTCATCACTGCGAACTCACGGAGTTCGATGCGATCAAGTCTGTGCTCAGGTACTTCAGTCCGGTGTCCGGCAACACCGTCACAACAACATCCCCACGTTCCGCTTTCCGCGCAAGCTTCATGGCGCAGGCCACGTTTGCCCCGGAGGAAAACCCCGCGAAGATGCCTTCTTTCCGCCCCAGGAGTCGCGCGTACCGGATCGCCTCCTGATCGGTCGCAGTCAAGAACCCGTCGCAGAGGTCGTCATCCCATAGCGGAGGTTTCAGTGCGTAGCCCGTTCCCTGAATCTTGTGACTGGTGCTGGTCACTCGCCTTCCAGCAATGAAGGGAGCCGACGCAGGCTCCGCGGCAAAGCACTTTACGGATGGGTTGCTCTTCTTCAGGAAGCGAGACACACCGATGAAGGTGCCGCCGGAGCCAATGGACGTCACGAATGCTGTCACCCTGCCCTCGGTTTGCTCCCAGATTTCTCTGCCGGTCATTAACTCGTGTGCGCGCACGTTGAACTCGTTGTGGAACTGGTCGGCGCGGAAGGCTTTGAGCTGTCGAGTTAGCCGAGTCGTTTCGCGATCAACCGCCTCAAGATCCTCCCTGGAGACTTGACCGGGGCGCTTCGTCCCCACCTGCGGAACAACAACCACTTTGGCGCCGACGGCGCGCAGCATTTGTCGTCGCTCCTCGCTGTTTCCTTCGGACATGACCGCGATCATGGGGTAGCCCTTCACGGCGCACACAACGGCCAACCCCGTGCCCATGTTGCCACTGGTCAGCTCGATCACCGTGCCGCCCTTTTTGAGCTGACCTTGCCGTTCTGCCGCTTCAACAATTGCCAGCGCGGAGCGATCTTTGATGCTGCCTCCGGGATTCAGCAACTCCAGCTTGGCGAACACGCGTCCCCGCGCGCGTCCTGCGATGCGGCGCAGCTCCACCAATGGAGTTCCGCCGATTGTTTCGAGAACACTGCCGCAAACATCCATTCGCGCCACTCGTCACTCATTGCAGTTCTGCAAGTACCGCGTGAGCAATCGCACCCCAAATCCTGAGCCGAGTTCTTTGGGCGTTGTCGGTGTTTCGGTGCCCCCCCAGGCCGTCCCTGCGACATCGAGATGCACCCACGGAACTTCCCCCACAAAAGGCTCCAGGAACTTCGCTCCACAGATGGCCCCTGCGATACGGGGAGGACCCGCGTTGTTGAGATCAGCAAACTTGCTCTTGACCAACTCGTCGTATGCGTCCCACATGGGGAGCTCCCACACACGGTCGCCGCTGCGGTCGCCGGCTTCCTTCATTCTGTCCATGAGCGCTCGGTCGTTCCCCATCATGCCCGCGGCCACATGCCCTAAAGCCACGACGCACGCTCCCGTGAGAGTTGCCACATCCACGATGGCGTCCGGTTTCTGCTCCGCAGCATAGGCCAGAGCATCACACAGAACCAGTCTTCCCTCTGCATCGGTGTTTGTGATTTCCACCGTCTTGCCGGAGTACGTCTTCACGATATCGCCGGGCCGCGTCGAGCGGCCGCCCGGCATATTCTCCGCGGCGGGAATGAGACCCCACACCTGCGCCGGCAGCGCAAGATCTGCGGCCGCGCGCAGCGCGCCCATGACAGCGGCAGCGCCGGACATGTCGAACTTCATTTCGTCCATATCCCGGCCAGGCTTGAGGGAAATGCCTCCCGAATCAAATGTGATTCCTTTCCCTGCCAGAATGACGAACGGCCCATTATTCCTTTTAGGCTCATGTTTGAGCAAGACAAATCTCGGTGCGTTGGAGCTTCCCTGCCCGACCGCGAGGAGGGTGTTCATCCCCCAGCGCCGGAGGTCATTGTCATCCCAGACTTCGCAGGAGAGCCCCGCCTCGTCTGCCATCGACTCGGCAGCCGCCGCAAGACCCTGCGGAGCAAGGTCGTTGGCAGGAGCATTCTGCAGGTCCCTCGCGAACGCTACACAGTCCGCCTTGACCAGCCCTTCACGGGTGAATTTTTCCAGTGAGCGTGTGTCCTTTCGATCCGGCGCGGCCAGCACAAAACGTTCGACAACCTGTAGCTTTTCAGTATCGTTCGTCTGGTAGCGTTTGTACTCGTACTGTCCCAGGACAACCCCTTCCACAGCAGCGCTCACGAAATCCGCAGCAGGTCGCCCCACCGGCACCAGACCTGCGGCCGACTCCTTCCGCAACTCACGGATCTTCCGAATCGCTGCGCCAAAAGCTTCGCAGGTGGTTCGGGGGACCATCGCCTTCCGCTTCCCCATGCCGACCAGAATCACTCGTCCGGCGGGCATCCCAGCCGGTGTGTGAAGCGACATCACACGGTTTGCTGAAGCTCTAAACTCGCCGGTCTTCAACAACTGTGAAATGAGTCCTCCCACCTCTCGATCGACGAGGCGCCACCCTTCATCGGGTGCATTGGAGTCCTCAAATACAGGGACAATCAGTGCATCCACGTCCTGATTGCACAGAGGTTCTCGCCGAACTTCTACACGCATTATTGCTGTCCTTTCACGAAAGGTTGCTGGTGCAAAGAAAGGGTGCATCCCGGAATTACGGAGATTGCCGTAGGATAAAGCTCCAGCTTTGTCAGATGCACATTGGAATGGCGGGAAAGAGGTCTGCCACTGACAAAGCTGGAGCTTTATCCTACGGCGACAAAGTCGATGTATCCACTGACAAAGAAGGATGGGAGGCATCATCCATGCGCGACGTTGCACCACGCGAGATGAAAATCGAACCGCGAAGTCGCCAAGGCCGCTAAGAAGAACCCTTCGCGTGCTTTGCGTCTTCGCGGTTCAAGGCATCGATTTTCGGAGGAGGTCTCCACGGCAGGGAGACCGGGGTCAGTGAAGATTCACCAGCCGAGGGTCTATTGCTCCTCGATCGACGCCCCTGCCTCTTCCAGCGATTGCCGCCCTTCTTCAAGTGACTCACCAACGCGCCCGACAAACCGCTCAAGACGCCCCAGAATATCGTTGGCGTACTGTCGCGCGCCGGCACGGATTTCGTCGGCGTGCATCTCCGCGGCCTGGATTATTTCCTGGGCGCCCTTCTCCGCCTGGGCGGTGACTTCGTGCTCGGAAACCAACTGGTCTGCGCGCTCGGCGGCTTCCTTCATAATCCGATCCGCTTCCTGTCGGGAATCAGAGACGATGCGCTGTGCATCCTGCTTGGAGTTGATGATGATCTTCTCCGAATCTCGGGTCACGCGGTCGGCGCGTTTGATGTCTTCCGGAATGGAATTCCGAATCTTCGATGTCTGCACGAAGAATTTTTCCTCATCGATGACCGTCTTCCCGAACAGGTGCATCGTTCCATTTTCCACGAGTTGCTCTAACTCGTCCAAGAGCCTTTCAAGACTAATGGCCTTCCCCTCCCTCCGCGTCCGGCATGGTTAATAAACGGATGAGAACAACGGACATTCTCACAGAAAACCCCAAAGAATTCAACCGGTTTCATATTTTTCTTTCAATCCTCGGTTCACGCATGCCGGCACCATCTGACTAACATCCCCTCCATAACTGGCGATTTCCTTGATGATGCGGGAACTAAGATAGGCATGGGATGTGCGGGTCATCATGAATAGTGTCTCCATTTTCGAGTACAACTCCTTGTTCATCTGCGCCATCTGAAACTCGTACTCGAAGTCCGACACGGCTCGCAGACCTCTAACGACAACGGTTGAGCCGCGTGCCTTCACGAAATCGACCAACAGCCCTGAGAACTGATCCACCTCCACCTCCGGGATGTGGCGCACGGATTCACGAATCATGGTCACCCGTTCATCAAAGGTGAAGAGGGGCTGTTTGTCGTCGGTGCTCTTCGCTACGGCAACATACACCCGGTCGAACACCTTCGCCGCCCGCTCGATGATATCAATGTGGCCGTTCGTAACAGGGTCAAAACTTCCCGCATATACAGCCGTTTTCATACCTAACTCAACCTCGCGTAGTCGTTCGCGGGCAGGGCATGGAAACTCAGCACGGTGCTGCCCACTGTCCTCTGCCGACGCAGTACCAGAGGCTCTCCGGCAGCCGCCGTCGGTTCGCCGACCGGTCCCTGTGTAATGACGAGTCCATCGGGATTCATCACGTCTCCATTTTCGCGAAGCCAGTGCAATACCGCCTCGTTGAGCCGCTTCCCGTACGGGGGGTCGGAGAAGATGATGTCGAACTGCTTCCCCCGCGCCCGGAGCTTTCCCAACGCCGACAGGCATGAAGCTCGGATGATTTCGCCGGATTCCTTCAGCCCGGTCCTCTCGAGATTCTCCCGAATAAGTTCCACGCAGAACGTATTGGACTCCACGAAAATAGCACATTTTGCTCCTCGACTCAAGGCTTCGATCCCTACCGAACCGGAACCGGCAAACAAGTCCAGAAATACGGCATCCCTGATCTGAGGCTGAAGCGTGGAGAACAACGTCTCGCGAACGCGCCCCAGAGTTGGGCGCGTTGCCGTGCCCTTCCGGGTCGCCAACGGAATGCTCCTGGCGCTACCGGCAATCACCCGCACGACATCCTTCCTTCCGACAGAGGCGCCATGCAGAGCGCTCGCATGTCAGCCAACGAGGAACTTCTCAAGTTTGCCTCCGCAGAATTTGTCGAGGGCGGCGCGCAACGCACCGTGACTCACGTCATGGAGTCCCGTATCAACTTGCAGGAGCGACGCGGCTTCGCGACGCGCCACCTGGAGGATGTTCCCATCGCGAATCAGATCGGCGATGCGCAGGTCGGGGAGACCGTGTTGACGGGTTCCGTAAAGTTCCCCGGGACCGCGCAGTCGCAGGTCTTCCTCGGCGATCCGGAATCCGTCATTCGTCGCCACCATCGCTTGCAGCCGCGCCCGTCCTTCCTCCGTCGTGGCATGTCCAACAAGCAGACAATAGGATTTGTGCGGGCTCCTCCCTACTCTTCCGCGCAACTGGTGCAACTGCGCCAGACCAAACCGATGAGCGTCCTCAACGAGAATCACCGACACATTCCCGATGTCGATGCCCACCTCGATGACCGTGGTAGCCGTGAGGATGTGTATCTCGCCGTCGGCAAATCGTCGCATGACGGCCTCCCTTTCGGTCACGCCCATGCGGCCATGAACAAGCCCCACTACGAGGTCGGGGAATACCTGCCTCTGAAGTCTCTCCGCCATCTGCACGGCGGCCTCAATGTCGTTCAGCTTCTCGGATTCCTCGACCAGCGGACACACGACATACGCCTGTCGTCCCTTCCGTATCTCCTGGCGAACAAACTCGTAGGCTTTTTCGCGCTGTCGATCCTTCAACCAGCGCGTGGTGATCTCCTTGCGTCCTGGCGGCAGTTCGTCGATCACTGAAACGTCGAGGTCCCCGTAAACCGTAAGCGCGAGAGTCCTGGGAATTGGCGTGGCGGTCATGATGAGCGTGTGGGGGCGGCGCCCCTTCTGTTCTCCCGCATCTCCTTTCAGCACGAGCGAAGCCCTCTGGAGAACGCCAAACCGATGTTGTTCGTCAATCACCACCACGCCGAGGTTGTGGAACGCCACCTCATCCTGGATGAGTGCGTGAGTTCCAGTAACCACGCTCGCTTCACCGGAAGCGATTCGTTCGTGCACGGCGGAACGTTCCTTCCCTTTCAGACTGCCAGCGAGGAACTCAACGGGAATCCCCAAGGGACGCAGAAGATCTGAAAACACCCGTGAATGCTGCTCCGCAAGAATTTCGGTGGGCGCCATAACAGCCGCCTGGAAGCCGTTGCTCACCGCATTGAAGAGAGTCAGAGCAGCGACCACGGTTTTGCCGGAACCGACATCACCGTGGATCAGACGGTTCATGGGTTTGATGGAGCTCATATCGTCCAGCGCCTCACGACACACGCGTCGCTGGGATCGTGTCAACTCAAATGGAAGCGACTGAAGAAAACGAATCTTGTCACGGTTGGTCAACATCATCGGGTATGCGACAAACTCCGCCTGCAGGCCGCTCTTCCGCAACAGTAGCGCGCACTGAAGCAGGAACAGCTCCTCGAATACCAATCGTCGCCGCGCCCGTTCGAGGTCTTCGTGGGACCCCGGGAAGTGGATGTGCTGTAACGCAACCGGGAGGGCGAGCAGTTGGTGGCTCTCTCGGAGCGACTCCGGCAGAGGGTCCACAACGGCGGAGAGGTACTTCTGGAGCGCGCCGAAGATGACGCGCCGAAGATGACCTTGATGGATACCTTCCGTGAGCGGGTACAGCGGGACAATTCTCCCTGTCTGCAGGGCATCGCCATCGGGATCAGAGCTCGCAAACTCCGAGTTCGCAGTGATAACCTCATACTCCGGATTCTCGATGCTCAACATGCCACGGAAGCGATTCACCTTCCCAAACAGGTACACACAATCCCCCACCTTGAACCGCTCCGCCATGTAAGGCTGATTAAACCATGTCGCGTATGCCTGACCCACCCCGTCGGAAATCGGCACGCGCGTAATCTGCAGACCGCGCCGCCGCTCGGTATCTCCTCGCGCTTTCACGGTCGCACAGGTGGATTGCTTTTCGCCACCGATCAGCCTCAAGAGCGGGATCACTTGCCGACGGTCCTCATGGCGGGTGGGATAGTAACGGAGGAGGTCTGAGACGGTCTCAATCCCCAAGCGTCGCAGTAGTCCCGCCCTCTGTGGTCCGACCCCCTTCACATACTGCACGCTGTCGTCAAGAGATTCCTTTCTCTCAGTCGGAGGCCGGGACGAGAGATCTTGTTCACTACCCCTCTTTGGGTGCTGGCAAACTCCAAGCTCGAGTGTCACCGAAGTTGCTCCATTCTGACATCGCTGGCAACGCTAAGAATCTCAGCCATGCTACTGCACGCGACCTCCCATCGTCTCGCGTTCGCCGCTCCCGACGCCACGGCAAATCGCAGCGCAGACTCACAGTCCCACGACTTAGTCAGCCCGTAAAGCAGGCCGGCAATGAAAGCGTCGCCGGAACCGGTGGCGTTAACGCAACGAAAGCGGGATGGCGTCACGCGCCAGATGTGCTCCCCGTAACTTGCATACGCGGGATTTTCCCCGTCCGTAATGACCGCCGCCGTGGCGCCGAATCCTCTCAGACGAGCCAGCGCCGCTATCGCCGCGCGCTCCCCCCAATCGGCAGTTTCAACGCCGGTTTCGCTGCCAAAAGTCTCAACATACTCCTTCACATTCGGCTTCACCAGAAATGGTCTTTCCCCGACACCTAAACTCAACGGTGCGCCGTAAGTGTCGAGCACCACCGGAATGCCAGTTTCACGTGCGGCGCGGAGAATTGCGACATAGAAATCCTCCATGCCCTCACAGGGCACCGTTCCGGAACAAACCAGCCACTCCACGGAGCGGTCCCCTTTGGGAGAACGCTGCAGCATCCCGATCACTTTTCCCTGCAACTGCTTTGCTTCGGACTGCGTCACACGGTGTCCCGGCTCAAATACGGAAGTCTGGACTCCTGTCGAAGTCTCCAGCACGGTGAACCCGATGCGCGTCGTGTCTTCCACCTGCACGAAATCGCGCTTTATACCTTCCTTCTCCAGCAGCGCGTTGATGATCTCCCCGATCCTCCCGCCGAGGAATCCGGTCGCCACCGACTCGACGCCCGGATAGATCAACTGCCGAGACACGTTGATTCCCTTCCCGCCCGCAACATTCAGCACCCGATCCGTGCGAGAAATCTGGCCATGAGGGAACTGTTCCAGATGAAGCGTCTTGTCGAGCATGGGGTTTGGGGTCACGGTGAGGATCATTGTGTTTGCCCGTAACTATTCACCTGATGACACACTAACTTCGTTGCGGACTCACAGAGTCCGAAAGGAAACAGAGCGCCCTGTAGGGAGAGTAGGTGAAAAGTTACGTTTGCCCTTCAATGCCGAAGTGCCATCACGGAACGCTGAAGATCGGCGGGAGGCTCCACCTCCGGCATTCACGCTGGTAGCAGTTCCACCAGTATTGCGACTTGGGGTATCACTTTCCACGCGCCTCCCTGCGTCAATTCCTCGGCGCTGCTCTTCCCTGTCAGCACGCCAACACACCTCATCCCGGCGTTGTTGCCAGCGACCATGTCCGTCGGATGATCTCCCACCATCCAGACTCGGTCCGTCGACAGACCAAGATCGCTGGCAGCAATCAGCAAGTGCGAGGGATCTGGTTTCACCCGGTCAACGTCGTCGCGCGTCCGAATCGAGTCAGGAGCCAACGATTCGCCCATGATGATTTCCACTGCCTGCCGGCAGTTGCGGGTGACAATACCGACTGCAATCCGTCGTGCCCGCAAGCCCTCAAACAACTCAATGACGCCCGGCAGCAGGTGGGAATGGGCTGCAGCGCGAACCTCCACGTCGGTGATCGCCGCGGAGGCGGCGTCGATGAAGACGTCGGCCACCACCGGGCGTTCTATCCTCAGCTTTGCGGCGGCTTCGTCGATCGCTTCAAGGATGTATCTCTTCTCAAGGAACGAGGGCGGGACACCCATCTCGATGCCCACGCTCTTGACAGCCTCCCGTATGCACTGAAAATCAATGTTGAGGTGCGCCAGAGTGCCATCGAAATCGAATAGAATGCCTTGTACTTCAACGGCAGGAGAGTGTTTCACTTGACGGATGTCTCCGACGGAATTTTTCCAGACGATCTCTGAGTTCCCTTGTCATCCGAGGCGGTTGGGCGCGCCGGCTCCTGCACGGGGCGCCGCACCGTCAGCCGCGTCACTTCTCGATTGGGCAGCAAGTGGACAACCTCTGAGTTCTGCGCGTCTCGCAAGGTGGTCTGACGAAGCGTCAAACCCTCCACCGTGCCCACAACCTCCCCCACCTTGATCTGGTCGCCCGGGGCAAAGCGGTCCTCCGCAAGAATGATGTAGCCGGCGCACATATCCTGGAAGAGAGGGCGCAGTATGACCGACGCCGCAATCACCACCGCCAGAACTGCGAGGTACACAGGCTCCATCGGGACATCAAACACGGCGAAAATCATGAGAAAAGCGAGGGTGTACATCAACACTCGCAGCACCCCGCGAGGTCCGCTCCGCAGCTTGTTGCGACGCCGCAGACGCCAGGTGGGGTCTCGTCCGGCACCCGCGCCCAGCAGAGGCCCGATATAGTAATCGACGCGTTTGCCGATGAAAAACACCAGCAGCTCGAAGACCAGCGCAATCTCAAAGATCCGCACCGCCTTCATGGCAAGGTCAGGAAGTTTGGGTATCAATTCTGGAGGCATGGCGGTTCCCTCCGCTTCACATTCGCTCTGCCCAAGCACGCGGAACTGCGCTCTCAGGACGGCGATATCGTAGCACATGTGCAGTGGATGCGACAAGGTGGAAGGTCAAAGTGGGAAACGCGGATTATATTCGTTACGGGTGAAAACACCCCCTCACCCTCGAACCCTTTGGGTTCGCGCCCTCTCCCCATCGGGGGAGAGGGTCGGGGTGAGGGGGTGTTTTCCACCCGCAACGAGTATAAATGGATTGCTCTCCAATGGGGCGCGGTCGCGCGGCAGCGTCGCACCACGTGGGATTTGTTTACATCAATCCCGCCATGTTGCGGATGGAAGACGGGAAAGCCTGATCCCACACCTCGCCTACTCTTGCTTCGCTGTATACGAGTGCCCGCCAAGGATGGCGCGCAGCTCTGCGGCCGAGGTTGCCTTTACCCACATATTTGAGCCTGTGGGTTGGCGGTTTTGGTGATCGCAGCCCGGAGGGCTGATTGGCCGACCGGCGCACCCAAGATGTGGGTCATGGTAAGGCTGGGGGGAGACCTTTGCGGACTCTGCGTCTTTGCGTGAGTTAAAGTTTCAATCCAGACCCCAAGGGGGGCAACGAAGACAATCTCACGCAAAGGCGCAAAGATGTATGTTTCAATCCACGCCACCGCGGGGGGGGCGACTCGCGCGTTGCAGCGATCCGTCTATCGTAGGGAAGACGAAAACGCGGTCCCGAAACTGTGATTGCTCCATGGTTCACCCCCACGTGCGTACCGTAGGTTAGGACTCCAGTCCTGACGGCTTTCCGCCTCAACGTGCGTGGGGAAGACCAAGCTGGATTCTTTCGGGAAAAGAGGCTGGTCGGTTCACCCCCACGTGCGTACCGTAGGTTAGGACTCCAGTCCTGACGGCTTTCCGCCTCAACGTGCGTGGGGAAGACTTTTTCCAAACTCCCCTGGAGTTGTATCATAAGGAACCCAGTGCATCCT
>Ga0210015_1005433_pt1 | contig 10342 bp, 6 predicted proteins | sample CryGeymeta201522_FD_185471 | JGI IMG/M metagenome (GOLD analysis project Ga0210015, IMG submission 185471) | Groundwater microbial communities from Crystal Geyser aquifers in Utah, USA - Crystal Geyser metaG 2015-22 (SPAdes) (version 2) | ecosystem: Environmental > Aquatic > Deep subsurface >...
CCGCATCCGCCCGCAGGTCTCGATCAGTCCCGCCAAGTCGGCACCTTCCTGGTACGCCCGGTACCCCTCCCGCAACTCTCGCACCTGCACGCCGCTCATCGGCTGCTTCAGGTACTGAAGCAGCAGCATCACCTGGGCGCGATCCACCTCCGGGCGGTTGATACTGCACAGCAGCACGGTTGAGACCGTGGCCTGCAGCGGATCGACTTCCTTGGGCGCCTCCTCCTGGGCTTGTTGGTCCCGTTGCGACGCCAGCACGTCTCCGACGACCGCGTCCATGACCGCCTGCCAGTCGTAGTCGGGGATGACGCGCGCGGTGCCCTCGTCGCAGGCGATGAGGTTTGCGATCTCGAAGCGGTTGTCGGTCGCCTGCCGGGTGCGGAGGTCGTAGTAGCGCCAGTGGTGGTGCGTTTGCAGCTCCCCAGGCGCGCTCTGTCCGGCGAACGCCGCCCCGCCACGGAACAGACCCGTCCGGTCGCGCGCGGCGTAGGCTTCCTCGACGGTCAGCCACCGGTCGCCAACCCGCGACGCCTGGAGGTAGAAGAAGACGCCCCGGGCGTTCGGCTTGACCAGGCCGCTGTGGATGCCGTCGGGCAGCGCTTCGAGCTTGTCGCGACCGACTGTCTTCAGCACCTGCGCCAGCAGCTTGAGCATGTACTCGGTCGAGGCCAGTTCCATCGAGCGCTCTTCTTCGGCCATGACCGAGCCGTCTTCCGCCTCGATCCGCTTGAGGGCGTTGAAGGCGCGCGGGTGGACCTCCTCGCCTAGCACGCTGGCATCCAACATGCCGAGATCGTCGATGTACGCGATCTTGGCCTGGAGGCTCTCGACCAGCTTGAGCAGCCGCTCCAAACCCTTCTCCGGGAACAGGTTGTGCAGGTGCAGCAGGTCGAACTCAGTGCCGATGCGGTCGATGCGGCCGGCGCGCTGGACCAGCCGGGTCGGGTTCCAGTGCAGGTCGTAGTTGACCAGCTAGCCGCAATCCTGAAGGTTCTGCCCCTCGCTGAGCACGTCGGTGCTGAGAAGCAGGTCGACCTCCTTTTCCGTGCCCGCCCAGTCCGGTCGGTCGTTATGCTTCGGTGCAAACGCCTGGACGACGCGCTTCCGGTCCTCGGTGTCCACGTCGCTGTCCATCAGCCGGACCTGCGGGCCGCCCAGCGACTTCATCAGTGCCTTGTCCTCGACGACCTGCCGGTGGACGTACTTCGCGGTGTCCTTGAAGTACGAGAACACCAGCACCTGCTGCCCCTTCAGCTCCTCGCGCAACAGCCGCTTGAACCGCGCCAGCTTTGCGTCCTGCTTGGGTCCGATGCCTTGCACCTGACGCCACAGATCGGTCAGCACGTCCACGTCGTGCTGGATGGCGTCGTTGAGGCGCTTCAGGTCGTACTCGTCGGGGTCTGCCGGCTCCATGGTCTCCAGGAGCGCCCGGGCTTCCTCGTTCTCGTCGATCTCGTCGGCCAGCGACCTCGGCGCGGCATCGTCTTCTTCCGTCTCCCGCTGGAGAAGCTGCGACAGCTTGCGGAAGTTGTGCGATTCGTCCAGCAGGATCAAGTCCACGTCGGCGAAGGTCCGGGCATCGAACTCCGCCTGTCCCAGCCGCTCTTGGTTGACGAACCGCGCGGCGATGCTGACCTCTGCCAGCTCGTCCTCCCACATCTGCCGAAGCGACGCCGGGCACACCACCAACGCCTTCAGCCGCTGGTGGTAAGCATAGTCTTCCAGCAGCTTCTTGCCGATCCACGTCTTCCCTAAGCCTACCGAGTCGGCGACCAGCACGCCGTCGTACCGCGCCAGGATCTTCCGCGCCTTCTTCACCGCGTCTTCCTGGAACTCGGCCAACTCGATGGCCGACTTGCCGTACTGCTCCAGGTCGGGGTCTTCCAGATCGTCGCGGAAGTACTCGAACAGCGCCTTCAGGTAGACCTCCCACGGCGTGTACTCTCGCCCGCCGAACTTGGAGTCGTCCAGGATGCCGATCAGCCTATTTTTGAAGTCGGCACTTACTTCCCAGTGGTTGCGGAACCAGCGGTCCAGCTCGGTGATGGCGGCCAGACCGACCTCGTTCTTGATCTCGGTGCGAACCTCCGAACGCAGGTCGGCGAATGCCAACTGCCCCTGCCGCGCTTCCCGCAGTTCGGGTTCCACCTCGTGCACGTGCGACAGATGGGCGAAGTGCGCGAGGTTCAGCTCCTTGTTCGTCGCCAACCCCGGTCCGGTGAAGTTGCCCGACCCGACAATGCCCGCCACCGGAAACAGCCGCATGGGCGCCTCGGTGGGTGGATCGTGATAGAACAGGTAACACTTGGCGTGAAGAAAGCCGTTGGCGAACACGCGCACCTGCACGTCGTCGCGCCGCAGGAACCGGATCAGGTCCTCCACCAGCTCCATCATCGCGGGCGAGAGCGTCGCCGTTTCCAACTCGCCGCGGAGCACGTCCGCCACCCGCTGCGCGTGCGGTCGCAAGCCCACATCCTCCGCTGCCTCCGGCGCCGCCCCCAACAGCAGCCGGAAGCTCGTCAGCCCCTGCAAGCCCTCCCGCACCAGCCTGTACCCGCTCACCGCGAAGTAGGCGCTGGCGATGTCCAACGAAGTCGTCGCCCGCTCGGCCAACAGCTCATTCAGTGCGTCGCCGAGCTTGGTGTTCTCGTTGTCGATGACGAAGGGGAGGGGCATGATCGGTGCTATCTCCGAGGTTCCCCGCAGAATCGAGCAGCCGCGCCAAGGGATCTTCGCCCTGGAGGGGCAGCATGACAATAGCCCAGTGGCTTCCAGCCCTGGGACTCTGCGGCGACGGGAGGAGCCGAAGTCCCGAAGGGACGGCTGAGCAAGGCGTCCGCACGCGGTCAGCCGTCCTTGCAGGACTGGGGTGGAGGGAGTTCCCGCCGTGTCCCCAGGGATGAATCCCTGGGCTACTCTCACGGTGTCCTTTCAGGACACGGACGCGTCGGCGGCGCCGCCGAAGATCTCCGCCTTGGTCTCGAACCGCACCGGCGGCCGGTCGGGCTCAGTCCCGTCCGGCTCCAGCGTCCGGATCTCCGTCTCGTCCGCGAGGCGAACGCGGCAGGTGAGGTCCCGCCAGTTCACGGTGTTCTGGAATCTGCGGAGCATGTCGGCGTCGCGAACAACGAACACGATCTCGGGGCCGCCCTCGGCCTCGATCCGCGCCGCCTGAACAACCATCTCGTCAATGAAGCCTTGACCTACAGGCGAGTCGGCCTGCATGTCGAGGATCGCGCGTCGGATCTCGTGTTCGCCGATTCGCTGGCGCAGGGCATCGGCGGCCTCGCTGCCGCGCGTGCGGATCAGGAAGCCGGGGACGAGGTCGGCGAGGTGCAGGTGGAGCTCCATCGGTCGGTGTCGCCCGTCGCGCCTTGACGCTGCGGGTCAGGTGCAGTACAACGAAAGCCAATCCAGCGAAACTGGAGTTGGATAGCCCGTATAGGGCTGGCGTGACAAGGGCCCCGCTGGCGCGGGGCCCTTGCATTTGTTGATTGGCGAGCCGTCGGTCGCCCTGTCAGTCGCCGGTGTTGACGGCTGGCGGCTGTGTGCTGGGGGCGGGATTCGCCGAGGCTCCGTCGGCTGCCGCGGGCGCCGGGCGCGGCACCTCGGGGTTGTGGTCAATGTGAACGGGCTGCATGGGCGCCTCGGTGGGTGGATCGTGATAGAACAGGTAGCACTTGGCGTGGAGGAAGCCCTTGGGGAACACCCGGACCCGCACTTCGTTGCGCCGCAGAAACCGGATCAGGTCCTCCACCAGCTCCATCATCGCGGGCGAGAGCGTCGCCGTTTCCAACTCGCCGCGGAGCACGTCCGCCACCCGCTGCGCGTGCGGTCGCAAGCCCACATCCTCCGCTGCCTCCGGCGCCGCCCCCAACAGCAGCCGGAAGCTCGTCAGCCCCTGCAAGCCCTCCCGCACCAGCCTGTACCCGCTCACCGCGAAGTAGGCGCTGGCGATGTCCAACGAAGTCGTCGCCCGCTCGGCCAACAGCTCATTCAGTGCGTCGCCGAGCTTGGTGTTCTCGTTGTCGATGACGAAGGGGAGGGGCATGATCGGTGCTATCTCCGAGGTTCCCCGCAGAATCGAGCAGCCGCGCCAAGGGATCTTCGCCCTGGAGGGGCAGCATGACAATAGCCCAGTGGCTTCCAGCCCTGGGACTCTGCGGCGACGGGAGGAGCCGAAGTCCCGAAGGGACGGCTGAGCAAGGCGTCCGCACGCGGTCAGCCGTCCTTGCAGGACTGGGGTGGAGGGAGTTCCCGCCGTGTCCCCAGGGATGAATCCCTGGGCTACTCTCACGGTGTCCTTTCAGGACACGGACGCGTCGGCGGCGCCGCCGAAGATCTCCGCCTTGGTCTCGAACCGCACCGGCGGCCGGTCGGGCTCAGTCCCGTCCGGCTCCAGCGTCCGGATCTCCGTCTCGTCCGCGAGGCGAACGCGGCAGGTGAGGTCCCGCCAGTTCACGGTGTTCTGGAATCTGCGGAGCATGTCGGCGTCGCGAACAACGAACACGATCTCGGGGCCGCCCTCGGCCTCGATCCGCGCCGCCTGAACAACCATCTCGTCAATGAAGCCTTGACCTACAGGCGAGTCGGCCTGCATGTCGAGGATCGCGCGTCGGATCTCGTGTTCGCCGATTCGCTGGCGCAGGGCATCGGCGGCCTCGCTGCCGCGCGTGCGGATCAGGAAGCCGGGGACGAGGTCGGCGAGGTGCAGGTGGAGCTCCATCGGTCGGTGTCGCCCGTCGCGCCTTGACGCTGCGGGTCAGGTGCAGTACAACGAAAGCCAATCCAGCGAAACTGGAGTTGGATAGCCCGTATAGGGCTGGCGTGACAAGGGCCCCGCTGGCGCGGGGCCCTTGCATTTGTTGATTGGCGAGCCGTCGGTCGCCCTGTCAGTCGCCGGTGTTGACGGCTGGCGGCTGTGTGCTGGGGGCGGGATTCGCCGAGGCTCCGTCGGCTGCCGCGGGCGCCGGGCGCGGCACCTCGGGGTTGTGGTCAATGTGAACGGGCTGCATGGGCACCTCGGGCAGGTTCTTCATGCCTTTGCGCAGGGGGAACGCCTGTGTGTTCGTTGCACCCTCGCTGACTTCGCCCGGACTGACAAGCACGCTACGGCCTGGGTTCAGTCTGACCGGCATGTGAATCATCTCCTTTCTTGGACCTCTCCTCTACGTCCACGTATTGCACGTAGGCCACCTTGTGGCAAGGAGTCACCACGATTCCGTCTCCGTGAATCGGCTCCAGCTTGTCTTCGGGCGTGATCCAAGCAGCATGCCCGAGGAACCAAGTGCCCTCCTCGAACGAATCCGGGAAGAACACCGGGAAGCCGAAGAGGCGCGTGCCGTTCTCCATGTTCAGGATAACCCACGACTTCTCGGGGGACAAACGGCGAGAGAACACATCGGACCAGACGTTCTGAAGGGTGGTTCGCTTTGTCAGCCCTCGGTCGCGAAGCCAGCGGAGCGGGAAGTCGTGGGCGATGGCCAACGCGAACAGGAATCCCATGACAACGGCGATCCCCAGTACGAGCGGCAGGTAGCCCGCCACAAACCCAGCAATGGTCACCCAGTCGGGTGAGCCGTCCGCACCCACGGCGAAGGGCTTGCCTTCCGAACGCCGGAAGGCGAGCGGAAATGCAATCGCGTGGACCAGGGCGCTGTAGAGCAGGGCCGCGACGACCCGCTCCAGCTCGGCGCGCTTCTTGGGGACGACCAGCCCCTCGATAACGGACAGCGCAACGAATCCAGGCAGTAGCACTGCCAACGCCAGCAACGCTTGTAGCGACCAGTTCATTGATTCACCTGACTCCTCTCAAGTGTCATTTCTCCCCTCCACCACCGCAACCTCCTCCTCCGTCAACCCATACAACCGATACACCACTTGGTCGATCAGCCAGTCCGTCCGGGCGAGCTGCTCCTTGATCGGCAGGAGCTTGGCGAGGCTGGCGTCGTAGTCGTCGCGGAGACGGGCGAGGAAGGCGGGGTCAGCGATCGGGGCGGCGAGGCGGGAGCGGTTCTTGCGGAGCACGTCTTCGAGGGCGTCGAAGGGCTGGGGGGCTTGGCCCTTCTGGTAGTCGCCCAGGTAGTTCTTCAGCGTGGTCTTGCCGGTGAGCGACTCGATGCCTTCCGCGTCGCCCTTGGGCTCGATCTTCAGCCGCGCCTCCAGGTCGCCCAAGAACCGCTTCATCTCGGCTTGCTTCTGCTTGTTCAAGTCGGTCATGACCTGGGCGAGGTGGGCGAGGAGGTCGTGGACGACGTCGAGGTCTGCTCCCCGCCCTGCAAGGCGGTCGTCTACGGAAGCCAGCAGGCGTTCGAAGCAGCCGCCAGCAACGTCTTCCGCGTACAGTTCACACGCCTGTGCGCTCGGTCCGGCGCGTCGGCCGGAACCAGTGGAGGTGAAAGCCGGGAATGGCAATGCGCCGACCAGGTAGGCGGGAAGACTGTTGTTCGTACTCAGCACAGTCACCAACCAGTCGATCAGCCTACTGTTGAACACGGCGAGCAACGCCATCAATGAACACTTGTAGTCCCTGAAGTAGCAGATCTTGTGCCCGCACACGTTGCCTTCAGGAAGATGGGCGGCAATCACGCGCCGCCAGTTGTCAATGGCCGCGCACTCCTGATAGACAACGCGCGCCGAGTCGAAGGGGAACTCGCCCACGGCACGGCGCGACGCCGCCACATAACGTTCTTTGCGCAGATACAGTGGCGCGCCCTGTTTCGCTTCGTCCACGACCTCCCACCTTTGGACGTGCGATCCCCGCAGGATAAGTGTCTGGGTGGCGTCCTCGGTGAGGTACGGACGAAACGCCTTGTTGAACACGATCTCGCCCGAAGCCGGGGCCGCGCCACAATCGTGGAGCCGGCCAAGTCGATCGTTCTGGGCGATGCTGCGTAGCAGCTCCCAACCTCCCTGGGTAACCAACGGTATCCCGACGTTCTCCGGGGCAAGCCTCTGCAGCGTCAGTAGGTCGGCCAAGTAGCCGGCTAAGTCAAGCCGGATGTCCTTGCCAGGATGCACGCGGACACGGAAGCTGTCGCTGCGACCACCCCGCATGGCCACGTAGACACAGGTCGGAAGCTTGGCTTCCTTGAAGACTCGGTCACCCGGATCATCCTTCTGGGGGAACGCTTCCACAGATCGAAGCCGGTTGTTGCCAAGGACATGCAGCCGTATCGAACGTGTGAACTGATCGGCAAGCAAGGACATCGGCACGATGAAGCTATGGCAACCGTTCCCGCGTGTGAGCGCAAGCGACTGAAGCAGGAAGTAGTGGTACCAATTCAACCGCCCTCCGCCGACTGCTCCGTAGACGGTCGAAGCCTCCAAGAACCCTCTCTCGGCGATCTCCCGGCCAAGTGCGTCCTCGGATAGCTCATCGTACGGCGGATTCCCCACCACCGCATCGAACCCCGGGTTGTCCTTCTCCGCCACCACCGACGGCGCGTCGGGTCGGGGGCCGTACCAGACTTCCGGGAACTCCAGCTCCCAGTGGAAGAAGCGTCGCTCGTCGCGGGCGGCGAGGGCGGTGCGGGCGACTTCGGGCAGGGGAGGGCGAAGCTCCTGCTGAGCCGGGGTCGATGGCGAGACAGGCGGCTCGGCGGGAGCCTCGCCCTCCCCTCGCGCTGCGATGAACGCCTCCGCCTCGTCCGACTTGAGGAACTCCAACGCCGCGTCGCCGTTGCCGAACCACTGGCTGACGTAGACATCGAGGATGCGCTTGAACGGCGCGAGGGCATCGGTGGCGCGGCGGTACTCGCGGCGGGAGAGCTGGACTTGGTCGGGGGTCACGTCGGTCAACTCGCCCACGCGGCGCATGATCTCCGTGGCGCTGAGCAGGCCGGCGAAGCGGGAGCCGAAAGGTCGAGCTGGGTGTGGCCTTTGACGGTGGACTCGCCAACGGCTCTGCGCACTTCGGCCACCTTCGCCCCTATCAGCGAGTTCCCGCACTTCAGGTGATGGTCCAGGAACGACAGCGGCGCGCCGAGGGTGAAGCAGTCGAGCCAGAGCGACACCTTGGCAAGCTCCACGGCCATGGGGTTCAGGTCGACGCCGTAGATGCAGCGCTTGAGCACGTGGCGTTTGAGCAGGTTGATGTCGGTCAGGCGGGCGGGGTTGAGGTTGACTTCCTTCTTGCGCATTTCGCCGAGAATGGCGTCGCGGGTCTGGTTCAGCGTGGCGGTGACCGGGTTCCACGGGAAGCCGTTGAGGAAGTCGATGGTCTTGTCGGTGATGAAGTCCACGGCTTCGACCAGGAAGTGCCCGCTGCCCATGGCCGGATCGAGGACCTTCACGTCGAACAGCTCGTCCACCGCGTCGCGGAAGCTCTGGGCGACCAACTTGGGGTTGTGGCCGGGCAGCGGCTCGTTGCCCTGCTTGCGGACCGCTTCGTTGTTCCTGATCCGCTGCCGATACGCCTTCTGCGCCTCCCGCAGCCGCGGGGTCACCTGCTCGAACTTCTCTTTCAGCACAGGCCCCACGGTGTGTTCGATGATGTACTTGACGATGTAGTCGGGCGTGTAGTAGGAACCGGTGGCTTTGCGCTCGCGGCGGTCGTTCTCGAGGTACACGGCGCCTTTGGGCAGCGTCCGCTCTGACGCGTCTTTGCCGCGACCTGCCTTGAGGATCGGCAACTTCTGCCGCCGAGCTTCCTTGAGCGGCACCACCTCCTCCGTCTTCTTCCCCTTCACCACCGCCATCGTCTCCGGCGCAATCCGCACGCGGAACTCCAGCAGCCCTTCGTAGATCGACCCAAGCTGCCGCACGCCCAGCGACTTGTAGTCGATGAAGACCAGCGCCTTCGTCTTCGGGTCCTCATCCCGCGCCAACAGGTCGAGCCCGCAGGCGAGGTAGTAGTCGGGAATCTTGTAATCGCGCAGGAAGCGGCCGTGCTGCGCTTCATCCGTCCGGTCGTCGTCGGCCGGGTCGATCAGGAACAGCCCGCCGTTGTAGGTCGGCAGGTTCAGCGCCGGCCGCCCGGTGTCGATGGCAGCGAACAGCTCCGACAGCCGCTCGTACAGCGTGGTCTCCGTCTTCGAGTACGCCGTCGCCAGGCGCGCCTCAACTTGCTCAACGTCGAGGCCCGCCTTGTCTCTCACCTCGTGTTTCAGCCGGTTGAGGCTGTGCTCGAAGTAGCCGCCCTGCTCGCGGACCGGCAGGAGATCGCGCGCCTCCGCGTAGAGCACGAAGAGGAGGCGGTAGAGAAAGGTGAGCGTGCCCTGGAATACCTGGTGAGTGGGCAGACTGGCAGAGCCAGTCTGAGGCTGGGATTGGTGAGTGGTGTTCTCGGGACTGTCCTCAACCGTCGTGCCGTTGCATTGTGCGTGTTCGATGAAGCCGCGGGCGAGGAAGGGGAAGACCTGCTCGAAGACGCGGCCCTTCAACCGCTCGCCCAGTTCCTTGGCGTACTCGTGGCTGCCTGCGAGAATGCGGTCGAGCAGCGAGAGACCGGCGCCGCTGGGGCCGGTCTCTGACTGTGCCCCCGGTTCCGACCGCGAGGTCTCCGTGGCAGCTTGAGACCTTGCGGTCGCGTGTGCGGCGGGGTCGGGAGACCCTCGCCGAGCGTCAGGCGCGAAAGCCGCTGCTCGAAACAGTCGTAGAACAGCCCGGGGCGCATCTCGACCTGGACGAGCAGGTCATCCATGTCGCGTTCGGTCTTGAGCTTGAGGCGGTAGTTGCTGCCCACTTCCTCGAGTCCCATCAACACGCGCTCAACCTGCATCGGGTACAGGTTGACTCCGCGGACGATGAGCATGTCGTCCGACCGGCCGAGGATCCGTTCGATTCGCCGGTGCTGCCGGCCGCAGGGACAAGCGCCGGGGAGGAAGCGGGTCACGTCGCGCGTGCGGTAGCGGATCAGCGGCATGGCCTCTCGCGTCAGCGTGGTGAGCACCAGTTCGCCCTGCTCGCCTTCGGGCACAGGCTCCAGCGTCTTTGGGTCAAGGATCTCGGCGAGGTAGTGGTCTTCCCGAATGTGGAGTCCGTCCTGCGCGGGGCACTCCAGGGCCACGCCCGGGCCGCACATCTCGGAGAGCCCGTAGCAGTTGTAGAGCTTCGCGCCGAGCCTGGTCTCAATCCGCCGGCGCGTTCTCTCGGTGTGCGGCTCGGCCCCGATGAACCCAATCCGCAGGCTGAGGTCCTCGGCAATGCTGAGGTTCTCCTGCTCGCAGAAGTGCACCACACGGAGCGCGTACGAGGGCAGAAGGTGGACCACCGTCGCCGAGAACTGACGCATCAACTCGACTTGGCGCGCCGTGTTCCCCGCGCCCACGGGGATTGTCAGACAGCCGATCAACTCGGCGGCGTAGTGGAACCCTAGCCCGCCGGTGAAGAACCCGTAGCC
>Ga0210015_1005438_pt1 | contig 10336 bp, 7 predicted proteins | sample CryGeymeta201522_FD_185471 | JGI IMG/M metagenome (GOLD analysis project Ga0210015, IMG submission 185471) | Groundwater microbial communities from Crystal Geyser aquifers in Utah, USA - Crystal Geyser metaG 2015-22 (SPAdes) (version 2) | ecosystem: Environmental > Aquatic > Deep subsurface >...
TTGCGACTGATCAAGCTGCCAGAAAGCTATTCGTTTACTGTCGGGCGACCATTCAATCCCGTTGATAATGCTGAATTCTTCTTCATACACCCAATCAAAATTTCCATTTAGAAGAGTTTCACTTCCATCAAAAGTAATTTGCGTTTCTTTCTTCGATTGGATGTCAACGACAAAAACATTGTTATCACGAACGAAAGCCAACTTTTCACCGTCGGGAGAAAAGGATGCGTTTTGTTGAGTTTTTTCTGAAGAGGCAAGTTCAAAAAACTTCTTCTTTGCAATTTCATAAATGTAGAACGCACCGCCGGTCTTTAGCGAACGCGCCGGAAGTGTTCCCGTAAACAAAATATATTTTTCGTTCGGGAGCCACTCGTAATTTTGTATGCCGAACGGTTTATCTCCGGGTTTCAATTTCAAATCATTTCCGGATACAAGAATTTTTTCATCTCCGGTTTTGACATCGTGCTCATATATTGCAGTTGCTTTTGTTTCGGAATCTCTTTTCAAAAAAGAAAACTTTTCTCCACCGGAAAACCACTGTACACCGCTTAAGTTCTTTCCGAAAAAATCTTTGTTGGTTTGGATCAATTCAACCGTTAATTCTTTTGGTTGTGGGAGCAGTTCATAAGAAAAAAGCAGAACAAAATAAAGTAAAAACTTAACGGAAGATTTTATCATTGTCCGTTCTCCGGGAAAAAATTATTGTAGATTTTCATTTGAAGAAATATAAGAAAAAGTTTTCAGTCGTCAGTTTTCAGTAATTAGATTTCAGTCGTCAGCGATTAGTATTAACAAATGTGTGGATGTAAAAATTAATCTTGCTCTACAGGTGAACTATCCAGTTGCAAATTGCCGTTAATTGGTCGTCATCAGTTAAGTTTGCTGCATTGTTCAGCGCCCCGGTCTTAAGCTGTTTAAAAATTTCTGTTGCCATACTGTTTTCAATTGCTGCACCGACAAAAAAAGTCTGTGGTTTTAACTTATCTTTAGCGAAACAGGATCTTATCCTATTTAATGCAGAGTTCGCAGTTTTCCAATGTTCATCGGCTCCAGCCGGATCAATACCACCTTTTAATTCACCCAAAGCGATGTATTTATCGTGACTATAAATAATGGATTGTTTACTCGAATTTAAGTCTTCAGTTGTTCCATTTAGGATTGAAAGGTCAACATTTTTACTAACAAGCGGAACATTGATATTCATAACCAATACCCTATCAACTTTTTCTTTTTTCCAGTATAGAGCTTTTATTCTTTTTTCAATTCCGTTGTCGTCTTTAGGCCTGTCGAGCCAAGAATTTGTGTCATCGTCTTTCCACTGGTAGTTAATGCCAGCAAGATTTAAAACGGATAAAAGAGAACGAAGAAACTTTCGTTCACCTAATGAGCCTGCTAAGTTTCTTGCCTTTCCACCCAACGCATCACCTTTTGTTAGTAGATAGCGATAAACAAGTTCGTCAATAAAGCTTACTCCAGCGGGTTCTAAAAATTCCTCGATTAGTCCTTTTATTGCAAGCGTCTTATCCTCTTCGGTTAAATAGTTCAATGATTTGTCAGAGAGACCCGAAGCTGTTAATAAACCAATTCTTAAATCAGTCACTTTTAATAGGTCTTTAGGTTCCTTGATCTGATTTGCAAGAGATTTTAAAGCCTTTGCTTCTTCGATATACGGAGAAGCGATATAATTTTTCTCCAATGCCATTGCAATAAAACCAGCTCTGGTTTTCTCACGAGAAGTAACTAAATCGCTTGCCGCTTTTATTAAACTATTCGCTCTTATTTTTTTTGCCATAAGTAAACACATTTCCGGACTTCAGTTCGTCCATAGTTGCCCATTTGTTGACTGCTGTTCCCTTTTCCCTTGGGTAAAACAAAAATTTTATTGATTTCGAAACCAAAATTCTCCGCAAACTCTGACAAAATTAAATCAACTGGAATTTCTTCGCCACCATATCGAACATTGTCATTAACCATAACGCAATACCCACCACTCTTTGTAATTCTTGCCATTTCATAAGTAACAAAACATAATTCCAGAAAATAATTTTTAACCATTCGTGCAATATTGCTGTTATTCAGCTTTTCTAATTTATTGAGTTCATCAAGAATTGCGTTTACTTCCATCATTGCGTTTGAACGATTGTAAACATGGAGAACTTCCTCAAAAACTTCACTCTTTCCAATAGAAGTATAAAACTTACTTAGAAATTCAATTTTTTCTTTGTTCTCAACGGTACATGAAAGCATCGATTGACGCAAGTCTCGAACTTGCTCATTGTTGTAACCTAAATAAACCAACTCCAAGGCGTATGTTCTTGTGTAATCGTACCTATTACAATACGGAGGGGAGGTAATAATAAAATCAAAAAAATCGTTTTCAAATTTTGGTAATTCTTCAAGACATGAACCTTCAATTATTTTAACTGGTTTTTTTTCAGAGTTTGTTTTTTCGAATTGTTCAAACAATGAGCTTATCTGAGTTGGTGAAAGGTCATGTATAATTTTGTTTAACTTTGATTTTAGCGCCTCTTTAAAAGTTGAAATTCTACCTTTGTTAAAAGATTTACCAGGTAAAACTCTTTTTGAACGATAGTCCCAACGCAAATATTGTCCGTCTTTTCTTGTGTAACTGATTTCTTCTAAAACCGTGAAAGCGGCAAACCTTAATATCGTTTCAATATGTTTGTCCTTGATTTTAGAACAGTACGATAAATATTTATTTAAATATTCTTCTGTTTCGTCTGGGAAGGCATCTTTAGTAATGGAAATATGGTTTATGTGGTTTTTAAAGTCCTTTAATTTAGTAATTTCTGACCAAAGTCCTTTTTCAATTATTGTTAGTTTTTCAACATCTAATTTGTCTAAAACTTGGCGTGTCTGCATAACGAAAGTCCCGACAGGTAAAAGCTCAACTCCATAAGATTGCCATCCCAATTCCTGTCCAGCAAACAGAGTTGTCCCCGCTCCCGCAAATGGGTCCAAAACTTTCCCCGGTTTAGGGGCATATTTTGTTAAAAAGTATTTTACTAAAGCAGAAGAGAATCCTTCTTTGTATTTAAACCAACGATATACTGGTTCATCTTTGTTGGCTTGAAAACTGACAACTTTTCTATTTAAGTTATATGCTGTCTCTAACTTGTTTTCAAGTCGATCAAATAGTTTTTTCCTTTCGGACGGAAATATTTCTGCGGTTTTAATCATGCTCTAATTTAACAAATCATTTCTGCAAATGCTTGTGGTAAACCTAGTTTTATTTTTTTGCTGATAACTTACAACTAAAATCATCTCACTCCATTTCCGCTTGAAGTTTTTCCGTTCTATCCGCCATTTTAATTTGATTGATTAGTTCGGTCAAATCGCCTTCCATTATGCCGGAGAGATTGTAAAGTGTTAATCCAATGCGGTGGTCGGTAATCCGGTTTTGCGGATAATTGTAAGTGCGGATTTTATCGCTTCTATCACCGCTGCCAACCATAGATTTCCGTACAGCCGCAATTTCTTTATTTTGTTCCCGCTGTTTCAGATCGAACAGACGGGCTTTTAAAACCTTCATCGCTTTTTGCCGGTTTTTTAATTGAGAACGTTCGTCCTGACACTGCACAACCAAACCCGAAGGAAGGTGAGTAATGCGGATAGCGGTTTCAACTTTATTTACGTTTTGTCCTCCTGCGCCGCCGCTGCGGTAAACATCAATTTTTAATTCGCTTGGATTGATATCAACCTGCACATCTTCCACCTCAGGAAGAACCGCCACTGATGCGGCTGAAGTATGTACACGCCCGCTTGCTTCGGTTGCGGGGACACGCTGCACACGGTGGACACCGCTTTCAAATTTTAGGTCGCCGAAAACGCTTGTGCCGGTTACGGAAAAAATTACTTCTTTTATTCCGCCAAGTCCGGCGGTATCGTTTATGTCAATCAGTTCAAGTTTCCAACTGCGAGTTTCCGCATAGCGGGAATACATTCTGAATAAATCACCTGCAAAAAGAGCCGCTTCATCGCCGCCGGTACCGGCACGGATTTCCACAATTACATCTTTGTCGTCATTCGGATCTTTTGGCAGGAGGAGAACTTTTATCCCGTCTTCTAATTTTTCTTTTTTGATTTTGAGCTCATCAAGTTCTGATTCGGCAAGTTCGGCAAGTTCTTTGTCTAAGCCGGCATCAATAATTTCTTTGTTCCCTTCAATGTCGGAAATCGTTTTTGAATATTCATCATACACGGTAATAATCGGAGTTAATTCACTTCGTTCTTTACTCAGTGAAATTAATTTGTCAGTGTTTTTTACAATATCGGGGTCGGAGAGGTGATCGTTTATTCTATCAAATTTTTCTTTTATTTTTCTCAATTTCTCGAGGAAGTCCATATAATCCTTTTCATTTTTAACGTTGCAAATATAAGGATTTTTGGACGATAGTTCGGTAGCATTAGGAATTAGGTGATGAGCCCACTCTAAAAAGCAAATTTCTAAATTCGATGCTTTTTTGTTAAAAAAACTGTTGATTATTTTCTTGGGCTAATTAATTCCCAAAAATGTTGGGTAATTTTTTTTTATTGAGTTTTTACATTTATTCATCTGTTCTTTGAATATCGGTTTTTATCTTCAGTTCTTTTAGCGGTTGTTCTGTTAAATGGTCAAAAACTTTTTCAAGAAGATTTATTCCGGTCTCAATGAAATAAGTAGTAAACTTATTCTGAAAATTAAAAAGAGATGCTTCGGAGAATGGAACTTCGTCTAAGGTTTGCAACCCAAGAGCCGTTTTGGTCAATAAATTAAATTTTATCACTACTAACCGACAAAAAATAAAGGAAGCTGCAAAGAAACAGCTCCCGAAGTCGTAAATTTGTTGTAAGCAAAAACAAACAAGAGCACAACATGCGCAAAGATACGGAAATAAAATTTGTCGGTCAGCCGATATTTGGACAACTCTTAAAGTTGATAGATAAAGGAACATTTGCAGAGTTAGTAAGAGAAAAGAAAAGCGATTATTATTACAAAGCCTTCGGAAGTTGGGATCAATTAGTTACTCTGCTCTTTGGAATATTAAGTAGATGCGATTCAATGGCAGAAACGTGCGAAGGGCTGCGGGCAATGAGCGGAAAGTTGAATCATCTTATGATAAAAAAGGCACCAGCAAAGAGTACCGCCGGAGATGGACTAAGGAATCGGGACAGTTCGTTTTTTGAAGCGTTATATTATAAACTGGTAGACAGATATAAGAGTTTTTTGTCGGACAGCCGAACCTATGGATTGACTTTCAAAGAGTTGCTGATAATAGATTCAACAACCATCAGATTATTTAGTGACATCCTCAAAGGAGTAGGTAGGAACCCAAAGAATGATGGGAAGAAAAAAGGAGGTCTGAAAGTTCACATGCTAATTGATGCAGTTCAATCAATAGCAAAGTTTGTTCGTATAACCGAAGCAAAAGTACACGACAAAAATTTCTTAAAGGAAATACAGCCGCCACCGTATAGCATGTTGGTCTTTGATAAGGCGTATAATTACTATCTGCAATTTGCAAAATGGACGGAGAACAAGATATATTTTGTTACAAGGCAAAAGACAAATGCTCTCTGCCGAATAATAGAAACGGTAATGGAAAAGGAGTTGCAGAACTGGTCGGTTGGGGTAAATAAAGAAGAAATCATAGAAGTAAGCTATAAAGAAAACAAAGAGGAAAAGCAGCTTAAATTACGGAGGATATATTACTGTGATGAGAAAAATCGTCAGTATGTGTTTATAACCAACAATTTTGAAATAACTGCCGAAGAAGTTGCCTTTATCTATAAGAAACGCTGGCAAATAGAATTGTTGTTCAAGAAGATGAAGCAGAATTTTCAGTTGCATTATTTTTATGGAGAGAATGAAAACGCAATTAGGACACAAGTTTGGTGCACCTTAATAGCTCAGTTATTACTGACCGTAATACAAAAAATGGCGAACGTAAAGAAGGCTTTTTCGACGGTAGCGACATTGGTGCGGATACATCTGATAAGCCTTTTGGATGTTTATGAATTGCTAAAGAATGTTAAGCGAACATACGAAATACATAAAAACGCCAACTTACAACCGAATTTATTTCCGTCTTAGCTGTGTAAGTTTTGACTTCATATTTTGGAGGGGGGTCTCTTTTTGATTGTTGATGAAAATCCTCTATAATCAATTGAAAATGAAACATTTTTATCAATCTATATTTTTAGTCGGTCGATAGTGATTAATTTTGTTATTCAATAATTTTTCGTAAGTTAATTTCTGTCTGTGCTGCAATAAGATTGCAGAAACCAGACAATTGACCGGTATATTAGGACGACTATCTATCTCTGAATATAAACAAGAAAAGTCTGCTTATATATTGCAGAAGATAAGTTCATAATCCGCCATTGGCGGACTTCCGATGTTTGAAGTTCTTTTTCCATCTTCGGAGATACCCTATTGGTGAATCCAAGGATGCTGGATTGTGTATGTCTTGTCTTAATTTTAAAGATTGTTTTTACTGCTAAATGAGTGATTTTGCTTTTAGGAATTTATTTAAAAATCTACTCATATAAACATTGTTGTGAAATTATTATCGCCTTTTTAGAGTGAACTCATAGATTATTGTAAATCGAGCATCAATTTAAGAGAACGCCATGTTTTTTTGTTAAAATTGAACTTTTGCTCCTTTTCATATCGTTTTGATTCATAGCAAACTAAGATAGCTAAGAGTCAAACTTAATTCACTTCTTATCAAACTAAGATAGCAAGGAGCAAATCTTAGTTCGCTTCCCTCTAAAAAAGACATCAAGAAGTCTATCTTCGTTTATTTCCTTTTTTGCTTTCTTCGAGAACTTCGTGTAAGGACTAAAATCCTTGCACGAAGAACCACGAAGGATTGCACGAAGGAACACGAAGAGTGGTTCAGTTAATTAGAATAATTTATTTTGATTTATTGGGTTTGGGTTAAGAACTTACTGCCCCTTGCTGAAAGCGTATTTTTGCGGGAGTATCGGCTTCTGCAATTAGTTCTCTACTTAACTGTACTTGTTCTTACAGTTAGTAATTTTTAAGTGAATGGACATCAAACAGAACCTCCATAATGTTGATTTTAACCCCGCCTTTAAAATTGTCTTTTCACTGCGGTTGTTGGGAACAAAAATAAAATAATGTTTTATTAAAACAAAACTAAAAAGAGACCTCCAAAGATTTAAAAATCTTAGGTGTATAAACCAAGATCATTCAACATTCTTTCATCCATTCTCTTCTTTCGCCATAAACCCCTCAACTGTTGTAACATCATCCGCACTGCCGATAAAAATAGGAATGCGTTGATGCAAAGAAGTTGGAACAATTTCCATGATTCTTTGTTTGCCGTCAATTGCTCGTCCGCCTGCGGCTTCGATTACCATTGCCATCGGATTGCATTCATACATCAAGCGTAATTTTCCGTTGGGACTTCTGGAATCGGCGGGATACATAAAAATTCCTCCATACAACATATTGCGGTGAATATCGGCGACCATTGAACCGATATAACGCGTAGAATATGGGCGGGCGGTTGCTGCATCTTCTTCCTGCAAATATTTAATATATTTTTTTAATCCCGGATGCCAGTACAAATAATTCCCTTCGTTAATGCTGTAGATTTTTCCTTTCTTCGGAGTTGTAATATTTTCATGCGAAAGTAAAAATTCGCCGATGGAAGGATCAAGCGTAAAGCCATGCACACCGTGATCAGCCCCGGTTGTGTAAACAAGTATTGTGCTTGAGCCGTAAACTACATACCCCGCGGCAACTTGATTAATTCCCGGCTGCAAACAATCTTCCATCGTTCCCGGAGTTCCGTCGGGTGATAATCTTTTATAAATTGAAAAGATCGTTCCGATGCTTATGTTCGCATCAATGTTGGATGAACCATCGAGCGGATCAAAAAGAATAACATATTTTCCTACGCGATGTTGAGTTGGAATGTGAATAATATCTTCTTCCTCTTCGGAAGCCATTGCGCAAAGGTGTCCGCCGTGGTCCATCGCTTTTATCATCATGTCGTTGGCGTAGATATCAAGTTTTTTCACCTTTTCGCCGTGAACGTTTTCATCTCCCGTAAAACCGAGAATATCTACGAGTCCCGCTTTGTTTACTTCACGTGAAATTACTTTTGCGGCAAGCGCAAGGTTGGAAAGAAGCGCGGAGAGTTCTCCCGTTGCTTCCGGGTGCTGCCGTTCTCCCTCAATGATATGACGCTCTAACGTCATAAAGCGAATTTTTTCCATAACGTCTCCTTCTTTTGGTTAGATGACTTTGCTTATTTCTTGATCTTTGTATTGTAGTTGATAAAGTCTGTAATAGATTCCTCGTTTTGCAAGGAGTTCCTGGTGATTCCCGGTTTCTTTTATTTCACCTTTGTGCATAACAAGTATTTTGTCTGCGTTCTGTATTGTAGAAAGCCGGTGAGCAATAACGATCGCCGTTCTTCCAACAAGCAATTTTTCTATCGCCTGTTGAATAAGAATTTCCGTTTCCGTATCAACGCTTGAGGTTGCTTCATCTAAAATTAAGATTTGCGGATTAAACGCCAAAGCACGCGCAAAAGAAATTAATTGTTTTTGTCCTACGCTTAATGTAGCTCCGCGTTCTTTTACTTCTTCATCATATTTCATCGGTAGCAGTTGAATAAATTTATCTGCTCCCACAAGTTCTGCCGCGCGATGAATTTGTTCGTCGGCAATCTTCGGATTATTCATCCCGATATTCGATTTAATTGTTCCCGAAAAAAGAAAAACATCTTGCAGAACAATAGATATTTGCTTCCGCAGATCGCGTTTATCAACTTCGCGAATATCAATTCCATCAACGCGAATGCATCCGCTGTTAATATCATAAAACCGTGTAAGGATATTAATGATGCTCGTTTTGCCCGCACCGGTAGCGCCTACAATGGCAACGGTTTCGCCGGGATTCACATCCAACGAAATATTTTTTAGAACATATTCGTCTTTGTTGTAAGCGAAGGAAACATTTTCAAAAGAAATTGATCCTTTAACCGAATTGAGAAATTTTGGGTCGTCCGGATTTTTAATAAACGTCTTATCATCGAGCAATTTAAAAACTCTTTCAGAAGAAGCCATTGCCGTCTGCATAATATTATATTTTTCCGAGAGATCGCGTATCGGGCGGAAAAACATTTCTGTGTATTGAAGAAACGCGAAGAGGGTCCCAAGCGTAAGTACGTTATGGACAACTTCACCGCCGCCGTACCAAATAATCAAAGCCAAAGCTATGGCGCTGATAAATTCCACAGCAGGATAAAAAACCGCGTAATAAAAAATTGATTCGATATTGGCTTTTTTATGATCGCCGTTAATGCCGGAAAATTTTTGCAATTCTTCCTTCTCTTTATGAAAAAGCTGCATTACCGAAATACCGGTAATGTGTTCCTGCATGTAGGAATTTAATCTCGCAAGATGAAACCGGACATCACGGTAGTTATCGCGGACTTTCCTTCTAAAAAGAAATGTGCCGTAAATAAGCACCGGTAATATTGAAAGCGAAACAAGCGATAACTTCCAATCCATAAAAAACATAAATCCAAGTATCCAAAGAATAATAAATACATCGCTGAAGATCATGATAATGCCGGAGGAGAAAAGTTCGTTCAGCGATTCAATATCATTGGTTACACGCGTAACAAGTCTGCCGATCGGTGTCTTATCAAAAAATTTTATTGCAAGTCTTTGCGTATGCGAAAATAATTTCATTCGGATATCGTAAATAGTTTTTTGTCCGAGATACTGCGTATAGTAGGTTAACAAATATTGAATTGCCGACTGAAAAAACAACGTTGCAAAAAGAGCGATCGTTATCCAAAGTAAACCGGTAAAGTTTTTATTCACAATATAATTATCAATTGCAATTTTTGTTAAGTAAGGGCGCAGTGGTCCTAACGCTGCAACAATGATGTTTAGCAATATTGCAAAAATGACATAGCGCTTATACGGCTTAATGAACGTCAAAAGCCGTTTCATTAACTTTGCGTCGTACGCTTTGCCAAGTATTTCGTCTTCGTTTTTTTCTTGTGCCATTTTTAATTTTTCTTAATCTTAACCCGGGTAAACCGGAAATCACAAAAAACAATTACCCAAAAACAAAACTCTTTTGAATCTTTACAATTTTGAATTTGGGACTTATTTGTCATTTGGGATTTGTCTTTTATTTTTTCTGCCTGATACTACTCAAGTTTGAGCGATAAGGTACTACGTTTTTCCCAAGACCATGCTTGGGAAAAAAGCTAAAGGAAAAAATGAATAATGAATATCGAACAAGGAATTTCGAATGATGAAGTTAAAATACGGATTG
>Ga0210015_1005449_pt1 | contig 10325 bp, 9 predicted proteins | sample CryGeymeta201522_FD_185471 | JGI IMG/M metagenome (GOLD analysis project Ga0210015, IMG submission 185471) | Groundwater microbial communities from Crystal Geyser aquifers in Utah, USA - Crystal Geyser metaG 2015-22 (SPAdes) (version 2) | ecosystem: Environmental > Aquatic > Deep subsurface >...
CACGCCACCCGCGTCCGCGCGGACGAATTGCTTGCCGCCGGAAAAATTGACGAGGCCGAAGCCTACATGGAAGCGCGCCGCCAGTTCTTCTGGGACAACGGCTACGCCATCCGCAAACTCAACCAGGCCTACTTCGCCTTCTTCGGCGCCTATGCGGATGTGCCGGGCGGCGCGGCGGGCGAAGACCCGGTCGGCCCGGCGGTGCGCGCCCTGCGCGCCCAAAGCGCCTCGCTGGCAGATTTCCTCAACACCATCTCGTGGATGAATTCCTATGAGGATTTGCTCAAGGCGATTGGGCAAACCAGTGATCAGTGATCAGTGATCAGTCATCAGTTTAGAATTTCTCTAAAATAAATATTCGGCTTAATTCTTTTCTGATAGAAGCCAGCGCGATCATCGAAAGACCTAACGTTACGACCAGGGACCACGTAACGGGAATTGTTGCTGTAATCCCCAATCCATGCCTGATCAATGCCAAATAATGCGTCATAGGGTTAATCAGCAAAATCCATTGCGCAATGACAGGCAGATGTTCCATCTTGTAATACATGGGAGACAAAATTATAAGTATCCAACTCAAGAATGGTAAAAGGCCCATTGCAGTATAGGCATTTTTTATGAGCAAGCCCAACCAAACTGAAACAAGCGCCATTGATAAAATTACGACAAGGGTTGATGAAAAAAATATTAACGGTCGAAACTCGGGCGCGGATCTAGCGGCGAAAATGCCGGCAATTATTGTTTGCGGCAACGACACCAAAATATAGGCAATAGTCATCCCCGCTACCATTTCCCATCTTTTCAGCGAAAATGTGGCATAAAGCTCCAGAATTTCTGGCATCATCATATTTGCAATGCGCATTGCCAGCGTCGCCACAAATACGCCAACCATAGAAGCCGCCATAAACCCCGAGGACGCAAATGCGATTTTCTCAGCGCCTGCCTCTCCCTGAGCCAGCATAATCAACAGAAGCGCTACAGGCATTATTATAAAAACCATAAAAAGTTGGAAGCCAAAAAATTTCAGCGCCTTCAGTTCAAGCAAAAGAGTTGAATACAACCTTGAAATTAACATGATTTGCTCCTGTTGTCCTGAATGATTTGTTTTATTCCCTTTTCAAAGGCAGGGAATTCCAATGAGAGTTGTTCTACGCCTCCTGCTCTTATCAAGTTTGAGATAAAAGAAAGTCCCACTTCAGGTTCGCGAAAGGCAACGGTAAAAGTGGTTCCATCCTGCTCCCAGGGGATGGATTTTTCCCGCATCAATGCAATGGAATTTTCAGCGTTTGCAGGGACAAATTGGATTTCCACAGGCATTTGAAGAATTGCCGACATCTCCTTTGCCGCGCCCCCTGCCGCTATTTTTCCTTCGACGAGTATGTACATCCGGTCGCATATTTTCTTGATCTCGTTCAAATCGTGGCTGGCCAGCAAAATACTTCTCCCTGCCTCCCGCATTTTTCTCATTTCATTCCAAAAATGATATTTGCGCATGATATCCACCATCGCGGTCGGCTCGTCCATCACGATTAACTCGCTTTGTTTTGCCCAGGCGATGGCTAACAAGGTTGCTTTACGCAACCCGCCGGATAGTTGATATCCGAGTTGTTTGGCGTGTTCTTCAAGATCCAACGTGATTAAGGTATCTTTTACTCTCTGCCTTAACGCTTCCCCTCTTAATCCTTCCAGGCGCAATACGAAATGTAATAGTTCTTCAATGCTCAAGGATTCGTAAGAAATGGGCGCTTGTGGAACGTAACTCATCACTTTTTGGATCAACTCTTGATTCTTTGCAATATCGCTTCCCTTTAAGAAGATGCGGCCTTCAGAAGGTTTCAACAACCCCAAAACCTGGCGCAAAAGCGTTGTCTTTCCTGAGCCATTTGGCCCAATGATACCCACAATTTCCCCTGGATAGACATCCAGGCTAATTTGGTCGTTTGCTTTTGTTCCGTTTGGGTAAATTTTTGAGACATTCCCAATTTTGAGTATTGGGACACTCATATCAGTCACCTCAAAGTAGATTTCTTTGTATCTTCTCAATAATCCGGGTTTGGAACTTGGACATTACCCGATGGATAATACAATGCGTTCCCGGCTCAGGAAGCGGGCGACGATGGTCATGATGGTCAACAGGCCCATGGCCGCAAGAAAGTAGATCACCCCTGCCAATCCCAAGCCAGGCGACCAGGTAAGGCCCGCACGATACACGACGAAGAAGATCCCATAGGCTAGAAACTGACTAAACTGCGGGTGCATAAAAATCAGTTCAGTCAGGCCGACGAGAACGATGAACTATATCATGTTCTTTTCACACCAACTCTCCGCTTGTCGGTTTGAGGCGAAGCTTCGTTAGTACTCAGAAAGACTTCCTTCCCGTTTTGCTTTTCTTAATCCTGCCTGGAAAACTAATAATCCCAGGGGAAAAGTAAGCAACATTGTTCCAATAAGAAACAAAATTTCATTCTGAACACTTAGTATTCCGGCATTAATAGTAAGTGTCATCCGGAGGGCTTTGAGAGCATGGGTCGTTGGTAAAAGCATTGAAAGTGGTTTGATCCAATTAGGGAGAATTTCAACAGGAAACATTACACCGCTCAGTAAGCCAGTAAGTGTTGTGAAAATCCAACCTACCGGGTCCCCTTGTTTCGTTACCAGGATGATTCCAGCACTGATCATTCCAATACCAGAGAGTGAAAGGACAGTCAAAACTAGAATAAAAGATGTGACTAAAAGATTAATTGAAATACTAACCTTAAATAACAGCATGGCAATCGCAAAGATAATTGCTGTGTTCAATAAAGTCTCTAAAAAGTTCCAAAGTGCAGCATAAAATAAAATGCTCGTTAGTGATAAATCGGCAAGCAAAAGGTGTTCCAATGTACCCATCTGTTGTTCAGCTCGAATAGCGCCTTGAAAAGAATTCAACGCTACGCCAACAAAACTTGTAAAAACGCTCCCAATAATTAGATAGGCAAGCAAGTCTCCTCCATATTGCTCAATGAGAGGAAAATTGTTTCCCGAGGAAACGAACTGGGCCATCAATCCAAACTGAACAATTCCAAGTAATCCAGAAAAGAGGCCTAACAATAAGGCAGTACGATAGCTCAACATTGTGAGCAAGCCCCTTTTTACAAACAACCATCCCCTATACATGTTTACAACATGACTCATATCACTACCCCAATGGGAACTTTGGTTTTTTTGAACAACGACAGTGTCACCAAAATAACCAAGCCATAAACGAGACCGATCAGGATCATTCCCCATAACAGGACAAAAAGAACCCGCAGTGAACTGCCCACAAGCGCCGCAGTAATCCAAACCAGCATCAGCGGTGCAATATATAGCCCAATACACATGGCGATGCGCCTCCACTCCCGCCATCGTGGGTGGATAATTAAAATGACCGTCGTGGCAAAGAACCCGATCGCCGCGATGACCGACCAAGGAATAAAGAATCCTAACGCAAGACAGTACACTATCCCTATCAGGCTAATGCCTATCCCTATCAAAGCGCTGGCCCACAACATATGCGTGCCAAGTGTTCGTTTACGTTTAGACCACAGGGATCTCAAAATAAAAAAACTTACTACTGCTAAAGGTAATCCTACCTGTTTCAGCATATCAATAAATATCCCTTGTACCCCAATAAGGCTATTGGAAAGAATCCGAAGCAAGATCGTACCAGGAGTCTGAACAGAATATAAGGTAAGTTCGCCGTCACCTCCTGGCCATTCCAGCAAAACTACCGTACGACCAAAAGACAAATCACTGGTAAGGGTGCGACCAATATAAACGACACCACGCACATAATATATATCCTGGTTTTCCTCTCGACGAGCGACGGCATACTGGACAGGTCTGTCATCCTGTAGTTCAAGAGCGATCACTGCCGGACCCGGCTCGTCTCCCCACTGGATTTGCACCCGGACTTTACTTGCCTCTGAGAATATCTTGTAGCTGATAAATTCCTGGTCAAACTGATGAAAGGTGGGGTCTCCGATCAAGATACTCCTTGGCGTATCTGCATCCACATCCAGCCGGGCCGCGTTTTGTAGCCGGACGATTGTTCCTAATGGCACTGCTGGTGTGGAAAAGGCATAAGAAGGATCCCCAATAAGGCCTACTCCGCCTATTTCAAGGGAACCTATGTATGCCACAGCACCACCAGCAATTATTTTCAACGCCACACTATTGCTAAGGCCCTCACCGCCAATATCCCCTGTAAGGCAAGACTCGGCTACAAATATCAGGGGTGGCAATCCGGTAATCTTATTACTACCTGTGCCTGGCCAAGACCCATCTACCAAATCGAATCCGGATGGACTTCCATGCGCTACAATCGAAACATAACCAACAGATTGCATGGCTTTCAGGAAAGCATAACCAGTGAGATTCTCTCCTACCAGGCTTACTACCTCAAAGGGTTGCTCATAGGTAGATTGAGAAAGCGAATGATTATCCATGTTAGCGGTTAATAATCGCGCTTTCCATTCCCCTTTGAGTTGAGAATATGCATAAGTACGGGCTAACAATAAGGATATATCCTGAGGTGTGAACCCGGTCACAATACCAATGCCTGCATCATAAACTTGAGAGTCATCTGTAAAACGAGACAGTTCATACAAGTTGTATACCGATTGACTTGTTACCGCTCGCGGCTGTGTGACCCAGACCAGATACTGAGGCTGATAAGCGCGGATTTCTTCGGGTTCAAATAACAAATTCCCCCGGTGATAAGCGGCAACTTCGGCGGCGAGGAAACCCAGCTCATCATCTGCGACAAGAACAGCTACCGGCCTTTCTCCGACCAATTTATTATAGTAGGTAAGCGCTTCTTCCATCTCGCGCAGCATTACGATCTCTACATTGGCTGAAACCGTTTCCTCACCAACTACTATCACCCTCTTCACCTGCATCTGCTGGAGAACAACCGCCGGGGGAGGATAGAAAAACAAGGGGACGTCAAGGACTGCAGCAATACTGGAGGCGATCAACCCAAAACGAGGTTGGGCCTGTGCGACAACAATGGTTTCAGTCAGAGGCCACTGCTCTGCAATGATTTTCTGGACACTTTCACCGTTCACAGAAAACAATAATCCCTCGTAGAGATCCGCAAACTGCAATACGGCTGGCGTGAACACCTTATCTGGATTATACAAAAGGGGAACATGCCCATCTTGTACGCTTAACGGCACCAGACGCAGATAATCTTGCCAGTTGCTCACCACATAGATAGGGCGTGCATTCGCCTGAACGGGGCTGTGCACAGCTACCAACATAATCAGTAGCATAACCACGGTAATACTTACAAAGCGATATTTCTTGGAATTAAACATCTTTCTGCTCTGCGATGCGTATAAATAAATCTTCTAATGTTGCCTGCTTTTCATAAACTGTTTCTACCCGGATTCCGTCATTCATGATCACTTTCAAAACAGGCGTGATCGGGAAGCCCTGTTCCATCTTTATCTCAACTTGGCAATCCTCCCACCTTATGTTGGAGAGCGTGGGAAGATTTCTTAATTTATCTGCGACTTCAGACGCATGCTTCGGCGATTGTAAAACAATAATGATTTTTTTCTTTTCTACAATTTTTTTGAGATTTTCAGGAGAATCCAACACCGCGAGCTTTCCATCTTTAAGGATGCCGACACAATCACTGATACGGCTTGCTTCCTCAAGGTTATGAGTTGTTAGAAGAATTGTTTTTCCTTTTGCTCGAAGATCTTCTAAAATCTTTCGAATCGCTACAGCACCAGAGGGATCAACGCCTGACGTCGGTTCGTCCAGTAAAAATACACTCGCGTCTCTAAGAAGACAACGCGCAAGAGATAATCTTTTTCTCATGCCGTGACTGTATTGCATAAACAGTTTGTTTCGCGCTTCGGTTAAGCCCACTAGCTCCATTGTTTCGATAATGCATCTTTTTAACTCCTTGCGGGAATGATATCCAGTCAATCCTCCGAAGAACTCCAGATTCTGATACCCCGTCAACCGGAAATAGAATGATCGTTCACTATCTGAACACACTGCAATACATTTTCGTACTTTGGCCGCATCACGAACAACGTCATATCCACAAACATTTATTCGCCCACTCGTTGGTACTATTAATGTTGCTAAAATACGGACCAATGTAGACTTGCCCGCTCCATTAGGGCCTAGAAGAGTAAATATCTGCCCATCATCTATCTGAAAAGAAACATGATCGAGCACAACCCCACTATGGGGAAATTTATGAATAACTTGTTCCAGAAAGATCATTCTTTGTTTCAATGTTTTTTTTATATTTGATTTACTTCTGATTCTTGTTTCTTTTGCCATGCTTGATAGTATTCACGCAGAGTATCATCGAGGTTGTATCGCCAAGTAATACAATTCAGTCTATTAGATTGTTTGTGCTTACCCTGGTAGTAGTACTCAGGACATCCACCAGAACATAGAGGTAAGTATTCACATTCACGGCATTTGGAGAGATCAAAGGGGTCAAACGCCAGCCATTTTATAAGGCGCGGATTCTCCAAAGACTGATTGTCGGCATCAATCAAATTGCCGACGATCTCTTTTTCATTGCCGATATGATGCCAACACTTATAGAGATTGCCCAAAGGATCTATGACATATGACTGTAACATGGATGCGCCACAGAAAACCGTAAGTATGCGAGGGTATGATAAGGAGACAGATAATTCACGCGATATTAATTCTTTGTATAATCTCAGCTCGATTTCACTGAAATCTTTGGTACCAAGACAATCTGGTTCAATATCTGCACATGCTTGCGTTAAAGCAGCTACCTGACCAATATAAGGACGGACTTTTCCTAACAGCCCACGTTCATTTAACAGCTCGTAAAGCGCGGGAATATGATCTAAATTTGTGGCATCTACATTGATCCGAATAACGACATTGATGATATCCGCAACTGCAGCTATATTGTCAAGAATGCGGTCGAAGGTTTTTTGGCCGCCTTTTAGAGGCCTACGGGCATTATGAATTTCCGGGGGACCATCTAATGTCACTTGCACTAGTTTGATCTTACGATCTCGGAGATGCTCCGCGGTTTTTCGAGAAAGCAACCAGCCGTTGGAAATTATTGAAGCATCATAGTGGCACTCATTCTTGGCACAAAGATCTATCAATTGATCCGATAGTTTGTATATGATATCGGTTGCCAAAAGTGGCTCTCCACCATACCATGAAATTCCTAGACTTTTCAGCGTCCCCATGCGTTGAGACAAAAAGTCAACGATGGCTTGCTGTACTTCATCACTCATCACAATTGGATTTAACTCTCCCTCATAACAGTAGCTACATCGAAAATTACATGCCATCGTAGGAGCAATTGTTAATCCAAAAGCCGAGGTATCATATTTGTTCAGATTGTAAATAAATTTTTGTGCATCTACTTCATCCAGCGCATCATCGACAACGAATTTACCACGCTTGAGCTCATCCAAATGATTATCAGGTAAAGAATTTTTTTTAGGACATTTTTCTTTAGCATCCAACGAGGACAACATTTCAAAAGTAGAAGCGTCCAACTCAGCAAAACCGCAAGAAGAGCAATTAAAAGCCAGGATCTTTCCATCCATTTGAATAAATCGATTAAATCTTGATAGTTTCATGGAACAAACCTCCTTGTGAATGTGCTTATGAAATTCCAAGTCTTTGGTGCAGTTAATTTAGATTGGTCTTGCTGGGGAAAACCATCGCTCAAGCACTTCTAGGTCTGGGAAAAAAGCTTTATAGCGTTAGCAATAATTTTAGGAACTACCCGGTTTTCGCAAGGAGATTTTGATTATGTGCCTGTTAGTTGATGTATGCGCCCTCGCGCGATAGCGCCGTATATCGGTAAGGTAAGCAAAGTTTCCACATATAAGTTGGCACCTCAGACTTCAGTCTTCCACTTGTACGCTTTCGCCTTTACTTGTTTCCCCCTTTCAGGTCGCTGGGGACTTTGCAGGTGTTATTGAGCAGTCATATGGCACCACATGAATTCACCCGAAGATCAATTCCCGCATCTACCATCGGCGTTCTTAACCGGCTTTTCTAGGGGCTTGACACACTTGGTAGGCACAGATAACTACTCAGCACACTCCACCACAAAACAACATTTGTGACGAAACGCGCTTGATTTCCGGCGAAAACTCCGGATGTAGCGTGAACGTAGGAAAAAGTCAAGATACCGTCATGGGCTTCTTGTAAGTTAGGGCTGGTCGTGATGAACATAACTCTACTACAGAAGCCCATTCCAGTCAGCTTATTTTGGTAAAGGTATTGTTACGATGACATTATCACTGGTGGGCACGGGATACCCTCCGTAGGGCACCAAGGGTCATAGCCTCCACAGGCTATACGACATTCTCCCCAACAGAGCTTGCTTAAACAGAGAACAATTATACAAAAACAAGCGGGAGATATCGCATCAGTTTTGGTTGGCTCTACAATCCATTTCATTTCAATTTCTCCTTTCATATTTCCTAAAGACTGACATTATATCAATGCCACATGCTACAGTGAGCTAGTTTGATTTTGTTGTCACAGTCCTCGGCAGAGGTATCCATTACCTTGCAGTCGCATCACACTATCGCTCTATCTCATGTATGAAAATTCCGCACAAGTGGTTTCTGCAATCATTTCCCCAGTCGATCTGAAAACCACAAAAACTCCCGCACGGATCTACCCAGCAACCTAATGGACCTACCGGTCCCGATGAAATTGGTTTTACAATCCAGTTCATTCTCACATCCTTTCTTTTGTGAAATTTTTTCTTCGGCAAAACTGCGATGCACGACTATCATATTCCCTGCTATAATTTTTTGCAATACCTACACTCACGGATTTCCATGAGTCGACTCACGGATTTCGGTGAGTCGCAAGCGGAGGAACAGCATGAAACCCAAAAATTTTGGAAAATTAATTGCTCACTTGCGTAAAGAACAATACGATGAATGCGGCCAGCCGTATACCCAAAAACGCCTGGCACAGGAAATGGGGGTCAGCCCGGCGGTCATCAGCAACATAGAACGCGGCGAAAAAGTAACGCTGGAGTCAGACATCCTGCCTCGCCTGGCAGACGCCCTGCGGATGTCCAGGCGCGAGCGGCGCGAATTTTTACTGGCCGCCATCCGCATTGAGGAACGGGAGATAATGGGAGACAACGCGCAAGAGAGTTTGGAAAAATCCCTGGACGTCTTGAAAAACCTGGCCTTGCCTGCTTTTTTGGTGGATACCTACGACAACCTGCTGGCCGTCAATCACAGCATTCTTGCGCTTTTCGAGTATTCCGACAGCCTGCTGGCGCAGGCCAATCAGCATTTTGCCGGATACAATGTCATGCGCTTTGTCTTCTCGCAGGATTCCCCCTTCAGTGAAAGCATCCTGGAAAATAAGGAGCCTTGTCTCCTGCAAAGCATTTCTTTATTTCGAGCGATCACACTGCCCTGGCGGGCGACCAGCTACTACGCCCGGCTGATGGCCGCATTTGCGACTGCTCCCGATATGCAGGACTTCCGCGCAACCCTTGCGCGTAGCGCCAACGACAAGGGCGACGCGCTGTTTGAAGATAAGTTGGTCGGCCTGCAACATGCGCGCTTCGGCAGGTTAAAGTTCTACAGCCCACCGCTTGCCGAAATTCCCAACCCGGCGGGCGATCTTCACTTGGTAGCCTATCTTCCTGCCGATGCGCATACCAGCCAGGTTTTTACAGGGTTGGCACAACAAGGCGATGGACAAGTCACGCTTTTGGAGTCTTTCCCGGTGGAAGGATATGATGAATTTGTGTAAAACCCTGCCCCTCCTTTTGTTTTTTGCCTTCCTCAGCGCCTGCGCCCCGGTGACAACCGCGCCAACCGCGACGTTGCAACCCACCGCCTCGCCCGCGCCGACCCAGCCTCCGTGCAGCACAGTCGCCTCCGAGCCGACGCCTATCCCCGGCGCGGACTCGCTCTTCCCCGCCGTCCGCCCGGACGTTTCAGCGCCCGACTCACTGTTTTCGGATGCACTTGCAATTCCTCGGCGATATCTTTCTGGTAGACACCGCGCTTGTGTAAAGTTTGAATCACGACAAACTCCTCTTTGCGGATCATGGGCGTACCTCCTTTGAATCTTCTCGGAAGGTACATTTTAGACGCGTTTTAGGGGACTTTTTATTCCGCGATTCTGGGTACTTTTACCACCGTCACTGACAACTTATCTTCTGCCCAGTTTGCTGCTGAAAATCGTCAACCAATTCAGAAAGGGAACGTTGACGATCCAAGCACTTCAGCAAGTGATAAAGTTGTTGGGAGAGTTGCAACTGCCGGCCATCCGGCATG
>Ga0210015_1005452_pt1 | contig 10319 bp, 13 predicted proteins | sample CryGeymeta201522_FD_185471 | JGI IMG/M metagenome (GOLD analysis project Ga0210015, IMG submission 185471) | Groundwater microbial communities from Crystal Geyser aquifers in Utah, USA - Crystal Geyser metaG 2015-22 (SPAdes) (version 2) | ecosystem: Environmental > Aquatic > Deep subsurface >...
GATTTTTGTGCTGGCCGGTTATTAACTGCGAATCAACAATCGGCGCTGCTAGCGTGGCACGAAAACCAAAAGCCCCGGCTCGCTGCGCTCACACGGGCTAAACGGTAACGGCGCTGCATTGATTTTTCCGCCACTGCTTTTCTTTCCCCTCTTAAACTAAAGGGGGGATCGAGGGGGGGGTATGCGCTTTTCTTCGCGCCTTCGTATGCATTCCCACGCGGGAGCGTGGGAATGAGGCAAAAGTGTCCTTTTAAGATTTCCTAAACGCCTGCAAAATTCCAACATCTGTTGCTTGGTGCTAAAACATCTTCGGCCCCGATAACCAGATGCAACTATCGGGGCCGAAGATTGGTATCCAATTTGAAAACAGTTTACTGCTTTGAAATTTTTCTAATTTACTTGAGTTCTCGCTTGTCAGGTCAGTTCACAGTCAGCTCAATTGAGCTGGTATATTCAGCACCTTTCCAGGTCCATGTAAATTTTAAAAACCCAATTTTTTTTTCAGCTGTATCAGGATCTGCGTCAAAAACATCTACAGAAAAGATTTCGGCCCCAGGAACGCTGGTGTCAAGGTAGGTGTGCTCTGTCTGCCCTACAACACCACCAACATCAGTGGTAACAGTGAAGGTTGTTCCTGCAATAGGTGGATTATAATTTGCATCGTGAATTGAAAAGTAAACGGTAACCCTTTCGCCATTTGAAAGTACAACAGAATCCCTTGAAATACTAATCCCAGGAATGCCTGTCATTAAAAGATTTATGCGCTGCAATATTCTTTTATTGCTATCCCATTCATTATTTATACCATCAAATTGTCCATTCAAATTTCTATCTACTACCAAATCTTCAAAAGATGAATCAAAAGGATTTCCAGGAACATCTTGTAAATATCCGAGATTATCTATGTCATCATCTTTTTCAATGTGAATATCGTCATAGGTGTCGACAAAGCTTTCACTAGAGTCATATTCACCATTAGCGTTTGCGTCGGTAAATTCTTCTTCACCGTCAACAACCGCAGTAATAGTGCACAAACCGTCCCTTGGGTTATTTTCGTCAGTGATGACTTCTCCAAATTTTGTTGATATCACTAAAGCATAATCCTGATCATCGGAATTCATAAGGACATCTTCAGATCTCGGCGTTTGAGTTCTGAAAACCACTGTCCCCTCTCCAATATCACTAAGATTTACCGCCCTGTCTATTGCACCACATTCCGAATAGAAAGAAACTGAAGTTCCCGCAAGCACATTATAGTTGCCATAACGGTCAGCAATGCGTGCAGTAATATCTGCGGTTATGCCATCATAAGCAAGAGCTTCAAGGTTTTTTGTCGACGTTGACAATGAAAAATGTCCCTCAGATGGAATACCACCCCCAATCGCAATGACCCCACTGGAAGAAGAGAGCTGGGTTCCGGCAACAGTTGCAATTATTGTCGAGGTTCCAGGAATGCTGCCGCTGTGCAGAGTGACCGAGGCAACACCACTAACCGTACCGACATCTAGCGTGGTGGTATCTGGGGTGGAACCGATGTATTCACCACCGTTGGGGCCAGAGAGCTGAAACTGTACTGTTTGACTCCCAAGTACCGGGGCACCATTGGCATCCTTTACCAAAAAATCTACACGTGAGGTTTCTAACCCGCCCGAACCCTTAATTACGATAATTTGCGGAGTTGCCGAAACAAATTCGATACTGCCAGCCGCAGCGCCAGCAACATTAACTGTTGTAGACCCTGAAGCGCTTCCTGAAGTAACTGAAACAACAGCCGTGCCCGTTGTTGTTGCGCCAGCAGAAAAAGTTGCCTGTGCTACACCAGAACCACCCGTGATACTTGCAGAGGTCACAACCGTACCGAGATCAGTGTTATTCAGGCTGAAGTTTACGGTGGTACCATCAGGCATTGGCTGGCCGTTAACATCTAGAACCGTGGCACTAACAACCGATGTGCCACCAACCGTAATGTTCGCCGGATTCGCTGTCGCGGTGACAGTTGACGCGGCAATATCATTAGAAATTTGAATAGTCAAATCGGCACTTGCGGTGTCAGCTGTGGCCGTTACAACAACAACCCCTTCAACGGCTCCTGCTGAAAGGGGCAGCGAAACAACTCCGTTCGAACTCGTTGCAGATCCAACCATCGAAGCGAGTGCAGGATTATCTAAAGAAAAAGTGACGGTCGTGGCCCCACTAACTAACTGCCCGCTACTGCTCAGCAAACGAGCGGTGATCGTTGCCGAATCATTAGTGGTGATTGTCGATGAGTTCGATGTGAGCTGAATTGCCCCAACGGTAACGCTATTTGCCCCCCCATCGCTGGCCCCGTCCTGCGTTCCACAGCCACCAGAAAACAACAACAAAACCCCCACCAGTAAAATGACGAATCGGCGCATAATGCCTCTCCCTTCCTGCTGAATATTCATAATTTATCCTTGCCAAACGATACATAATGGTTCACCCCGTTTTTACTAAAACAGCGTGATCATACCAGATTGTCTTTTATTTAAAAGAAAAAACAAACAGTTGCAACATTTTACCGAACATTTGGGAAAATAACGAGACAAAGGGGCCATCGCGGCCGGGTGGCCGCCCCTACTCTTATTTATTGGGAGGATAACGGCAGAAGATTATTGCTCTGATGTGGGAGTGGCTTTCAGTCGCGAGAAGAATTTCTGAAGGGATGCCCGCTTACTGACAACCGAAGCCGGCGCACTACACAAATTGCTTTACAAGCCCAGGCCAAGGGGAAATCTCCGTTTTCACCTTGAATTTACTTATCATGGATGTCCATTCAAGGTTCTCTTTTAAGGTTTCTTCAATCTTCGGTCTCACTTGTGCAGCCTACGGGGGTATGTCTCTGCTTAATGTCTTGATTTTCTTGCCACAACGAAAAACTTCTCATCTCAAGATCGGAAACGAACTTGTCCCGGCCATCCGGGTTTTCCGGACGGGCGCGCGCTATTGAATCTGTGGCATGGTAATAGCCAAACAACAAAAGAAGTCTGAAGAGCAAGGTATCCAAGATCGTTTGGCGTTGCAACCGCATAGCCATAAGCAAACAAAAACGACGCACCACTTTTTTTTCACCCATTACCTGGATGACTCTTTCAAGGTAGACCGCTTTCTTCTTGGGTAAAAAAATCGACCAGCATGAAAAAAACTCGCTGACTTGTCGTGTAAGTAAACCTTTCTCTGACTTCAAACAAAACCGACGAAAACGATTACGCCAAAAGGAGATACCGGGCAATTCACCAATCTGGTTTTCTTCATGCTGACGGTAATACAATGTTGGGCTAGGGTCGAAAATCACATGGCCAAAAGCTGAAATGACCAAATAACACCACCAATCATGCATAACAATTCGGTTAGTCAATGGCATGCGTTTGCGTATTAAGCGAACAGCGGCAACGTTTAAAGTAAGAGTACAACCCGTTGCTATGTTTTGGATAAGCGCATTTTCAAAAGAAGGCCCCCGTGAATGTCTTCGCGACCTACCCAACGGGTTCAGGTTTCTATCGACCAAAAAAAGAGAAGAACAATACATCGCAGGTGAATCCATTAGACCTGCAAGTGCCTGAATACTTCGCGTTAATTTATCGGGCAACCAAACATCGTCCTGGTCACAAAACGCATAATAGTCTGCTTCAGGAGCAGCCAACAGAAGAGTCAAGTAACTCCCTGCGGCCCCCAGGCTCTCTCCGCGAGGAAGAATAGTGATGCGCGAATCACGTTGGGCATAGTCATCAAGAATTTCCAGCGTACAATCATGCGAGCCATCATCACGAACCATCAGTGTCCACTCTTGACACGTTTGGTTAAGCAACGAATCGAGTTGAGCAGACAGATAGTTTGCGCCATTGAAAGTAGACAGAAGAATGCAGATCATTTTTTCATTCTTATCTTCCGGTGCGCATATCGACTGCTTCATTGTCGCAACTTAAAGTGCGTGTCCTTTTGTTGCCTTGACACTCCTCCCCTTGGGTTAAAGGGAGGCCGGGAGGGGTTACGCCTGGCAGGAACTGCCATTTGTGTGAACTTACGGCGAAATCTAACTCCCCCCGGCCCCCTCTTAATCTCAGCGGGGGTGAAAAACCATATTTTTATTCGACTTTCAGGCTGCCAAGTGAGGAGTGGCCAGCAGCGGAAGATGAGTGCTAATCTGAATGTTCCCTATTACCTTAAGCGACAACCTCTTTCAGAAGATACTCGTCGTGCAAACGTTCCGGCGAAAGTTCTAAACCGTGGGGCCAGCACAAAGCTCCAGCATCAACAAAGAAACGTCTTGCAAATTCAGGATTGCGCAAGGGGTCCAGAAGCGGTCCTTGCCGCGATAACAAATAGTCGCGCAGATTAAAATACCCCTGGGTACCGTCGGAAAACTCCAGATCAATTAAATAATCATCTTTCCATTCACAGGCCAGGATTTTAATCATAGTCTGCTCCTTTTATACGTTCCAACGGCTCAAAACACTGAGCCTTGTGCCAATTTAACTGCATTCTTCCTGGTGTCGCAAGCACCACTCACTGACAATAGCAGCAGCCTTTTGCGGCAATCGACCCTTGTGAATCAGCCCATTCTCAATCAACACTACGGCCTCAAAACCTTAATACTCTACATGGATATGTGGGGGCGCGTGGTCATCATGCCACATACGAACGATAATACCAAAGAAGATAGACAAAACCGGCATAGGGATAGCTGACTTCACAACTCTCTTATGCATGATCAGTCTGGCACCCAGATCTCCAAATGACAAACTCACGTCACATAATGTCGATTATGTCAGCATTAAGCGCTTTTTTAACGCCGACAGCAACTTCCCCTAAGATGTTTCCTTAGGGCGTGTCACGGATTTATTTAGTTATTTAGGAGCGTCCCCTTCATTTTCCCACGTAACTGCCTGGGAGGCAACTCACCTGCCAAAAGAGTTCCGTCTTCAATGGCAATCGATGCATGGCTTCCTTGGTATCGTGCATGGACATGTGGCAAGTGGTATTTTTCTTTAATCTCAAAAAAGAGCGCAATAATAATCCCGTAAAACATACTAATCGTTGGCATAACTCACCTCTGTCAGAACGGTAGCAAACCGGGTGGTCAAAGTCAAACTGAAGGCCCATAAAATGGAGGCCAACCCCCTTTCAGCACAAAAGTCGCATTACGACGTCAACTTAAAGGGGGTGTCCTTTATAGGCAAGAAAACCCCCCGCACCTCTTGCAAAGAACGGGTGAACTGGTGCTGGGATTAGCTGGAGCTTGATGGTGCTGGATGTTGGGGGGGCTTGCTTAAAGGGGGATGTCCTTTAAGATTGATCCTTTTAAGATTGACAGCGCCCGCTATTGTTATTAAATGAAACCCAAATCAACACGTTTACCAAATACACGGGCAATTTTCTCGAGGGTTTTAATAGTGGGATTGGCCTTACTGGGATTTTCAAGCCGCTGATACACCTGATAAGAAATGTTAAGCTCCCGAGCTATATCTATTTGAGAGCGCTCAGCGCGTAACTTGCGTAACATGATTGCCACGGCAATATGGGGTGCGACCGGAATCTGGTAAGCTCCAGGACTATCGTTTAGTGAAGGATCTGGAATAGCAAAGCTACGCTCAAAATCGGATCCCAGGCAACCGTTTAATGCATCCTCGGCGTTCGTGAGCGCTTCCTCAATTGATGCCCCACAGGTAATAACATTTTCCAAGTCAGGAAAGCTCACCAGATAGGCATCATTGTCTTTTACTATATGTGCGGGATACTTTAACATTTTTATGACTCCTTTATGCCTGCCTGCTTGAGGATGGCGTTTAGCAATCCTTTGGGCAGATCGGTTGCGCCATGAATTGGTATGGGGATTGACCGACGCCCTTCGCAAATCATGATATGGTGACTGCCTGAAATACGATCAAGACACCAGCCATGTTCTTCCAAGAGTGTTTTGAGTTTCCTGCCAGTCATATTGTCATCATACAGCATATATGATGTATATCAAGAAAGAAAATGTGCCCATCCACGTCGCGGAATGGTGATTACGTCAACTTAAAGTGGGTGTTTGAATGCATAAGCAAGGGGAAGCCTCCAGTTGGCGGACAGTTCGCTATAATGAACGTGCGGGGTCAAATAACTTGCCCCGAGTCAGACCCAAAAGGAGGTTCCCATGGAAAGTATTTACTACTTTGGTCTGGACGTCCACAAAAAAACGATTGCCTATTGCATCAAGACTGTTCGCGGAGAAATCGTTCGACAGGGCGTCGTCGGTGCGCAGCGCAAGGCACTGCAACAGTGGCTGAAGGAGATTCCAGGTGCCTGGATGGGGGCTTTGGAGGCGACAATTTTCACCGGATGGATTTACGATTTTCTCAAACCTCATGCTCGGGAGTTGAAGGTTGCGCATCCCGAGATGCTCAAGGCAATCACGGCGGCGAAGAAGAAAAACGACCGGGCCGACGCAGAAAAACTGGCCGACCTGCTGCGGGTTAATTTGTTACCGGAATGCACCATGATGTCCGAGGAATTACGTGAATTGCGGCGCATATTGCGTTATCGGAATATGGTGGTTCGTACTGCCACGCAGATGAAGAACAAGATGTCGGGTTTACTAATGGAAGTCGGGGCAATCTATGACAAACAGCGCCTGCATGGACGTAAATATTTTGGTGAACTGCTGGAGCGGGTCGAAGATATGCCCGATTCTGTCAAGGAGTTATTACAACTCAGTCGCAGCAATTTGGAACTGTTTACGGCGATCCAGAAAAAGTTAGTCAAAACTCTCCGTGAAAATGATCTGATTCGTGAACGGGTGCAATGTCTGATGAGTATTGCGGGCATCGGTGAAATTACGGCTCTCACATGGGTATTGGAGATTGGTGATCCGGCACGTTTTCACTCTAGCCGCGAAGCCATCAGCTACTGTGGTCTGTGCAGCGCTCAACGGGAATCGGCCGGCAAAGAACAGCGTGGCCCGCTCTCCAAAAAACGTAACAAGTACCTGCAGACCGCACTGATTGAAGCGGCAAAATTGGCACCCTACTGGAACCCGCAACTGGCTGCCCTACACGAGAAGGAGTTGACAAAAGGCAATCGCAATCGGGCAACTCTGGCTATAGCCCGCAAACTGGTCGAGTACATGTTGGCCGTCGACCGGCGTGGCACTCCATTTGTGGTGGAAGCCCCCTCACAGGTTGCCTGACGCGCAGAAAAAAAAACAGCCCTTGCTCCAAAAGATCTTCCCGTCGGGCCTTGCTGGTAAAAGGACGACGTGAGCCTTGCTGCACGACACTGTGGGTGTTTCGAGGCCGACGGGTTGGCCCTAACTCAATCTTCTGTGAAGGGATTTATCCCGGAGACAGCACATGGATGTCTGGTCGCCGATCGGGCGGATCACAAAGAGCAGAAACAAAAAGATCGAAGGGTGCCAGGGAACGAGAAGGGTAAAAACGCCAGCGGAAGGATACCCGCAAGGTAAAGGGAAATCTCCGTTTTCCCCTTGACTTTACTTATCATGGATGTCCTTTTAAGTTTTCTTCCACACGGCGGCCGCCAAGCAAGAGCGCCGTCGTAATATGGCCTTTATCAATAAGATGAATGATCTGATGCAGGACATCATCAACGCCTTAACCGCGCACAAGCAGGAAGGATAGAGCCAAGCCTGAGACCTCTGGCCAATCTCAAAAAACCTTGCGTTACTATTGCACGAAAGTTATACTTTAGTGCAGCACATCATCCTGCAGTGGAGGATCACATGGAACGGCAGGCAACGCAGTCACAGCTAACAGTCAAGGTCATCGGCGCAAACGGTCAGATCTCCCTTGGAAAAAAGTACGCAGGCTGCCAGGTTCTGGTCGAACAGAGCGAACCCGGTGTATGGGTTGTCCGTACAGCGACAGTTATTCCTGACAATGAGAAGTGGCTCCATCAGCCACAAGCCGCTAAGGATCTGCACAATGCCTTAACCTGGGCGGTCGATCATAAACCACAGGAATCGGATCTGAATCAACTGCGCCAGCAACTACGTCATGACTGAGAATGTCGCAAAGATTCGGCTGGATCTGAACAATCCGATATTTCAGGAGAATCTGTTGACCCTGCAGAAACCGGAACGTCTGGCAGCTCTGGAAACACTGAACAAAATCCGCCAACTGACATGGAACCAGCTCTATCGTGATAAGGGGCTAAAATGGGAGAAGATCAGCAGCGTTAATCCTCCCCGAGGGATAGCGACCATCTATTCACTGCGCATAACCCGCGCCCGCCGGGCAACAGCTTATCGTGAGGGGGAGTTTATCCGCTTTCTCAGTATTGCCCCAGATCACGCCGCCACTTACGGTAAGCAGTGACATCCTGTCAGCTAAAAAGTCAGCAGTCACCTAAAACCCTTCCCAACAACCCACCACTTTCCCTGTAAGGTAATTCCTATAGGGAGAGTGGCGGGCTTCACTTCGGGTCGTCAACACATCCCAGGATTATTTCATCCGGCACCACTTTTAGCCACCAGGTTGCGGACAGGTCCCCGATGCCAGCCACTGCGGCCTAACAAGGTGGGAATACCGGCCTGGTCAAGTAATGAGGCCAGCTGTTTCGAGAGCTTGACTGGCTTTGACCCAGACATAGCCCTCCTCTTTGGCTTCCAGTAGACCGAGATGTTTCAAGGCCGCGAGCAGGAAGCCCGCGGTATTGACCGATTGACCTTTAAATAAAGGTTTCACGGCACGGGTACTGAAAGGTTTCTCCTGCGCTTCCAAACACTGCTGAAGATCGGCGAGGGGCACCCAATGGTTGTTGAATTGCCCGCCGCCACTGTTGCCGGTGATCCGCAGCATCAAGCCGTCTTTAGTTTGACCGACTTCATAGGTCAGGGTGGAACGCCCGGAGAGAGACTCGCAGGCGTCTTTCTTGAGCGGGGTTTGAGGGGTTGCGGAGATCAATTTTTTTTGGCCTGTTGTTCTCTTGCATGGCCATATCTCCTTTGAGGGGGTTTGGGCGTCTTCATATAAGATGGTTGATTTTGCGCGCTAAAAATGGCGCTCCAGATTGGCTCTGATGGCCGGGGACAGGCTTGCGGTGTTCGGAATGATGAACTCCAGTAGGAGGGCTTGCTTATTGTGGATGTCCTTTTAAGATTGGTGAACTTATTTAAGATTGATTTTTCACCACCACAGTCGTTACTGCAAATCATCCACAGTGACGCCCAGAGCTCGGGCAATGGCTTGCAGGGTTTTGACGGCGCCGATACGCTTGGCTGTTTCGATCTGGCTTAAATAGGCTTTACTTACGCCTGCTTTGAGTGCGAGCTTTTCCTGTGTTAGCCCGCGGTATTCCCGCCACACCCTGATGGGATTGGTGCCGGCCAGCAGGTCTTCGGCTACCTCAGAGGAAACCATTTCTTCCTCTGAGGAGGCGATCCTTTGGCGAATGTCATTGATCGATCGAGAATCCAGGGCATCTTCAGCTGCCTCCACAAGAGCTTGGTAATCCGCCCAGGGCAAAACGACATATTCCGGCTTGCCGTCACGTTTGATTGTCTGTACATTCATTGATAGATACCTCCTCTCGGTCCAATGTCCATAATGAGCACCTTCAGCTGCCGATTCTCCAATACATAAAGCACCCGCCAGTTACCAACCCGCAGCCGATATTCATCACGGCCAGCCAGCTTCTTGACGCCCTGTGCAACAAATGGGTCAAGAGCAAGTGATGTGATCTTGTTACGAATCAGCATTGCTGTGTTAGCCGGCATACGCCTGAGCGCACGAATAGACTGTTTGCTATATTCGACACTGTACATACCCAAATGTTAGCTTATTGCTAACCCAATGGTCAACATAAAAATAACGCTCTTCATCTTAACATTCGGGTTGATCGAGATCGGTCAGATCGCCATCATTGCAGTTTGAGGGGTTGCGGGGATCAATTTTTTTTGGCTATTGTGCTCTTGCATGGCCATATCTCCTTTGAGGGGGTGTGGATGTCCTTTTAAGACCAAAGACTTATGACTTATCAGGAAACGGCCTGCCCGGGTTAAGGCATCAGTGCTCCCACTGATCTGCGGCGTCTAGTCGGCTCAAAATTGCCAGTGCCTGCTCGACATCGCCTGTTGCGGCCATTGCCCGAAAGTGGTTTTCGGTATCCCATGCCGCCAATGCCCTCGCACTCATTTCCTCAACCAGCTTGTTGGTGCTGAGGCCGCGACTCTTCGCTAGCGCCTTCAAGCGTTCCGCCGTATCGTCCGGCAGGCGGATTGTTAATGTCGTCATTGCCATTCCTCCAGACATTGTGCGGGTGTCAGCACTCGCAGTTGATCAAATACCAGTTCGCCGCGACCG
>Ga0210015_1005454_pt1 | contig 10319 bp, 9 predicted proteins | sample CryGeymeta201522_FD_185471 | JGI IMG/M metagenome (GOLD analysis project Ga0210015, IMG submission 185471) | Groundwater microbial communities from Crystal Geyser aquifers in Utah, USA - Crystal Geyser metaG 2015-22 (SPAdes) (version 2) | ecosystem: Environmental > Aquatic > Deep subsurface >...
TATGATTTTTTAGCTCCATTTTTGGCGAGCCCCGCCCGCTGGCGGGGCGAGCCTAACGAATTTTCTCGTGCGGAAAATTTGACATTTCCTCTCTGGTGGGCAGCACAGGAGTCGAACCTGTAACCTCATGCGTGTGATGCATGCGCTCTGACCATTGAGCTAGCTGCCCAAATTGAATTTGTTCTAAAATGAATTATAATAAAAAAAAGAGGTTTTTTCAAGCCCCGTTGGACAGTTTAAAACATCAAATTTAAATAATTTTTCATAATTTGTCCTACGGGGTAAACAAATGGCACAGGTATTTGAGCTCCATTTTAATCCGAAATTAAAGGAAGATTTGATCTTCGATAGTTTTTGTTATGAACCTACTAATGTCTATGAAAAGAGATTGGGAAGTTTGTATTTAACAGGAGAATTAAAAAATGTCCTTCCCCAAAATCTGAGATTTTTGGATCATTTAACTCAGGTTATCAAGGGCAAATTTTACGCTACGCCAATTAAATCAATTGAAGAAAATTTGAAAGCCGGTTTGAAAAAGGCCAATGATTTTTTGGAAGAGGAAGTAAAAAATGATAATACCAGCTGGTTGGGAAATTTAAATTTTGCTGTCCTATCTTTGAAAAATTTTGATTTGAATTTCACCAAAGTTGGCAATCTGAAGATTTTTTTATTAAGGGGTGGGGAGATCATTGATTTGGGAAAAAAACTGGAACTCCAGGAAATTGAGCCCTATCCCTTAAAAATTTTCTTAAACATTGTTTCGGGAAAACTAACGACCGATGATATTATTTTTGTCTCAACAAAAGAAATTTTTGACCTTTTTTTGGATGAAAATTTTTTGGCTGAAATTACCAAAAGTCAAATTGAGAAAAAATTTTCAGAAAAAGAATTAAAAAGAATTCTCCAAAGCAAGGAAAAAGTTTTGGCCGGGATTTCCGGGGTCTGCCTTTTGATTTCTCTAAAAGAAGAGGTCTTGCCAAAAAAAGCAATTAGTTTTGAAAAAGAGGTAAAAATAATCCCCTTAAAGAAATTCTTTCAACCCCTTTTTAATCAAATAAAAAATTTCCCAAAAATTTTACAAAGATTAGTTCCTCAAAGACCAAAAATAAAAATTAGGCCAAAAATTGAGGTTAAAAAATTTTTGCCGAAACTTTTTGCCTTACCAAAAATCCAGATTACAAAAGAATTGAAAAAGAAATTGATTTTAATTTTGGCTCTGATTTTGCTTTTGGCAATTGGCTTTTTGGTTTTTCAAAGGAAAAGAGAGGTTTCTTTGAAAGAAAAAGAAAAAATTGTTTGGGAAAATTTAGCCAAGGAAAGTAAATTAAAAATCATTGAAAACCCTGAAATTTACTTTGAATTTTCGAAAGAAGAATTCCTACCTCAAAAAATGACAGGGCTTGACAATACCTTTTATTTTCTTAATCCTAATTATAATTGGTTCTTTAAATTTGAAAATGGCAAAAAAGAAAAAATTGAAGCAAAAGAAAAAATAAAAATGGGAGCTTCTTTTGCTAAAAATTCAATTTTATCTCTGAGTGAAAAAAATCAACTGACCTTATTTGAAAATGACCTATTGAAAGAAACATTTTCTCTGAAAGAACCTTATCCTGAATTTGAAATTGATGATTTTTCGGTCTTTAAGCAAAATTTATATTTTCTGGATTCAAGAAAGGGAGAGATTTTAAAATATTCCTTTCCACCAAACACATCAAAATTCTGGTTAAGTTCAGAAACGAAAAAAGTAATTAATGCTAAATCCATAGCCATTGATGGTTCTGTCTGGATTTTAACTGACGACAATAAGATCGATCGTTATTTCGCTGGCAAATACCAAGAAACCTTAACTTTAAACATTTTTCCTGAACCCAAAAATTTTGAGAAAATTTTCACCAGTTTCGATTTGCCTTATTTATTTATTTTGGAACCAGCCCAAAAAAGAGTGATTGTTTTGGAAAAAACCGGTTCGACAGGTTCACCACAAGCTGGTGAAGTTTTTGCCCAATTTCAAAGTGAAAAATTTGATGATCTAAAAGATTTTTTTGTCTCAGATAAAATAATTTATTTATTAAACGGCCAAAAAGTTTATTGGATAGAAATTTGAAAAATTTATATCCAAGCCCTTACCAATTTTGCCAAACCAAAAGGGAAAAGCATCGATTAAGATAAACTAACTTTTAACTCCTGTGGTGCAGAGGTCGAATAGACCCGAGCGAGCTGAAAGCGAGCGAGTGCACCACCAATGTTATTCTTTTGCAAAATTGGTGTGGGCTCAAATTCAATTATGAGGTTTTTAACTCAAAAAGAATTAAGGGAAATGTTTGTCAAGTCCTGGCAGAGGATTGAAGAAAAAAAAGAAGAAATTAACAAAATTAATGTTTTTCCGGTTCCTGATATGGATACCGGATCAAATTTGGCTAAAACTTTAGAGGGAATAAAAAAGGCAATAGAAAATAAAGAATTTAAAGATTTAAGCAAGGTAGCAGTGGCCGCTTTAGATGGTGCTTTGAATTTTGCTCAAGGGAATGCCGGAGTGATTTATACTGGCTTTTTGGCTGGTTTTTTGCCAAATTTAAACAAAAATCCAGTTGGCCCCGTTAGAAATTTTGAGGGAAATCAAAAAAAACATTCCGAAAAGGATGAAATTTCTAACGGGGTGGATGCTCAAAAATTAGCTTTGGCTTTTGAAAAAGGAGCTCAAAGGGCAAGAGAATCAATTCAAAACCCAAAAGAAGGAACAATTTTGGATGTCGTTGACGCCGCGGCTGAAACTTTCAAAAAAGAGGCAGAAAAAGAAGATGACATTATCAAAATTTTTCAAAAGGCAATTGAAAAGGCAAAAGAGGCCCTTTTGGCAACCAGAGAAAAAATGGAAATTTTTAAAAAAGCCAATGTGGTTGATGCTGGGGGTTTAGGATTTTTAATGATTTTGGAAAGTTATTTGGATGCCCTGGAACCCCCCACCAAAATTTTGGTGGGGGTCAAGGGAAAGCCCTCAGAAAGAATTAGAAGATTTATCCAAACAATCTCTTATCGTTATGAGATTGTCTTCTTGATTGAAAATTTGAAAATCAGAGAAGAAATTTTAAAAGAAAAGTTGGCCAAATTGGGAAATTCCATTGATATCATTCAAATTGGAAATAAGATGAAGGTCCATATCCATACCGATGATCCTGAAGAAGTCAAAAATGTCGCCATAGAAGCCGGAGAAATTTTAGATTTTAAAATTCAAGATATCGCTAAAGAAGTAATGGGAGAGGAAACGGAAAGAAAAGTTTCAATTGGAATTGTTACCGAAGATGTGGCTGCTCTTTTGCCAAAAATTATTGAAAGATACCAAATCGAAATCGCCAGAGCAAAATTGATTTGGCCGGAATTAGAAAAATTTCCCGGAGAAAATATTTATCAAAAAATGAGAGAAATGGAAAAAAGAGGAATAAAAAGTTTTCCCAAAACTTCCCAGGCAATGCCGAAAGATTATTTAGATGCTTTTGAAAAACAATTGAAAAAATTTGAGAAAGTTTTATGTATTACCTTAACTTCCAAACTCTCTGGTTGCTATAACTCGGCAATTCAGGCAAGGGAAATGTTAAAGGAAGAGGAAAAAAAGCGAGTTTTTGTTTTAGACACTCAAAATGCGGCCGCCGGTGAAGCCCTTTTGGTTTTGAAAGCAATTGAACTAATCCAAGAGCAAAGAGAAATTGAGGAAATAATTGAAGAGATTAAAAACTTAATTCCCAAAACCCATTTATATTTGATGTTTGAAGATCCAAAATGGATTGAAAATTTAGGAAGAATAACTAAATCTCAAGCCGAATGGATAAGAAGAATGAAAAAAATTTGGCTTCATCCGATAATGGCATTAAAAGAAGGAGTAATTGGAAAAGGCGGAATCGTCTTTGCCAAAGATATGGCTGAAGCTTTATTTAAAAAGGCAGAAAAAGAATCGAAGAAAGATAGGTCAGAAGGCAAAAAAATTAGAGCAATAATCAATCAGGCCGACAATTTAGAACAAGCCGAAAAACTGAAAAAAATGTTAAAAGAAGAGATAGGAGTAGAAGTATTATTTATCAGCGAGGGACCACCACTAATTTGTGCTGCAGTAGGTCCTGGGGCATTACTTCTGGGCTGGCAAGCAATTTAAACCCAGTAAAGAAAACAATCTTCTACGGGGTAAACCCCGTATAACAACAAAGTTGTATACGGGGCAAGAATTTATTATAATATCAAATATGCCCAGTAATACAACTTCCAGTGTGTTCTTCTATGTATATGTACTTGAAAGTTTCAAAGATGATAAAAGGTATATTGGTTATACTAACAGCCTAAAAAGAAGAATAGAAGAACACAAAAAGGGTCTTTCATTTGCAACAAAGTTTCGACTACCTTTCAGGCTTATTTATTTCGAAGGATGCCTCAATGAAGAAGATGCCAAACGCCGAGAACATTATTTGAAGACCACGCAAGGAAGAAGATTTCTGGGCTTAAGACTAATTCAGTACCAACGTCAAAAACAGGCGTTTGGCACTGGAAGTTGACCCCGTAGAGCTCCCCAAAGGGTGATTCTACGGGGTTGATATACTGGGTATGGCCAAAGTTTATATCAAAGGCGTAGGAATGACAAAATTTGATTATAGCCAGAAATTCTGGTGGCAGTTTGCCTATGAGGCCGCAATGGAAGCCCTGGAAAATGCCGGAATGAAAATTTCCCAAATTGATGCCATTTTCCTTTCAGCCATTTCTTCAGCCGCCGGTCCGGAAAGCGAACACCAGGTCCACAAGGCCTCAATGATTTCGGATTTATTCAAAATAAATTGCCCGATTGTTGAAGTACCGGCTGTTTGTGCCGGGGGCGCGGTTGCCTTCTGGTTAGCCAGTAATTGTATTTCGAAATTCAAAAATATCTTAGTTTTATCTGGTGAAAGATTGGTTGAAAGCATAACCGAAGTCACCACCGATCGAATTTTGGCTGCTTCGGAAAGAATTCTTGAACAAACCGAAGGATTGATTTTTCCGGTTCAAAAGGCAATGGTCTGGCAACAATATATGCAAAAATATGAAGGAACGATGGATGACCTGGCCTTGGTCGCTTTTAAAAATCACCGAAATGCGGTTTCCAATCAAAAGGCCTATTTTTATCAAAGGCCAGTGACTCTGGAAGAAATTAAAAATTCGCCGGTTGTGGCTTCCCCTTTCAGATTATACGATTGTTCTCTTTCGATTAATGGCGGAGCAGCCGTCATTATTTCCCAAGAAAAAACCGATGTCGAATTAGTAGGTTCTGGTTTTGCCACCGATTATATCTTGGCTTTTTTAAGAAAAGACCAAACTCATTATTTAGCCAGCCAAATGGCAGCCAAACAAGCATACGAAGAGGCAAAAATTAAACCCGAAGATGTTGATGTTGCCGAAGTCCATGACGCCTTTACCTCAGAAGAAATCATTGCCTATGAAGATTTGGGATTTGCACCTTTAGGAAAGGGACCGGAATTGCTCAGAAAGGGATTTTTCAATTTGGATGGAAAGTTGCCGGTAAATCCTTCCGGAGGTTTAAAAGCCAAAGGTCATCCCATTTCAGTCACTGGTTTAGCCCAGATTTATGAAATTACAAATCAATTGAGAGGGCGGTGTGGAGAAAGACAGGTCAAAGGAGCAAAAATTGGCTTAACCCACAATTTGGGCGGCAATGGCGGAACAGTAGTTGTATATATTTTTAGAAAAATTTAAATTATGCCCAGTAATACAACCTCTAATATGAAAAGAAATATTTCCAAAACCGGCAAAATTATAGAATTTTTAGTGGCTTTATTTTTAATTTTTCTCGGCGCAATTTTGCGTCTTTTGCCTCATCCGCCAAACTTTGCCCCAATTTCAGCCATAGCTTTGTTTGGCGGCGTCTATTTTTCGGGGGTATTGGCTTTGGTTTTTCCCATTTTAGCCATGCTCATTTCTGACTACTTTATTGGCTTTTATCAATTTTCTTTAATGTCATTTGTCTATCTGGGCTTTATAATTTCAGTTTTCTTAGGTTTTTGGTTGAAGAAAAATAAAAAATGGTATACGATTTTTGCTGCCTCTTTATTCTCTTCAATTTTATTTTTCATTTTGACAAATTTTGCAGTCTGGGCTTTTACCAATTGGTATCCAAAAGATTTTCAAGGTTTCATTCAATGCTACCTGATGGCAATTCCTTTTTTCAAAAACACTGTCTTGGGAGATTTATTCTATGTCACTTTGTTTTTTGGAATCTATCAATTAGCCGAGGTTTTCATTGTAAAAAAATTTAAAGTTCCCGAAAAAGTTTTAATTTCGAAAAAATAGAAAATATGAAAAATTTATCAGAAATTTCTAACCCCGTTAGAAATAAATTTCTAAACGGGGCTAACGGGGTGAAAATTCTTTTAGTTTGGCCAAAATTTCAAGATACCTTTTGGAGTTTCAAATATGCCCTACCTTTTTTAGGAAAAAAAGCGGCCTATCCCCCTTTGGGTCTTTTAACAGTGGCTGCTTTATTACCAAAAGAATGGCAAAAAAAATTGGTTGATTTAAATGTTGAGAAATTAAAAGATAAAGATGTTTTAGAAGCAGATTTTATCTTTTTATCGGCAATGATTGCCCAAAAAAAATCGGTAAAAGAAATAATTAAAATCATAAAAAAATATAATAAAAAAATTGTTGCCGGCGGTCCCCTTTTTACCACCGGTTATAAAAATTATTTAAAAGAAATAGACCACTTTGTTTTAGGAGAGGCAGAAATTACTCTACCTCCTTTTTTGGAAGATTTGGAAAAAGGAAGTTTAAAAAAGATTTACAAGGCTGAGAATTTTTGTGACTTGAGAAAATCTCCCACTCCCCTTTTTGGATTAATCGATTTTAAAAAATATGCTTCCCTTCCCATTCAATATTCAAGGGGTTGCCCGTTTAATTGTGAATTTTGCGATATCAAGGTTCTCTGCGGTCCGATTCAAAGAACAAAAACCCGGGAGCAAATCTTAAATGAATTAACCACTCTTTATGAAAAGAATTGGCGAGAAGGAATCTTTTTTGTTGACGATAATTTTATTGGAAATAAAGAAAAATTAAAAATTGAAATTTTGCCGGTCATAATTAAATGGCAAAAAGAAAGAAATTTTCCTTTCACCTTCATCACTCAAGCATCGATCAATTTAGCCGATGACGAAAAATTGATGGATGCGATGGTTGAAGCCGGATTCAAAAGTGTTTTTGTCGGAATTGAAAGTGTTGAAGAAGAAAGTTTGAAAGAATGCAAAAAATTCCAAAATGTAAATCGGGATTTATTAAAATCGGTAAAAATTATCCAAGCCCACGGTCTGGAAGTTCAAGGAGGATTTATTTTAGGTTTTGATAGCGATACCCCTTCCGTTTTTGAAAGAATCAAAAACTTTATCCAGAAAAGTGGAATTTGTGCGGCAATGGTTGGGTTATTACAGGCACCGCCAATGACCAGATTATGGGAAAGGTTAAAAAAAGAAAAGCGATTATTGGGGGAACCGAGCGGTGAAAATACCGACGGCACTCTCAATTTTATTCCCAAAATGAAAAAAGAAATTTTAATTTCCGGTTATAAAAGAATAGTGAAAATTCTTTATAAACCAAAAAATTATTATCAAAGAATCATTAATTTTTTAAGAAATTACAAGCCAAAAAGGACTTCTTTCCGACTCGATCTTCAACATTTTTTTGCCTTTTTGAAATCAATTTGGTATTTAGGAATTAAAGACAGAGAAAGATTTCACTATTGGAAGCTTTTGTTTTGGACCTTAATCAAAAGACCAAAATCTTTTCCCAAGGCAATCGAATTAGCAATATTTGGATTTCATTTTAGAAAATCATTTGAAAAAATATAGTGGTAATACCCAAGTTAGTCGCTCGCCCTCTCCAGAACTTCGTTCCGGCGCTCGGCTTTCGCCTCGCTTCGGGCTCGCTCTCCAGAAACCCACGGTTTCTGGCGGTCGCTTCGCTCCCTGTTTTCCTATACGGGAGAACCGAAGGGTTCTCCCGACCCCCTCTCCTTATTGGGTCGGTTATCCATAAAATTTATGTTTTATCAATGTCCAAAATGTAAAAAAACTTGGCAATATCCGCTTCAAAAATGTCCGGAGTGCTTTTTGAAATTGGAAAGATTTGAAAGCAAAAATTTGAAAGTGATTGGAATTTCCCGGGTGCTCATCCCTTCTCCTATGCATCCAAAAGTTCCCTATTTTGTTTTGCTTTTGGAAGATGAAAATGGCAATAAATTTGTTCAAAAATTTACCCCGTACCGAACCGGAGGTTCTGATGCGGGGGCAATGAAAGAATACAAAATTGGAGATAGATTTGAGATAAAGGCAAGCCAAAATAAAAATTTTGTGGCAATTTGGCGGGCAAAATATGATCTTTACGAAGCAATCTCAAGAGTAATTTCTCTTTTGGGCGGGTTGAAAATAGATCAAAACAAAAAGATTTTGATTTTGCCAACTTTAGTTTCGGTTTGCCATCCTCATGAAAGAGAAAATACCCACCCTGAAGTTTTGAGAGAATTAATAAAAATTTTGATTGAAAAAGGAGCAAAAGCAGAAAATATTAAGGTGGCCGGTCAAAGCCATAGCGAAACCCCAATTGAGGCAATGGCAAAGAAATCCCAAATTTTATCAGTTTGTTCAGAAAATAAAGTTGAATTTTTGGATTTGGGGAAAGGTATCTTCAAAAGAATTGAGAAGGAAGGTTTAGTTTTTGAAATTTCCGAAGAAATTTTTAAAAATGATTTAATAATTAATTTGCCCATTTTAAAATTGGATTCAAAATTGGGAGTAAAAGGAGCAATGGAAAATTTAATCAGATTTTGGAAAAAAGAGAATTTTTTAGGTCAAAAATATCTTTATGGGGAAGAAGAATTGATTTTGAAGTTGAAAGAAGTGTTCTCCTCCTTCGCCAAGGCTTCGGAGGATAAACCTAAAATTTTAAACCTTGCCGATGGAACAATCATTCAAAGATCAAACCGGCAGGCAGTTATTTTAGATTTAATTTTGGCCAGTTTTAATCCACTAAATTTAGATAGGGTTTTTGCCGAAATTTCAATGATTCCTTTGCCAGAATATCTAAAATCAGTGAAAATCTCAGAAATTCCAATTTCCGGTCGAGAAATTGGCGAAGTCCAATGGCAATTAGAAAAAATATAAAAGGTCGAGAAAACAAAGATTAACGCAATGTTTAACACCGGGTGTTAAACACTTTATAACTTTATATAAAATAATATGGAAAAAGTTTCTCTTCCAATAAACCCCGCAGAAAAGCAGAAGCTTTCTATCGGGGTAAAAACAAAAATTGTAGCTTTGTGGATGATGACAATTGGTGGAATCGTAGTAATTTTCTTTAGTACACTATTAGTAATAACACGGGAGCAGTCAACTCCAATCGGCCCTCTACTATTTGTTTTTAACTCCCCACCCGCCGCCCTCTTTTTCTTAGCAGGTCTTCTTTTATTTTTAAAAAGAAAGAGATGGGCCTGGTGGTTTGCTACAATAATTTCTATTGGGGTGATGACATTTTATTCTATTCTATTTCGTCATGGTCCAGGTGGCTTTGGGTTCGATATTCTTTCAATTGCTATTCTATTACTTCCTTTCTCATCTTTAATTTCCCTTATTTTCCTTCTCCTCGATCGCAAAAATTTTTATAGAGGAATTTGAAAAAGTCCTCTATAAACCCGCTTTAATTTTGCCATCCCAAATGTGCTAAACTATTAAATAAAGAATGGATTTAATCAGACTTTCACGAGGCAGTGGTCGAATAGACCCGAGTCGAAGATGAGTGCCTCGTCATTGATTGACCCCGCAAAATTAGGGTGGAATAGTGCATCGCAAAGCGATGCCTATGTGTCTGGAAAATTGCCAGTTAAAGAAAATTTGACATTTCTTTAAATTTCTCTAAAATGAAAATGTATGGCTAATAGAAATAATAAAAATACATTAACTATTTCTACAAAAACAATCCGCAAAGAAAGAGGGATGGTGATTTTACCCTTGAAAGAGTATCAAAAGTTATGCGAAAGAGCAGTACCAACTTATTACTTAAAAGGAAAAGAAGCTAAAAAATTAGATAAATTGGTTGAGGAAGGATTAAGAGAATACGAAAGAGGAGAAACTATCAAAGCTCCTTCAGCAAGAGAAGCCTTGCGAATTTATGAAAGAAGAAAAAATAAAAAGCATTGAATATGCGAGTAAATTCCTCAAACGAGGAAGTTTTATTTTTAGATGTCGGCACTCACGAAATTTATAAATAAAATAAATAAAAAGGTCGGAGATTAAATAAAAATTAAA
>Ga0210015_1005459_pt1 | contig 10304 bp, 7 predicted proteins | sample CryGeymeta201522_FD_185471 | JGI IMG/M metagenome (GOLD analysis project Ga0210015, IMG submission 185471) | Groundwater microbial communities from Crystal Geyser aquifers in Utah, USA - Crystal Geyser metaG 2015-22 (SPAdes) (version 2) | ecosystem: Environmental > Aquatic > Deep subsurface >...
CGCAAACGCCGCCCCGGAGGGCGGCGCGTAAGCGTTTGATAACGCAGGAAAAACTGGTTGCGGGGGTAGGATTTGAACCTACGACCTTCAGGTTATGAGTCGTTTCGAACGAACCATGAACAATTGCGCACGCCTTCGAATTACCTCGCCATAACAGGACGTTGCGGAGGACGGGGCTGAATGGCCGTTTCGCGGAAATTCTCGGAAAAGCGCAACATCTTGTGCCCTCGTGCTTCCACTATGCTTCCACAACGGGCGAAGGTTGATGCTCCGGTAGCAGGGCCATCATCCGTTGAGCAACGACCAGAAGCCGGTCCTCCCGCAGTGCTCGGCCTAGTGGCCGCCAGATCGACGCCATTCTGTTCTGCGCCGCAGCCGATCCGTCAACCACTGCCGCCGCTATGCGCCATTCTGCCGGGACAGCAAAGCGGTTCAACTCTGGACAGGCGTCCGAAGACCTTCGGAGCCCGGCGTTGATTTCGAACAAGTCGAATGATCCGAAAACTGGTGCATGCTTCTTCCAGCCCGGACGGAACCGCATACTGGCAAGATCCGGAACCGTGACACGGAGGCGACCTATGCAACGCGGCGAGGCGACAGGCAGGCACTACATGGTGGGCGGCGGCATTGCGGCCCTGTCCGCGGCCGTCCTGCTGATCCGCGACGGAAGTGTGCCAGGAGATCGGATCACGATCCTCGAGCATCGCGGCACGGCGGGTGGCAGCCTCGACGGATCGGGCGATGCAGAGACGGGTTTCCTGACGCGCGGCGGGCGCATGTTCGAACCGAACTTCGTCTGCACCCTCGATCTGCTGTCCACGATTCCCGCCCCGGATGATCCGTCGGTCTCGGTCACGGACGACATCCTGGCCTTCAAATGCATGGTGCCGGGCCGCGCGGAATGCCGACTAGTGCGCGATGGCCGGAAGGTCGAGGACAGGGACCGCCTCGGACTTGGGCCCGAGGAGATCGTGGCGCTCAACCGCCTGCTCCTGATGCCCGAGGGGCGGCTTGACGGGCGCAGCATCGAGGACTGGTTCGCCCCTGCCTTCTTCGACACGAACTTCTGGATCATGTGGTCCACGATGTTCTCGTTCCAGCCGTGGCACTCGGTGGCGGAGATGCGGCGCTACATGCGGCGTTTCCTGCACCTCTTCCCCGGCCTTGCACGGATCGAGGGGATCCTGCGGACGCGCTACAACCAGTACGACTCGATGGTCGCGCCGATCCTCGCCTGGCTGTCCGAGCGTGGGGTAGACCTGCGCACCGACAGCAGCGTGGCCGATGTGACGATTGAAGGCGACATGCAGGGTCGGCTTGTGACGCAGCTGCACCTGGCCACGGGTGGCGTCATCGACATCGCGCCCGAAGATCGGGTCTATCTGACGCTCGGCTCGATGACCGACGCGACCGTTGCGGGCGACCGGGCCACACCGCCCGCATCGCAGGATCGCCCGTCGCCCGGCTTTGACCTGTGGCGCCGGCTCGGCGCCCGCCACGAAGGTCTGGGGCGGCCCGAGGTCTTCGCGGGCCATCCGGACCGGACGTCCTGGAACTCATTCACCGTCACGCTGGCCTCGTCGGCATTCGTGACCTTTATGGAAGACTTCAGCAGCAACCGGACCGGGACCGGAGGGCTCGTCACCTTCGTCGACTCCGGTTGGCTGATGTCCATCGTGATGTTCCACCAGCCGCATTTCCGGGGCCAGCCCGCGGCACGGCCCGTGTTCTGGGGCTACGGCTTGCGCGGTGACCGACCCGGCGACGCGATCGCGAAACCCATGGCGGAGGCGACCGGAGCCGAGATCCTCACGGAGCTGGCCCACCAGCTCAGGCTGACGGCAGACCAGCGGGCCGAATTCTTCGACAACGCACAGATCATGCCCTGCCGGATGCCGTTCATCACCAGCCAGTTCATGCCGCGCCACCCCGGCGACCGGCCGCCCGTCATCCCGCGCGGCGCCGAGAATTTCGCCGTCATCGGCCAGTTCTGCGAGATCCCGCGCGACTGCGTGTTCACGGTGGAATACTCGGTGCGCTCCGCCTGGACGGCGGTGCACGACCTCACCGGACAGGTGGCGCCGCCACCTCCCGTCGTGCGCAGCGACCGCGACCCGCGCGCGCTGCTGAAGGCGGTAAGGGTACTTCTGTCCGGCTGACCTGCACAATGCGGAGGACCGATATCTGACCTCAACCCGCTCAGTTTCTCCGGTAGCACGACCATCAGGCCGCTGTGAGTGACCAGAAGCCGAACTTCCTGCCGTGCTCTTCTTTCAGCCGGGCGACGTAGGCGTCGTGCGTCTCGAACGCGCCGAAGTCCGGGATGTCGCCCGCGAGCCGAGCACAGCTTGCGAGGTGTTCGGCGGCATAGCGATACCGCTTCGCCCGCGATCGGGTGAGCGTGAAGCCGATCATCGCGCGGAGCACCAGCGTCGCGGCCAGCGGATGACGCTCTGCCAGGGCCTCCGCCGCGGGGGCGAGATACTCGTAGTGATCCCCGTCGATCTCGTCATGCCGGGCCACCAGGAGGTCTGCCGCGCGATCCAGCGCCGGCCAGTCGAGGAAGAACTGCAGGGCGTGAAGAAGGCTCGGGTAGGCCGTGGCGTGCGCCATCGCCCGCTCCTCGGCTTCGATGTCGTCGAAGTCGGGAAGCCGCTTGAGATACGCCCGCAGGTAGCTGTCGGAGAGCGTGCGTTCGAAGCAGTCCCACCGGAATGCCTGCGCCTCCTCGCCGCGGCCCAGCGCCTCCAGTGTCTGCAGGCGGATGTCCTGCCAGGCCAGCGGAACCCGCAACCCGTCGCCGAGCTCCGCGCGCTCGAGGAAGCCAAGCGCCTCGCCCGCCCTGCCGGCCGCGAGCAGACGCCGCGCGATCTCGGCCGCGATCTGCGGCACCTTGCGAGTCTTCGGATCGTACTGGGCGATGAAGCCGTCGACGTCGCCCTGCGCGTCCGCGATGTCCTTGAGCGCCATGGCGACAGTGCTCGCGCGCTCGCGCGCCCGCATCTCGTGCTCGTAGGTGGTGCCGCTCGTGCCCCAGCCCACCGCCGTCCATTGGTCCTTCGGCGGCACCGGCACTGGCGAGCGACCGAGGTCCTCGGCCATCGATTTCAGGGCCGCCAGCCCCTCGGCGCCGAGTGCCGGGGCCATGATGCCGATCAGGCCGTCATACTGGGCATAGCCGTTGTCCTGCAGCGCATCGAGAACAGTGCCGGCGAGCGCATGCGGGTCCGGCCGGACCTTCGCGGCGAGCTGACCCAGATCGGCACAGGCCTGGTGGAAGATGCCGATGACGGTGCCGCTGGAGTCGTCGCAGCGCTCGAACACCGGCGTTGCCAACGCCATGAACCGCCACATGAGCGCCAACGCCTCATCTGGGTCGGCGGGCGCGATCTGCTCAACGATGGCGCGCCGCTGGGTTTCGAGATCGGTGACCAGCGCCTTGCGGTTCTTCCAGGTGATGAAGCTGCGGGCGCGGGCGATGCTTGTCAGCCGTTTGGTGATCTCCCGCGCCGCCTCCCTCGGGCTCTGGGCGCCCGCCAGCGCGAGCCGGAGCTTGCGCTTGGCCGCCGCGTTGCCGGTGCTGACCTCGATCAGCAATTGCGCCAGGCGCTCGGCGCCCAGCGCTTCGAGGTTCTTCGCATTGAGGGTGGTCTTGGAAGCCATCGGATCGCCAGTTTCTTTTCGCCGAGCCTATCAGCGGTCCGCGGGGGCCGGAACCTGCGTTCTGATTCGCGCGGCTCGTCGATTTCCCGCACCAGCGCGCCGAAACGCCCTGCGCGGAAATGCGAGCCACTTCCTTTTTCTTCGCACTTTCAATGTGTTAGTTGACTGTCGCCCGCGCTTCAGCACTGTGGAACGGCGAAAGAACCACCGAAGAGCGCCATGCCCAAGATCACCAAACGCCTCGTCGACGCCGCAGAGGCCCGCCCCGTCGAATACTTCGTCTGGGACAGCGAGATCCCCGGCTTCGGGCTGCGCGTGCTGCCGAGCGGGCGCAAGGGCTACGTGGTCCAATATCGCGCCGGACGCCGGTCGCGGCGGATCAGCCTCGGGCCCAGCACGGTCCTGACCTGCGAGCAGGCCCGCAACCGCGCCATCTCCATTGTCGCTGCCGCGCGCAATGGCGCGGACCCCGCCGCCGAGCGGGACGCGGGGCGCAAGGCGATCACGGTGAAGGAGCTGGCCGAGCGGTTCGACAAGGAACACATCGCGATCCGCGTGAAGGCGAGCACGGCCAAGGAGTATCGCCGGAACCTCGAACGCTTCATCCTGCCCGCGCTCGGCCAGCTCACGGTCACGGACATCACCCGGGCGGACGTGGCGAAGTTCCACCACGACCTCCGCCACATCCCCTATCAGGCAAACCGCTGCCTCGAAGTGGTCTCGAAGATGTTCAGTCTCGCCGAGATGTGGGGCCTACGTCCGGACGGCACCAACCCGCGAAAGCACATCCGGAAGTACCCCGAGGAGAAGCGCGAGCGCTTCCTAAGTGCGGCGGAACTGCGCCGGATCGGCGAGGTGCTGCGCGAGATGGAGGCGGAGGGGATCGAATTGCCGTCGGCCATCCTCGCCGCCCGCCTGCTGATCCTGACCGGATGTCGGCTGAGCGAGATCATGACGCTGCAGTGGGCTCACGTCGATCTGGCCGAGCGCGTCCTGCGCCTGCCGGATTCCAAGTCCGGCGCCAAGATCGTCCATCTCGGACAGCCCGCCGTCGATCTGCTCCGCGACGCTCAGCGCATCGACGGGAACCTGTGGGTCATCACAGGGACCCTGCCCGGCAAGCGTCTGAGCGACCTTCAGCCGTTCTGGCAGCGCGTCCGCGCCCGCGCCGGGGTGAAGGACGTCCGCATACACGACCTGCGCCACACCTTCGCTTCGACCGCCGTCGCCTCGGGTCAGGGACTGCCGATGATCGGCAAGCTCCTTGGCCACACGCAGGTCCAGACCACGGCGCGCTACGCCCATCTGGCGGCCGAGCCGGTGCGGATGGCTGCCGATGCGGTGGCGCAGAATCTCAGGCAATCCTTGGGATAAGCGCGCCCCGACGCGCCCCTTTTCGATTGATTGCGCAATCCCTCGCGGCTACGGTCCAAGAAAGCCCAGAAATTGGGCGCACACAGTTCGCGTGCGCGCAGGGCTGGGCGGGAGCGCAACGTGGACCGGGACAAGGCCGAACTTCGCTGGGGTATTGAGCAGCGCCTCGAGTTCATCGAGTTCCGTCTGTTCTGGGAGGGACACGTCAATCGTATCGACGTGATGCAGCAGTTCGGCGTCTCGGTGAACCAGGCATCCTCGGACCTGAACCGCTACATCGCGCTGGCACCGGACAACATGGCCTACGACAAGAGCGCGCGGACCTACGTCCTCGGCCCAGACTTCGACTGCAAGTTCCGCCCGCCGGACGCAGCGCACTACCTCGCCCAGATCCGCCTGGTTGCCGACGATGTGCTGGAGCGCGAAGATTGCTGGATCCCTGACCTGCCACCCTACGCATCCGCCCCGACGCCGGTTCGCGGCGTTGAGCCGGTGACACTTCGCTCGGTCGTCGGCGCCATCCGCCGGTCCGAGGCGATCGAGGTGAAGTACCAGTCTCTGTCCAGCCCGGAGCCCCGCTGGCGCTGGATCGCGCCCCACGCCATCGCGTTTGACGGGTTCCGATGGCACACGCGGGCTTTCTGCCTGACCGATGACTGCTTCAAGGACTTCCTGCTCTCCAGGATCCTCGAAATCCGCGGGTCGCGCGAGAACGAAAAGTCTGCTGACGATGATCGCGACTGGCATTCCGAGGTCACGCTGGAGGTTGGACCTCACCCCGATCTCTCGGAAACACAGGCGAAAGTCATTGCGCTCGACTACGGCATGCGGGGTGGCAAGGCGAAGATCAAGGTTCGGCGCGCGCTCCTTTACTACGCGCTCAGGCGGCTCGGGCTCGATACCGCCCCGAGTTCCCGCCCACCACAGGATCAGCAGATCGTCCTCCTGAACCACAACGCGATTTTCGACGGACGCGACGGTAGTGCCACTGAATCACCTGGCCAGTAGCAAACCATCGATCTCCAGGAACCACCCTTATAATAAAGAAGAGTACTTCCCTTGAACCATGCCGCCCACAACAAGCTGATTTCTTTCATCTGGTCGATCGCCGACGATTGCCTCCGCGACGTCTATGTGCGCGGCAAGTATCGTGACGTCATCCTGCCGATGGTCGTCCTGCGCCGCCTCGACACGCTACTGGAACCCACCAAGACGGCCGTCCTCGAGGAAGTCCGCTTCCAGCGCGAAGAAATGAAGGCAACCGAGCTGGACGATGCTCCCCTGACCGCGGCATCCGGTTACGTATTTTACAACACCAGCAAGTGGACGCTGAAACAGCTCTACGCCACAGCCACCAACAACCAGCAGATCCTACTGGCCAACGTCGAGGAATACCTCGGTGGATTCAGCGACAACGTGAAGGAGATCATCGCCCGCTTCAAGCTGCTCGAGCAGATGCGGCACATGGCGAACAAGCAGGTCCTGCTCGACGTCCTCGAGAAGTTCATCTCGCCTTACACCAACCTGACGCCCCACGACGCCGAAGATCCGGACGGCAACATGATGCCCGGCCTTTCGAACCTCGGCATGGGCTATGTCTTCGAAGAGCTGATCCGCAAGTTCAACGAGGAAAACAACGAGGAAGCCGGGGAGCACTTCACGCCGCGCGAGGTGATCCACCTGATGACCCACCTCATTTTCGATCCGATCAGCGGCCAATTGCCGCCCGTGATGACAATCTACGACCCCGCCTGCGGCAGCGGCGGGATGCTGACCGAAGCTCAGAATTACATCAAGGATCCCGAGGGACCGATCGCCGCCAAGAGCGACGTCTACCTCTATGGCAAGGAAATCAACGACGAGACCTATGCAATCTGCAAATCCGACATGATGATCAAGGGCAACAACCCAGAGAACATCAAGGTCGGCTCGACGCTGGCCACCGACGAATTCTCCGGCAATCGCTTCGACTTCATGCTGTCCAACCCGCCCTACGGCAAAAGCTGGAAGAGCGACCTCAAGCACATCAAGGACGGCAACGATGTCATCGACCCGCGCTTCCAGGTCGAGCTGACCGACTACTGGGGCAAGACGGAAACACTCGATGCCACCCCACGCTCCAGCGACGGGCAGCTGCTGTTCCTGATGGAGATGGTGGGCAAGATGAAGCCCATCGCGAGCAGCGCCATCGGCGCGCGCATCGCCTCGGTCCACAACGGTTCGAGCCTGTTCACCGGCGACGCGGGCAGCGGGGAATCCAACATCCGCCGCTACATCATCGAGAACGACATGCTGGACACCATCATCCAGCTGCCGAACAACCTTTTCTACAACACCGGCATCACAACCTACATCTGGCTTCTGACGAATGCCAAGCCCGAGGCGCGGCGGGGCAAGGTGCAGCTGATCGACGCCAACCTGATGTTCCGCAAACTGCGCAAGAACCTTGGCGACAAGAACTGCGAATTCGCGCCGGAACACATCGAGCAGATCCTTGCCGCCTACACGGCCTTCCAACCCGTTGATCGCGACCTGGACGCCAATGGCGATCCGACCGGCATCGCGGTGCAGATCTTCGACAACACCGATTTCGGCTATTACAAGGTCACCATCGAACGCCCGGACCGGCGCCGCGCCCAGTTCAGCGCGGAACGGCTGGAACCCCTGCGCTTCGACAAATCGCTGCGCGAACCGATGGAACATCTCTGGGCCGAACATGGCGACAAGGTCTATGAGCCGGGCTTCCTGAAAGGCCAAGCCAAGGCCATGCAGGCCTGGTGTGAGGAGCAGGAGATCGCGCTGAACGCCAAGCAGCGCGCCAAGCTGGTCGACACCGCCCTCTGGCTGCGCCAGCGCGATCTGATCGGGGTCGGCCATCAGCTGATGCAGGCCGTCGGCACCGAGGTGACGGCGGACTTCAACGCCTTCCGCGACCGGGTGGCCAAGATCCTCAAGACCCGGAAGATCAAGCTCTCGGCGACCGAGAAGAACGCGATCCTGAACGCCGTCAGCTGGTATGCCGACGATGCGGAGAAGGTCATCGGCAAGATTCAGCGATTCACCAAGTCCGAGCTAGAGGATGTGGCCGCACGGCTGGGCTGCGGAATCGACGAGTTGGGCGACTTCGGTCTTTACGCCCAGCCCGATGGCAGCTGGCTGACATTCGAGGCCAGCACAGATTTGCGCGACAGCGAGGCGGTGCCGCTGAAGGACAGCATCCATCGCTATTTCAAGGCCGAGGTGAAGCCGCATGTGCCCGAGGCCTGGATCAACCTCGACACGGTCAGGATCGGCTACGAGGTCAGCTTCAACAAGCATTTCTACCGCCACAAGCCGCTGCGCGCGCTGGAAGAGGTGACGCAGGACATTCTGGCATTGGAGGAAAAGGCCGATGGGCTGATCGCGGATATCCTCGGGGTGAAGGTGGCCACGAAGCTGGAGCCTGCGGAATGAACATCGCGGCCTATCCGAACTATGACGGCTACAAAGACAGTGGCGTTGAGTGGCTCGGTGACGTGCCCGCCGACTGGCGCGTCGAGCCGGGCCGCCAGTGTCTTTATGAAAACAAGGACAAGAACACCGGTATGAAGGAAAGCAGCGTGCTTTCCCTCAGCTATGGTCGGGTGATCGTGAAGGACGAGGACAAGCTGACCGGACTGGTGCCAGAAAGTTTCGAGACCTATCAGATTGTCCAGCCCGGCGACATCATCATTCGCGGCACCGACCTGCAGAATGATATGACGAGCCTGCGCACGGGTTTGGCGCGGGATACGGGCATCATCACGTCGGCATACATCAATCTGCGGCCCAAAGCCGAAATTGACTCGGTTTTCCTGCACTATCTGCTGCATTCCTACGACGTGAAGAAAGTGTTCTACGCGCTCGGCTCGGGGCTTCGGCAGAACCTGTCCTATGACGACTTCAAATATCTGCGCCTGCCGATCCCGTCACCCGAGGAACAACGCGCCATCGCGGGGTTTCTGGATGAGAAATGCGCCAAGGTGGACGAGGCAGTGCGGATCAAGGAAGAGCAGATCGGGCTTTTGCGCGAGCGGCGGCAGATCCTGATCCAGGAGGCCGTCACCCGCGGCCTGAACCGCGCCGCCCCCATGAAGGACAGCGGCATCGACTGGATCGGCCAAATCCCTGCGCATTGGGATATTGTGCCGCTCAAGCGCCTGTTCCGAGAGCGAAACGACCGCTCTACAACCGGCGCTGAAACACTTCTTTCATTGCGTATGAACGAAGGGCTCGTCCCCCATGACGATGTCTCGGACAAGGCGATCGGCGCAGAAGCTCTGAAGGACTACAAGCAGGTCTTTCCGGGGCAACTGGTGATGAACCGCATGAGGGCGTCCATCGGGATTTTTGGAATTGTAACGGCCAGCGGTATCGTTAGCCCGGACTATGCCATTTTCGACATTGCCGCGCGCGCGAACGGGGATTTCTTTCTCCAGTTGTTCAAGACCGGGGTGTTGGGCCAGCAGTTCAGAAACGCCTCGCGCGGCCTCGGAACAGGTTCTTCCGGTTTCATGCGGCTCTATACCGACGACTTTGGGGCTATTTCGGTGGCTCTGCCGCCTGCCGCAGAGCAGACAGAGATCGTTTCGCACATCAACGGCTTGTCGGAGAAAATCGGTGATGCCGTGCGTCTAAAGGAAGACCAGATCGCCGTGCTCAAGGAATACAAGACCAGCCTGATCAACGCGGCGGTCACGGGCAAGATCAAGGTCGCGTAAGGGGGGATCATGGTCAGCAACACCAAGGAAGTGGCTCTGGAACAGGCGATCCAGCGGCGCCTGACGGGCCTGACGACCGAGGAGCTGGCCGGCCAGCCCGCCCCCGCTGGCCATGGCCCCTTCCGGCTGGGACTGCCTTCCGATTTCGACGCCGAATACGCGCTCGACACCACGCTGTTCTGGGAGTTTCTGGAGACCACTCAGGGTAAGGAGCTGGCCAAGCTGAAGGCCCGAAATCCCGGCGACTGGCAGCGCAAGATCCTCGAACGCTTCGACCGGCTGATCAAGAAGAACGGCGTGCTGCATCTGCTGAAGAAGGGCCTTGCGGTCGACGACGCCTTCTTCGCGCTGATGTATCCCGCGCCGCTGGCCAGTTCCGCCGCCAAGGTGCACGAAAACTTCGCCGCCAACATCTTCAGCGTCACCCGGCAGGTCCGCTATTCTCAGACCAACCCGGGCGAAGAGATCGACATGGTCCTCTTCGTCAACGGGCTGCCGCTGATCACCATCGAACTGAAGAACGCCTGA
>Ga0210015_1005461_pt1 | contig 10301 bp, 12 predicted proteins | sample CryGeymeta201522_FD_185471 | JGI IMG/M metagenome (GOLD analysis project Ga0210015, IMG submission 185471) | Groundwater microbial communities from Crystal Geyser aquifers in Utah, USA - Crystal Geyser metaG 2015-22 (SPAdes) (version 2) | ecosystem: Environmental > Aquatic > Deep subsurface >...
GGAGACTGCGTACGGTACCGACAAACCGGGGGCAAGTGCAAGACAGTTCGGAATGCCCGAGGCTTTTTAATTGATGATCTGGTGGTGGAGAGGATGAGGATCGAACTCACGACCTCTACATTGCGAATACTTCGGACTAAGACTTTTACCCTTTTAAATCAACGCTTTAAGTTCATTTAATCAAAGTAGTACGCTTGAGTAGTACGTATTTTTAAAGTTGCTGCTAAAGTTGTAGCACCCATGTTTACTCAAACGCACCAGATGCGGCTCATTTTGCCAGGTGCTATCTTCACAAAGTAAGCAGTTTTCAGCAGCACCGCCAGAGTATTCTGCATCACCATCGCGCTACGCGCTGGCGCTGGGCGTAGTGCTGCTTGGCAACTGCAACTTCTGTTTGCGTTCAGCGTCACGCTGAACACGCTGCCTGTCACGCTCTGCCTGTAGAGTGTCGCGTGTCTTCTCAACATTTTGCTGTAGCCCTTTAATGCGTGCTTGGGCTGGTGTTGGAGGCTTGGGTGTTTGTATTTCGTGTAATCGCATCAAGTATTTATGCGCCGTCACTCACCAGTTTTCAGTATTCCCTCGCCAGCAGCAAAAAAATCATCGTCTTGCTGACAAGAACAAAATCCTATCGCTCATCGATTTGATCTGCGCTTTGAAATCACTTATCGATTCATCGCTGTTCATCTGCGTGGCACGAATATCAGCCAGTACGCCGAGCATTTCAGTAAACTGATTGGGTAATAAAGGATTTATCGAAGTGAGCGACGAAACAAGTGCGGCGACCGCTGTTTCCAATGCCTCGATGCGTGCCGTTTGCTGAAAACTACCTCGAAACAAAGCATCTAAGACTTCTGTTGCTTCTTGGTCCATATTAAATCCTTTGCTTAGATTTTTAAATAAGCTACATCATATGTCAATAATGAAACTCGTCAGTATTCCCACGCCAGCAGCAGCGTGGTCACGCTTCTGTCCCACTCCGTAATCACATACAACTTTTCGCCACCCAGCACATACGCACTCAAAATGCGTTCGTCGTGCTGTATCGCGTGCACATTGGCAGCAACATCGTCAGCGCATAAGTCGCCCCAGTCGCCGCCAATGTGTTTGCCAAGCAGCAACAGTGGGTTGATGCCGTGTGCTTTGCAGTGTGCAAGTGCGCCAGGTGTTGCCACCACATCGCCAAATTTAAACAGTGCCATCGCGCTTACTTGCCAAAGCCGCTGCGCAGTTTGGCACTGGCTGCAGCAATCGCATCATCAAGTTCACCAGCGCCAGCAGCCGCTTTAACCATACCCAATGTTTTGACGAGATCGCTGGTGCTGGCAACTTCGATGGCATTCTTTCCCTTAACCAACTCCAGCACCTTCGCACCATAACGCACCGTCAACGCAATCTTGCCGTTGTCAGTCGTAAACCACCAAGTTTTGAACCTCTTTGCTGTTTCCACGCTTCGCTGTTCACCAGTTTCAGCATCAGTCACCATCTTTGTTTTGCTGGGTGCGTAAGTGCGACCTTCAGCCAACGCTGTTGCCAATGCCATCTGTTCATCAATGCGTCCCATCAACTTGTTGCGACGCGACAGAACAGGTGACAGTTGAGCGGGTTTTTTGGCAGTGGTGAACTTTAGTGCTGCGAGTGAGTTGGTAGCCATGTGCTTTCCTTTCAGTGTGTTATCAAGCACACCCAAGTCTGGCACCTTCATTCAAATAGTCGACCAATACCCAATCAAATAGACCGTGTATTTGCCAGCACTGCTGCCATCAATAGCCGTAATGACATTCAGCATTGAAATCAATACACTTGACTGCGAGTGCGTTGTATTTCTCAATGCTGGCATCACTTGTATCGATCAAAAAATCGATTCTGTGTTGGCGTTCATATTCATCATCTGTCAGTTCCTTCTTCTGCGTCTTCATACACCAGTTATTTGCTGACACATAAGTTTTCGCAAGTTGCTCTTGCTGTTGTATCAGTTCTCTGTGCTTGCGTTCATCTTCGTGTTGCTCCGCATACCTGCTGTCATAGTATTCTTGCGTGACAATGGGTTTGATTTCCTCGTATTCAAATCGCAAGTAAGGGTATTCTTGTTGTAGTTGCCAAGTAATGTCTTTAATGTCTTCACTGCCCAGTTTGCGTTTGAAGTAGATACAGTCGTGCGTCGTCAGTAACGCTTTTTGTCCGCTCAACGCTTCAAAGTCCTGCCTCGCAAGCGTTTCTAGTGCTTGGTAAATCCACGCAAGTTTTTGTAGATTCGTTCGCTTGTTGCTTTTCTTTTTCTTCTTCTGCGCGTTGGGATCAATCTCGCTGTAGGTAGCACTGCCAATCACAAAGTTGTCGTCGCTAAATGTTTTCAAAATGGTGCTGTTGATTTTTTGTAGGGCATCGTAGATGGACATGAAGGTGCTGTCACCAATCAGTTGCTCATAAGCGCCAGCCCCCAAGTTGTCCCACACTTTTTTCTCAACCCAAACGCTCTTGTCGTGTTGCTTGCGTGCCGCCTCATCCAGTGCGTGGCGTATGGCGTTAAATGGATTGTTTTTGAGTTCCGCACCAAACCCCATTGCGGTAAATATTTCCTTCACCAAATCAATCCCAAGGCCTGTCTGCTTGGCAATGCGTTCGCGTATTGATGCCCTGTTTTTGATGTAATCCAGCACCGCACTGATTTTCAGCGTTGGGTCGATCGCGTGTGCCAAACTCGCCATCAACGCAAAGGCACAGGCTTTGAAGTCGTATTTGTGGCAAAAGCCCAGTGCCGCGTGCCGCACTTCTTTGGGCATTCGCTGTAGGCTGTAGCCCTGTCCATAAATGCGTCCCGTGTCCGCCGTGTCATAGCGCTCTCGCAAGTAGGCTGAATGGGGGTTGCTTGCATCTGCCTCGTGCACCATCGTCAGCAGTTGCTGTGCCGCTGCCAAGTTGCGAAGCAGTGTTTCGTTATACCGCCACCCCTTGTTGTTCGCTGCGATGGTCTGTCTGGTCTTCTCCAAATAACTTCGCAGCGATGCCGTGTCCACATCAATAATGTGCGTGTAGTTCTGCTCAATGTCATCGAGCAGTTTCTGGTTTTTCTCAACCTTCAAGTTCAGTATTTCTTCAATCATCAAGTCCTCGTAATTTGGGTTCAAGCGCATCGTGCTGAGTTGGCTAACGCCTTGCTTGTTAAATCCCTTGCGTGACTCCAGCAGTAAAGCCGTGCGTGGGTTCTGTTGCATGAGGTGGTAGATGTATTGCTGCGGCACGCCAGTGCGACCCGCGGCGTGTTTGGCACGCACTGCTGAAAACGCAAACTCGTTATCCTTCAAATGCCACCCCCTCAAGTTCAGTGCCAATGCTCTGCGTGTCTCCAGCACCATCGCATTCACATAGTTATCCACACACCTGTCATATAAGTAATCTTTACCCAGTTGTGGCTGTAATTTCTTCAATTCATCTATCAATCGTGTTTTCAATTCATTTTTCATCATTTTTCTCAAGTTTTTTCTGTTTTGTCCTCAAATCTGCAAGCAATAGAACTTCTATCAATCAATTCGCTCGAATGTGCTCCATATAACTTTTATATTGATCTATATGGACTTTATCTGTATCTATACTAATAGCAGCACTACTTTTATTTAGCCCAGTAGCTTCAACGTCAAAAGTTTTGACGTTGCCAAAAGATTGGGTAATTTGGACAAAATGCTTGACTTTTAAGAGGTGATTTGATCTGAATTGCGAATAATGGCTTTACTGGCATCTACAGCACGCACTCAGCCCAGTTTTGTTGCTTAAAACGGTTTATCTAAAGAAAAGGCAAATAATTAATTTTATTCTTATTTTATTTAGTGATGGCTAAATAAAATATGTTGCGAATAACCTATTCTTTACTCGACTTCCAGCACTAAAGGATTCATCATTGCGACTGTGAATATATTTAGTAAAGGAAATTCAAAATGTCACAAGCCAAAACACTGACGCAAGCAGAAATCGATCAAGTGCTTGCCTTTATTTCAACGCGCAGATTCGCACTACGCAACCGTGTGATGCTGCTGACAAGTTTTTGGAGTGGGATGCGTGTTGGCGAGATTGCCAGTTTGACCGTTGGCGATGTGGTGAACACAGACGGCACGGTGAAGGCAGAAGTGCGTTTGAGTGCGGAGCAGACAAAGGGGCGCCACCCACGCACCGTGTATTTGCCTCAAAAGTTGCGTGTTGAACTACAGCGTTATATGGACTTGCGCCGTGCCTACACAGATCACGCGCAGATTTTGTTTGTGACGGCTGGTGGCAAGGGATTTACAGCGAACGGGCTGGCACTTCACTTTTTTTGGCTGTATCGCAAATGCTCAATCGCTGGCGCCTCAAGTCACAGTGGTCGCCGCTCATTCATCACCAACTTGGCGGCAAAAGGTGTTGGCGTTCGCGTGCTGGCAAGTCTTGCTGGGCATCGCAGCATTGCGGTGACGCAGAAATATATCGATGTGAATGATGAGATGATTCGCAATGCTGTTGAGATGATCTGAATCGTAGGTAAAACCGAAATGTGATCTCATTTCAAATTGGCAAATTTTAATGACCGCTTTTAAAGATGCATGTTTGTTATCATCTAGCCAACTTCTATATCCAAACAACTTAAAGTGAGATCATTTAGTTGTTGCCAGGTCATACTTTACCAAGTAGCATTTATCCCATAATTATATTTCTACTCATGTCATCGTCTAAGTAGTTATTATTGTCCCAAAGTGCGCATTATCATATTTTGTCGTTCAAAATAAACTTCTTTAGTAATTAAGTTCTTATCAAACAATTGCTTTAATTCAGCAAGTTGCTCCTCATTCGTTGAAGTCGTTACAGCTTCAATGGATTCCTTAGTCGATGGCGTAATTGGATTGATTTTACTATTTGTAGTATCATCATATTGATAAGGTATGTAGTTATTTCCGTCGCCGCCAGAGTTACTCTTAGCCACTAGTGCCGCGCCAATAACCCCAATTACAGTGAGAATTGTTTTCTCTGCAGAGAATTCCCCGTGACTTGGATCACCTTGTTTATAAATTCCACCAGAGGTTGAGCAAGCGGTTACTGCAGTAAGCAAAATCATTAAAGATGTAATAGTTTTCATAGAATTTTAACAAATTTATCATATATCACATAATTTAAAAAATGAATTCTTTTATGAAATTTATCGCCAAGTTATTGTCCAATTCTCTCTAGTAGTACCATAAAAATCCGTGCGCACGGACGATAATCTCTTTGAACTTATTCCATTCACTGAGTCATATACCAAGTATGAAGTGGAAATAGTTTTACTTTCCTGTATTGATGCGGTATCAGTATTGATTGATGTGGTTTCGATTAATGCAGTGAATTTAGTTGAACTATTTTGAACTACATCAAGTATCTTCCAGTTTGATGTTGAAGTACCAATTTGAGTAGCTTTTGTTGAATCAGAATAGATTCTTGTAATACCTCGCAAACCAGAATCACCTGCTTTTACTGAATCGGGATATTGATTGAGCTGTAAAACAACACCATAAACTCCACTTTGACTATAACCAATGTAAGTCTCATCTGCTAGTTTATAATATGATGTGCCAGTTAGTGCTAAATCAGCAATACTACTACCATTAAATACACGAGAGGTATATGTTCGACCATCATTCACTGGTATTGCTAAAAATGTTTCAAATGCAACACTATTCGCCTTTAGGCCGTAATCTCTTACGACTGCCGTGTAAACGCCATTTGTTATCGTGTCAGTGGTGACTGTCCCCCTTAAATCTCCGTATACCTCATAACTATTTCCAATGTGGCTTGCTTGTTGATAACTTCCCATTGGAAAAGTGACTGCCGTCACAATGCCACCATCTCCACCTCCCCCACCACACGCAGAGATTAAGGCAGAAAAGACAATAACTATTACCTTTTTTAGGATGCTCATTTCATTCCATTCAAATGCAAATACAAGTGCGATACAATTTAATTAAAATTTCTAATGTTGGATATAAGGTCTAATTTATGCTTTACGGTTTTAAATTTCATCAAATTCAGTATTCGAATGAATAAAAAATTTGCGAAATTTATTTGCCATTTAAAATTCCTCGCATTTGCTCCTCGTATTGTTGAGATGTGATCAGATTTTTTTCGAATAGGGATTTAAGTTTGATCAGTTTCTGCTCAATCGTGCTTTCTACTTGATGCATCGATGATGAATTCATAGTATCTGGTTTGTTAAAAACAAGTGATGTCTCATTTACAGATTTTTCGCCAATTCCAACTTGCTTAAAACTAAGAGATCCTGCCTCACCAAATTTCTCCCAATTTTTTTGCCCACAAACTATTTGTTTAGTGAAGAAATTTAAATATACATTATCCCATATACCCGCTACAGCAACTTCTGCCTTGTACCAACTATCTTCTGCTCTATATATTTTTTTTATATCTGGCAACATGGCAACAGCTGCTCCGCCACCAACTTGTTGACCGTCGTCTTTGTATCGAGTGCGAGTACATTGCTGTTGGGTCCTTTCCGCAATTTCAGTTGCAGCTTTTAAGTCTTCGGAATTTAGCGATCCATCAGTCAACATGTTAGTGGTTGCAAGACAACCTGTTAACAAACACGAGATCCCTGCGACCAGTAGGTGTGGCACAACCAGTGAGTATCTCCATGCAAACATTCTTAACTCCTATAAAACATGGTTTACAAAGACACAGTAACCCTTCAGTCGCGATAGTTGCATATCAACTTTGCCCGTTCTAACAATTTCTCACCGTTGTTCACCTTGCTGGAATGCGGTTCATCGCCCTCAGTCAGCAAGGTCTAATGTCTCACTGTCGGCCAATGTCGTCCATCCCCCAAACGGGGGATTCTCTTTGCCAATTGGTGTTTGGTTGATCTACCGCAACTGCCGTTCAGCGTTTGCCGATTGCGTGCGTAGGCGTTGTGCATAGGCCTGGTCAGCCTGTTTTCGCTTGGCATGCATCTTTCGCATCGCCATCACCATGTCCATTTCAGTTGGCGGCTGCGGCTGGGCGTCGCTCACCGCTATCTGCTGCATCACTCTGCCAACCCTTGCCTGTTGCTTCACTGCAGTTGGCTGCACCGCTACTGGCTGAACTTGCTGCTGGTTGCCAATCACTTCAAATACTTTCATGTCATGTCTCCTCTGTTGTCCAGTATTTAGTGGCGTGATGGCTGACTGGCATTTGGATGAAGAAAAGCCTGCAAGTGTTTGCACACTGCAGGCTTGTTTTGCAGAGCGTCCAGCGAAGGGACGCTTGAATAAAATTTGCTACTGCACGACGGACAGCGCTGGCGCTGACTGCGACCAAGCTGGCATTGGCATACCTTGTGAATTGAGGAACAACAGCTCGTCGAGCAAGGCCATGTATTTGCGCCAGTCGCCCCAGTGCTCGCGTGTTTTGAGGTAGTGCAGAACTTGGGCGTTAGGCAGCGCCAGCCCTTCAGCACTCAGAATCTGCTGTGCACGGGCAAGGACTGCACTGGCTTTGAGTGCTGGCATTTCGATGATGTCACAGCGTGAACGAATGCTTTTATGCACCTTCATTGGCTCGTTGGTGGTGATGATGACCATCAACGAGTCATCGCAAGCATCCATTGTGGTCCACAGTTTGCTGACATTGGCTTTCGCGTTGTCAAACTCGTTAAAGACCATAAAGAACTTGCCCACGCCATAAAGCTTGCTGGTCTGACAGGCACTTCGCAGATAGGCTTTGATATCTTTTTGGTCAAGCACTTTGTCATAGTCCTTGTCTTCAACTTGTGCGTCTGCGCCGCTGATTGCATAGGGCAGTAGATTAGCGATGGAAGTTTTTCCAGTGCCATTGCTGCCATACAGCAGAATGTTGTTTTCAAGCGCGCCGCTGGCGTATCCCATAATGCGCCGCTCAATGGCAATACTTGGATAAACAATCTCGCTCAGATTGGTGGGCGCATATTTGATTGCGACTTTCATTTCATTTCTCCTGTGTTTAGTAAGTTGACGGGGTGCGCATAGCGCACCCCTGGTTGCTCAAGCTGCGTTTTGTGCTTTTGCATCGTTGCTTGCGCCGCTAGCCAGCATGTCGCTGACTTCCTTGCCCAGCGCAGCGTTTGCAGCGCCAGCATTCACCCGCTGCTTTGCCATACGCTCAAGCAGTGCGTTGACCATCCCCTCGCTGACATCAGACAGCGTACCAACAATAGTGGCTGTGCCGTCAACACCAGGCTTGGCGAGCAGAACAACATAATCGCCAGTCAGACCAGCAATTTGCACTTGTGCAAGCGGCGCGATTTGTGCAAGCTCGATCTCAGCTTCCACGTCGTTTTTCGCTTGCTTGATCTGCGCTTGCTTTGCAAGTGCCTCAGCACTTTTAACCATGCTGCGCTTGATTTCTTCAATGCCGCCAGCTTTGGCGATGAAGGCAGCAAGATCAACAGCAGCAACTTTTTCAGCAAGTGCCGCAGCCAGCACATAGGCATAGCCATGTGCACGCTTGCGATCAGAGCAAAACACATAACGCACCAGCATCGTCAGCGTTGTCGTGTTTTTCTGCACTTTCACGCCAGCAGCCTTTAGCTTTGCTGTCAGTCCGTCACGCAGTGCCTTGCGCTCAGCGTCGCTGACCGTCACAAACTTTGTGTAATACAGGCTCAAGCAGTCAGCCAGCAGCGCATACAGGCCGTCGTTGGCTTTCTTAAAGTCTGTGCGCTCCCAGTTGTCACGCTTTTCGCTCAAAGCGTCCAGTTGCTGGACGATGGAACTAAGAAGCAGTGCATTGCTGTCTTGCTTGGCAAGTTTCGCAATTTCGCGCTTCGTTGCAGCGTTTTGTTTGTTAGCCAGTTTTTCAGTTGCAGTCAGTGTCGTGCTCATAGGGTTCTCCTTAAAAGTGAGCTATCAGTAGCGCTTTCCGTGCGATATGCCTTTGTTTGCTCTACCAATGAAAGAAGTATCAAGTCTTAACTGTTAAAGTGTTGTTTTAGAACTAATACAGTTAATCAATGGAAAATTCAGCAAATCAACAGCATCCAACACGCTTCAGACCACCCCAAAAGGGGATGCCGCACTTTCGCTACGCGAGTGCAGCGGCTGAACTGGCTGACGCAAGAGAAAGCGTCAGACGCTGGTGGTGGGAATACTTGCGGCTCAGCAAGACTTACTGGCTGCTTTGCCAAACATCTGGCCCCTACAACGCGAGGACGCTCGATGAGCGACTGGCTGCGATTTACAGAAAGTTTGGGAATGTTTATGACTTGTCGTTTGACGACTGGTGGAAGAAGCGCGGTGCCCACATCTTTGAAGAGCAAAAGGAGCCACCCAAAGTCATTGAGATTGCGTCAGACATGAGCAATCTGTCGCAATACAGGGATGGCAAACTGTTGATTGAAATCCCGCTGGTGCTTAGCCGCGCCACCATCCAACGCAAGATCAGTGCAATTTTGAAGAAGCACGAGACTGAGCGTGTCAACAACAAGCTGGAAATCAGTGAGTCTGCTTTTCCCATAAATCCAGTGCGCTACAGACTGCACACCTTGCAGACGATGCATGAAGTGCATTGCTTGCACAGGGAGTTGATTGCCAAGCCAGCGGCATTGGGGCTGAAGAAAGCCAAAGAATATGAAAAGGACTTCACCAAGCGTGCAGATTTATTTCGCATTGGTGCGTTGCTGCGCATCAGCCCAAATAACGAAGAACTTATAGGCGAAGATAAGATGGTTCGCAAAAAGCAAAATCGAATGCGTGCCAGTGTGGGACGCTTTTTAACAAGAACTGAGCAGTTAATCGCCAATGTTGAATATGGAAAGTTTCCTGTTTTCAAACCAGTCAAACTGCCAGAGAGAAGATTTACGGAAAAACACTTACTTGCGCACAGGGAGTTGGAAGAGCAATGGTGGGCGCTGGACTTGACTTCTGAACTGAGCGGCAGCAAGGTCCTTGATGCGATGCGTGTGCATTACAGCGAGCCATTGCGCGGCAGGGAAACTTATTGATCCAACCGTCGATTTGCGGGACGGTCAAAAACTCTCTGTCGCAATTTTTCCTACAGCCCAGCTACCCACGCAAGCACTGCCCAGTTAAAACGCAACTGACAGGGGATTTGGCGTGTGGCTGGCGCTGATGCTCAAACGTCGTTTGCAACAGCGTCCCGTCGCCGCGCAATATCAAAATCACCGTCGTAAATGGTGCGGTGGCGGCGACGCGATTGCAGCATGGCAATGTTCATCTCGCCGCTCAACGGTTTAGCGTAAAACCTGTCAATCATCTCCACGCTTGTTCTCGCATTGCGCGCCAGCGCCAGCGTGTTGATGCCTTCGCCAAAAA
>Ga0210015_1005476_pt1 | contig 10285 bp, 9 predicted proteins | sample CryGeymeta201522_FD_185471 | JGI IMG/M metagenome (GOLD analysis project Ga0210015, IMG submission 185471) | Groundwater microbial communities from Crystal Geyser aquifers in Utah, USA - Crystal Geyser metaG 2015-22 (SPAdes) (version 2) | ecosystem: Environmental > Aquatic > Deep subsurface >...
GAAAGAAAACATGCAAAAGATACTTGCGGCTTTTTTAACTGGTTTTGTGATGTTTTTCGGAGCCTTCAGTCCGGTAGGAAGCGCGCCGCCCGGGCCGCCGCCGGAGACGGGGAAAACGGAGTGGGGACAGATTTTAAATCTGTCCCCTTTAATGCAGCCGGATGTTGGTTACCTTGAAGATATTGCTTTCGAAAAGATGGAGGGCAAGGAACGGGTTGTCTTGATAGTTTCGAAGCAACCCGCCAGCCTGCCCTATATTGAATATCAAGCTGCTGGTGTCGTGCTGTTGAGATTGGAAAACATGCTTGTTCCGGAGGGACTCAGGCGGCCTCTCGGCGAGGGAAAGCTCACTAACATCATTATTGTCTCCCCAATCCAGAAGACCTTTGAGGGGAAACAATGTGTCTACTTAACAATCGTTCTTAAGAAGCTGGTTCCCTGCAGTATAAGACTGGAAGAACAGAAAGTCCTTATTGATTTTAATGTGGCCGGTCTTACGGAGGCGGTTACCCCGACAGCCGAAAAGCCGGCTTACGAGGTCAAGGGTAAAGAAAAGGTGTCTGTTGATCTGGTAAAGACGCCCTCTCTTGCCGACAAGGAAGCCAAACCAGCTAAGGTGGAGACTGAAGAAGAAAGAGAAAAACCAAAGTACACCGGCCATAAGATATCTCTCGATTTTCAAGATGCAAACATTAAAAGTGTCTTCCGGTTATTATCTGAACTGAGTGGAATCAGTATTGTCTTCAGTGATGACGTAAAAGGTAATATAACTGTGCACATGGAAAATGTCCCCTGGGATCAGGCCCTCGATACCATTCTAACTATCCAGGGCCTCGGCAAGAGACAGGAGGGCAAGATAGTCGTAGTTAAGACTCTTGAGAGGATGAAAAAAGAAGAAGCTGATCGGAAATCCCTTGAAGAGGATCAAAAGAAGGCAGAGGAGCTTGCAAAAGAGGCGGAGCAGAAGCTTCTGGAAGAAAAAGGCAAACTGAGACAGGTGGCCATAGAGGCGAAGATTATAGAGGCAACGGATGACTTCGTCAGAAACCTCGGAGTACAGTGGGGCGGAGCATTATATGGACGAGCCGGCAGCTACCCCGCTGCTGTAGCCGCGGGAACAAATCCTGACAGGAGCCGTGTTATGACACAGAGCTACCCGGAGGGTATCGGGTTTCAAACACCGGAGGGTAAAACAATACACTCGGTAGGCGTCAATTTTCCAACCGTACTTTCATCGCCAACAATCGGTCTCGTGCTTGGAGGGGCCTCTGCCGTCATTGAAGCCCAGATTGCGGCCTTAGAAGCAACGAATCAGGGAAAGATCATTTCATCACCGAAAATAACTACGATGGACAACGTCAAGGCAACGATAAAGCAAGGTCAGGATATTCCCTATATCACCATAGATAAAGAGGGACGCATGAATGTAAGCTTTAAGCAAGCGCTTCTGGAGCTTGACGTCAAACCGAAGATCACGCCCGATGGTAGCATTTCCATGGAGATCAAGGCGACAAATGATTATGCAGACTATGCCAGGGCCAAAGATTTAGCGGGGAATCCCCCGATCAATAGAAGCGAGGTAGAGTCTAAAATTGTTGTTCGGGATGGAGATACGATTGTCATCGGGGGTATCTTAAAAACGGAAGATTACAAAGCTATATCCGGCGTTCCCTGGCTCTCCAAGATACCGGTTTTAGGCTGGTTGTTTAAATCCGAAGCTATCACGAAAACACGAAAACAGCTCGTGATATTTATCACTCCAAAGCTCATAGATACAGATACTATGGAAGAAAAAACGGACCAGACAAAAGGAAAAACTTATTTATTTCCTTAGAACCATTCAAAAAAATCGCTATTCTCCCCTTGCGAATTACTCTGAAACTATCATCAAGAACTTTGTGATTAAAATGAATCAACCATATAAAGTAATATATACAGTTATCATTGTATTTCTCATCGCCATGATGGGCTGTGCGACCAGTCCGCGGAAACAGGAACGAGCTGATGCCTACCTAAATGTGGGGATTGCCTACTTAGGGGCGGAACGTTACAACGAAGCGTTAAAAGAACTTTTAGAGGCGGAAAAACTCAATTCTCGGGATCCTAAAATTCACCATTACATTGGCATCTCGTACTACGGTAAGGAACTCAATGATAGAGCAATCGGTGAATTTAAAAAGGCGATTGCCTTAAAGCCTGATTATTCGGAGGCCCATAATTTTTTAGGGACGGTTTATTTAGAAATGGGATTCTGGGATAATGCTTTAGAATCATTTAAAAACGCCCTTTCCAATATTCTCTATGAGACTCCTGACAAGGCGCTCTTCAACATGGGGAGGGCCTATCATGGGAAAGGTGATTATGAAAAGGCCCTGAGCACATATCAGGATGCGAAAAATAAGAAACCGAATACCGTTCCCCCTCCCTTGATAGATCATTATATGGGAATTACTTACTTTGCCCAGGGTAACCTGGAAAAGGCCGTACAATATTTAAAAACATCACTCAAAGAGGCCCCCTTCCTTGTCGAATCCCATTACTGGCTGGGGCAGTGTTATATTAAACTGAATGAACGGGAAAAGGCAAAAGCGGAGTTCCAAGCCGTCATCAAAATAACCCCGGAATCGAAACTGGGCATTGCCGCCAGAAAAAGTCTTGATTCTATCGGTTCTCTGCGTTAGAAGCATTAACCACAAGCACAAGATACTCCCAAATACCTAAATTGATTTATTATACTGTTCAAGAGGCCGAGAGACAGTCAAATCCCTATTGGGTTACCGTTCATTACCAGGAGGAAAGGTGTTTTGCCTGTTAAGGAGTTTTTCCCGATGCCCGAACTTCCCGAGGTAGAAACCCTCTGCCGTCAACTTAAACAGGTCATCCTGGACAAGGAAATCCGCAGCTTCGAGATCATTGATTCGAAGCTGACCGCGGGGGAAGGGCTGGAGGGAAGAAGAGTTCTCTCCGTAGGCCGCCAAGGTAAGGCACTGGAGATGAAACTTGATGACGGTGACGGCATAACAATCCTGCTCCATCTCCGCCTGACAGGCCGGCTCCTGTGGCAAGGTGATAATAATTTCTCCTTTCCCCATACCCGCTTTACTATTTCCTTTCCCCATGGCAGGCTTGATTGTATAGATCCACGGAGATTTGCCACCCTCTCTGTCCAAAAGACCGGATTCTCTGACTTCGATGACAGGCTGGAAGCCTGTCCCACCGGCATGGTAGTTGAACCGCTCAAAGATTTCTATGCCTCTCGACTCTGGGAGATGGCCCGGAGGAGAAAGATCCCTGTGAAATCCTTCCTGATGGACCAACGTTTCATTGCCGGGATAGGAAATATTTACGCCTCTGAGATTCTCTATGAAGCTTTTGTGAATCCATGGCAGAAGACGGATTTACTTTCACCGGCAAAATGGCAGGAAATAGAGGAGGCAACAACCTCCATCCTCAACAGGGCGATTGTCTGCCGGGGTACAACAGTATCCGATTGGCGTGATCTGTTTGGCCGTAAAGGGGAATACCAACGTTACCTGAAAGTTTATGCCCGCCAGGGACGTCCCTGTCCTCGCTGCCAGGCTGCCATTCAATATATGCACCTGAGTGGGAGGGGAACATATTTTTGCCCCACCTGCCAAAAAGCCGACTAACAACGGGTAAACAGTGAAAATGAGAAACCCTTAGCCGGTCGAGATGGCGGGTGAATTCAGACAAAGGAGAAGAAAGAGTACACCATGAATAAGAAAAACTATCTTATCCTGGCCGTTTTTTTTATCGTGTTGATGGAATTTATCTTACCGGTTCCTTCCTTTCCAGGAACTGTGGAAACAAGGATCAGTTCCAGTACGCTGCAATCCTTCATAGAAAATACTTTCCCGGTTACCTTTACTACAAACGCTAAGATACTTGGCGATACAAAGATACCGATCAACGTGAAGCTGACCAATCCCCGGCTGGTTCTTCTTTCACAAACTGCGGGGACGAAAAAACCCTTCTTAAAGTTGAACATGGATTATGAGGTCTCAAGCATCGCCGAGATAAAAAATTCCGTTCAGGGCCATATCTCCGGCGATCTTGATCTTGCCGTCTCACAGGATCAGGAGAGTCTCATAGTCTCCCCACGGGAGAGCTTTTTATCCCTCTTGCCCTCTCTCAAGGTATCTTTCCAGACCATGCTCAAACCGATCAGGTTCCCTCTCTTCAAGGGCCTTCCCGTTAAGATGAATGGTTACGAGGTCTATGCAAAATTCAGCAACATCTTAATAAATGTGGAAAATGATCATCTGGTCATCAAGAGCGAAGTGACATTTGAAAAGAAACTTACAAACGAAGGCGCCGTGCAGTTGAAGACGGGACGCCATGTCACACACTAACAACCGCCCATAAGCATTTTCTCACAATGTTTTTTCCTGATCCGCGGCGGCTGATGACGGTTCATAGCGGTTACCCGTTACCGGGCAGCAGAGGAGACTTGCTTCCTCGTACGGCCTTGTCTCAAACTGCAGGACAGGGTGATCAATCTTGAAGCGACAGAACAACAGTTCACGCACCTTAGCGGCAAGTTCGTCAACTTTGCTCAACGTTTGATCGGGAACGATGATATGGGCGGCCAGCGCCACCCTTTCAGATGACATGTTCCAGACATGGAGGTGATGGATTTCCTTGATGCCGTCAAGGGCCTCGATATCTCTCCGGATGGCCTCAACATCTATCCCCTCCGGTGTGGCATTCATGAGAATAAAAAAAGCCTTTTTCAGGATGCCCCAGCCGCCGAACAGGATCATCGCCACGATGATCCACGAAACAATCGGGTCGAGCCAGTACCACGGCCGGTATATCCATACAATACCTAACAGGAACACACCGAGGGAAGTCAGGGCATCGCTTAGCATATGGAGAAAGGCGCCACGGATATTGAGGTTAGTTTTGGCCCCCGGTCGCAGCATCAAGGTAGAGATCGCATTTGCCAGAAAACCGACAAGGGCGCCCCACATCACGACTTGTCCCTGTATGGCCTGGGGGTTCTGGAGCCTCTTCCAGCCTTCAACGGCAATATAGAAGCCAATGCCGTACAGTAATGCCACACTGAATACCGCGGCGAATACTTCGAAACGCTTGTAGCCGAAGGTATGTTTAAGCGTTGGCCCGCGCTGGCCGATGCGAAGCGCCACATAGCTTATCAGTAGCGATATAAAATCCCCCAAATTGTGAAGGGCATCGCTTATCAGGGCGATACTTCCCGCCATAACGCCTATGACCTACATTCAACACCCTTTTTTCAAATGGTACAAGTATTTTTTGAGGGGACGACAATTTTTTTGACGTGACGTACGATTTAGCTGGACTCTTCTGTTTAGCTGTGCTATTGAGGGGGCATGAACATGCCCCTTGTCATGCAAGGCCGCGAGATCGCGGCCAAAGATGTGGAGTTGATCCGTGCTCTGAGGCGAGAGAATCCTTCGTGGAGTCGATACCGCCTGTCGCGGGAGGTGGCCAAGCGCTGGCAATGGCGAAACCACAGGGGAGAACTTAAAGACATTGCCTGCCGTAGTCTGCTCCGGAAACTGGCAGAGCGAAACCTGATCGATCTTCCTTCCCCGCGCTGTGCATCCCCGAATCGCTATCGTCATCAGGCTCCTTCCGATGTCCCCCATGACACGGGTGACCTTGTGGGTAATTTGTCCTGCCTTCGTCCGCTTCGCTTTCTGGATGTGGGCGAACCGCAGACGGCCCGGCTCTTTGCCTGTTTGCTGGACCATTATCATTACCTTGGGTATCGGCAAGCGGTGGGGGAGAACATGGCGTATCTGGTGGCCGACTGTCATGGCCGTCCTCTTTCCTGCCTTCTGTTTGGCTCAGCTGCCTGGAGATGTGCAGATAGAGATCGGTTCATTGGGTGGTCTTCAGAGATACGGGCCGCACGGCTTCACCTATTGACCAATCAGCACCGGTTTCTGGTACTTCCCTGGGTACGGGTGCCACACCTGGCAAGTCATGTGCTCTCTGTGGTGATGAAACGGCTATCTGCGGACTGGCAGAGCAAATACGGCCACGAGGTTGTACTGGTGGAAACCTTTGTGGACCGGAGCCGTTTTCAGGGAACCTGTTATCGGGCGGCTAACTGGAGATGCGTAGGTAAGACCCGGGGCCGGAGCAGAAACGACAGATCGCATACGTTATCGGTACCTGCCAAAGACATCTACATCTATGAACTCAAACGAGGGGCACGAAAGGAGTTGTGCCATGTGCCCTGACGAACTTAAGGAACAGATCAAAGCAATTGAGGTCTCACGGGTGGACTTTTACCCCATCATCCGTGCCTACATCCAGCGCCTCGGTTTGGTTGAGTTAATCAACAGCCTTATCCCCACCCAGATGGAGGTTCAACCAGGACTGATCGTAGCAGGGATGATTCAGGACACCTTCTCGGGGCGATCACCCCTGTACCGATTGGAGGAGTTTTTTAAGACCCAGGATACAGAGCTGCTACTTGGCACCTATGTAGAGCCCGATGCTTTCAAGGATTACAATGTAGGCCGGGTCATGGACCGGATCTATGAAACAGGTGCGAGTCGGATCTTTAGCGAGGTATCTTACCGAGCCGCGATCATCTTCAATCTGGATCTAAGCCAGGGCCACTGGGACAGCACCTCGGTAAGCGTCTGGGGGGATTATGATTTCTACAGTAACGAAGACGATCCGCGGCTGAAGATCACCTTCGGGCATAGCAAGAACCTCCGGCCAGACTTGAAACAGTTCATGATCAGCATGCTTTGTGTGGAGAATAACATTCCGATCCTGGGAGACTGCCACGACGGCAACAGTTCTGACAAAACCCTTAATAACAAGCTCTTGACCCGCATCTCCAAGGACCTGGCAAAACATGGTCTGGGTGAAGGGGCCTTCACCTACGTGGCAGATTCTGCTCTTGTTAATGAAGAAAACCTCGCCTGTTTCAAAGGGGATGGTATCCAACGTCCCATGTATTTTGTCACCCGTCTCCCCTTCACCTACAACGAGACTGACCGTTGCGTCAAAGAGGCCGTAAGGGCTGATCAGTGGAAAGAAATCGGTGTATTGGCCAGATCACTTCCCACACGAAAACGGCCTGTAGCTTCCTACCGTGGCTATGAGTCCGAGGTGGAGCTTTATGGCACATCCTATCGAGCGGTTGTCATCCACTCAAGCGCTCACGATAAGCGCCGCAACAAGCGTATAGACCGTGAACTCAAACAAGAGCGAAACTGCCTCATGGAGGAGATCCAGAGATCTAATCAGATCACCTTTTACTGCGAGGCGGATGCCCTCTCCCATTTAGATCGCCTCAAGGCTCTTTCCTCCCCCTACTACCGTGTCGATGGTCAGATAACCGAGATCCCTGTCTATGGACGAGGAAGACCATCCAAATCGGAACCAAGGAAAATCATGAAACAGCATTGGCAGATCAAGGCAACCATACTGGAAAAAAGAGAAGTAGTGGCCAAAAAACGGGAAGAAGCCGGTTGCTTTGTTCTCCTCACCAATCGCCCCGCACAGGGAGAGGACGCACAGAGCGCCGAAGACCTTCTCCGCAGCTATAAGGCTCAGGACGGCATCGAGAGAAACTACAGCTTTCTCAAAGATCCCCTCATCGTCAATGACTTGTTCCTGAAAAAGCCTGAAAGGATCGAAGCCCTTGGCATGATCCTGCTCATATGCCTCCTCATCTGGAACCTCATGCAACGATCCATGCGTCTGTATGTGGAGAAAACCGGAACCACCATCGAGGGCTGGAAAGGCAAACCAACTGATCGGCCCACATCCTTCATGATGACCACCAAGTTCCAGGGACTCCAGGTTGTGAGAGTTGGCCATATCCGCTTATTGAAGCCCGGCCTTACCCAAACCCAGAAAAACTACCTCCTGGCACTCGGAGTCAGTGAGATGGTCTTCACCGACCCAAGACCCGGCTAAAGTGCATCGCAAAAAATATGAGGAGAGGTATTCAAAACTATGTGGAATGTAGGCTATGAAGATCTGAACCGCCGGAATAATCAGGTTCATCACCATAGTTACCAGCAGGCGTTTGCCCCAGGATGCCTCGATATTATTGTCTTGAAGGGTCATAATTAAATAGTATATCTGATGACGAGTTAAGCTGTCCATCCTTAAGATGATATACATGGTCAAACCCTTCAATCATCCTGACATCGTGGGTCACGGTAATCACCGCCATCTGATGTTCCCGGGCTATTTTTTTTAAAAGTTCCATAACCTTCTTCCCACGAACCGTGTCCAGCGCTGCTGTCGGCTCATCGGCTAGAATCAATTTTGGCTTGTTGGCAAGCGCCCGTGCCACAGAAACACGCTGCTGTTCCCCACCGGACAGAAAAGCAGGCAGATAATTGCTCCGGTGCGCTACTTCCATATATTCAAGAAGTTCCATTGCCCGTGCTTCTGCTTTATGTCTGTTAACACCGACCAGCTCCAGGGGAAAAAGAATATTTTCCCGAACCGTTAAAAATGGAATTAAATTAGGAGTTTGAAAGACAAATCCGATTTTTTCCCTTCGCAGGCGACGAAGATCGATATCAGTCCAACCATTGCTGTAAATCGTTTCGTCATCAAAGATAATGGTTCCTGCTGTCGGTTCAAGTATAAGGCTTATACATAACAACAGAGTGGTTTTTCCGGAGCCACTCGGCCCAAGCAGCGCTGCCAGATCTCCGGCAGAGATGCAAAGACTAATGTCCTGAAGTGCATGAACCGCAAGTTCTCCTGTCCCGAACGTTTTACTAAGGCCCTCTATCTCTAAAATTCCCATCAGTGCCCTCCAAGGGCAAGCGCGGGTTGGGTTTTTAACGCCTGCCAGATGCCGAGTGAACTGGCAATAATCGCACCAGCCAGCGCGATGAGAAATGTCACCGTGTCATCAAACGAAGTTAATTGTAACAGCCGGGGAAAATACTGATAGGTGTTGTGAATGACAACCAGGCCAAAGATATAACTGCATGTCGTCAGCAAAAGGGCCTGTTCAAGCACCAGCCGGATAATGACCAGATTAGGGGCGCCGATAAGCTTCATGACTGCAATGCTGCGTATTTTTTCCATGGTAAACGTATAAATGACCAGCGAAATTATTATTACCGACACTATAATGAGAATAATTCTGAACAAAAGTAGCTGTTTTCTTGGTTTTGCCAGGCGTCCCTGCATCATCAGATTAATTTGCTGGTCGTTTGAATACACGGAAAAATACAGGCTGTTTTCAATCTGCCGGGCGACTGCCGCAGGATCGGCTCCGGGCGTAAGCTTTACAAGCTGGGCATTCACCGTGTGAGTATTGGTCGCCAATAAGGAAATATATTTTTTGGCCTGCGCGGGCGTCAGCAGACCGGGACCTGTCAATGTCTGTTGCAAACGCTCACGCTGGTTTCGGACCTCCTCATTATCCCGCAGGTAGAGTATTTCCTGGGCATCGGGCAGCGACAAATATACCAGAGGCTCTCCGTCTGAAGCTGTCCCATTTTTAAATAAACCGACAACTGTATAGCTATGAAGACCAAGCGGTATTTTATCGCCAGGCCTGAAACCGAGTTTTTCATGGGCAACCATCTCGTAATGAGCTTGTTCTATCTGTCTTCCGGCGGTAATATTTTGAGGACCGCCAAGGCCCCCGAAGACATCATACCCGATAATGGTAAACCGCTTGCGATTACCATGAATAATACGTTCAACGCCATAAAAAATAAAAGGACTTGCCTTCTCCACACCGTCAAGGGCTTCAATGCTGTAATGAAAAAATTCAGGAATGGTTGATTGTTCATTGAAAGGGCCGCCCCGGTATCGTTCTACTACCCACAGATCAGGGCTGGTAACCTGAATTGCCGAAAGACCTTCAAAAATAAACCCCCGATAGGTGCCGTTCATGGATAAAACCACGGCAAACAAAAGTCCCACGCCAATAACCGTCGCAATGAACTTTCCCTTATGATGAGCAATATCCCGAATGGCTAAATCCATGGTTTTATACTTTCTATGTGGTTGGCTTTACCTTTTGACCAATCTTAAATAATTTTGGTTCTATGACCACCAGGTCTCCTTCGCTGACGCCTTTGATTACGGAAACCATTTTTTCATCCTGAACTCCGAGTGAAACCTCGCGAAAAACTATTTTATCTTTTTGGCTCCTCGCTATTTCGTGTGGGTTACTGATATTAATAAAATCAGATAGTAATGAAAATTATGCATAGCATTTGGAGCCATTTATGCCTGTTAATTTACGGCCCATAATGGGCCTACAATA
>Ga0210015_1005482_pt1 | contig 10277 bp, 15 predicted proteins | sample CryGeymeta201522_FD_185471 | JGI IMG/M metagenome (GOLD analysis project Ga0210015, IMG submission 185471) | Groundwater microbial communities from Crystal Geyser aquifers in Utah, USA - Crystal Geyser metaG 2015-22 (SPAdes) (version 2) | ecosystem: Environmental > Aquatic > Deep subsurface >...
ACGACACGGACGAAGGGCTTCTCGGCAAGAGGGATGCCGACGGAGGTCAGGGCGGCGGCCAGACAGGTGTTGCTGGTGGCCGTGGAAGACACATGGGATACGGAGTTCATGATGGGATCTCGGGTGGTGGGTTGGATCAGGAACCACCGCCGCCGAGGGCCAGCAGCGGGTAGTGCTTGGCGGTGAGGTCGATCTTCTCGAAGTCCTCGTTGTTGAGGCTGCGGCTGACCTGCATCAGGATGGTGGTTCCTCCGCTGGACTGGAGGTGGGCCGGAACGCTGTTCGCCAGTGCCAGGGCCGCTCCGATCTTGCCGGCGAAGGGCGAATCCTTGGCGACGAGCCCCGAGAGCTTGATCTCGACCATCTCCTGGTAGAGCGAGAGGCCGATGACCTCTCCGCCCTTGTCGAGGACCGGCTTCTCCTGGTTGGAGAAATCGAACGACAGGTCGGTGATGAGGATGCCGGATTCATCCTGGGGAATCCCCCAGTTGCCGGTGGTGCCGAGGAGCGATGCGGCCATTTGACCGCTGGCGGCATGTCAACCGGGACATCAGACGGCGGAAACGACCGCCTCGTAGGTGATGACGGTCTCGCGGCCTCGTGTCTCGTCGGGCACCGTAGCGGAATCCCTCAGCATGAGGTCGTGCAGGCAGAAGGTTTCCGAGTCGAGGTCCGCCTTCAGGTCCACGACTCCTGCGAGCATCGTCACCAACGCCGCCGCCCAGATGGCATGATCGGCGGCCGGGGTGTCATCGACCTGGGTGAAGAGATGGACATCGAGCTTCAGTCGGGCGGTGTGCCGCATGGCTGTGACCGGTTTCGATTCCGAGGTCGCCAGCACGATGCACGGACGGGTGCGCAGTTCGTCCCGGTTGGCGACCTGGATCGGAACTGTAGTGGGGATGGCTTCCGGGCGGTTGACGGCGAGCCATGCGGCCAGCTTGGAGGCGAGGGCGTCTTCGATCAGGTTGGGCATCTGACCGGGGCCCTCGCGTCAACCCGCTCAGGTATCCTCCAGCTCTTTCTCAAGGGCGTCGAATCCGTCGTCCTCGATCTCGATTTCCGCATCGTCGATCCATCCATCAACGAAGGCCGAGGCCATGACCGGATCTGTTTTCTCGAAAACCATTCCGTGCCACTGGGCTTTCCCGTCTGCGACCACCTGCACCCCGAGGCCGCTGGCGTTGTGCCCAACCGCCGTGCCAAACATCTCAACGATGTCTGATTTGGTGATCTTTGTCGCTAAATCGTCCGGAATCTCAAGCCTGACGCTCACCTCCACCCTTGCTGTCACACTGGCCATGATCGTTGGAATGTATGCTGGTTTCGGCGCTTAGGCGGCCTTCTTCAAACGCCGCTGTATCCGCCCGTTGATCTTGCGCAGCGACGTTACCAATGCCCTCCGGAGCCGTCCAGCGGCCACTTCCATAGCGAGCCTGACGCCGGCTTCGGTCAGCACGTCGTCCATGTAGTCGAGGCGGCTGATCAGCGTGACGGAGGGTTTGGTGCCGCTCTTCACCGTGGCGCTGCCCGGGGCCTTCCTGTGCCGGCTCGCCCACTGTGCCGCTCCCCGGACCCGTCCCCCGATGTCCTTCGCTGCCTTGATCCAGACGCCCTTGGCAAAGCCGACCCGCTTCTGGATGCGGGCGATGTAGGTTTGGAGTGCCTTGCGGCTGGTGACGATCTGGGCCGGCTCCCGCCGCTTCACGTTCGCATGGGGACCGGTGCGGCTCTCCTGGTGGAACTTCGGGTCGAGGCGGCCGACCGGCAGGCTATTCCACTTCGACGGCGACTCGGCGAGGGCCTGGCGAGCACGGGCGAAGCGCCGGTTCTGGACGTGCGCCCAGAATCGATCCGCGTGGGTCATGTCCGCCGCCTTGGCCGTCTCGTAGGCCTGTTCGGGCGTGGCGAACACCCTGCCGATGTCCGCGGCCACCGCCTTCTCGCCCCGCTTCCGTGCCTTCTGGGAGAACCCATGGGGGCGCGTGTTTCGGGCCAGTTCGACGGCGAGTCCCCGGGCCTCCTGCTTCACCAGTGACTCGAGGGTGCGCCCGATCTTCTCCGGGTGACGGTTGAGGAGGCGCACCACGTCGCTGCCGCCCTTCATCTTCGCGGTGAATCGGATCGGATCACTCATGGGGAGAGGCGAGGTCGAGGGTGACGAAAGGCGAGGACGGACGGCGGCGGATGGTGGTGATGCGGTAGTCCTCGCCGTCCACCTTCACGAGCTGGCCGAGGACCGGAGATGCGGCGAGGTCTGCCTTGAGCATGCGCACCGAAAGCTGCGCCTCGGGCACCAGGCCGCCGATGTCGATCTGGGCACCGACCTGCGGCTCGGCAACAAGGGCACGCACGGTCTGCGATCCGACGACCACGCTCACGCCGTTCTCGGCGAGCATGGAGCGGAAGTCGGCGGCGAGTTCGGATTGCAGGCTCATGGAATGAAAAGGGCCGTCCGTGGATCGGGTTTCCACGGGCGGCCCTTGTGATCAGGGTGAAGCGCGATCAGGCGCTGACGATGCGGCGGATGCCGTCGGCCCGGGCCACCTTGAAGCCGTAGAGGCACTCGACGGTGATGTAGACCTTGTTGGCGCGGGTGTCGGTGTGGCGCAGGTAGCCGAAGGTCAGTCCGGTCTGCGGATCGGTCACCGCTCCCGCCTCGTCGTACTTCGCGACCGGCGTCAGGTAGCGCATTGCCACCGCAAGGCCGCTCGGGTGGGCCGCCATGCCGACCAGGTTCTCGCCGTTGTCAGGCAGGACCGTGGTCTCATACATGTCGAACCCGGCGATGCGGTTGATGCGGGCCTCGATCACGCCGGGCTGGGCCAGCGGCAGGATGAAGGACTTCGACACCACGTCGTCGGCGAGCAGGTTCGAGAAGTAGGCGTCATCGAGGATGAGCGAGCGCATCTCGGGCGGCATCTTCACGTCGGCGCAGCCCTCACGGATCTCGATGATCTTCGCGTAGTCGCAGGCGGTGGCGGCAAAGGCCGGGACCACCGGGGCACCGTAGTTGGCGGCGGTGATCTCGGTGAAGATGTCCTGGAGCACGTCGTAGGCAAGCTGGCGGATGGCCGTGCCGACGAGGTTCTCAAGCAGCGGGAGCGCGGTCTCGATGTTCTCGCGGGCGGTCATGTGGACCGTCTTGTACTTGTGCTTGTTGAGCACCACGGGCACGACCGACACGGTGGAATCCGCGTTGGCGGTGTAGTCGCCGGCGAAGTCACTCGATGCCGAGGGCGCGCCGATCAGGGGCACGCGGATCGTGTCGAGGCGGTCGGCCGGGGCCGGGGAGAAGTTGGACGAGAAGGCCCGCAGCGGAAGCAGGCTGTGCATCCACGGGGCAAGGGCGCTCTGGGCGACCTTGATGTCCTTGACGTTGGTGAGGGTGTTGGCCATCGGAGTGGTCGGTGGGGTTGGTGATGCGGATCAGGTGGTGGCGAGGAGTTCGGCGCGCTGGTCGTCGGTGAGCTTTCGCCAGAAGGCGGTCTGGGCGACCGGGTCGGTGATCGCGGCAAGTTGTTCGGCCAGCGGCTTGCCCTGCGGCTCACCCTTCGGAGTGGCCGGGGCCGGCTTCGGATTGGCCGCGCCGTAGTATTCGGCGGCACGTTCTTCAGCGGTCTTGGCGTCGGCCTTGAGCTTGTCGGTTTCCGCCTGGGCGGCCTTGAGATCGGTTTCGAGACCGGTGATCAGCCCCGCCGCGTGTTCGGCCTGCTCTTTGAGCTCCTTGTTGGATGCGGTGAGCGTTTCGTTCTCCTTGAGGGCTTCATCGAGGAGTCCCTTGGCGTCGGAGAGCTGCGTTTCGAGGTCGCGCTTCCCGGCCAGGGCCGCGTCGAGTTGTTCGTCGAGCGTCTGCATTTGCCGGTGGCTCCGGTGTCAACCGAGGTGGCGGAAGCGGATGCGCCGCTCGACCTCGGCCCGGGAATCGGCCACGCCGGAAACCAGCCCGTGACCGAGTGCGGCGGACGCGGCGAAGTGCTGTCCTTCCATCGCGCCATCCGCCACCTGCCGGCGGGAACGCACGGCGTCCTTGAACTGGCCCCAGGTTTCCTCGACGCCCTGCTGGAGCCATGCCCGCTGGTCGTCGGTGAGACTGGTCCCCGGCACGCCCGCACCCTTGAACTTGCCCGCCGCGAACACCTCCACCTTCACGCCCGCCTTGGCGAAGGCTTCGGAGCGATCCACGACCGGAAGCAGCACGCCGATCGATCCCACCCGGGCGCTCGGGGCGGCATAGAGGACGTCAGCCTGTGAGGCGACCCAGTAGGCGGCCGAGCACATCATGCCAGCGCTGAACGCATATACCGGCTTGCGGGCCGACGCATTGCGCACAGACGCGGCGAGTTCCGGGGTGCCGTTGATCGAGCCGCCGGGAGAATCGATGTCCAGTAGGATGGCACCGACCGCACGGTCTCCGGCGGCGAGATCCACCGCGTCACGAACTGCCTCGGTATCGCAGGCACCGAAGAACCTGGCGATTGCGTCGGGACGGCGCAGCATCACACCCGAGAACGGGATCACGGCGAGTCCGTCATCGACCGTGGCGGCTGGGTCGTCGCCGCTGTCCCCATTGGCCGAGAGCGCCACCTCCAGCCGCGAGACGACCAGATCGGAAAGCGATGCGTGGGCCTCGGGGGTGATGAGCCATGGGTGATGGTACAGCAGCTCGGGAAAGGTGGCGTTCACGCCGGGGGCTGCGGTGTCAATGACGACACCCCGCCGCTCGGGCGGTAGAGCAGTTCCAGCGGCACCTGGTATTTCTCGGCCAGTTCGAGGAGCGCCTTCGCGTTCTGGGCGCGGATCTCCATTTCCTCGGTGAAGTCCATGCCGAGTTCCGCGAAGTGCTCGGCCAGCGTCTTGAGGCCCATCTCCACGTCCGCCCGGTTCTGCTGGGCTTCGCGTCCAGCATCGACGGTGATCCGGCGGGGAGTGGTGAAGCTGACTCGCGTCCAGTCCTCGATGGGCGAGAGCTTCCCGCTGTTGATCGCATGGCCGATGACGAAGAGCCATGTCGGCCGGATCATTCGCTCGATGAGGAGCGTCTGGCGCAGCGAGAACCGCCGGTCCGCCTTGGCCACCACGAGCCGCACGCCCGCACCGCCGACCTTTGACGAATCGGCCGCGAACTCGAACGGGATCATGCCGAGCGCGGAGTCCCGCCGCAGGTGCTCAAGGAACCCGGTGAACGTGGGCGACGGTCGGTTGCTCTGGAAGCTCTCCAGCGCCTCGTCCGGATTGAGCCGGACCATCTTGCCACCGACGATCTTCTGGAGGGTGGCCGGGTCGCTCGGTTCCAGCGCGGTGGTCGTCCCCTGGATCTGGAAGTCGCCGCTCTCGTCGCCGTCGTTGCGGTTGCTCTTCAGCACGCGGGCCACGTCGGCGTTGTCCTTCACCGCGTGCTTCTCCAGGGCGAGCAGTTCCATCTCGTCGAGGAGGTGGTTGATCGAGTGCTGGAGGGTCGGGGCCCCGCGCACTTGACTCGGCGAATCCGGCTCGAAGATGTGCAGCATGAATCCTGCTTCGAGGTCCTGGAATCCGCCGTCGTCATCGAGGAGGCGGTAGGCGGTCGGGCGGCCAACCGGATCGAGCTTCACGCCGTCGATGGTTTCGTCCTCGCCGTCATCCCCGATCCGGTGGGCCTCGATGAGCTGGAGCTTCGGCAGGCCGGTGTCATCGAGCACCCTGTGGACAAAGATCTCGCCGTCGGTGTCGATGGCGCGGCAGGCAAGGTGCTGGCACTCCGGAAAGTTGAAGCGCCCGGTGATGTCGGCGCGGCGTGCCCACCGCTGGAAGTAGTCCTCGGCGGCCTTGTTCCATTCCGGGTCGGGCGAAAGCGCCTGCGGGCGGATGCCGTCGCCCACCGCGTAGAGGGCCATGTTGCCGACCAGCTCGCGGAAGAATCCCGAGTTCTTCAGCAGGTAGCGCGACCGGCGGACAAGTTCGCTGCGCACCGAAGCGGTTAGGTCGAACTTCGCGTCCTGTGGGGCGGCACCGGGCACGCTCCCCCGGCGCGGCGATGCGTTCGCCGATTCGTAGGGCCCTGTGCCGAAGAGCAGCCGGACCGCAATGCGCTGGAGCAGGTTCATTTCGCGAGGTGACCGGAGATGAAGGAAACCGACGCCTGGCCGGGAGGCGTGCCGTAGGTGTCGGGATCAAGCACGCGCAGCGCGTGGGCGCATTCCTCCAGCACCTGATCGACCGGCAGGGTGAACTGCTTGCCGGCGGAAGTGCCGGAATCGCTCCAGTTCATGAGGGTCTTGCCCTCAAGGAGGAATTCCTTCGCCCGTGCCTGGATGGCGAGCACCTCGGCGACGGTGAAGGCGGTGACGAAGAGTCCGCGGGCCATGTGCCAGCGTCCGGTGTCAAGCGACGGCGCGGCCGTCCTTCACCCGCTGCCGTGCCTGAGCGAGCGTGATGCCCATCTTCAACTGAAGGTGGGGCTTGTCCTTGAAGCCCTTCCAGCTCCCGCCCCATTCGAGGCCCAGTTCCTCGCCGATCTGGCCACAGCGTTCCATGAGCGGGCTGTTCCAAAGCGGCTGGCCCCGGTCATCGAAGACGACGAAATCCCAGGCGACTCCGAAATTGTGCCACGAGTAGCCCGGGCGGGCGTTGGTCACCTTATCGCCGGGAACGGTGCGGCCCTTGGCGTAGAGCGCGGCCTGTTCCTCGTAGGTCCGGGTGCCGCAGATGACCTTCACGTTGATGCCCGCCTCTAGGCACTTCCGCAACCATTCGCGGGCCTTGCGTTGGGCATTCGGAACGAGGGTGGCGAGGTTCTTCTCGGAGCGCTCGTCGAACTCGGTCGTCTTGGGTCCCGGGGCCGGCTTCGGTGTTCCGAGTCCGAGCCGGTCCGCAATCGCGTTGGCGGTGACCGGACCCGGAATGCCATCGGCGGTGACGCCGACGAATGCCTGGATCTTCTTCCAGATCGTCTTGCTCATGGCCGGGGCCGGGCGTCAACCGGGGCTCACTTGGTGGCCTGCGGCTCGATGACGACCTCGATGCGGCCGTCCGGCAGAATCCGGAACTCGCCCTGCTCGGTGATGATGGAACCGGAGAACGGCGGCACGCTGGAGCAGGCGTTTAGGAGACAGGCGAGAGCGGAAAGAATGAGGATGCGTTTCATTGCTCCCCGGAGTCGTCGTCAACCGACTCGGGTTCCTTCACCGCCTCCTGGCCGATGAGCTTCAGCATGAAAGCGGCCACGACCTGAAGGCACTCGGTATCCCAAAGGTGGTTTGGTCGGCTGCCGATGCGCTCCCAGATCCAGCGACCGTTCTTCTTGATCCGCTGCTCGCTTTCCATCTGCGCAAGGTATTCGTCGTCGATGTCCTCGGGCACCTCCCACACCGGTCCCTTGTCCGGGTCCTGGTTGCGTCGGAGCCGCGCCAGAGCGTCCTTCACGTTCAGGTTGCTCCAGTAGTAGAGGTCGCAGGTCGTGCCCTTGCCGATGGCGATCTTGCGCTTTGGCGAGTAGAACCGCAGCACGCTCTTGCCGCCCTTCACCTTGTGGACGAACGAGGTCCGCTTGTCGCCGGCCATCGCGATCCAGTGGCGTCGGCCGCATTCGCGATACACGTCGTAGGCGTTGTAGCCGGCATCGACGAAGACGAGGTTCGGGTGGATGGCGAAGCGTTCCTGGATGGCTTCGAGGTCGGTCCAGGTGAGTGCTTTCTCATCCCACACCAGGCGCGAGGATCCGTCGGCGGCCCAGGCACGAACCAGCACCCAGAAGTGGTCCATCTGCACGTCCACAGTCATGATGACCAGCCGGGTGACTGCCTTCTCGGGATCGTACGGCACCGGCGTGATTCGTCCGGCGGCGTCCACCCCGGCGGTCATCTCCCAGTCCTCGCCCTTGAGATAGCCGCCGGGGACGATCTCCAGCTTGTAATCTTCGAGGTATTCGCGCCACGCGAGAGCCAGCCGCTTCTGGTAGAACTGCTGAATCAGGGTCACGTCACCCTTCCGCGCCGCGGCCTTCGCCCGCAGGTAGAGTTCGGCTAGCTTGCCCCAGCTCATCGCGCACAGTGCGTTCCACTGGAATCCGGCGTTCTCCTTCGGGGCGTTCGGGTTGGTGACGACATAGCGCCCGGTCGCATTGAGTTCCCGGCGCACCCGGTCGGTGTCCTCGAAGTAGTGGTTGCAGGACGCGCAGCGCATCGAGGTCGTGTCCCGCACCTTCTGGAAATCCCAATCGCCGTGTTCGTCGCGGGCGTCCTTGCTCCACTCGACCTGCTCCCACTTGAACGGTTGTCGCTGCCGGCAGTGCGGACACTCGAAGGTCCAGACCCGCATGTCGGTCGTCTCGTGCTTGCGGTGGGTGTCGTCGTCCTCCTCGCCGCCCTGGCTCATGAACAGACACTTGCCCAGCCAACCGAATGCGGTGACCCGAGCCTCTGCTTCCGCCATGTGACCGGTGGGCCAGCGCCATGTTTCATCGCCGATGAGCCAGCGGATCGAACGCCGCTGGAGGTTCGTCTTGTTGTGGGCACCCAGCACCCAGAGGGTCATCCCGTTGGCGAAATGGACGGTGGTCAGCCGCTTCTTGTGGCGGTTGGCCGGATAGAGGGCGCGGACCGGCGGGCACTCGTCGAAGAGCTTCTGGAGCCGGCTCTCGCTCTGGTCTTTCGCGTCGTCGTCGGTCTGGTCGAGCCACAAAGTCGGTCCCGGCAGGTTCGCGATGATGTAGGAGACGCCCAGCTCACCGACACTGGTCTTGCCGCTCTGGATTGCGGCGATGATCGACACCAGGCGGATTCGCGGATCGACCAGCGCCTCCATTGGCTCGCGCATCCACGGGGAATTGTCGGAGCGGAACCGCCCCGGCACCGGCGAGTAGGGAATCGAGGTGACGTGATCCTCGCACCACGCCCACGGGGGACGGCGGTCGGGCGGCCTCCATGCGTCCTGCCAGATCCGACGCAGCTTCTCTTTCGCTGTTTCGACCGTCCTCATTCGTCCGAGTGGAGGATGGAAAGCACCTCGTCGATGGCCCGCCGCGCTTCTTCCTGTATGCCGGTTGCGTCGAGACCCGAGAGGATCGGCGGCAGCTCCTGCTCGAACTTCTTGCGGAGCATCGCCGTTGCCTGCGCAACGAGCTCGGTCCATGTCTGACGGACCTCTTCCACCGCCACGTAGTCGCCGCGCCGGATGGCCAATCGAAGTTCCCGTTCCTCGACTTCCGCCAGCAGCTTGCGGGCCTTGAGTGCCGACTCGATGTCCGGTGGCTCGCCGGCCGGGGCACTGCCCTTGAGGTCGTGGGCCTGCATGTATTCGCGCCACGCCACCACGTCGTGAAGTCCATTGGCGGCCGGCTTCGGGGCGTCCTTGCGCTTCTTCCATGTGTGGATCGACTGACGGCTCACCCCAAGGATGGCGGCGAGTTCGACGTAGCTGGAGGCGGTGGCCGGGGATGATCCGGTGCCGGTCGCCATCGATTGCAGCATCGCCCGCTCGGCACGGGTCAGCTTGCCACCCTTCTGCACGCGGGCGACGAGATTGGTGAAGTCGCGCTTGAGCAGCTTCGAGGCGATCTCCGGTGAAACGCTGTCCATCCGCAGATCGCGGATCCCGTCAACCGTGTCGGCCCTTCGCGTCGATCACCTTGAGCATCGCCTGCAACCCGAACCCCTGGGGCATGGCCCGTTCCTGTTCCCAGTTCTGGAGGCTGCGTTTCGATACCCGGAGCACCTCGGCGGCGTCCCGCTGGCTGTAGCCGTTGCGCTCGCGCCATTCCCGCAGGAGCCGGGCGAAGGTGGCATGGTCGATGTCCATCGGTGTCCGCAGCTTACGGATCTCGCCGTGTGCCCTGTCAAGGTTGACTGCCGCTCCGGGCAATGAGCATCCCCGTGCACTGCGCCCACACCCGCCTGGTCGACCCGAACACGCTGGAGCCGAACCCGGCGAACCCGAACCGCCACAGCGCCCACCAGATCCAGCTTCTCGCGTCGATCATCCAGGACCAGGGATGGCGCAACCCGGTGACCGTCTCGAAGCGGTCCGGCATGATCGTCCGCGGTCACGGGCGGCTTGAGGCGGCGCTCCTGCTCGGGTGCGAGACGATCCCGGTCGATGAGCAGGACTATGCGACCGAAGCCGAAGAACTGGCCGACCTGCTGGCCGACAACCGGCTCTCGGAACTGGCCGAACTCGATGAGGACGACCTGCGCCGAGTGCTGAAATCCATAGGAGAATCCGATCCCGACTTCGACATCGAGCTGACCGGCTTCATGGAGGACGAGATCCGCAAGCTGATGGAGGACGACGACGATCCG
>Ga0210015_1005496_pt1 | contig 10257 bp, 16 predicted proteins | sample CryGeymeta201522_FD_185471 | JGI IMG/M metagenome (GOLD analysis project Ga0210015, IMG submission 185471) | Groundwater microbial communities from Crystal Geyser aquifers in Utah, USA - Crystal Geyser metaG 2015-22 (SPAdes) (version 2) | ecosystem: Environmental > Aquatic > Deep subsurface >...
CCCCCACCACCCCCAACACCTACCGTTTTTCCTGTTGGATGGGCATGATCTCCAGTACTATCGAAGTGGTGAAATAGGTGCGTATTCTCTCTTCACCGCCTCACTCAACATAATTTTCATCAATGATTGATATGGCACATCCTTTTTATTGGCAATCATCTTTAAATCGTACATTAATGTATTTGGCAATCTAATTGTGATTGGCTTTGCAGTTGGTTTTAATTGAGATAAATCCAATTCAACTCGCATTGACTCATCAAAATAATCGGTGGCATCATGTGTCGCCCAAAAATCTCTTTCGGCATCTTCATTCTTAAATACTGGTACTTTTTTTATTTTATTCTTCATATAATTTTTTCTCCTTTTTGCTCATATCTCGAGCAGAAATAACTCTAATTTGTTTGTCTCTAATTGTAAAAAAAACAGATAGTTTTCTGTTATTTTCAGTAACTCCTAATGCTAACCATCTTTGTTCTACACTCGAATGTTTTTCGTCAAAATAAGTTTTTAAATTAGCTTTATTTATCAAAAATATTTGTTCACATTCAGTAGAATCAACATTGTGTTTTTGCCAATTTTTAAATTGATTGCCACTATCCCAATCAAACAAAATCGGCATTGCTGGTAGATTCTTTTTTGTCACTGTACATGATGATACAATACATTCAATATCTTTGTCAAGGACGAGTCGGGTGTATAATTCATCATATTATGAACAACACTTTAATTTTCTCTCCGATTTTGATGTCCAAGTTTTTTCTTATGAAGTTGGTTTTAATAAACCCGATCCAAAAATATTTCAAGCGCTAATTGACAGGTCTGGGGTACTTCCTTCCGAATTATTTTATGCCGATGACAATCAAAGTTGTGTTGATGCTGCCAAATCATTAGGAATAAGCGAAAGTAGGGTACTTGACAAAAGTAAGGCAAATGATATAAAGTAAGGTATGACTTATTCTGCAATAGCTACTGTCAGCTCCAAAAATCAATTTACCATCCCCATTGATATAGCACGTTTTTTTAACATCTCTCAAGGTACTCGTTTAAAAATCAATGCTTATGATGACAGAATTGAAATAATTCCTACAAATAGAGGACTCGATGATTTTGTTGGAAAGTTTGCCAATACTCCAATCGCTAAAAAAACCGCCCACATTCCAATTGTAAAAATTATAAAAATGGCACAAGCTAAGGAGGCCAATAGAATTGCCAATGCCTGCTGATATTTTTGTTGATTCAAATATCTTTATCGAAATTATTGTTCGAACAGGACAAAAAACTGAAAATTGTAAAAAACTTTTTAAAAAAAATAATGTCTCACTCATAACTACAGCAGTTATTATTAGTGAAATTGAATGGGTGTTGCGGTCACATTACGAAATATCAAAAGAAAATATAATCAAATATTTAGAGGGAATCATTGATCTGCCCAATCTTACAATAATTGATCGAGACATTGTCGAATCTGCTTTTGATATTTTCAAAACAAAAGCCATAGATTGGACTGATTGTTTAAATGCCAGCTATTGTCAAAAAGAATCAATCGGCAAAATATATTCTTATGACAAGCATTTCAATAAATTAAAATTTCTCACCCGCCTCGAACCTTGACTTTTTCCCTGACCTCTACTACACTCAGTAGTATGAAAACCGATATGCTGGGGTCACTTGAGCAACAGGTTATGGAGGTTTTGTGGCAAGCCCCAAAACCCCTCAAACCTCAAGAAGTATTGTCTCAAATGAAAGGGGATTATGCCTACACTACTATTATGACTATTTTAAAGAGATTGTCAGATAAAAAAATTGTCTCTCGTAATATGTCGGGCAAAGTTTATTTATATCAACCCTGCTCATGCAAAGACAAATTCGTTAATAAAAATTTATCAGGAATTATTAGCAGACTCGTCGATTCCTATGGTTCTCTGGCTATTGCCAATTTTGTTGACGTTATCAAAACCAACAAGCAAGATTTAACTCTGTTAAAAGAATATCTCAAATCCCAAAAGTGAGTTACAAAAAACTAAACATTCTGAGTTTCCCTCGTCTTATTTCCTCCATTGATATAGAATATATTCAGAACCTATTCTAAAAACCGAATATGTCTGGATCATTGTCATATCAATTTGTAGAATTTTACAAGGCCTTATCTCATCCGATAAGATTGAAGATTCTTGACGTGTTTTCAAAACAAGTTGGGAAACGACGAGCATATGAGCTTAATCCTAAAGAAAAGTCTCTTATTGGTTATTTAGCAAAATATAAACCATGAAATTACTCGTCATTGAAGATGATCAAACATTAGCTATAACAGGAGTTACGCACTATTAAAATAACTGGATAGATTGAGGTTTTCAACAAAAGTCGAATCGAAAGTTGCTTGTAGTTTTTGTCGGTAGTCAGTCAACTGGGTTTTTTCAGTATTATCCTGTAGTATTCCGTACAACCAAAAACAAACTCCAAAATGATTATGTTGAGCCACTAGTGATCGAGATTGACATCTCTCAAATCCTAATGATTGTTTAACAAAACGAAAGACTTCTTCAATTTTCCATCTGATTTTGTAGGTGGCAAGCTGTTCCTTTCTGGCAACACCTAAATCATTGGTAACATAATACTTTCGTCTGTTTTTAACAACTTGTACATTAATCTTACCCTTAATAAAACCACTTTTTGTCCAATATGGTCGACCATTATTAATATCTTTTAGGTGTTGGAAATCAAGTAGTCTACTCTTGGGTAATTGAGAATAAAATTTTTGATGACGTTCGTTTAAGAATTTTAAAATAGCTTCAGCTGAATAGAATGAATCAAATAACCACGCTTTAGGGTGAATATTTAAATTAAACAAACAATATCTCATTAATTCTAAAGCCAAATCAATTTTAGTTTTACCACTATCTTTCTGATAAAGTTTCCATCCCAAAGGAATAGTAATAATATTGTTAGTCCAGACCATTACTACCAGATGATAACCAAGAATAAACTTGTTTTTTCGATGAGAAAACAACCAACTTAACCCCAGGATTTTACCAGCAAAACTTTTATCAATATCAGTTTCATCAACAATCAGATAACCACTATCTAATAACTTTTTATCAACCAGACTTATTAATAATTTTTTCCAATGGTATTGCTTCTGTAAGCCCCGAGTAAAAACATCATGTGAGACACCAGTTATCAGAGACAAATAAACCAGAGTAAAACGCCAGGGAGCCGATAATAATGCAGTGGCATATGATAAGATAAATTTGGGCAGTGAGTATGTTTGCATAAACAATACTATTACTGCCCATTCTTTTGGTCAAATTTCAGAGTGCGTAAGTCCTGTTAAAGGCCAGTGGATGATTTCGACGAATATTATCCATAACTAAAATGTATCTTAGGTTACTGTCCGAAATCTAGGGGGAAGTATACCCTAACTTATAGGCAATTAGTCCCGTGGGAGTATTGTCTCTTGCTAGTGATCTCAGAGTCGATTCTTGACTATCCCACGACTTACCCTGATTTGTTGGTGTTTTTGTCATAGAGATATTTAACAATTAATTAGCTTCATTATAACATATTTCTTTACACTACATTGTCAAAATGCTTGACATTATTTTAATGTCAATGTAAACTTATTTTATTATAATAATTAAAATGAATATATGAATTTTCTAGGGAACATTAGGACAAAAAATAACTGGACTCAAGCAGAAATGGCCAGCTTTATTGGTGTTTCGCGTCCCACATACATTTCCCTTGAAAGGGGAGATATCTCAATCACTATCGATCAGCTCAACAAACTTGCCGATAAAATGGGCTGTGATTCACAAGATATTTTGCAAGAAAATATAATTAATGAACAAAAGTACAAAGATGTCTTGCTAGAATCTATCCGCTATGGTGCTGACACCGATGGTAAAATTACCAAGACAAAGCTTGCCAAGTTAATTTATCTAAATGATTTTGGTTGGTATTATAATCATCTCGAATCAATGACAGGTGCACGATACCGTCGTCTAGCCCAAGGTCCAGTTCCCAATTTTTATTTTTCTGCCATCGACGATTTATTTGAAAAAGGTATCATCAACATCGAGATCAAGGAATCGGCTCAGTTAATTACCTTAACTGAAGCAGGTAATCAGGTAAAGTCGGGTAATTTAAAAAAAGAGGAATCAGAATTTATCAAAAAAATTGCCAAGAAATGGCAGAAAAAACGTACTAACGAAATTGTTGCTTTTACTCATGAGCAATTACCATACAAAATTTGTAGTCCGGGTGAAGTTATTCCCTACGAATTAATTACTCAGCAAGAACCAGAATATGTCTACTAGTGAATATTCAGTATTTGTAGAAGATTTTGCACAACGACATTATATTCATAGTTTTGCTAAAAAATACAAAGGCAAACAATGGGACATAACTTTAAAAGCAATTAGGGAAATGTTGTCTCGCTACGATAATTTTGTGAACGCCAATATTAGCACTAGTTCAAAAATTGATTTTATCTGCCACTGTAATGGCTATAGTATTGTTAAAGTTGACTTTAAAATTGCCGGTAGTAATGTCTCGGCCAAAAGCTCGGGTAATCGTGTTGTCGCTGCCGTTGATACAGTCAAGAAAATTATTAAAATACTTTTAGTTTATTCGAAAAATGATATCAGCCCACCAAACGAAACGGCCAAGTGGAAAAATATGGTCACAGATTATTATCCTGAATTTAGTAATTTAAAAAAGTAAGTACAAAGTACATTAAAAATTTTTGCGTTTTCATCGAACCTACGCTACAAATTCCCAATCTGTGACTCTACGGGGAATCGAACCCCGATTGACAGAATGAGAATCTGCCGTCCTAGCCATTAGACGATAGAGCCGTGTATAATAAATCAAATGAATTTTACCAAATTTCAACATCTTTTTCTGCTTTTGGGTATAACTTTATCTTCCACTTTACTTTTTTGGTCAGCTTTTTATTTCAATCTTCCTGGCAAAATAGGAATGGGTGATGTTTCCATGGAAACTGTTTGGGCCAATTACGATGGACCAAATTATTTGGCTATTTCCAAATGCGGTTACCGTCCCGATTGTCTTCGGCAAAATTTTGCCCTCCCCATGCCTCTCGAGTATTACCCCGCCCATTTTCCTGGTTTTCCCTTTTTAATTAATTTATTTTCCAATTTTTTTGCTGGTCCTCAAGCCATGATTTTGGTTACTCTTTTAAGTTCCCTATTCTTAACCACCATTTCCTATTATTTTTTTAATCTATTTTTTTCTCCTCAGTCCTCATTTATTCTAGCTCTGTTATCAATTTTCTACCCTGCTCGGCTTTTTATTCTCCGTCAAATTGGTTCTCCCGAACCACTATTTTTAGCCAGTATTTTGGCTTCAATTTATTTTTTTAAAAATAAAAAATATTTCATATCGGCAATTTTTGTCGCTATAACCCAATCCTTAAAATCACCAGGTCTAATTCTCTTTTTTGCCTTTGGGTTACATTGGTTAATAACTTTTATCAAAACCAAACAGTTAAATTTTGCTAAATATTCTTGGTATTTTCTTGCCCCCCTATCAGTTTTGGTCATATTTTATTTATATTATTTGCAAACAGGAGATTTTTGGACCTATTTCCATAGTGGTGATAATATTCATTTGAGTTTTATTCCTTATTCGGTTTTTGTCAGCCACAACATTTGGGTCGATACCATCTGGTTAGAAGATGTTATTTATATTTTTGGTTTGGCTTTAGTCTCTATTTTTGTCCTCTACCATCGTTTCAAATCTTCTATCATCTTTTTATTTCCCCTTTTATTCACCATTGCTACAATTTTTGTTGGTCATCGCGATATTAGCCGTTATATTGCCCCAGTCTATCCATTTATCATCCTATCTTTAGGTAAATATCTCACCCAAAAAAGGACAATCTTTGTTTTTGTTTTACTAATCCCCGCTGTTATTTTATATTCTCTCAACTTCATCACTGGAAATTCCGCCCCCATTGCCAACTGGGCTCCTTACTTGTAAATACTATTAAATTATTTTTAATAATTTTAAAATTTAATTATTAAAAATTGATTAAAAATTTTAAATTTCAGCCAAAGGTTGATCCGCCTATGGCGGAAAAAATTAAAAATTTAATTATATTGTTCTCCATTTTGCCAAATCTTCAGTTATTTTGTTTTCCATACTCATAATCATTAATTTTTGGGAAATTAAACTAATATTTTTCCCCAGTTTTTTGGCCAATTCATCGGTGGTTAATGGCTCAATGATTAAATATTTTATTATCTCTTTTTCCAACGGATCATAATTGTCAATTGATAATTGATATATTGATAATTTTTTTGTTGTTATATCTTCGGGTGACGTCGCCATTATTGCTCCTTTTTCCTTAATCAAATAATTTACCCCAACTGACAAACTGTAATTAATCGGTCCAGGAACGGCGTACAGTTTTTTACCCTGTTCTGTCGCCAACCGTGCCGTAATCAGTGAACCAGATTTCATTGTTGCCTCAATTACTATTACTCCGTCTTTACTCAAACCTGACACAATCCTATTTCTTTGAGGGAAGCTCCATAATGTTGGCAAAAAATCATTGTCATATTCCGAAATTATTAGACCACCATGTTCTAGTATTTCCCAATATATTTTTTCATTTTCACTTGGAGTAAATACGTTTAAGCCACCACCCAATACTGCTACCGTAACTCCTCCACAACCCAATGTTTCTTTGTGTGCCGTGGTATCAACTCCATACATAAAACCCGATATTATGGCAAATTTATGAGCCACCAGCTCGGGAACAAATTTTTCTACCACCCATTTGCCATATTGTGACATCCTCCTACTCCCAACTATGGCAATCGATTTATCAAATATTTTATTATTCCAAATACCTCTATAATTTAACTTTTTAGGGCAATTTGTAATCCGTTTCAATTGCTCTGGAAAATCAGCTTTTTCAATTGTCTTTATAGGCCAATTTTTTTGGATATTCATATGTTTAAGCTCCAACGAACAAATCTACAATTTCCAAACAAGTTCCAAATTTACAAGTTCCATTGTGATTTGGTATTTGTTGGTTGTGATTTGCTTGGAAATTGTTAATTTGTAATTTGGAAATTAATATAAGTTTTGATAATGTTTTATTTGATCACCCAAAATACACACCGCATCTATTCTAAATTTCTCTTCTGTTGGTTTATTCAAAACTATATAAATTTCTGCTACCCTTTTTATTTTACTTATTTTTCGCTTATCAATCATCTCTTCGGGAACGCCCAACCTATCGTTGTATTTATACTTTACTTCCACAAACACCAACCTATCTTTATCTCGCATTATTAAATCAATTTCACCTTTAAAAGGAATCTTAATACTATAATTTTGATCTATCAATTCATACCCTTTTTTAAGCAGGTATTCCAACGCCATTTTTTCTCCATATCTCCCTTTATTAAAATTTTCTTCTTTGATTCTCATAATATAAATCTACAATTTCCAACAAACAATTTCCAAACAAGTTCCAAATAACAAATATCAATTTCCATTTGTTATAGATTTAGTAATAATTGAAGAAAGAATATTTCTAATTTCTATACATTCAGAAATTAAATAATTAATTTCATCACTTGAACTAACATTTCCATCTTTAAGTATTTCTAGCCAAAAAATAGTTTCTTTCGACTCTTTTCGAGATATTCTTAAACGGTGTGTAAAGTCTTTTTTACCCAGACAGTCATTTGCTTCCAAGTAATTTGCGCCAACTGATGCTGAAGACCTCACAAGTTGGTCGATTAATTTATAATTTACTATTTCGTGGGGTAATTTCCTACATAATCTAACCACCCGTTTTGCAAATTCTAGTGTTCTAATTTTTAAGTCACTTTTGTATTCCATTTGTTTATTGTAATTTGTGATTTGTTTGGAAATTGTAAATTTGTTTTTTGGAAATTATTCTTCACGCACTCTAAACTGTAATGCTTCGGCAATATGGGCATTATTTATATTTTCACTGTTATCCAAATCGGCAATTGTCCGTGACACTTTTATCAATCTAAAATATGTTCTCGCCGACAAATTAAATTTATTTACTGCCTGTTTTAGGAGCATGTTTGCACTATCAGTCAATTTGGCAAAAACCTTTAAATGTTTATTTTTCATATCCGCATTATCATGAATTCCCCTTAGACCAGTAAATCTTGCCTTTTGAATTTCTCTCGCCTTAATTACTCGACTTCTAATTGTCGCCGATGTTTCCCCTGTATATTTCTCTTTATCATTCATCAATTTATTGACGTCAACTGCTGGTACCGTCAAATGTATATCAATTCTATCCATTATCGGCCCCGATAATCTTTTTTGGTAATTAGCAATTTGATGCAAATTACATTTACATTCTTTTTTAGGGTCACCTAAAAAACCGCATGCGCACGGGTTACTGGCCGCAATTAACATTATTTGTGCCGGAAAAACTACACTGCCAATAGCGCGTGATACGGTAATAAAACCATCTTCCAGTGGTTGTCGCAGGGATTCAAGGCTAGCCCTAGTAAATTCAGGAAATTCATCGAGAAACAATACCCCTCGGTGAGCCATCGATATTTCTCCAGGTCGTGGGTTACTGCCGCCACCAATTAGCCCTACTTGTGAAGTGGTATGATGTGGGCTACGAAACGGTCGTTGACGAATTAGCGAACCGCCGGCGGGGATATTGCCCGTTATCGAATAAATTTTGGTTACTTCCAAGCTTTCTGTTTCAGCCAGTGGTGGTAAAATTCCTGGAATTGCCCGTGACAGCATGGTTTTACCCGAGCCTGGCGGGCCTACCATAAACACATTGTGCCCTCCAGCTGCCGCAATTTCCAATGCTCGTTTAGCAAATTCCTGCCCCAAAATTTCCGCAAAATCAAACTCTGGTCCAGCCATTTCCTCATCGTCTACTACTATCGTATGTAACGGAACAATTTCTTTAACCTTATTTAAATGATTAACAATTTCGTGCAAATTTTTTACTGGATATACTTTTATTCCATCAATTACTGCCGCTTCATTGGCACATTCCCGTGGTACAAAAATATTTTTAATTCCATTTTCCTTAGCCAAAATTGCCAATAAAAACACGCCTCGAGTATGTCGTAATGTGCCATCAAGCCCAAGTTCTCCAAAGAAGTACGACTTTTCTGGTGGGGGGATTACTTCTAAATTACTCGCCAATATTCCGATTGCTAAGGGTAAATCAAAAAATGACCCATCTTTGGGCAAATCGGCTGGAGCCAAATTTATTGTAATTCTGGCCACTGGGAATTCAAAATCAGAATTTAAAATGGCAGTTTTAACTCTTTCCTTAGCTTCTTCGCCCGATTTTGAGGCTAAACCAACTACTGAAAAACCGGGAAATCCCTTATCTGCCACATTAACTTCGATTTCAATTTCTACCGCCTTTAGTCCATAATTTGCCGCACTCCATATTTTTGTTAGCATTTATATATTACAATACCACATGCCTTTTAAATTAATTAGTAATATGACCCCAGCTGGCGATCAGCCCCAGGCTATCGACAAACTTGTCGCCAATCTAAAAAATAAAGTCAAAAAACAAACCCTTTTGGGTGTTACTGGATCAGGCAAGACATTTACTGTCGCCAATGTTATCGAGAAAACTCAGCTTCCAACCCTAATCATTTCCCATAACAAAACTCTGGCCGGACAACTTTACCAAGAATTTAAAGAATTATTTCCCAATAATAAAGTTTCCTATTTTGTTTCCTACTACGATTACTACCAGCCCGAAGCCTACATGCCCTCATCTGACACTTACATTGCCAAAGAAGTCCAGATTAATGACTTAATTGACAAACTTCGTCTAGAAGCAACCAGTAACCTATTTTCAGGGTCAGACAACATCGTTGTGGCTTCTGTTTCTTGTATTTACAATATTGGTGACCCTCGCGAATTTGGTGCCACTACATTAGACCTAAAAATAGGTAATAATTGGTCTCGCCGTTCCCTATTTGAAAAACTGGTTTCGCTGTTTTACGCTCGTTCAGAGTTAGAATTTAAACGATCAAATTTTAGAGTTCGTGGAGAGGTCGTCGAAATTTGGCCATCATACGCTGATTGGATGATTGTTTTGGAATTTGACGAGACCAACAATATCCGCAAAATTACCGAAAGGAACCCATTTTCCGGCCACGAATTTGATTTGCAAACATACCGGCTTTTCCCCGCCAAACAGTATGTCGGGGCTGGTTCTGCCGATTCTAAGAAAATTTA
>Ga0210015_1005497_pt1 | contig 10256 bp, 14 predicted proteins | sample CryGeymeta201522_FD_185471 | JGI IMG/M metagenome (GOLD analysis project Ga0210015, IMG submission 185471) | Groundwater microbial communities from Crystal Geyser aquifers in Utah, USA - Crystal Geyser metaG 2015-22 (SPAdes) (version 2) | ecosystem: Environmental > Aquatic > Deep subsurface >...
ACTATCCTCCCTCTCCTAACTCTCTTCTCAGCCTCTCAATCTCTCTCTTTAACTCTATCATCTTCATCTCCCTGCCCAGGGTTAATTTGTGGAATCTTTCTAGTTCCTCTACTCTTTTTTGGAGTTCCTTGGTCCTTTGTTTCACTTGTTCCTCTAGAGAGTCAGCCAGCTCTTGGAGTTCCTTGGTTCTGGCCTTTACCTTAACTTCGAGGATGGTTTTGGCTTCTTTGAGCTCCTTGGTTCTCCTTTCTACCTCTTCCTTGAGTTTTTCTTGGTAGGAAAGGAGTTCCTTGATGTCTCTGCCAACTAGGATTACTCCTTCTTTGGTTTGGGAGATAGAGGCTAGAAAGGGAATCTCTTCCTTCTCCTTGGTCAAAAAGACCAGTTTTTCCTCTAAGGCCTCTCCTTGTTTTTTCAGTTTCTCTTTGAGGCTTAGCCAGGCTTCTTTGGTTTTGAAGAAGCTTGAGATATTCTGGTTAGAAACCTCTTCTTCCTTAAAGTTTAGCTTGGCTAAGGTAATCTCGTTGGTTAAAAGAATCAGTCCTTCCTTGTCAGTGACAATGACCAGCTCCGCCAACCTTTTGAAGATGGTTTCCAGGATTTCCCGGTAGTCAATGAAGAGGCCGTGACGGAGGACGCCTTGGGCAATAAAGAGATAGCCGAGAGCAAAAAAGGAGAAAGAGAGCCAACCCGATTCGATTTTAAAAATAGCTGGCAAGATAAAAAGAGTAAGTGAGCCGAAGATGGCAGGAATAAAAGTCCCAATAATAAAAAATTTGAATTTATTTCTTTCCTGATAACTTTGTAAAGAAAAATATTTTTTTAATAGAATGACTATTGCGATTAAAAGATAAGAGATAAAATAAAGAGGTAAATATATATTAAAAAATGGATATACTTTTTCGATATCCATCTCGTATCGTGGAAAAAACTCACTAATTATGGTATCCGTATACAGAAAAAGGAGCATTAAAACTGGAGGAGAAAGGAGAAGAAATTTCGTTATCTTTTTTTTCAATAACTCTTCTTTACCAACGATAGCTAAAGATAATTGTAAAAATACGCTCGATAAAAACGTACTACCAAGCCAAGCTACCAGTAAAGTAAAAATATAAATGAGTGACGTTTTGCCAACAAATCTCATTACTATTCCTTCCAACCCCCAAAAAGTTCCGCCGAGGCTCATTAAAAAAAACAATTTATTAATTGTCCGGCGAGAATCTTTTAAAAAGACATAATATCCAATCAAAAAAATTAATGGAGTTCCAATTGCTGAAATTAAAAAATATATATTTTCGACATTCATATACTATTGAAAGCATAGCACAAATTTCTAAAGAAATGGAAATTAGTATCTAGTGATGATTAACAAAAAGGAAAAAATTATATTTTGTAGCAATAACTTAATTTTAATATTGACATTTTGATCAAAAGAGTTATAATTCTCTTGGATATTAATCTTATTTAAAATGGATTATCAAAAAAATTCTTCTTCGCCAGAAAACGAGGCGGGGGAACAACCTCCGGGTAGTCTTTCTATTAATAACAAAAAAGAGGACTCAGGGCCTTTATTCAAAACAGGCTCTTTTTTAGTGGGCCAAAAAAACAATTCTCAGGTTACTAAATTACAAAATATATTTTCTCCTCAAAGTCTCAAAAATGCACTGCCTTTAGCTTTGACAGATTCTTACCAGACTGAGTATTCTGAATTTTTAAAGAACCTCGATATAGAAATCGTTTCTGATGTAAAACGTTGTTTTGAATTATGGGAAGAATTTAGTCCTAAAAAATCTCTTTTTGACACTTGGGAATTCCGTTTAGCTTTTTTCTTAGCTTATAAACCGAAACTTCATTTTATATTGCTCAAAAACAAGTCTGAGAATCTTGCTCTTTTACCCCTTTGCTACGAAGAAGATAAGAAAAAATATTTCTGGTTTGGAAGTGCCTGGCAAGAAGAAAATAAATTTTTCGCCAAAAAATCCATATTTATACCTTTACTACTGGCTCTTTCACCTCGCCCTATATTATTAAATGCTATAAGTCTAGACGACATTTCCTTAGATAAACAATTTACCGAAGATTTTAGGCCTGATGACTCCAAATATATTCTAGATTTAAAGAATATTCAGAGTCCAGAGGATTTTTTAATGAGGTTGAAAAAGAACAGACGCCATGACTTACGGAAAGATAGAAGAAGAATTGAGAAGCAAAATCCTCAAATAATTATAAACAATTTCTCTAATTTTGAGGATCTTGTAAAAATAAGCACAGAACGTTTAAAGCAAAAAGGTGGAAAAGCAGATTGGAAAGACCCAAGAAGAGTAGAGGCTTTTCGCCAAGTAATAAGATTAGGAGGAAAATCTTATAAAATGAGAATGATTACTGTCCGGGTAGGTAAAAAAGTGGCCGGCGTTGATTTAATAGCATTGTTTAATGATTGTTATCACACACTGAAATGCGGTTACGATGTTAAAAATTTTTCGGGGATTGGAAACTTTGTTAATCTTTTTGAAATTCAGGATGCGATATGTCTTGGGATGAAAAAGATTGATTTTTTACAAAACAGTTATCAATGGAAAGATAGGTGGTTTGAAGAGGTTCTTTTAGTTAAATACGAGAAATAAAATTCACCTAATTAGAAAGGCAAAGATAATAAAAAATTGCCCAATAATGGGCTTTTTGTTTTGGATATAATGAGAAATTTTCAGAAAACTACTTTCTTAAGGAGAGTGAACTCGACAAACCAAAAAGTTAAGTTAACTTTACTTACTTTTCTTTCTTATCTCTTTTAGAATTTTACAAACCGGGCAGTATTTGTAAAAATTTTTCCTAATTCTTAATTCCATCTCAGAACTATAATTCATTTCTGAAATCCATATCTCAAACTTGGTTTTACATAATTCGCATTCTATTCTAATTTTCCTATATTTATCTTTCTCCATATTCAAATTTATTATTTATTTTAAGAGACTCTTTTGAAATTAAATTCCTCATCTTACTCTGGACTTATATTGAGGAAAAATTATTATTCTATTTCTTTTAATTTAAAGTCATCGATAAATAACAAAAATAATCCCAAGAAAATAGATATTATATAGCTTAAAGTTTCGTTGCCTGGAAACAGATATAAATCCATCAGACCCCAGGCTCCCCTCCAGAATATTACAATGGCTAATCCAACAATAATAGCGTTAATATTGGGATGGGTTTTCTTCATTTTCCTAAATATTTCCATAAATCATAATTAATTTTTATTAATTTTGACCTTTATTAAAGTATAACAGATGAAAATTCTGAAATAAAATCAGAAAAAACCATATTATACTAAGCCGGGAGAATGTTTCAACATAGCCAATAGTTGCAAGACATTGCTATTATAAAAATTCTCAGGACCACTTAAAGTTCGGTATAAAGATGGTTAATTTCTTCCATTATTCGGTCAGTAATTTTCTGCAAAAGAGATCTATATTCTTCTGAGTTACAATCTAAAATTTTTGCCATCTTTCTTTCTTCTTCAAAATCGAGGGGTTGTCCGATATTAATTTTAACGGTTCTTCTTATTTTTAATTTTCCGCCCGGTGGTAAAAGTCCAAACGTTCCTTTAATCGCCATTGGCAAAATTGGAACACCGCTTCGTAAGTGAATTTTTGCTGCTCCGCTTTTCCCTTTTTGAATCTCGCCCGTTCGAGAGCGCGTCCCTTCAGGATAAATAATCACAATGTCTCCTCTCTTTAAAACCTTAACGGCTTTCTCCAAGGCAAATTTTTTAGAAATATTGTCTTTTCTATTAATAGGAATTACCCCAGCAATGAAATATAAAATATTTCTACCAAATCCTGCTAGGCCAGTGTATTTATCAACTTGACCTATATAAGTAAATCTTCCGGGGACACAAGGATAAGCACTGGCTATCCAATCCAAATGGCTTTGGTGGTTGGAAACTAAAATAAAATTTCTTTTAGGGATGTTATTCCACCCTTTGATTCCTTTGATAAGATAGAAATTAACAATTGGTTTTATAAAAATTTTACAAAACCAAGATAAACTTTTATTCATAAATTTTAAGTTAGATGAATTATACCAAAAACGAAAGCCCGAGGAAATTCTCGGGCTTGAAAATTACGATGACTCACTTTGGAAAGAATTTTAGATTTCGCACCAAGCGCAAGCTAATGCATCGGGGCCAATTGGAGCGCCAATCACATTGCCGATAACATTTATAAAGACCACTTCCGTATTTTTTAATTCTTTTTCAATCATCTCCTTAAGTCTTTGAGCGCTTTTTGGGTGGTCGCCATGAACAATAGTTACTCTTATTTTTTTACCTGCCTTTCTTAAGTTTTTCGTTTCTTTTTCAAGCTGTTTGAAAAGGGCGGTAGGTAAATCTTTGGCGCCAAGCCTTATACCAACCGGCACTAATACTCCATCTTTAAAGGCTGATAATGGTCGAATTCCGGCTTGAGCCATTTTTCTCATTAAATTAGCCGCCAGATGAGATATTCGTCCGCTAGCTTCTATCCACTTGGGGTCGTTGAATATCAACAAAAGGTGAATATGGGGAATAGATTTTTCTAATTCTGCTACAATTTCTTCTATTGTTTTGCCACTATTGATTAGGTCAATTGCTTTTAAAACAAGGAGGGCCTGACCAGCGGTAGCATTTAAGGAGTCAACAACGAAAACTCTTTCTCCGTCTTTTGAATTTAAAAATTTTTTGGCTAGATTTGCTGAATTATTACTACCCGAGAGCTTGGAAGTGAGAGTAATACAAAGTACCTTTTCAAATCTTTCCAGTTGGTACTTATATTTATCTAAGAAATCGTTTGGCGATGGCTGAGAAGTTTTACCAAAACTCTTGATCCCTCGTTTTTCTAATTCTCTCATTTTTTGAAAAGTATTTTCTCCGGGTATCTTCTCTATCTCTGGCCAATCTAACTTTACAGGAACGATGGCTATTTGATGCTTTGTAACTATATCTGCTGGTAAATCTGCGGCCTCTTCGGTAACGATACCAATTTCCCCCATAATGATTGTCAACGAATGTTAAATTAAAAAGTCATAATCTTTATCCCATTAGAAATTCCGCTTCTAACGGGATTTAATAACTGCGGCTTATTTTAGCATAGATGAGGTGTATTACAAGTTTAAATTTCTCATCTAAATTAAGAGCCCGCGAAAAACTTTCGGGCCTTGAAAAATTGCCTGATTATCTCATCTTAATCTTCTAGAATAGTAATAGAATTAAGTGGAGTCTTCTTACCTTTTTTACAATCTTCAAGTGCCTTCAAAATATAAGAGCCTACTAATAATCCTTTTTTGGACAATTCTTTAATCTCCTTAAAAGAAAACCATCTGACATCCATGGCTTCTTTTGTGATGGTTAATTTCCCTCCGACAATCTCTGATTTGAAAACAAATAAAAACCACATTATGCCCTAAGGTCAAGTAATGTTGGTATATTCCTATTAAGTATAATGGTTTTAATTTAAATCCTGTTTCTTCTTCTCCTTCCCTCTTTGCGCAAGTAATGATATCTTCGTCTATTTCTAGTCGGCCAGCAGGAAAGTTCCATTTCCCTTTTACTTCTTTAAACGTTTCTTGCATTAATAAAATCTTTCTATCTCTTTCTATAATATTTGCCGCAACTACAAGAATTTTCTCCATAATGAATTAATACTTCAATAAATTATACCAAAAAAAGCCCGAGAAAAACTCTCGGACCTCAATCTGTCCAACACGTTAATAGTGGCTCCCTCTAGCGAACGATTTTATAACATTAGAGCGAGAAGAGAGTTATAAAGAAGATTATGAACTCTCTTCTTCCCTTATTTTAATTGCTTTCTTTTAATTAAGGCTTCGATTATTCTATACAGCAGTCTATTATTTTTTTCACTAATTCCCCTAATTTACCCATGAAGCCCTTCTTCTCTTTGTCATGCTTGTCAATAGCGTTATCGTCTATTTTTTTAACTTGGGCTGTATCAACTAAACCCATATTTACTCCCCAAAAAAGCGAGTACAAATTATAAGCTTTCTCAAATAAATCATAGGCTTCTTCTTTCTTGCCCATGCCTAGCTGTTTTGTTCCAACTTCCATTAACCTCATAGAGGCAGCTAAAAGGTGTTTGGAGATGCACCAGACTTCACCTTCGTATTTTTTAATAATCTTTTTAAGTAAAGTTTTTCGCATCTCTCGAACCTCTTTTAAAAAATCATAATATTTTTCCTTGCCGGTTTTGGTTCCGGTAAAGAAAAAATGTTCTTCAATCGAAATCAAGTTCATAATGGCTAAAGTTAAGTCCTCATCAGAAGACAAGTCCATCTTGTCTTTCTTTTTCATTTCGCTTAGTTTTTGAATAAATTCGTCTAAATTTTTAATTGGATTTTCTTTTTCCATAGGTTTACTTTGTTAAAAAATAAAAAATTATACTTAAAATTATTAGAGGAGCAATTGGCATTACCACCTTTTGAAAGGGAAAATATGCCCGGCTACCATGTTTTTCTTTCAAATAATAATACCAACTGGCACCAAACCAAAAGCCAATGCTTCCAGCAATAATCCCTAAAAGTAGTTTGTCAAAATGAAAACCGCAAAAACATATTAAACTATTGTGAGGATTACCCAAAAAGCCAGAAAAATAAAGGGGGACAACCATTAAAAGATAATAACCCAAAATTGTCACTATTTTTCTTCCTTTAAAACGAATATTTTTCTTCTCAAGCCAATCGATTGTCCAGGCAATGAGAGAAACAGTCAAACCGCCAATCCAAAGACCAGAAATAGTATCATCAACCCCAAGCCAGCGCGCGAGCCCAACTCCGGCACCGACCGCAACTGTGCAAAGTGGGCAAATAGCCAAAACCTTTGGGGTAAAGAGTAAACTAATCGAAATAATTAAAAAAATTAAAAGTGGAACTTTATTTTTCATTAATTTTTTCTTTAAAAAAATTTATAATATCTACATCGCCAATATAACATTTTTTTCCATCCCACAAAAATGGTACGCCAACTTCGTTCTCAGGTATTTTGCAAATTTTCGCCTTCTCCTCGAGCTCTTTAGCATTACTCTGATTATAATAGACTTCTTTTTCAGCAAAAGATATTTCTTTTTTTACTTTATTTTCTCCAATGTATTTTTCCACAATAGCACAATGAGGGCAACCAATTCCATAAAAAAGGATGATTTGACTTCCTGGTTCACTATTTCCCTTATTTTTTGACAAAACCGAAAAAGAAAAAATTATAATAACAGCAAATAAAATAGTGGGGACTATAAGTTTTTTTGGCATATCTTTATTCTAACATCATTTTTATTTTTTTAAAATTGCTGAAATTAAAAATATAAAAGCTGAAACGACAATGATCAGAGGTCCAGCTGGCAAAAAGGTTAGTTTTGAAAGAAAAATTCCAAAAGCAGAGCTTAAGATTCCGAAAATTAAAGCTAAAAACTTATATTGACTAAGGTTTTTGGCTAAATTTCTAGCAGAGGAGGCTGGAATTGCTACAATGGCAGCAGTTAAAAGCCCGCCAACTATTTTTACTCCCAAAGCGACAATTAAGGCAATTAAAATAAGATAAATTAAATTATATTTTTTAACATTAATTTTTTGGGTGGTTGCTAAATCTTCAGAAATGTTGATGAGAGTTATTTTGGGATAAATTTTCTTAGTAAGAAAAAGGATAAAAAGACATAAAATAAGAGTAATAATCGCCTCTTTAAATTGAATTTTGGAAATATCGCCAACTAAAGCTGTTTCTGCTTGCTCAATTGGTAAAAAGAAAAAGGCAATGGCAACTCCTGAGGCAAAAACAATGGCAGTTAAAGCCTCCATTGGTAGTTTTGTTCTTGCTTCGAAAAGCCAAATTAAAACTATCCCCAAAATGACAAAAGGGAAAGCACCTAAAGAAATATCAAAGCCGTAAATTAAAGCCAAGGCAATTCCTGGCAAAGTTAAATGACCTAAAGGACCAGCAACCAAGGCCATCCTCTTAGATAGCATCAAAGAACCCAAATAACCTGCCACCCCGCCAATAAAAATTCCAGAAATTAAACTTAAAATGAATTGGTTAATCATGTTTGTGTTCGTAAAATTTTACTTCTCCGCTATAAAGTTGGCCGATTCTTTCAGGGGTTAAAATTTCTTTTGGTAGGCCATAGCATAACATTTTTTTATTCAAACAAAGAACTTCGTCGGCTAATTTATAAACTATTGAGAGTTCGTGGGTAACAAATAAAATTGTTAAGTTTTTTTCTTTTTCCAGTTTTTCCAAAAGATTATAAACCGATTCTTGACCCCCAATATCAATTCCAGCTAAAGGTTCATCAAAAAGCAAAACTTCAGGATTTGGAGCCAAAGCCCAACCGATTAAAATTCTTTGAAATTGACCGGAAGATAAATCCCCAATTTTCTTTTTTAAAATTTCTTCTTCAACCCCAATTGATTTCAAAATTTCTTTTGTTTCATTTTCTGAAACATTTTCCAAATCAAAAAACTCTTTAACACTAAGAGGTATATCCTTTATAAAAGGCAATCTCTGAGGAACATAGCCAATTTTAATTTCCGCTTTCCATGCAATCTCTCCTTCATAGGGCAAAATCCCAAGCAAAGTTTTTAGCAAAACCGTCTTCCCTGCCCCATTTGGTCCCAAAATCGTTAAAACTTCTCCTTCTTTAACTTCAAAAGACAAATCTTTGAGAATCTCTTCTTCCTCTAACTCCACATCCAAATTTTCAACTTTTAAAATTGAGTTTTCCATTTATTTTATTATCTTGCAAATAGACCGTAAATCAAGCCGGAAATAGTACAGAATATTGCAATTAATAAAGCATAAACCAAAGTCCTCTTTGTCCCCATTATTTTTCTGACAACCAAAATACTTGCTAAAGAAATCACCGGATCAGCCAGCAAATAAGCGAGTAATGGCCCTTTTGCCATACCTAATCCCAAAAACATTTTAGCCATTGGCACTTCGACCAAGGTTGGAAAATACATAAAAACGCCAAATAAAACTGCAACCAAATTTGCCAAAATTGTATTTTCCCCTAAATATTGCTTCAAAGCATCCTTTGAAAATATCACTCCTAACATCCCGGCCACAAGGATTCCTGCCAAAAGCAAGGGAAAAATGGCTTTGAAGAAAATGTAAGTCTCTCTGAGCCAATTTTTGGTTTCTTCTTTTTCAAACCTCAATTTTAACTGCAAGGGTAAAAGAATTATTAAACCAGAAAGGATTGGAATTTTGAACTGATTTCCCATTTTGGAAGCTCCAATTATCAAAATGGCAAAAAGAGTGGCAAAAAAGGCAATTAATCTGTCGCGGGTTAAGCCGTTGATAATTTTTTGGCCGATATTCAATTTTCCTATTCCATCCATTTTTTCTTCTTCTCTGAGTAGCTTCTGAACTAATTCTTTTTCTTCTGCTTTTTCTTCTTCTTTGAAAACTTTACTGATTATGAGTCCAATTACTATGGCAAATGTTATAGAAAGAACTATCCTCGCTAAAGCGAAATCCCACCCAATAACGCTTCCAGTAAAAATAATTGCCAAGATATTGGTAGCTGGAGCGGTATATAAGAAAGCAATCGCCGGCCCAATTCCTGCTCCTTTTTTCTTGATTCCGGCGAACAAAGGCAATACGGTGCAAGAACAAACGGCCAATAATAATCCAGCGATTACCGATAATGGATAAGCGATATATTTTGGCGCATCTTTGCCAAGATATCTGGTTATTTTCTCTTTGGGAAGCAGGGCTGCCATTGCTCCAGCAATAAAAAAGGCAGGGATTAAACAGGTCAAGACATGATGCAGTAAATAATCGTAAAGGGTATAAAGTCCTCCCGAAATAATTTTTATTAAAAAATCAAACATAAGTTTATTTTTCTAGTTTACCCCATTAGAAGATTAAACACTTTCTAATGGGGTTTGCCTTTTAATATCTCTTTAATTTCTTCGACCGTTGGGATTTTCCCGGCAACAACTACTTCTCCTCCAACTGCCAAAGCCGGTGTCATCATTACGCCCATTTCAATAATTTTATTTACATCGTAAAGATGTTCTACTTTTACATCTTTTAAACCAAGTTCCTCAACTGCTTTTCTGGCATTTTCTTCTAATTGCTGGCATTTGGGGCAGCCAGAACCCAAAATTTTAATTGTCATAATTTTTTAAGTTTCTAAAAAGTTTTTTAATAATTTAAAATATTTCTTTACGACCTTTTGATTTAATTTATAGAAAACTTTTAATCCCCTTTTTTC
>Ga0210015_1005498_pt1 | contig 10255 bp, 10 predicted proteins | sample CryGeymeta201522_FD_185471 | JGI IMG/M metagenome (GOLD analysis project Ga0210015, IMG submission 185471) | Groundwater microbial communities from Crystal Geyser aquifers in Utah, USA - Crystal Geyser metaG 2015-22 (SPAdes) (version 2) | ecosystem: Environmental > Aquatic > Deep subsurface >...
ATCCACGTCACGTGGATGAAGAAGACATTCTCACGCCCGACCTCGTTGCGCAACTGGCGCAGGGCTTCGAGGAAAGGCTGCGACTCGATGTCGCCGACCGTCCCGCCGACCTCGACCAGCACGATTTCCGCGTTCATCGTTTTGGCGACCAGGCCGATGCGCCGCTTGATCTCGTTGGTGACGTGCGGGATAACCTGGATCGTGCCGCCCAAGTAATCGCCGCGCCGCTCTTTGGCGATCACCTCGGCGTAAACCTGGCCGGTCGTCACGTTGCAGACCCGGTTCAGGCGGATGTCAATAAAGCGTTCGTAGTGACCCAGATCCAGGTCCGTTTCCGCGCCGTCGTCCAGTACGAACACCTCCCCGTGCTGGTAGGGACTCATCGTCCCCGGGTCGACGTTGATGTAGGGGTCGAGTTTCTGCACGGCGACGTTGAAGCCGCGTTCCTTCAGCAGCAGGCCAACCGCCGCAGCGGTCACGCCCTTGCCGACTGAGGATACGACGCCGCCAGTGAAGAAGAGGTATTTTGTGGGCATAGCTCCTCTCGATTTGCCCTCACCCCTGGCCCCTCTCCCAATGTTGGGAGAGGGGAGGGGGGTGAGGGCGATATAAAGTCAGTGGGGAGGGCAGTTGCGCCCTCCCCACCGGGGTTGATAGCAGATTCGAGTACTTCAAAAAACCGTGTTTTCATCCGACCAGTTTCACCAAATCTTCGGCGGCGCGGCGCATTTCGAGGAAGATGAGGCCCAGCTTGGCCTCTTGACGTGCCAGGGTGGTGAGCACGGCTTCCTGTCCGACCGAGGTGAGCACGATGAAACCGCCGCTGCCGCGGATGTAGACTTGTTCCAATCCGCCGCGGCCCAATTCACTGGCGATACGCTCGCCCAGGCTCAACATGGCAGCGGACATGGCCGAGACGCGGTCCTCTTCGACTTCGGCGGGCAATGCCGAGGCCATGATCAGCCCGTCTACAGAGACGATGGCGGAAGCTTCGATATCTGGCGCGGCGGCTTGCATTGCGCGCAATCGGTGGACCATCAGTTCGCTGCGGGATGCACTCATAGTCGTCTCCATGGAATGCTCTGGGTTGAGTTTACCATATAATTAAATTTCATGAGAGAAAAACGGCAGGCCCGTTACTTATCTTTCCTCGCCAATATGCGCCAGAGGATGCGCCGCAGGATGTTGCCGAGCAATCCGCCGATGAGCGCCACGAAGACCAGGCCGCCAAAGAACGCGACGCACATCACCTGGGGCAGGATATTGGCAGGGATGGACTGTTGTGCGCTGGACCTTTGCAGCGACAGGAATACGATCACCCAGGCTACCAGGCACAGGATGATAACCAGGAATGTGCTGATGCCGGCCATCCGGCCCAGGCAGGTGCGGCGCAAGGCTGGTTCGAGCCGTTCGGCCTCTTTGGTTGCCGAAAGCGCAACCACTTTGAGCGCGCCAAGTTTCCGCAAACGGTTTAGAAGGTTACGCATAGATTTGATATTAAAGGCAATTTTACATCAAAAAGTTGACCCTTACCTGCCTTCGTGTTAGACTCAATTTTTGCAAACCCACCAACCCGAAAGGAGCCTGCCATGAAAAACCGTCCTGGATGTTTAGCCGGCCTGTTGGAATTGTTCCTTCTGGATAAATTGTTCGATTGGCTTCAAAGAAGGTTCGGGTTCGGGCGCGGCTGCTCGTGTACGGGGATCGGGTGCGGTTTCATCTTGCTGGTGCTTTTTCTCATTTTTGCTTGTTCGATCCTTATGAACACGGACTGGTTTCATCTGTTTTGATCTGATATGTTCCGTCCGACTGTGCGCCTCTTGTTGATCTTCCTGGCTTTGCTGGCATGGTCGCTGCGGGCGGAACCCGCATTGGCGCAGGCGCTCAGCTCGCAGGTCTCCATCCGCTCGCCGCAGGCAGGGGAAGCGCTGCAGGGTCAGGTGACGATCACCGGCAACAGCAATGTCGCCGGTTTCGTCTCGGCGGAGGTTTCCTTTTCATACACCAATGATCCAACCGGCGCTTGGTTCCTGATCGCTGCGAGCGACCAACCGGTGGCGCAGGGGACGCTGGCCGTGTGGGATACGACGACCATCACCGACGGCCTGTACACCTTGCGGCTGCGCGTTACGCTGGCGGATGGTGACTTTGTTGACGCCATCGCCCCGGACTTGCGCGTGCGCAACTACACCCTGGTCGAGACTTCCACGCCGACGGCTGCGCCGCTGCAGGCCACGCCTGTCCCTGAGGCCACCGCCACGGCGACTCCCTACCCGACGCCGACCGCGCTGCCGCCCAACCCGGCTGCGCTTTCGCAATCAAGAATCTATGCCAGCCTGGGTTATGGTGTGGTGGGTGCGCTGCTATTTTTCTTGATTTTCGGAGTGTATGCCTGGGCGAGAAGACACAGTAAAACGTAATGCGTAAAACGTAAAGTCTCAAATTACGTTTTACGTTTCACGTTTCACGCTTTACTCCTCTCTCACTGATTACTGATGGCTGACGACTGACGACTGACGACTGACGACTGATCACTGATGACTGATGACTGAACACTTTTTTCTCATCGTCGGCCTCGGCAACCCCGGCCGGGAATACCGCGAGAATCGCCACAACGTCGGCTTTATGCTGCTCGATCGGCTGGCGGTTAAACTAGACGCGCGCTTCACACGCCTGCAATCCAAGGCGTTGGTGGCCGCCGCGAAGTATAACCCCCAAAAAGGCGGAGCAGGCGAGCGCAAAATCATCCTTGCCAAGCCGCAGACCTTCATGAACCTGTCTGGCCAATCGGTGCAGGGACTCGTCCGCTTCTATAAACTTCCCTTGACTAATCTCCTCGTCGCTCACGATGACCTCGACCTGCCGCCCGGTACGATCCGCATCCGCCCGGACGGCGGCTCGGCCGGGCAGAAGGGGATGGAATCCATCCTCGAGCGCCTCGGCACGGACGAATTCCCTCGCCTGCGGCTGGGGATTGGTCGTCCGCTTGGCCGGATGGAAGCGCCAGATTACGTCTTGCAGGATTTTTCGGCTGCCGAGATGACGGTCATCGCCGAGACGCTCGACCGGGCTGTGGAGGCCGCGTTGACGTTTGTGATGGAAGGCCTCGACGCGGCGATGAATAAATACAATGGTGTTATTTCGTAGGGGCGGGACTAAATACCCCGAAGGGGTATTTCCCCGCCCAGGGCGACCATAAAGGTCGCCCCTACAAAACATGGAATTCCTCCTCGAACAGATCCAATCCCTTCCTGCCTACCAGGCTCTCCTGGCATCCCTGAAATCTGGCAAATCCCAGCCCGGACTGGCCCTGCCGCGCGCGGCGCGGCTGCCGGTGCTGGCTGCCCTGCACGCGGACTTGAATCAACCCATTGTTCTCGTCACTGACCGCGCCAATCATGCCCTCGCCTTGCACGACGAACTGGCTTTCTGGTCGCCATCCGCACAGCGGTATTCATTCTCCGAACCCAATCCGCTGTTCTACGAAGAGGCTGCCTGGGGCAATACTACCCGCCGCGAACGTCTGCAGGCGTTGACCGCGCTGGCAGCCTATCACCTGCCGTTTGCCGACCGAGTAGGCGCTGCCCTGAGCCTGCCGTCTCGCACCGGCGTGCCGCCGATGCTCGCGGCACGAACGGTGTCGAAGGGTGCTGCGCAAAAGCCGGGACAACGAATGCCGCCGATCATCGTGACCTCTGCGCGCGCCTTGATGACACGCACCCTGCCGCGGCGTGACTTTCTCAAAGCCAGTAAATTGCTCAAGGTGGGACAACGCCTGCCGCCGCAGCCCTTGCTGGAAACCTGGGTCAGCATTGGCTACCAACCAGCGGATACCGTCCTCGAACCCGGACAGTTCTCGCATCGCGGCGGCATCTTCGACCTTTGGCCGCCCAGTGAGCCGCATCCCGTCCGCCTGGATTTCTTCGGCGATGAGATTGACACCCTCCGGCAGTTCGATCCGGCGTCACAGCGCACGATCGAGAAACTGGAATCCGTCCTTGTCACGCCCGCGCGCGAGTTCATTGTACGAGAATCGAGAATAGAGAATAGAGATTCGTCTGTTGCCCTTGCTCACGAATCACGTATCACGAATCACGAATCACGAATCTCCGAATTCCACATCCCACTATTGCATTCAATTTCATCCAGCCTGCTTGATTACCTACCACCAAAGGCATTGGTGCTGGTGGATGATCTGGGCATCCTGGAAAGCGCGGTTTCCGAAATCGAAGAACAGGCCATCAAGCTGCGCGCCGAATCCATCGCCGAAGGGACGTTAGCCGGGGATTTCCCCGTGCCTTACCTTTCGTGGCCTGAATTGGCGGACAACCTGCAAAGTCACGCTTGCCTGGAATTAGGACGTTCTTCCGAAGAAGTAATCAGTAATCAGTTACCAGTGATCAGTGGTCTTGCCTCCCACTTCGGCCACATCGAACGCTTTGGCGGGCGTTTAAAACCGTTCATGGAATATCTCGACAGAATTGTTACGGGTGGGAATTCTGTGACCATCGTCTCCCGCCAATCCTCCCGCCTCGAAGAGTTGTGGACTGAACACAATCCGCCATCCGCTATCCGCCATCTGCCATCCGCTATCCGCCATCAGCTAACAGCCATCCGCAATCCTCGATTCGTCGAAGCTTCGCTCTCTGCCGGATTCCAACTAAAAGACGAATCTCTACTCTCTATTTATCTAATAACTGATTCCGAGATCTTCGGCTGGGAACGCCCGCAGCCGCGCCAGCGCCCGAGTCCGCTGGCAGAGACGCCCGAGACCGCGTATGCAGACCTGCATCCTGGAGATTGGGTCGTGCACGTGGACTATGGCGTCGGGCGGTTTACCGGCCTTGTCCAGCGTACGCTCGAAGGGCTGGCGCGCGAGTTCCTGTGCCTCGAATACCAGAATGGCGACCAGTTGTTCGTTCCCATCCACCAGGCCGACCGGCTGACACGCTACATTGGCCCGGACGCTTCCCCGCCCCGTCCGGGTCAGTTGGGCAGCCAGGAATGGCCGGAAGCCAGGCGGCGGGTCAGGGAAGCGGTTCAGGCTGTGGCCGTTGAGCTGCTCGACCTGTACGCCCGGCGACAGGTCGCGGAAGGGTTCGCCTTCAGCGAGGACAGCGTCTGGCAGTCCGAATTGGAATCCAGCTTCCCCTACGTCGAAACGCCCGATCAAGTTCAGGCCTTGGCGGACATCAAGCGGGATATGGAAACGCCCCGCCCAATGGATCGCCTGCTGTGCGGCGACGTGGGTTACGGCAAGACCGAGGTGGCCCTGCGCGCCGCTTTCAAGTCTGTGATGAGCGGCAAGCAGGCGGCGGTGCTGGTGCCGACTACTGTGCTGGCCCAGCAACACTATGACACGTTCCGGCAGCGGTTGTCGGCCTTCCCGGTGACGGTGGAGATGCTTTCGCGCTTCCGCACGCCGCGCGAGCAGAGCCAGATTTTGTACGCGCTGGCGCAGGGCGCGGTGGACATCGTCATCGGCACGCACCGCTTGATCCAGCCGGACGTGACGTTCAGGGACCTCGGCCTGGTCGTCATTGACGAGGAGCAGCGTTTCGGCGTGACGCACAAGGAGCGACTGAAGAAGCTGCGCACCGAAGTGGACGTGTTGACGCTGACCGCCACGCCCATCCCGCGCACGCTCTATATGGCGCTGACCGGCGTGCGCGACATCTCCAACCTGAACACGCCGCCGGAGGAGCGCCTGCCGATTGTCACGCACATCGGGCCGTACTCGCCGCGCCTGGCGCGGCAGGCGATTTTGCGTGAACTGGAACGCGGCGGACAGGTGTTCTTTGTCCACAATCGTGTGCAAACCATTGATGCGATGAAAATGCACCTGGAAAAGCTCATCCCCGAAGCGAGCATCGCCATCGCCCACGGTCAGATGCCGGAGAACGAGCTGTCGGAGGTGATGCACCGCTTTATGGCCGGCGAAGTGGACGTGCTGCTCTCGACCTCCATCATCGAATCCGGCCTGGACATCCCCAACGCTAACACGCTGATCGTGGATCGCGGCGATGCCTTTGGCCTGGCCCAGCTCTACCAACTGCGCGGGCGGGTCGGGCGCGGGGCGGTGCGCGCCTACGCTTACTTTTTCCGCCACCGGAAGCTGCGACCCACGCCCGAAGGGCAGGAACGGCTGGAAGTCATCGCCGAGAACGCGCAGCTCGGCGCGGGTTACTCGATTGCCATGCGCGACCTGGAAATGCGCGGCGCAGGTGAACTACTCGGCACGCGCCAATCGGGACATATTGCCGCGGTGGGGTTTCATCTTTATACCCGTCTTTTAGCCACGGCAGTCAAACAAATCCGGAAAGTCGAAAAGCCTGCCCTGAGCCTGTCGAAGGGTCAAAGGTCGAAGGTCGGGGAGGCTGGGCTTGACCTTCGATCCTTCGCTCCGCTCAGGACAAGCCTTTCGACGTTTGACACGCCACTGGGTTTGCCGGTCAACGTGGATTTGCCCATCGCGGCTGGCATCCCCGAAGACTACGTCCCGGACCAGAACCTGCGTCTGCGCCTCTATCGCCGTCTGGCGGATCTAAGCGACGAGGCTGCACTGGAAGCGCTGGCCGCCGAGTTCAGCGACCGCTTTGGCCCGCTGCCGGAGATGACGAACAATCTGTTCTATCAGATGCGGGTCAAGATGCGCGCCGAAAAGGCCGGGCTGGTCTCGGTCGGCATGGAGAGCGGGCAGATCGTGCTGCGCTACCCCGCGCCCCCAGAGGGGACGGAGCCGAAACGGCTACCGGACTTGGGGCCGGGAGTGCGCGGCGGGAAGAACGCGTACTGGTGTATGTTTGGGAGGGATGCAGATTGGCAGGAGAGGCTGCTGGAGACGCTGGGGAAATTGACCAAAAAGGAACCGGCTGGCGGATGATGCCAGCCGGTTTGATATTTTCGAAAAGCCTGCAAGAGAGTATTGGTCAAGCTGCAACGCTAACTTGCGCCTCTTCCCACTTCTTTGCCAGGGAAATCATTGCTTTGGAATCTTCAGGCCAATCGTGCAGCGTGGCGGGGTCGAAATCCGCGCCGTTTGGCCAGACCAGTGTGTGGATCTCGGGGTCAATGTAGACTTGATTGAACAACCTTTCGTCGCGTAACTGTCCATACAGCGCGCCAGCCAAAACGGGCAGGAAATCAATGGTTTGCGTGCTGCCGTCGTCGAAGGTAATTTGCAGGATGTAGTTTTTCACCTTTTTGAAACCAATAATCCGATAAATGGGGTGTTTCATATTATCAAAATAATCGGCGCGATGCCGTAGACCGCCGCGTGGTTCTGATAATACACATGAAAATGCGGCTCGTGGTGTGATGCTCCCGGTTCCGCGAACATACGGACAATGATACCGAAGAAGCGGGTAATTTCTGGCAAGGAATTACTCCTGAGTTTCTCTCGCTATTTTAACACAAATGGCAACACGCCGCCGTGCGCGGTGGAATGACCGGCACAATCTACGCCATCTTCCGTATTCTTACTTCGATTTCCTTCTCCCCTTTCAACAACTCCACTAATTTCGAAACGTCCGTATCCCCATAATGATACGGATATAGGATGCGCGGCCGGAAGGCCTTCGCCGCGTCCGCCACCATCTCCGGCGTCATCGTGTAGGGCAGGTTCACCGGCAGAAAGGCGATGGCGATATCTTTCAGCGCCTTCATCTCCGGGATATTCTCGGTATCCCCGGCAACGTAGAGGCGCGTATCGCCGAAGGTGAGGACGTATCCATTCCCCGCGCCTTTCGGGTGGAAGGGCTGTCCGTTCTCGCGCTTGTGGATGAGATTGTAAGCCGCCACCGCCTCGACCGGTATCCCAGCCACCGTCTGCCGGTCACCATTGCGCATCACGCTCCCGCCCCGGACCTGCCGGGCGCAGGCCTCGGTGTACACCAGTGCGGTCTTCTCCGTGCGCACGAGGGACAGGGCTTGCGGGTCGAGGTGGTCGGAATGTTCGTGGGTAAAAAGAACCATGTCGGCCTTCGGCAGCCTGGAATAATCCGCTGCTTCGCCGGACACATCCACGTAGATGTTCTTCCCCTGGGAAACCAGCAAGAGGCTGCCGTGACCGAGGAACGTGATCGCCAGGTCTCCGGCGGAGGTGGGGAGGATGTCGGTCTCGAATTGCGGCTTGGGGGTCATAGTTTGCCTTTCTCTGAGCATGAGCGTTCGTGGTGCGCCACTACGAACATTGGGATTATAGCACTCAGAAGGCTGTTTTTGCTCTATAATTACCCATATGGAACTCCCAACTTCACTGAATGATCGAATGAAAAGGAGACTTTATGTCCGAAAACCAATTCCTCTACCTCTCCCGCGCCGACGTGGAGAAAACCGCCCTCGACATGCCCACCATCCTGCGCCTGCTCGAAGAAGCCTTCCGCGAGAAGGGCCAGGGTAAGGTCGAGATGCCGCCCAAGCCCGGTATCCACACCATGCCGGACGCCTTTATCCACGCCATGCCGGCCTACATCCCCTCGCTGAAATCGGCGGGCATCAAGTGGGTCAGCGGCTACCCGGAGAATTACAAGCGCGGCCTGCCCTACATCACTGGCCTGCTGATCCTGAACGACGTCGAGACTGGCATCCCGCTGGCCGTGATGGACTGTACCTGGATCACCGCCTACCGCACCGGCGCGGCGACAGGCGTCTCGGCCAAGTACCTGGCGCGCAAAGATAGCGAAGTAGCCGGCATCCTGGCCTGCGGCGTGCAGGGGCGCACCAATCTGGAGGCGCTGGCTTGCCTGTTCCCGCTCAAGCGTGTCTACGCATACGATATTCACCCCGAGGCTCAGGAAAAGTACATTGCCGAGATGAAGGCGAAATTTGACTTCGAGATCGTGGGCGTCAGGGAGCCGAAACAGGCCCTCGTCGAGAGCGATCTGGTGGTCACCTCTAGCCCGATCCTCAAGCACCCGAATCCCACCATCGAAAAGGATTGGCTGAAGCCCGGCGCCTTCGGCTCGGCGGTGGACTTCGACTCGTATTGGAGCGGCGCGGCGCTGGCGCAAATGGATCGCATCAGCACCGACGACCACGCCCAATTCCAGTATTACAAGTCCGTGGGCTACTTCCAGCAGACGCCCGACCCGTACGCGGATTTGGGCGAAATCGCGGCCGGACTCAAGCCTGGTCGCCAAAACGATAAGGAGCGGGCCCTTGCTATGAACTTAGGCCTGGCGATGGACGATATGGCCGTCGCGCCGGAAATCTACCGGCGGGCACGTGAGAAAGGCATTGGCACCTGGCTGTCGTTGTAAACAATGAAAATTCGATGGTTGATAACTTTGGTTATCCTGGGTCTGTTACTGACCGCCTGCAACCTGCCCTCTGCGGCCGCGCCGACACCGGACGCGTCGGCCATCTCGACCGTAGTCGCCGCGACCATGCAGGCGCGGATGCCGTCCGCCTCCCCGACCGTCATACTGACATTGGCAGCTACACCCACGCTGGCATCTACCGCGACCCTCACAACGGCACAGGTTTCAGGCAAAGTCTGTTATCCAAGCGGGATGGCCACAGACCTGAAAGCCTATTTCCAAAACACCGTTACCAATCTTGCGGTCGAATTGTCCATCGCGGCCGGGTCGGCGCAATATTCCGTGGCTGTTCCTCCCGGCAGCTACATCGCCTACGCCTGGGTGACGGATTTCTCCAATGGCGGCTCGTATTCGGCTTGCGGGCAGACGCCCGGCTGCGGCGACGCCACGCCAAAGTCGTTCACCGTCGCTGCCGGGCAGACAGTCACCGGCATTGACCTGTGCGACTGGTCGCACGGTCCGTTCGACGTGCCGTACCCGCCCGGTTTCCAGCCGACGGCCAGGCTCGGCATCGTCGCGGGCAGCATCAGCGGGTATCCGTATGGGAGTTTACCCCAACTGGCAGTCGTCGCCTTCAGCCAGGATCCGCCCTACTACTGGTACTGGGCGGGAACAGCCGCCGGGCAGGTCTATTACACGGTTCCCGACCTGCCGCCGGGCGATTATCAAATCGTCGCCTACGATGATTCCGGTCACGCCGGCGGTTCATCGGCGATCGTAACAGTCGTCGCCGGCCAAACCGCCACTGCGGATATCAGCGATTGGAGCGGCTCGTATCCGGCAAATCCATTGAAGTGACCAGCACTAATATTACAGCGCAATGTTGCTAAAGTGATCCCGTTAGCATGTCATTCTCCCGAAGGACATCGGGACGATGTGAGCACCCGGCGCTCTTCCGGGTGCGAAGAATCTCCGTTTTGCGGCGTGGAGACCCT
>Ga0210015_1005499_pt1 | contig 10254 bp, 19 predicted proteins | sample CryGeymeta201522_FD_185471 | JGI IMG/M metagenome (GOLD analysis project Ga0210015, IMG submission 185471) | Groundwater microbial communities from Crystal Geyser aquifers in Utah, USA - Crystal Geyser metaG 2015-22 (SPAdes) (version 2) | ecosystem: Environmental > Aquatic > Deep subsurface >...
CGCGATCAAACCGTCGGTGTGCCCGACTTGGTAAGCCACACATGGCAGTATGAAGACTCGCTCGTTTGCCATTGTAACGACCATTATGCTGTCATTTTTGACGCATAATGACTCTTACGACATTATTTTAACTGGTGACGATGGAAGTTTAGAATTCGATGGAGCCGATATTATCTTTGTGAGCAAAGAGGGCATCAAAAAAGTTTCAGTTACTACTAATAATGCGATTGAACTTTGGCTTGCGCAAGGGAAAATACAGGAGATTTAGTATGAAAGCTATTATTACCTACAAATTCAACAGCCACGGTGTATGTGGTGCCACCATTGGAGCAGATGGCAATGGCGAGTATGGATATATTTTAGATGGTGAGTTCGAAAAACTACACGAAAAAATCAAAGAACTGTATAATACCGTGCTAAATAGGCGTGGAGTGTCAGATGTGGTTTGCATCATAAACGAAGATCGATATTCTGGCTTTCCTATTACAGAGATCAGGGTGTAATATGCTCAATAAGTTTGATGAAAATGATTTAGTTTACCGATTGTCTAAGCGTGCGGAGATTCGCAGGCAAATCGCAACTCGTAAATCTGTCCAAGAAGGTGCTCCGGATAGAATCGCAGATTTACTTGAAGAAGCAGCAGACGAAATCTCGAAGCTCAGAGAACAACTACACGATATAGACACAAAATGATTATCCGAGCTGAAGCTAGAAAGCAGATAAAAGACAAAAATAGTATTGCTTTGACGAAAATTATTGAAGATTCTAAAAATGCAATTCTGAGTCAAGCTGGCGGATGTTACATACCAGAGTATGGAGTCGATTATTTCAATCCGATTACTAAAACTAGAGATTCAATTGGACTCTTAGTCCCATTTTATTCCAATGGGAAACTTAGACGACACTACGGATTAATAAATCAGGAGTCTCAAAAGCCAATTGTAAGAATAATTCAAAAGACTTATGAAATTAATGTGTCTAGAAATACAGAATACGACCGATTTGTACAAATTCTTCAAGAACTTCAATGCGCCCATGATGCTGCATTTGACTCGGGAAGAAATGATATAAATCTATTTGTTGATCTTTGCAATAAACTAATAAAGGAAATTTATGTTAGAACGTGATAAAAAGGGGTATTTAGAACCCGTAGAAAAAATTGATGGTAAATGGTATTACTGGGATCAAACGTGGTCTAATAAACACGGGCCCTATGAGAACTCCGTAGAAGCGAATCTTGCACTATTGGAGTATTGTAACACAATATTAGGTGTAGCATGCGCTACGGACGTTTCTATCGAACCCTAATCATTAACTAAGGAGATAATTATGGATAAGCGTACACAAGAATTGGCCGAACAAGCTGGATTTGTATTTTGGGGCAATGAATCATGGGGCCCAGGCCCCGGTCACATTGATTGGTCATGCAACTATGATGAAGAATTCAATAAACTTGATCAACTTTTGCGGGAAGAATATGAGAAAAAAATCAACGCAGAGCCCTTATCAGCAGCCGTGAAATCTTGGACTGTTACTACAGAAGAAGATTCGGAAACCGGTGATGTTATTCTACCTCTGCCAGATGATATGCTCGAGCAAATGTCTTGGGAAGAAGGTGATACTTTAGAATTTAAAGATAATTCGAACGGTACATTTACTTTGAGTAAAAAACAAGAAACCGAAATCGTCCTGGTAGATGTTGTTTCTACATACCGCGTTAGTTATGCAGTGGAAGTTCCCAAAGGCAAAACCGAATGGGCTCTTGATACTGTAACTATGGAAGATGCAAAAGAATTTAGCCAAGAATGGCTGGGTGAGCAAATCATTGGTCACCGCGTAGTTACAGAAGCCGAAGCTCTTGCTCTCTGTGACAAGCAAAATGAATATTGCTCAAGTTGGTCAGATGAACTCAAGAAAAAGAATTTTTTCACTTCTCTCGAAGAACAAAATGTGTATTAAGAATTAATTTACACATATTCATAGTTGTTTTATAATAAATCATCTTCTCCAAATCACAAAGGTAAATCATGGATTACGAACAAAAACTTGAACTTGCTGGCCATCAACTCCTCAAGGGCCGGCCCCTGACTGATGTGCAATTTGAATACTTCTTTGACCACTACTGCAACTCTGGCGAAATGCCATATGGTGTGGCAAAAGCCAGATCTGGTGATCCGTATAATTGGATTGATGACAAGATATCTAAGGAATATGAGCGACTCAATACTGTGTTGCAAGTTGGCGCTAGGATCTAATTTTCAAACCAAAGATTATAATGAAGAAATTTACACAACAAGAAATTGCAAATTGGGAAAAATGTGAGAAAGTTCGACAAAGTGGTGAATTTAACATGTTTGCCATACAAGCACAAGAAGCATCTGGACTCACATACGAAGAATTTATGTTCGTTATGAAAAACTATTCTGAACTTGCCAATGCACAACCTCGACAATAAAATGAACAATTATACAAAACATGCTCTAAACGAATTCAAAATTCTTGGGTGGATGAATGAAGATGGAAGTTTTGAAGATCCTATGCAAGCGCAAATTTGCAACCACCTTATGGATTTACTTTATGTGTTTGCAAACGAAGGCCATAGTGGAACTTCGGCGCCATACACAATAAAATTGTTTGAACATCTAGCTAATTTTAAACCAATTGGTCCTTTAACTGGTGAGGATTCCGAGTGGGAAGATGTTTCGAGTTATAATGGAGATAATGTGTTGTATCAAAATACGCGCGCAAGTCACGTATTCAAAGATAGGGCTGGGGCATACGATGTTAACGGCAAGGTATTCTGGAGTTGGGTCAGTGACCCAGATATTGACGATGGTGAACCATTTCAATCAAGCTATATTTCCGCTGATTCTAAGGTGCCAGTAACATTTCCATATGTGGTTCATGACCACCCAGAATACGTGTTTGAACCAACTGAAGCATTTCCCAACGAACACTTAAAATAAACTAATACACTCTTTTAATTTACAAGGAAAAATCAAATGACACTAACTAATAATTCCGGTCTGACACCTGCTATGCTGACAGAAGCTGTTGGCAAATTGCTCAAAGATACTGTGGTTACAGTAAAGTTTACCAAGGTTTCTGATAGATCTGAGCGAACAATGGCTTGCACTCAAAACTTTGAACTCATTCCAGCTTCGGATTATCCAAAACAAGAAGCACTACCAACGATTCGAAATGAAGAAATTCTGAAGGTATACGACATGGAAAAATGTGCATGGCGCTCATTCCGCAAAGATTCTATTATTTCTTACGAGGTTTAATTATATGGTCGCTGATAAAAAATTGGATGAGTTGCGTCAACGTAATGAACAACGTCTTAGAGAGGCCAAGGAAAAACTTGGAACTAAATGGTTGCTTCATGAAGCAAATAAAGTTCAAAAGAAATCAGAATTAGGTTTTGTTCTGAGTTGATTAAATAGTTTTGTTGTGAGCCCGTAAATACTTGAATAAAGCCTAAGGAACGGTTGAAATAGAAGATGTTGCAATACATCGCTACGACGAATATGGTTGTAATTCCTTTAAAACGAAGGGATCCAAGAACCGGTTTCGAAACCGGCAGCTCCACCAGAAGCATTGGTTAGAGTGGCATGTAAGGATTACCAAGATCCCGAGGGCTGGAATTCTTTACCTATGAACAATAGGATGCTTCTGATGGGGCTGACATGGTGATCGATTGGGTTAGATAGTAGAGACGGCAACCCGGTAGGCGATGACCGTTAATCAAGCAAAACTTGTAAATGCAAATGATGCATACTTTTTGGTAGCTGCTAACGCTTAAGCCAAACGAGGACTAGAAATTGTTCCTTGTAACCAAAACAACAATGGACCTCGAAAGGTCCATTTTAGTTTAGTTTAGTCTTGATTTAAATCTGACATCAGCCAATTTTGCAATGGATCTTTACTTGGTCCAGATGAATGCAATGTGTTAAAGTCTGCTGTGTCAGATTCAGTGCCGTCATTCACAAAACCAAACGGAGTCATATTTTCCATAATATATGCTTCCTGTTTTTGTGCAAGTAAATGGCGAACATTTATATTTGTTATATCGGCAAACATCGATTGCCGAGTTAGCCAGCTAAAAAGCCAGAGGCATGTAGTCAAGTCATCATTGATGTTTGTGTCTGATGCAGCGTATGAAGCACCCTTTTGCTCAAAAACATTCAATTCTTGAATAATATCAAACGAATTTAAAAGTAGTTGATTGCCCTCGACTAATTCTTTTAGACCTGAGCACCCAATATTCTTAACTCGTTTGGTTGTTCTTACACCAGGATAACCATTGCCTTCTGTAACACTTTCCTTTATCGTAAAATAGATGTTTGCATATTCAAATTCATAGAACATAGTGTTAGCAATTTCCTGGCCAGCATCATTAATTTCAATCAGACAATATGCGTCATTATACTGCTTCACAGTGTTCATAATCATAAACGGATAGGTGGTCAGTCCAATTGCGTTGTCTTTGTACGTAGCTACGACTTGGTACGGTGTAGTAGTGATGTCGAATATGATAAACGCGGAATAGTCTAAATGCTGACCACGCGAGGTATCTACTGTGCATGCATATGAATGGTCCTTGATTGGCGCTTCATACATCTTCAACGAACCAGAGATAAATTTTGGATCAAAAAATGGTACCATAGCCATTTTTTCGCCTGAAATCAAAGTTTTACTAGATCCTATAAATTGGACCATAATTTCTTGATTGAATTTAACTTCCCCAAGATTCTTTCGTTGATCATTTAACCATTCTTCATCACGGTCTGGATTTTCGTCCCAAGTAATTCTCACGGGGGAGAAACCATTTCTACCTGCTTCTGCTTCTACCCACATCTTGTAGAACATATTCATGCCCTTAGGTGTAGAAGTTACAAAGATCTTTGTGTTCTGGCCAGATGAAAGTACTGGGAAAACTGATGTTAAGAATTCTTCTGCTATATTATTGGGTACAAACGCAAGCTCATCACAATATACGTGCGTGCACGACGAGCCTCTGATCGCATTCGGACTAGTTGCGGCAGTGAAGATCTTTGAATTATTATCTAACTTAATTGAACCTTTATTCCATTCGACTACACCTTGTTGAATCCAGAACGGAAGATTTTCATAAGAAAACTGGATACGAGAAAGAATTTCTCTGGCCATTGCCGCCTTGTTGGCAAGGATTGCAATATTTTTATCTGTGTTGAATAAAACTACCCAAAGAAAATATGCGGCTGTGCAGATAGTTTTGCCATATTGCCGTGGGGCAAGAGCAATTACTTTTCTATTTTCATGATACGCAAGGATAAGCCGTTCTTGATATGAATGCAAAGCAAACGGTACAGTACCGCGGTCCACATGAATAACTTTTACATACTTCTTAATAAAGTAAATAGGATCTTTAGAACATTTGATCCATTCGTCTACCTGTTCGGTAGTAAATGAGATCTCAACCCCAGATGCTTTAAGGTTTTGCTGCCCGTTATAGCACTCTGGTCGTCTGTTAGTAGCCATTATATTTGAGACGGAAGAACTCGAATCATAAATTCTTCAGAAGTTGCATAATTACCTGTACATTCCCATCTAAAAATCCAATCACCAGGTATATTGAGATAGACGGTTGATGTATACTTAAGATTAGATAACTGAGTTATACTACCCGTGGTGACAAGACCGGATGGATCTTTATACTTTAAAGCTACATTAGTTGGTGTAACTATAGTACCATTGACATCCTTAAACTCGGATATGGTTGTTAGATTATTACCAACCATTTTAATTGTTGTTAAATTATTATTCATTGTTTTTACTCATTTTTTATAGAAACCGAGTTGAATTGCAACTGTTTATCCAGCGAAGGATAAAGATTCTTTATACTAGCATAATTATATTTATTGCTATATCGTACACTTGCTAAATCGCCATAAAAGTCTGGTTTATTGATTAATCCGATTCTACTAGAAGTACTTACGTTTGTCTGAACACTTGATAATGCAGCTGTTGAGACTGCGGTTGTGGCAATTAAATCTATCGTAGCAGTTGATTGGATACCGGTTACTGCTACAGCTACAGCTATTTCTTGTGTAATGTTAACAGCATTTATTGTGACTGCAGTTTGCACTCCGGATAGTATAGAATCTATACTCATCGAAGATTCAATTGAATCTACATTGGAAACCGCATGAACACTGGTTAATTTGTATTCAGCAGCAGCAATTGTATTAACTGAATCTGCAACACCTACGACATTTGTACTAGATAGAGAAATTGATATTTTTTGTGAAGCAACAATGGAATCTATTGCTAGTGTAGACTGCACACCAGATACAGTATATTCTGTGCCAGATTTAGCAGTAACTGGATTTGTTATTACTATCGACTGTACACCAGACAGAATAGTTTCTGTAGTAGTTATAGTTGTAAGTGAATTTGTTGTTACTGTTGATTGTACACCAGACAGTCCAACTGCAAAATTCACATTGGTGACGTTTACATTAGCAGTGGATTGTACACCAGATAAGGCAACAGTTGCCGACACTGATAGTATAACTGAGTTTTCACTAACCGATGCCTGTATGCCGGACAGTTGAACTCCTGACGCGGGCGCGATGGCAACTGAATTTACTGAAGTAGTTGTCTGCACACCAGACAGTTCGGCTCCAGAACCGGTTATAGTGAAAACTGAATCTACTGTAGATTCAGTTTGTACACCAGATAGAATTACTGCTATTTCCTGAGCTGAATTAGAAGAATTTACTGAAGTAGTTGTCTGCACACCAGACAGTTCGACCGTGGCCCCAGTTATAGTTCCAACTGAATTTACTGTAGCTGTGGATTGCACACCAGACAGAGTAACAGAAATTTCCTGAGCTGAATTAGAAGAATTTACTGTAGCTGTGGATTGTACACCAGATAAAGCAGATGAGGCATCAACTGTAGAGACGACTGAGTTTGCTATAGCAGTTGTCTGAACACTAGTAACACCGACAATAAAAGTTTGTTGAATTGTCCCAGAATCAGATGTGTTGTTTTGAACATTACCCTGTACTGTAAGTGGATTAGTATCTAGCCCAAGCCAGGTTACTTTTGCACCAACACCTGCAGCTACTGTGGATATAACTGAATTTACAGCTGTGTTTGTTTGTACACCAGTTACGGTAGATGATATGTCAGACATAACGAGTCCTCAAACGTAGTAGCTGTAATACAGCTGTGTTTGTACACCAGTTGTAGCTATAGCCAGATTTATACCAACTGAATTTACTCCGGCTGTTAGGAATGAGAATTCAGGTGGGGATAGATTACCAAGAGCGCCGGTCGCGGCATTGTTAACAAGCGAGATATTAACTGCTTGTGTTGTGGTAATTGATTGGAGATTTGTTGTTGCTAATGTCGAAGACAGGGCAACAGAAAGATCTTGATAAGCCGTTAGAGTTGATACCGTAGCTGTAGAAGCAACAGTTGTCAATCCAACACTTACAGCAGCGGATGATTGTACAGTACCAACTACACCGGTTTGAGTAGCACCTATTAAACCAATACCAAAACAGATAGATGTAGTATTGACTACTAAACTAGAAGAAGTACCGGTCAAAACGACAGATACTTCTGAACTGGAGTTAATAACGCCACCAAATACTACACTACCTAAAGAACTAGATCCAAAGCTCATTTTTTAAAATTCTAGTTCTTTTATATATTTAAGCGACCATTAATTCTGGGTGCCAACGTTCCATAGCGGCAATTCTTGCTGCTTCTTTTTTCATTTTTCTATACTCTGGGTCATTTTTAAGTTCTTCGTGTCTCATTCTTTTGACTTCTTTTAACTTTGCCATAGCTTCCGGAGTATGAGTTTTCTTAATATTTTGTCTAGATGATTCCATTGCTAATTCGGAATTCAGATGAGCTTGTGACATCTTTTGTCTATGTTCTTCCGTAGACCATAACAACATCTGTGCTAATCTATTAGATTCTTTTGCTTCTTCTGATCTAGTACCTTGCGGTATGCCAAGTCGTTTTTCTGATTGAAGTTGTCTATATGCTGGATCTTGCCACATTTGTTTAGACTTTTCGGAAATTTTTTAACGGTTTCTTCCGAATTTAAAGTCGCAACAATATTAGGTATCGTTTTAGCTCTATGTTCTTCTGTTGTCCAAATTTCAGACATTTTTGCAGACATATGTTCTGTATGTCCTTCACGAGACCACATAGCTTTTGCTTGTATAGATAACTCCAGTTTCTTTTCGGGAGTAGACATAGTCTTCTTAATAGAAATTGCACGCTGAGCTGTATGTTCAGGTTCGTGTTTCTTACCTTTTAGACTATTAGAAATTCTTTCGGATTTCGTCTTACCATCGAATACGCCAGTGTGACGATCTTTCTTTAGATTGTAATATCTTTTACCAAGTTGATTATTTGGTATAAAAGCTAACCATCGAAACTCTCGTTCATAAAGATCATCTCTGGTCGTCGAAACGGTTTCCAAAATTCTACGCTTAAAATCTTCGGGTCTACGTTTATAAGCATCTCTCATCCACGTAGAAGAACAAATATAGTTATCCGTAGGATAACCCCAGTGGCTTCCTATGTAGAATCTATTGTGTTTTCTATCTAACCAAATATACACAAATCCAGAATCAATAATTTTCTTTTTAGCCATATAAAATACCCCTAATTAAAGAGTTATTTATACGACTATTTAGAAAGTATGTTTTCTAGACTAATCTAAGAAGACCTGTAGATGCGTCGTTTACTGGCATGGTAAGAGTCAACGTACCGGCAGTAATAGTCTGAGCAGTAAAAGTGTGAACCGAAACTGCTTTATTACCCTGTGTGGAATTATAAAGAAGAACAGCATCAAACGATGTAGTTAGCGTTACACCAGAGAACACAATGTTTGCCGATGGAGTAACGAATGCCGTAGTACCAGTAGCGTTAGGTGGTGTAGCAAAAGTTACAGCGACGCCGCCAGCGGTATAACCTGATCCGGATACTTCGTTTGTAACAGAATAAACTGTTGAAGCTGCACCCATTGAAGCAGTTGCAAGATATAATGCTGCTTTGAATGAGTCGGCACCTGTACCTGCTCTTATTACCCCGGTACCAAAGTTGTGGTGTCCAAGAAGTAATTCTTTTTTGAATGATGTTGCCATCGATTGTACATTTGCTATTTTAGGTTCCTCTTTTCTTCTTGATTAATATTTTATAGTGAAGCTTCAGCAGGCATAAAGACACCTTGTTTCAATTGCATCTGTACTTCTCGTTTAACAATTACCCCATCTTTTCGCCATTCTTGCCATTGAGTTGTTTCATTCTCGTTTTCTGTAGTTCCTTCAGTTTTAACAAGAGTTGATTCTTCTACCATACCAAGTGTTGTGAAAATTTCTGCCATAATTATAATTCCTTTTAAGTTGTCTATTAATTAAAAATACTCATCAATTTTTGAGTATCTTTTATTGAATACATCTTTATTTAATGTGTTTAGATTTTTTGAATAGTCCTTGATGAGGACTATTCCGATATTTATGCTCCAGTAGGTCTCTCGGTTGCATATATAGCTTCTGCATAGTATGTAAATGTATCACCATTTGCACAAACTGAAGATGCTGCTCTATTGACCGCGGTTGCACTAAGAAGTATGTTTATATTTAATTAGCCAGCAAAGACATTATGAGATCCGGCATCAATCACGATGTAGTTAAAGTAACACTAATTTGACCAGGGCCAATTAATGCAAGTTCAGGCGCAGTCAGCATGTGTATATATAGAGTATCGGTACCAGTAAGGGCATGAGTTCGTGTCATGATTTCTGTAGCACCCTGAGTTAGTGTAACAGTCAGGGTGCTACCAAAGGTGCTGCTAGCACGATAAGCTAGAGTAGTATTTGCGGTAGGTGTTGCCGATTCTTCCAGCAGCATAGTGCAGCTTGACGCAGAGTTGACGCTGATATACTCCATGGCCGAAGGCAGCAGCTCATTGATGGCTTCGTGCAGGGTTGCTGCACCTGTTGGTGTCCATGCACCTGCGCTGGTAGTAGAGACTGGCTGGACCAGGGTTGGCAGGGTGACGCTTACGCCGTCTGGAATCCAGATGGTTTCTTGAATGGGTTCAAAAAGCGCCCAAGGGTTCAAAATCAGCGGGCTTCCTGTCAGATCACTGAAAAACAATGCGACTAGGTTTATTGGCTCTTGGTGGTCATAGCTTGCAATTCCGGTGTTAATGCCGCCGATCTCAAAAACAGTTACC
>Ga0210015_1005505_pt1 | contig 10244 bp, 12 predicted proteins | sample CryGeymeta201522_FD_185471 | JGI IMG/M metagenome (GOLD analysis project Ga0210015, IMG submission 185471) | Groundwater microbial communities from Crystal Geyser aquifers in Utah, USA - Crystal Geyser metaG 2015-22 (SPAdes) (version 2) | ecosystem: Environmental > Aquatic > Deep subsurface >...
GGCACATGAAAGGTTTCTTCATCAAGACATGAAAGGAGGTCCACATGCACCCACGAATGAAGGACATTGCCGAGTCATGGCTCCCCGGTAACGAGCCGATGAATTTCTCCGAAGAAGAGGAGGAGGTTATGCTCATAGCTTACAAGGCAGCCAAAGAGTGTGGTTACATAGTCGCGTTCGATTACTTCAAAGCTGGATACATTTGGGGAAGGAAGGTGGGTAATGCTGAAAGACGTGAAGGTTCGGGAAGATGAGGGCTCGTACTACTTTAGCGGGATCAGTCAGAGGGGGAAGATGGTCACGTTCGCGGTTCTTAGCTGTAATGGTGTTCTCCTCCTTACCGATGGTTGCCCTGCCGACTGCGGCCTATCCATCACTGATATCCATCCGGAATTCTCATTCGGTCGTATCCAAGTGTGTAAACCAGATGGCGCTTACATTTGAGAGTAGGAGTGCAACCATGGCGCTGGATTCTGTACAATTTAAAGCTCTGGTGAAGAAGGTTCTTCATTCTCTGGATCTCGATTCGAGAGGAGCTGTAAATCTTATTCTTGGAACAGCCGCCCAAGAGTCGAGATTCGGGACATATCTTGTGCAGAGAGGGGGAGGCCCTGCTACCGGAATATTTCAGATTGAACCAGCTACATTCAGGTATCTGCAAGAGAAGTACTCCCAGAAATACCCAGAGATTGCTGGAAGGAAGACCGAGGAAATGGAGTGGGATCTCAGGTTGAGTATCATAATGTGCCGCTTGAAGTATCTGTCAATCCCGGAGAAACTCCCAGCTTTTAACGATCTCAACGAGATGGCTGATTACTGGAAGAAGTATTACAACACGCCACTAGGGAGAGGAGCAGCCAGCGAGTTCGTTGGTAACTACAATCGCTATGTGGGGTTTGTATGAAAGTCTACCATGCTACTTGGACAGAGCTGAGTCAGGGAGAATCACTTACCGCTGAGAATATAGAGCACAGATTGCTGTCGTACTACATGATCTCCCAGTTGAGTGACGAGGATTTCAGAGACTACGTAGAAAAAGGAGTGTTCAATGCCGACGTTAAACCGCAACGAGTTCGTGGAAGCACTTCTGACAGTAATGCCAGGCGTGGCAAAGAAAGATATCCTTCCCCTATTCACTCAAGTCGTCCTTAGTGACGATTGTTTGATTTCTTACAATGACGAGATTATGATCCGGTCTCCATTCAAGACAGGAGTGAATTGCTCGGTTCCAGCCTCTCGCCTGGCGGCCATCCTCAACAAGTTTTCCTCGGAGGAGGTAGCCGTCGATCTCACCAGCGATGGAACACTCACTCTACAGAGCGTTGGAAAGTCAATAGCGCGAGCTTCCATCAAGACCACGGCTCTGGAACAGAGTATTCTTGATATGATCAAATCATCCGAGATTGCTTCCATTACGGAATGGGAGAAGCTTCCGGGTAACTTCCTTGAGGGTCTGGATCTCTGCCTTATCTCGACATCCAAGGAGATGTTCGGGGAGTGGATGAGTGGGGTATCCGTCGTTGGAGATAATCTCGCTTCGTCGGATGACTTCAGGGTTTCACTCTTTGCCCTGGACAGCCCTATGGATCTGAATGCGACCATATCTGCTGAGGCTGCAACTGCCATGAAGTTGCTGGCTCCGACTCACTTCGCGGTGAGAGGGAGTTGGTTGCATACTTGTAATAAAGACAACGCATTCCTCGGTTCGCGCCTCATTTCCGCGGTGGCTCCCTTGGATGAAGTAAATAAGATCATCAGCGCTCCTGGTACGGCGATTAAGTTGCCAGAGAAGCTCCTTGATCAAATCGAGGTTGCTGAGGTTCTATCCGAAGGGGACTCTGTCTACGATCAAAGTATCAAGCTCTCCATAGCAAACGGGAAGTTCATCTGTCGCGGGGAGATTGCCGAGGTTGGTTGGGCCGAGGGGGAGGCATTTGGTGAGTACGGCGGCCCTCCGGTCGTGATGAAGATATCTCCCAAATTCCTCAAAGAGATTATCAAGCATTCCTACAATATGACCCTGACTGAAAGGTCGGCGGTTTTCAGTCTTGAGAACGGATTCAGGCATTCAATCTCGCTATTCCTGGAGTGAGAAATGACGACTCTCAGAGGACTCCTGTCCAACAGGAGTGTGCAAGTGACGAAGCTCGTCCAGAATCGCTCCAAGGCAAGGCAGCGAGACAGCGGATTGATTCTAGCGGATCGAGCATGTGGAATGTGCAAACTTTGTGAGAAGTGCCTCTCTCCAAAGATGGAAGTGTCTGGGGATGGTGGCTCGGGCGTCCTCATTTGTGGGGAGGCTCCTGGGATGCGTGAAGATGAGCAAGGGCGGCAATTCGTGGCGGAGGGGGCGTCAGGGGGGAAGCTACGCGATGCTCTATCGGAACTCGGATTTGATTTTGATCGGGATTTCTGGGCTACCAATGCGGTAAATTGCAGACCGTCTACCCTGGCTGGTGAGAACAGAAACCCGACATCTCAAGAATTGTCGTACTGCCGCCCGATGCTTTTCAATCTCATGGCAGAGAAGAAACCTAGAGCGGTTCTCCTCTTTGGCTCTAAGGCTGTGGAATCTTACCTGATGGACAGAAGTGCCAAGATCAGAAGTTCCTTTAAGATGGATGCCTGGCGGGGCCTGGCATTCCCTGACATTCAGCGGCAGACGTGGGTGTATCCACTCCTGCATCCAGCATTCATCTGCTACAGTCCTCACTTCGAGCATGTGTTCAAAAGAGATCTTGAGAATGCCCTGACAATGATCGGGGAACAGAAGGAGGTGAGACCTGTAAATTGGACCGAGGCGGTCTTGCCATTGCATAGTCCAGACAGAATAGTAGCCGCACTCTCAGCTATCCACTCCGGACGGATGGGAGATATCATAGCAATAGACTATGAAACCACATCGTTGAAACCCTTCCACGACGGGAGCCAGCTAGTCTCCGTATCTATCGGGATGTGGAACAACAACAAGCCACTGGCTATCTCATTCCCACTGGCAAGCCAATTGACCAGAGCTGTTGGGATAGCTGATCCAGATCGGGCTAGCATCCTGAGTATGTTGAGGAAGGTCCTCGAATCCAGGATCGGGAAGATCGCTCATAATCTTCAGATGGAGGAGTCTTGGTCCAGGGAGAAGCTTGGCGTTCCAGTCAATAATTGGATGTGGGATTCCATGCAAACCGCTCACATTCTGGATGAGCGTGATAAGTACACAAGTCTGGACAAGCAAGTATTCCTCAATTGGGGATATGAATACGGGGAGAGCGTGGGTCCGTATAAGGAGGGGCACCCAATAAATAACATGCTCTCTTGCCCCATCGACGAACTGCTCTTGTACGGAGGATTGGATAGTCTGTTTACCCTCATGCTGCAAAAGAGACAGGAGCGGATTCTGGACTCTGAAGACCACTCGGACTCCAAGAAGGCAAACTCATTCTGGCTAGAGAGTGCAAGGACGTTTGCTGATATGGAAGCCGAGGGTATCTATATCAAACGGGATTACTACCTTCAGTTGCGCTCGTCCTTGAAAGATGAGATGCGTACCATTCACTCCAAGCTGATGCAGAGCCCAGAGGTACAGAGATTCAGGACGGAGGTTGGGCGTCCTCCAAAGCTGAGTGATGCAGGAGCAAACTCACGCGACCTCTCCCATCTTCTGTTTTCGGTGATGGGACATCAAAGAATGCTTTCCGACAAGGGGCATATCAAACTAGACGCCGCCACACTCAAGGATATCGGTGGAGAGTTCTGTGAATCTATCCTGCGTCTCAGGAATTTAGATAAGTTGAGTGGCACGTACATATCCGGGTTCTTGTTGGAGGAGAAAGACAGAATTCATCCAAGCTTCAATTTGCATTTAGTAGTAACTTATCGTTCCTCATCCAGCGCCCCTAACTTTCAGAACATTCCAAACAGGGACGGCAATACCAGACAACTGATCCGCAAGGGAATAGTAGCTCCGCCAGGGTACAGAATTGCCTGCGCGGATTATGGTAGTCATGAGGTTAGAATCATCGCTACTTATTTCAAGGATCCGGTACTTATAGACGAGATGAATAATGACAATGATCCACATGGAGAATGGGTGACCGAGCTCGGGTTGGATGAGTTTAAACCATGGAAGGAAGCAAGAAGTGACTGCAAAAACGCCTTCGTGTTCCCGGAGTTCTATGGTTCTTTCCACAAACCTATTTATGAGGATCTATATAGCAGAGGCTACCATATCTCCCCGGAACGAGTCGAGCAATGCGAGAAAAAACTATGGGATAAGTACAGGGTATTGAAAGCTGGGCACGAGCAGTTACTCAAATTCTATGAGCGGAATGGATACGTACCGATGCTGTTCGGCCACAGAAGGCGCGGCTGTATATCCAGGAACAAGGTAATAAACTGTGCCGTGCAGGGATCAGCTTTCCACTGTCTCCTCTGGTCCCTGAACAGGGCGAACGCTCGAAGAAAAGCTGAAGGATGGGAATCCAGTATTCCAGGACAGATCCATGACGAGATGTTTTGTTATATTAAGGTTGGAGAGGAGTCGGTAGTCATTCCAGCAATCAGCAATGTCATGGAAAACGAGATCAGGCAGGAGTTCCCCTTCCTCTCTGTAAAATTGATGGCTGAATGGGCAATCACCGAGGAGGGAGGAAGCTGGGATACCAAGAAGGGTATCGATCACTCAACCATTGGAGGAAGTGATGGCGAGATTACATATTAAGTACAGACCGAGGAAGGTAGCTGAGATTATTGGTAACACGAATATGCTCACCTCCCTGGTAGCTACATTGAGATCCGAGGATCGTCCTCATTCCTATCTTTTATCAGGGCCGTCCGGTTGTGGGAAGACGACCATCGCCAGAATAATTGCAAAAGCAGTTGGCTGCATGGAGTCAGATCTTATTGAGTACAATGCCGCAAACACACGCGGAATTGATACCATCAGGGAGATGGGGAGGAAGGCGGCGCTCGCTCCCAATGGCAAGGCGAAACTTTACCTCCTGGATGAATGCCACCAAATCACCGGAGCTGCCGCTGAAGCCCTGCTGAAACAATTGGAAGACACACCGAAGCATGTCTACTATGTCCTCGCTACTACTCAACCGGAGAAGTTAGACAAGACAACCAGGAACAGGTGTGCAGAGTTTACAGTGTCCCCTCTCTCCTCTCTCGATATGGCTGCATTGCTGAACAGGGTGTACCTCGCGGAGACTGGAAAGGATATGAAGACCTCCCCACACGGAGGGGAAGTGCTCAGAGCTATCACTCAGCTCTCCGACGGCAGCCCAAGAGCTGCACTTATGTTATTGAATCAAGTAATCGATATGGAGGACAAGGCAGAGATCCTCACTTTCATTAAGAAGCACGCTATCCTATTGGATCAGGACATTCGTGAGTTGGCCCGCATCCTACTGAAGAGTATGCCTAATGAACAGCGATGGCAACAATGCAAGGCAATCTTGGCTACGGTGCAAGGTAAGGAGGCCGAAACAATCCGGCGAGTAATCCTGGGCTACATGATGAAGGCTTTGTTCAACACCGACAAACCAGAGTTCGCTGACAGAATTGTCGAGATCATGGGAACCTTCATGAATCCAGTTTATGATTCCGGTCTGGCTGGTCTGGCTGGATATATTTATGTAGCTTGCAAAATTTAGCTTGATTTTTAAAATTGTTTGGGATATATTTCAAATAAAAGAGACGAAGGAACGGCGCTGATGAAGCCCAAAGAAAAGTACTGGTACAAGTTCCATTACAAGGAGTGCGTTCTGTGCGGTCAGCGTGACGAGTGGAAGGAACGCATGTTCACTCCAAAACCTGAGAGTGTGAATGAACGACACATTTTCGAGCAGTATGCCTGCGATCACCATTTTCTTTAACCACGCCAAAGCATGGAGAAAGGAGGTGCGGAATGTAAAATAGCAAGTATTGGCAATTATGTTCGGTTGCAAGCACATCCCCCCGCCCGGAACGGGGGGACCACAAAGGAGTCTTCATGATGACAGGGTACATGGAACGATATGAGCGGCTTAGAGCCAAGCTGCCCATTGACATCTGGCAACTGGATAAAGAATTACAGATCCATGCTCAACTATACGAAGAAGCGGCTGAACTCTGTGCCAATACCATGTTCTATATGAACGATCTGAAAGCCGAACGAGAGAAACTGGAGTCCAGAATATCCTTAGAGGTGAGAAGCTCCCCAGATAAGTTTGGCTTGGGAAAGGTTACCGAAGCTTCGGTATCCGCCAAGGTAGCAATCGAAGTAGGGAATAGTACGATTCCCGTGCAGTATATGAAGGCGGCCGCTTTCTATGAGCAGACCAAGGGCCTATGCACCGCATTCTCACACAGAAAGGACAATCTGAAGGATCTGGTAGCATTGTATCGAACCGGGTACTTCTCTGACGCTGCCTCCGAGCAGGAATTCTCAGCGATCACCGGAGCACCCAAAAAGAGGGAAATTCAACGATAGGAGAACAGCAATGGCGTTCGACCGTAATGTGTTCAAAGAGAAGCTCACTGATCGGGTGAGGAAGAGTTATGAGGGACGGGAAAACACTGGGATGTATAAACCCATCTTCATTGACAATCTTCCTTTTCCATTTCTGAAAATCGGCAATGGCGAGCACACAATAGACATTGTTCCATACCTATCCGGGAAGTTCGATCCTCTTGAGAAGGAAGGGACTCCAACTCATGGCCTCTTCGTTTTCGAGCATCGAGGCGTTGGAGCTACCGAGGGTTCCTACGTTTGTCCCACGAGAAACTACGGCAAGCGTTGCCCGCTTTGTGAATTGAGGTCCAAACTAAACGATAGTGGACAGTATACCAGAGAGGATCTGAGAAAGCTAAACACCTCTCGCCGTGGCTACTATTATGTCCTCTGCTACGACAACAAGCAGGAGGAGGGGAAAGGCATTCAGATCATAGGCTTGAGTCATTTTCTGTTTGAAGCGAACCTCTCGGCTCAAGCCAGAATGCCATCCAAACGGGGAGGAGTCGGATTCATCCCATTCGCTGATCCAGATAAGGGGAAGACTATTTACTTCACTCACAAGGGGCAGCGTGAGGCTACCCGCATTGAGGGGATTCAGTTCTTGGATCGTGACTACACAATCCCGGACGAGTATCTCAAGCAGGTTTGGGATACTCCTCTCGATTCGCTCATCACAATTCCCACCGAGGCGGAGCTGGAGATAGTCGCGAACAATATGGCTATCTCCAAAGGAGTCCAGGTCAATGTTGCCCAGCAACCTCAGTCCAGGGGTCAGGCTTCCAGACACGATACAGCCAGACGTCTCTTGAGTAAAGCTGTGGAGAAGGAGGAGTCACCTCCGGAATTTAATGATGAGTCAACAGGAGATGATGATGATGACATCCCCTTTTAAAAAGAGAGTCTTGGTCACCGGGATTGCCTATGCATCAATCCTATTCATGGATATCTCCACGAGTTGCTTTGCTCAATCCATTTATCGGGTGTTGCCGAGCCAGCAGTACTATTCACCGCAGGCGATGCAGCAACGGCAACTCAACACCTGCATTATGCAGCGGAGGGTGACACCCCGTATCACGAGTATGTGCTCGAGTCTTACTCCATGCACGAGTGAGCAGCGTCTCCCGAACGTTAATAGTCCTAGAGTGACAACTCGCCGTTAATTCTTCAGAGGGAGCAGGGGATGGATAACCCTGCTTCCCAACCCGGAGATTTTTATGGAGATCCCAAAAACTGAAAGAGGATCAGGGCTATTCGTACAGCCAGTACATTTTGATCACATTGTGAGCAGTGGATCTACCCTACTCGATTTAGCGGTATCTGGATCGAGAGCCTCGGAGGGGGGAATCCCGGCAGGAATCGTGATGGAGATCTTCGGACAGGCTTCCTCTGGAAAGACGGCAATCCTCTCATCCATCGCGGCACAGGCGCAATCCAAGGGTGGGAGTGTTCTCTTCGCTGATCCGGAGGGAAGACTCGATAAAGAATACGCCCGTATATACGGGATGAGTATCAAAGCAGAGAACTACGCTCAGCCGGACTTTGTCACCGATCTGCTGAAGATGATCTGGGAGTTTAAAAGTTCCGAGAACTCGACCGACGTATTCATCGCTGACTCCATAGCGGCTCTGTCAACCAAGATGGAGATGGACAGTGACGAGGGCGATAAGATGGGTGGCAAGAAGGCGAAGGATCTGCACCAACTCATGAGGAAGACGTGCAGAAAGATAGCGAAGAGCAATCTACTCGTTGCCTTCTCCAATCAACTACATGATAGTATGTCTGCCTACGGAAGTAGAACCCGTACTCCTGGTGGACACGCAATCCCCTTCTACGCCTCTCTAAGACTAGAGATCAAGGTCATAAGGATGATTGAGGAGGAGCTAAGCGTAGACCGAGCGATACTTGGGAGTATAAGAGAGGCAGTCGTACTCACTGGATCTGACAAGAAGAGTGCAGCTAAGAAGATATCCAAGATCACCGGAGTAGAGGCTGTGGTACGAATAGTCAAGAGTACCGTTGATGACCCATTCCGTACAGCTCCGGTGAGAATCCTGTTTGGATACGGGATCGACGACGTTGGGGCAAATCTGCAATGGCTCAAGACGATTGCGGGATTGAGCAAGTATCTAGCTGTTGACAAAGAGTTCATCAGATACCAATCAGCGATCAACTACATTGAAGAGATGAGTTACGAGAAGAAACTAAGGGAACAAGTATCTTACGTCTGGCATGGGATAGAGCATGATTTCAGAGAACGCTCTCTCCGTAAACCCAAACAATTCTTATAGGAGAAAGTCATGGGAAATCCAGAAGCTCAATCGTCTGAAGACAAGATTTGGTGTTCGGTGGAAGCTACATTCAATCTTGGGAATTATGAGAACATCAAGCTGGCCACCGGACTGAGCCGTACCCTGCCACTGGATGTGAATGAATATGATTTGAGAAACAGTATGATGAGTGAAATGATTGATGAGGTTCTCGATATGGGAAATACAGTGAGGGGAGAAATCAAGAAGGCAAAAAATCCCAGATGGAGACAAGGTAATGAGTAAAGCAAAGAAGGGACCCCTCCCAACACTTGAAGCTACTTATCAGATGGGAGTTATCTCCATAGAGAACCTTCCAGAAAATAATTACTTCAATGGAAACCTAGGGGTACAACTTGCTGCTGATGGCCGGGTGTGGGTTTGCATCGATGGGCAAGCTTTCCTGAGATTCACTCCGAGTGGAAAGCAAGATGGCTAAGGGCGGACAGTTCGAGAATGAAGTGGGGAGGGAGCTTTCCCTCCTCTGGTCTGATGGAGAGGATTGCGACCTCATAAGGAGAACGGTCTCCAGCGGAGGGAAGTTCACGGTTCTCAACGCAAAGAGTGGAGGGACAGCCTCCCTATTTCATGCTGGAGATCTGACCGCCGCCGATCCTGAAGTTATCCCTCTGTTCACGGTAATGTCCATCGAGTGCAAGACCGGTTATGCCAGAAAGATCAAAGCTGGGCTGACTAATTGGGCCATTCTTGATGCTATCGATGGCAGGGAGAAGGTTCCAACATTCCTATCCATGTGGAAGCAGTGTCAGAGAGATGCCGATGAATCAGGCAGAGTTCCGGTTCTGATATTCAGACGACAGCAGAAGATGATGTGCATAGCCATGCCCTCCCATATATTCCACGAGTTTGTGGCAATGGCTGGAGACTCCAAATGGAACTCCCTACGGCTCAAGAGCAGAGCATTCAATGTTGATATCACTATTATGAACTTCAAGGAGTTCATAGGCTGGATTGGAGCTGCATTCAAAGCGTGGGTAATGTCTATCTACAACTCCAAGATCGGTAAGAAACCTGCGCGAAAGAGAGGGACACAATGAGGAGGAGGAGGTTGGAGAGGGGAGAGCCAGAGAAGGCTGGAAAGTACATAACTAAAATCAAGCTAAAGAGTTTTCAGTCACATATCGAGTCAGAACTAATACTACACGAAGGAGTAAATATAATCACTGGGAGGAGTGACTCTGGGAAGTCAGCAATCATCAGAGCACTTCTGTGGGTAATATCAAACAAACCTCCAGGGAAATATCTGAGGCGCTGGGGAGCCAACGGCGGAGAGACAAGCGTTGAGGTCTCCACCGCTGACGGAATTGTCATCACTCATGGTATTGATGATGCTGGGTATTACGATGTTACATGCAACGGAGGGACGAACAGACTGAAAGCACTCAGAACTGATGTTCCCGAGGAGGTCACTAGACTGGTAGACC
>Ga0210015_1005506_pt1 | contig 10243 bp, 8 predicted proteins | sample CryGeymeta201522_FD_185471 | JGI IMG/M metagenome (GOLD analysis project Ga0210015, IMG submission 185471) | Groundwater microbial communities from Crystal Geyser aquifers in Utah, USA - Crystal Geyser metaG 2015-22 (SPAdes) (version 2) | ecosystem: Environmental > Aquatic > Deep subsurface >...
TGCCGACCTGATCCGTGTTAGGGTGATTCTCTTGATTCTGTACTCGACGATTGGATTATTGGACTATCCGACTATCCGACCACCAGACTATCGTCCAATACTGGCGATGACCCTGCCAATATCCTGGGGCGTCGCGCCAGCGGCAAGCATGGCGCGCATGAGCAACTCAACCGAAACGGATCTATCTCCACCCTCCGCTTTAGCGATGCGCGGTTGGCTTGACTTGATCTTCCCGGCTAATTCGACCTGGGTCATTTGCTTTTCTCGCCGTTCCCGCAGATTGCGGCTGAACGCCAGCTTGATCTCGATCAACGCGGCTTCTTCAGGCGTTAACTCCAGAAACTCGGACACTGTACCCACCTTCCAGCCTTGCGCTTCCAGCCGTTCTTGTTTTTCCTGGTTCATTTTTGGCTGTGATACCAGACGAGGGATTTACCTTCGCGGCTCGATGAGGCGCCGGCGTGGACCTCTCGCGTTCGAGTTTGACCAAAGAGTTGGGATCCGTCAAATTTGCGCTTGACAAGCATCGCTATCCAGACTATTATACACACAGACGGTCTGAGTTGTAAGTTCCCGGGCCTGGCTGGTCGTACGCACGTACGTCCTACTCCGTCTCGAACGGTGATAATCGGCCTCCGGGGTGCCAGGCCGTTTTTTCGTCCATGGGGAACATAACTTCGTTCCACCTGCCGATCTCTTCGCAATCAATCCGACTGCTCACGATCTGATATCCTTCCAGGCATTTTCGCTCATGTTTTTGAAAAACTGCCCAAGCCAGATAATCAGCCAGCAATAGTTCCTTACGTTGTTCTGACGGCGCCTGTTCAATCGTGAGTATCGCGTTCAAACCGGACGCCGCAATTTGCAATTGAATAGCCTCAACCAATCGATCGCAAAGGGCTTGCTTGGTGTAGCGCCGGTCAACGACAAAATGCAAGAGGGGATATCGGATAACACAAATTTTCGCAACGTGGGCAGTGAGTCGCCGGTAGATTTCTTCCGAGTTATTCGGGCCATGTTGGCGCGATCCTTTGTCTATCACAGCAATGATTGCCGACCATTCCCACCGCATTGCATTATTCAACCCCGTATACACCAGCCATTCAGGCACGAGGCGAGCCTTAAGCTCAGGCAAACGAATGTGACCCTTACGAGCATCCTTGCGCACCGTCCAAGCTATCCGTTGCAAGTCATGCAGTGATTGGGAGAGAACCGCCACTCCGACGATATAACGGCTCGATCGGAGGTGGAAGCCGGTATCGCCAGCCTCATCATAGACAGCATGGTAAAGTGTCGAGGTGACTGAGCTGGTTTTCAACAAATCACTCTGATGGCATCGAACAATGGGAAGCCTGCCAGAACTTCTTCGTCACTCTTTTTCGTAAGGTTGCCCGAGCGCTTCGGGTTTGGCGGCGCCCCACCTGGAACTGAACCACTTCGTTGACATCAGCACCAAAACCCCAATGGTGATGGCAAACGGCACCGTCCTCCAGATATAGCGGGACAAAACACCGGGAAGCACCAATTCAGGATTGAGCGAGAGTTGCCACAGACTGCCGAAAAGAATGGAACCGCCCAGCAGGATAAACGGATTCCACATGGAGAAAAAAACCAGGGCAAGCGCAATAAAGCCCCACCCCATAAGGAAGTTGTAATTCCAGACCGGGTTGTAATCCAGCGAGTAGATGGCACCGGCCAAACCCATGAACATCCCGCTGGTGACGACGCCCAGATAACGGGTTTTGGTGACGTTTATCCCTGAGACTTCCGCCACTGATGGGTTCTCCCCCACCGATCTTATCTTCAGTCCCAGGTTTGTCTTGGATAACACGAACCATGCGATCATAATTAATGCAATCCCGACGAAAAAGAACGGGGAAAGCCCCAGGACATCCGGGATCCTGTCCATCCCCAGGGGACCGGTATAAGGGTAGCCAATGTAAGCCGTAAGTCCGAAGCCGAGAATCCAAATGCCCATTCCGTTGACAACCTGATCGCCGCCCAGTGTGATGGAAAAGAATCCGTGCAGGAGACCGATCAGTCCGCCGATGGCAATTGCCACGAGGAAACCGAGCAAATAACTGCCGGTGGTCTTGGCAACGATGAATCCGATGGTGGCGCCGAACAGCATCACGCCTTCCACGCCAACGTTCAAGATCCCGGAGCGCTGTCCGATCAGTTCGCCAAGCGCGGCAATCGTAAAAATCGTCGAGGCGTCCAGGCTTCTTGCAAAAAACTCCCACATTTTATTTCTCCTTCTCCATTTTTTTCCAAACGATCTTATAGCGAAAGAAGAACTGAAATGCGACCAGGGTAATCATTAGAACTCCGAGCAGGGCATAATCTATGCCAAAGCCCAATTGGAGTTTTCCCTGGACAAACCTGCCTCCGTTGGTCAAACCTCCAAAGAGCAGCGCGAGCGGAATTGCCGCCAAAGGGTTACCCTGGGAAATCAACCCGCAGATGATCCCATAGAAGGCCAGGTCGCCGAAATCCCCATAATTCTTGGTGATCTTATAGACGCCCGGCACCGTGGCAAAATAATGATACCCGGCCAGCCCGGCGATAATCCCGCCGACCATGAACACCAGGAGCGATATCTTGAAGGGGCTGATCCCGGCATACCTGGCCGCCAAGGGATTCAAACCAAACGCCCTGATTTGATAACCAATTTTGGTTTTGGCAAACACAAAATACAGCAACACAGCCAATCCAAGCGCAATCCAGATCGTGAAAGGAATCCCTTCAAATAGAAGCGGCTGAATGGATTCGGGAAGTTTGAAGCCTTCGCCCTCCCCGCCGGAACCCATGAAGGGGCCTCCCTCCTTGATCATGTGCGCGACCAGCCAGAAGGCGATGAAGTTAATCATCATGGTCACCACAATTTCGTTGGTATTAAACCTTCCTTTTAGCAATCCGGGAATGGCCCCAACCACCATGCCAGCCACAGCCGCCCCGGCGATCATCGCCGGGATCACAATGCCCGGCGACAGTTCCGAATGCTGCGCACCCTTGGCGCCGAATGCAAACGCGACTGCAAAAGCGCCCAACGCCCCGGCGTACAGTTGTCCCGCCATCCCGATATTCCAAAGTCCCGCTCTCATTGGGACGATAAAGGCAAATGCGCACAGCAAAAGGAAAATGGCCCGGTTGATCGTCAAGGGCAGGCCAAACGCATTTAGGAATCCATAGGAAAAGATTTCCTTATATCCGATCACCGGGTTAACCCCGGCCTGGAGAAATATAAAACCAACCAGGAGCAAGGCAAATAGGATTGCCAGGATGGAGATCAGCGCCGCCTGCCAGCCGGTGAAACTTACTTTCTTCTCGAGTTTTACTTCATAGCCGCCAAGTTTCATATCTCTACCGCCTTCTGCTGCAAACCGGCCATCAAAGCCCCGACGATCTCCCTCTCAGCCGACTTACCAGGGATAATGCCCATGAACTCTCCTTCATAGATCGGCGCAATGCGATCACTTAAGGACATGATTTCGTCCAAGTCTTCAGAGATGAGCAGGACGCCAGCGCGTGCCTTCTTCGCCTCCAAAAGTTTGTTTTGGACAAACTCCGTCGCCCCCACATCCAGTCCCTGCGTAGGCAAATTAACAATGAGCAGCCGCGGCTTGCGTGAAAGTACGCGTGCCAGGATCAGTTTCTGGAGATTCCCCCCGGATAGGCTTTTTGCGCTCACATCCGGATTCGGGGTTGCCACGCCGTACTCGGATATGAGTTCTTCGGTGAGGCTGCGTATTTTTTTCGAATCCATGATGCCCCACTTTGAGAACCCAGCGTCGAAGTAATAATTCATGAGCATATTTTCCACAAGGGAAAAGTCGCCGATGGAACCCACCGCTCGTTGTTCCGACGGGATGTACCCCATGCCATTCTGCCATCGTTGCAAACTGGTGGAATTTGTAATATCAATTCCATCCATCAACACCTTTCCTCCCGCCGCCTTTCTAAGCCCGGCGAGTACCTCCGCCAAAACTTGTTGCCCATTGCCGGAAACCCCGGCGATTCCAAAGATTTCGCCTTCATGCGCAGAGAAGGATACTCCTTTCAATGCCAAAAACCCTTTATCGTTAAAGGCGGAAAGGTTTTCCACTTGCAAAATTGGCTTACCCTTCTCCACATCCGCCACCCGTTCCAGCCTGAAAATCACTTCCCTCCCCACCATTTCCTTCGCCAGGCTGTTTTCCGTTGCATCGGCAGTATTGATGCGCGAAATTACTTTCCCGCGCCGAAGAACCGTTACCCGGTGGCTAACCGATAATACGATGGGAAGTTTATGCGTAATGAACGGGACGATGGCGAGTTCATCCCCGGTCATGATTTGAATGGACGCCAAAAGTTTTTCCGTTTCAGGAGGCGCCAGGGCGGAAGTCGGCTCATCCAGGATGAGAATTTTGGCCCCGCGATACAGGGCTTTTAAAATCTCCACCACCTGCTTTTCCCCTTCCGAAAGATGCCAGACTTTCGCCTTGAGGTCCAACTTGTAGCCATACCGGTCGCAGAGTTCCGTGATCTCTTCCGCGGCCCGCTTCAGGTTCAGGATATTACCGGCGTTGGGGTGCCCGAGCATGATGTTTTCAATCACAGAATGGGCATGGATCAGTTTGCGGTTTTGATGCACCATTCCAATCCCAAGATCAATGGCATCCAGCGGCGACCTGAAGTGGACCTTCCTGCCGAAAACGTAGATTTCGCCTTCGTCGGGTTGCACCAACCCAAACAGGATTTTCATCAAGGTGGTTTTCCCGGCGCCGTTCTCGCCGAGGATGGCGTGAATCTCACCCGCTTTTATTTCAAAATCAATATGGTCATTGGCGACCAGTCCCGGGTATCGCTTCGTGATCCCCTTCGCCGCCAGGACGGTATCGCCGCGTTTTATTTCAGTGGGCATGTCATCAACCTGTTTTGTCTGGTTCGTTGGAATTTGGCGGCGCGCATCTGACTTCTTGGGGATGAGGCTCCCTCCCCCGAGGATGGTTTCTCAAGGGTGAGAGCCTCATCTTAATTATGAGTAACGGTCGTACATCGTCACGAACGATGCAGACCTTTTACTTCAAGACAGTCGTGCCTTGCACATCGAAGTTGAACATGGACAGCAGGAACTCAATGGTTGGGACCACGCCAGCCGCCTTGACCTCTGTGCCTGCCGCGGGAACAGGCAATCCATCCATGTCCAGGCCGGTTCCGTTGCTGGCGAACGCATGCTCGGTGAACGGATCCCACTCGCCTTTCATCATCTGTTCGCGGCGCTGTTTCACCAAGTCGAGAATGGACTGCGGGATGAGCGGCAGCGCCGTGGGGCTGATGGCGTCAATACCGATCTTGCCGTCATTCATAAGGTCAACGGTCGGCACCACGGTTCCGGCAGCCAGGGTCATGGTTGTTTCCATACCCGGGTACATGATCGTCTCAGGAGTCTTGTTACCGGCCATGAATTCCTGGACGATCTTTTCGTAGATGACTTCCCAGCGGGTATCGAACGATACGGCGACAGTGTTCGTGTCCGACCAGCCGTATTCCCCGACCGTGTCCATGTCCTTGCCCACGAACCAAACGCCCTTTTCCTTGGCGACATCCAGGGTGGAACCAGAGTCGGTCTGTTGGGTCAGAACGTCAACGTTGTATTGATCCACCAGGGTCGCCGCGATATCCCGTTCTTCCTGGGGCAGGTACCAATCTCCGGCGTATTTGACATAAACCTTGACATCTTTGCCAAGCAATTCTGCCGCATCCTGCACGCCCAGGACAAAGCCGGCCGTGCGCCTGAGCACTTGAACGTTGGGGAATGCCGAGACGATGCCGATGTTGCCGGTCTGGGTCAGGGCCCCGGCGATGAGCCCTTCCAGGTACAGCGCCTGGTATTGCCGGGGGAAGAAGCGGATGAAATTCGGCTTCGTGCTCAGATCGCTGGCAACAACGGACGCAAAATAAACATCCGGGTATTTATCCGCGATGTCCATCAAGGGCAAGCCCATAAACTCCGCATTACCAACAACGATGTTTGCCCCTTGCGCGATCATCTCTTCGGCGTAGGGAACTGAGAGATCAGGTCCAACCGACTCTCTGTAGATGTATTCGACATCCGGGTATTTTTCGGCGACGCGTTTTCCGGCGCGATCCTGCGCGCCAGACCAGGTTGTCCCCGCAATGACGCTGAAATGTTCGATCGCTAATGTGACCTTCTGGGCGGGCGCGGCGGTGGGCTGCGCGACCGCTGTTGGCGGAACAACCGCTGTCGCAGCGGGCGCGCAGGATGCCAACGCCAGGCTGGCTATTAAAAGCATAGCCAGGATTACATAAACTCTTTTCTGATTCATTTCTTCTCCTTTGGAAATATTCAAGAATGGACAAAACATCGGGCGAGTTTATGGTTGATTGTTTTTTCTTTAGGGGCAATCTCCTTTCGGTATATCCTATCGAATGGCTTCTTTCACGATCACAACGGCTGGAATTCTACATCCCTGTAACTGGTTTAATGCTACCCTACATTGTCTAAAATAACAATATGAGTGGCAATATGTCAGACAACAGTCATGGGGGTTTGAATGGCATGATGCGATTTTTGCAATTTCAGTAAATCACAGATTCCTCCGTCATTGCGAGGAGGGCGCTTTCCCTGGCACCGTGCGGCTTAAGCCGTACCAGGGCAGGTGTCCCGACGAAGCAATCTCCTCGTCATGGTAGGGATTGCTTGCCACAGGCACGCTTCGCAGTCGTCGCTCACGAAGCCCGCACTGAGCGGAGCCGAAGTGTTCGCTCCTCGCAATGACGACTGCTGGGGGTGTTTTTGTAAAACCGTGATTTACTAATACTACGCACTGCGCGCTTTCAGGATTTCGTTTAGTTTGTCGAGTCCTTGTTTAACCATGCCTTTACTCACCGTATCGAACAGACGCTGGCCTACGCTGGCAACTTTTCCGCCAATTTGCGCATCGCCGGTATATCTCATCAGGGTCTTGCGCTCAACCTGCTCCGATAGAACAATATCTCCAGAACCCTTTAGAAAGCCAACTTTTCCCGTACCTGCGACAGTCAGGGTGCAACTCACGGGCGGCGCCTCGTTGGCGACCAAAAGCCGCCCGGAGAAGGAACCGGCGATCGGTCCAATGCGGACTTTTATCTCCCCTTCGTACTCGTTCTCACCCACCAAGCGCAAACTTTGGGTGCCGGGCAGGCAGGTAGCCAGCACTTCGGGGTCCCGCACCAACTTCCAAACATCTTCGCGTGTACCGTCAAAAGTATATTCGCCTTCGATCTTCATCGTGACTTCTCCTCATTGAGCAATTCAAACAAACGGTTCGGGCTGAGTGGCATTTCAAGGATTTCAAGTTTCCGATCATGGAACGCATTTTCAATTGCTTGCGCAAAAAGGGCAGGCACCGGGATCGCCCCGGCCTCGCCAACCCCTTTGGCGCCCAATTCGTTCAAGGTGGAGCGTGTTTCAAGATGACCAACTTCGATGCGCGGCATTTCAGTTGCAGAGACAACCAGGTAGTCGGCGAATGAGGCGTTGAGCAGTTGTCCCGTCTCATCGAAATGGAGTTTTTCGTAATAGGCGTTGCCAAGTCCCATGGACACGCCCCCGTGGATCTGTCCCTCCAGGATCAGCGGGTTGAGCACCGTGCCGCAGTCTTCCACCGTGACGTAGCGCCTGATCTTGATCATCATCGTTTCGGGATCAACCTCCAGGATCATGGCATGGGTTCCGAAAGCCGTAGCGCCATATTGCGGACCAAAGTAAGCGGTGGACTCCAAACCGGGTTCAGTGCCCGGTTCGACCGCCCCCCGCAGTGGGTTCGCCAACAAAGCCAGCTCGCCCAGGCTGATGGATCTTTGGGGAATATCCGCCACCCGCACCCGTCCATCTTCGAGTTCCAGCTCACCTTCGGGCGCTTCCAACACCTTGCTGGCTAATTTCAAAACCTTTTGGCGCACAATGCGGGACGCGGCATGGACGGCATTGCCTGCGACCACCGCGCCGCGGCTGGCAAACGTGCCGGTGCCCCAGTGGAATTCGGTGGTATCGCCGGTCACAATGCGGACATCGTTCACCTCCACCCCCAATTGTTCCGCAACGATTTGAGCGAAGGAGGTAAAGTGACCCTGTCCCTGCGTGCCGATGCCCGTTGCCACATTGATCTTGCCGCTGGCTTCGACCGTCACACGCGCGCCTTCATAGGGACCCACGCCGGTCGTCTCGATGAAGGGAGCGATGGCGATGCCCACGTATTTCCCCTCTTTGCGAAGGCGAGGCTGTTCTTCTTTGACAAACTTGTCGTAGCCGATCATTTCGAGGGCTTTTTCCACGACCGCCTTGTAGTTTCCGCTATCCAGGATCAGGGGCGCAAAGGCTTGGTCAATGATCTTGTGTTCATACGGAAAAGCATCTGGCGGAATCAAATTGCGCTTGCGGATTTCAATTGGGTCCATCCCCAACTCGCGGGCGGCAATATCCAACATGCGCTCGATGACAAAGATACCCTGCGGACGCCCTGCGCCGCGCACAGGCGTGACAATGGTCTTGTTCGTGAAGACCACTTTGAATTCCGAGGAGTAATTCTTGATGTCATACCCGCCCATGTCATGGCTTTGCGTATTGAGCGGAATGGTCAAGCCATACGGGTCGTACGCGCCGGTATCATGCAGGAAGTTATCTTTCAAACCCAGGATATGCCCATCACGGCTCAGGGCGATTTCGACATCATGCACCTGCCCGCGTTCCTGGGTGGTGGCGTAAAAGTTTTCGCGGCGGTCTTCGATCCACTTGACCGGGCGATTCAGTTTCTTCGCCGCCCAGGGGATGACCATCTCCTCGGCGTAGAACATCATGATCTTGGGTCCGAAGCCGCCTCCGATGAAGGGTGCGATCACCCGCACCTGATGTTCGGACAGACCCAGCCTGGCCGCGGTCCCGTTGCGGATCGGGATTGGGGCCTGGGTGGTATCCCAAATGGTAAGATGCTGACTCTTCGCATCCCAGTGGGCAACGATGCCGCGATTTTCCATGGCCGCCGCCGCGCCGCGCTCGATGACGATTCTTCTCTTGATAACCAGGTCGGCTTCTTTTCGGGCTGTTTCATAGTCGCCCTTCTTTTGAAAAAGCTGGGCCGCCAGGTTTGACTCAAGGTCATCGTGAACCAGGACGCTGTTCGCCTCCAGCGCTTTTTCCAAATCAACCACAGCCTCCAAGGGTTCGAGTTCGACCAAAATATCTTCGACCGCGTCCTCGGCAATGTAGCGGCTCTCGGCGATGACCACTGCAATCGCCTCGCCTGCATGATGGACTTTGTCTTTGACGAGGGGAACCTGCCGGCGCGAATGGAAGATCACATCCTTGGCGGTTGGCGGCGGAGAAACCAGCGGGGGGCCCGGCTGCCAGTCGTCGCCCATGTCTTCCGCTGTGAAAACGGCGACCACGCCCGGGCGTCGGCGAGCCGCGGACACGTCAACACTGAGCAGGCGGGCGTGGGCATAGTCACTGCGTAAGAAAGCCGCATGGAGCAGGCCGGGGATTTCCACGTCATCCACAAACTGGGCTTGCCCGGTCAGCAGGCGTGGGTCTTCGTTTCGCACAACGCGTTTTCCAATGAATTTTTTTATCACAGATCTACTCCTCCGTTAGGCGAGATATTATCTCGCCCTACTTTTTTCAGCCGCCAATTTGACGGCGTCAACGATGTGCTGGTAACCGGTGCAACGGCAAAGATTTCCAGAAAGCGCTTCGCGGATCTCGTCCTCGCTTGGGTTGGGATTTTGCTCGAGGAATGACTTGACCGTGGTTAAGATACCCGGCGTGCAGAATCCGCATTGCAGACCGTGCGCCTCCTGGAAGGCTTCCTGGATTGGGTGCAGGTGATCAATGGTTCCCAATCCTTCGACGGTGGTGACTTCGTGTCCATGCGCCTGAATGGCAAACATCAGACAGGAGCGGACGGGGTCCCCATCCAACAAGACCGTACAGGCTCCGCAGACGCCATGCTCGCAACCGACGTGCGTGCCGGTCAACCCAAGATCGTGACGCAGGAAGTCGCTCAACAAGGTGCGCGGCTCGACAGCCTGTTCATGGCGCGTTCCGTTGACGGTTACAGCAATATCGAATAAATTTTGCAAGGTTGTTTCCATGGTTGCCCTCTTATTGATTATCCGCGGCGCGCTGGAAGGCCTGCTCGAGCGCGCGGCGGGATAAAACATTTGCAAGATGGCGGCGGAATTCCGCCGTGGCGTGAATGTC
>Ga0210015_1005516_pt1 | contig 10234 bp, 7 predicted proteins | sample CryGeymeta201522_FD_185471 | JGI IMG/M metagenome (GOLD analysis project Ga0210015, IMG submission 185471) | Groundwater microbial communities from Crystal Geyser aquifers in Utah, USA - Crystal Geyser metaG 2015-22 (SPAdes) (version 2) | ecosystem: Environmental > Aquatic > Deep subsurface >...
TGCCGAGATAGACATATTAGGTGCTGACGAAAGCTATTTTGCCAAGAGGCGGAATTGGAACGATGCGAAGCACACCTGAGACTACCCCAACCCATTTTCAGCCGGCGCCGGCGGCTTATCGTTTTCATCCCAACTACATGGCGCAAGTTTGTAAATGCCGCGGAAATCAACGACCTATACGATGAGAACCCGCTAGAAGATCGGCTGTGGGCTGAACTCAAGCGGCTGAACATCAGCGCAGAGCGACAGGAGTTTATGCAAGTGAAGGGACGCACCTACGCCCTGGACTTCGCCATTTACTGCGCGTCAGGCAAGATTGACATAGAAACCGATGCCGACACCTGGCATACCGATCCAGAGCGCATCTCTCTAGACAACCTGCGGGACAATGACCTGGAAACGGCTGACTGGAAACTTCTACGATTTAACACTCCCGGCATCATGGAAGAGATGGCTGAATATTGCCTGCCCACCATCGTAGAAAACATCAATACACTGGGTGGTCTTGACGAAAAACCAGTGCCACGCAAGGTAAGCTTAGATGCTAGAGGATCACGACAACTGAGCCTGTTTGAGTCTAGCCACCCGGGATGACCTGGATTAAATGGCAAGAGTGCGCCTTGACAACTTCTGTAGGTAGGCTAAACTATAGGGAAACTTAGTTTGGTTTAAAAGAAGAGGACAAAATGAAAACCTATGCTTTTAAAGTGGAGTTAGAACCTGATGAGGAGGGATGGCGAGCTTTTTATCCTCCCTGGGAGGAAATTGGAGCTTCTACCTGGGGTAAAACCAAAGAGGAGGCGTTAAAAAATATTACAGAAGTCCTCTCTATGATTTTGGAGGAATTTACTGAGGAGGGAAAGCCAATACCTATTACAGAAAGAATGACCGTCTCCGAGGAGTCCTTGGTGACGGTAAACGTATGAATTAAGATTGATTATGGAAAACTTGGCTCCCTCACTGCTAGAGAATTGATAAAAGCCCTGTCAAAAGAAGGATTTATTTTTACCCGCCAGCGAGGCAGTCATCACCGCTACCATCATCCAGATGGTCGAAGAGTGACAGTTCCTTTCACACGCTCGGGAGATATTTTTGCCATAGGAACTTTGAGTAGCATTATTGAGAAACAAGCTAGATGGAGTGAGGAAGATTTAAAACGCCTGAATCTTTTAAGATAACTATGCCTCACAAATATAAGAGAGATTAATTAGCTTTGCAATGAGTGCGTCGTCCTGAAGTTGATCCCATTGCTGGTATTTGCATATCCGACTTAATCTGTCTAATCAGTAATCGTTTTCGACAAAATAACTAATCATTGCTAGCTTTCTACAGCTAATTTATGATCTGGAATGTGGCCCGCTATATTCTCCATGTTGACTTGGCTGCCTTTTGTCTCTGTGGAGCAGAAAAGTGTGCTACAAGAACAAGGAATGCTGTTTCTAGTTAATTTTCCCATAATTCCCTTAAAATCTGATGATAATCTCTTGGCGCACACGCAATATTGATTTGACATGGGGAAAAGGGCATTGTAGAATAACACTTGCCTTATGAAAAGAGGCTATGTAGCACATTAACAAGTGAATAGGTTTTGTGTTCAACCTGATGTGGGTCAAGGGAATAAGGGCGTAGGGTGGATGCCTTGGCATCAATGGCCGAAGAAGGGCGCGGCAAGACTGCGAAAAGCCTCAGCGAGCTGTCTAGCTAGCTTAACTGAGGATTCCCGAATGGAGCAATCCGCTTAGGTAAAACCTAAGCACTCGCTTTTAGCGAGAGGGAACCGGGTGAACTGAAACATCTAAGTAACCCGAGGAAAAGAAATCAAAATGAAATTCCCTTAGTAGTGGCGAACGAAAGGGGAAGAGCCTAAACCAGGGTAGCTAAGTGGGCTTGAACCCTAAGCTATTCTGGGGTTGTAGGGCACAGGAAACAGATTTCAAGATCTGTTACAGAGTTACAAAACTTTGTCTTAGCTGAATGCTTCTGGAAAGGGTAACCGAAGAAGGTGATAGTCCCGTAGGCAAAAGGCGAAGTCTCTGCTTGTGTTCCTGAGTACCACGGGGCACGAGGAACCTTGTGGGAAGCTGGGGGGACCACCCTCCAAGGCTAAATACCATTGATGACCGATAGTGGACCAGTACCGTGAGGGAAAGGTGAAAAGAACCCCGGGAGGGGAGTGAAATAGAACCTGAAACCCTATGCCTACAGGCAGTCAGAGGTCTGCCTTTGGTGGACTAATGGCGTGCCTATTGAAGAATGAACCGACGAGTTGATCTACGTGGCCAGGTTAAGCAACTTTAGTTGTGGAGCCGCAGCGAAAGCGAGTCCGAATAGGGCGTAGCTAGTCCTGAAACAAGTTCAGGATCTCTAGCAGGTCGTGTGGATCAGACCCGAAACCGCGTGATCTATCCATGGTCAGAGTGAAACTCAAGTAAAATTGAGTGAAGGCTTGAACCTATGAGTGTGGCAAAACTCCAGGATGAACTGTGGATAGTGCAGGTGAAATGCCAAACGAACGCGGAAATAGCTGGTACTCCCCGAAATGCATTTAGGTGCAGCCTCAGGAAGTAACTTGTGGAGGTAGAGCTCTGAATGAATTAGGGGCCGTGAGGTACTCTAATTCAACCAAACTACGAATGCCATAGGTGCAATCCTGGGAGTGAGACTGTGAAGGCTAAGCTCCATAGTCGAGAGGGAAACAGCCCAGACCATCAGCTAAGGTCCCTAATGCAAGCTAAGTGGGAAAAGAAGTAGTGTTGCTAAAACAACCAGGAGGTTGGCTCAGAAGCAGCCACCCTTTAAAGAGTGCGTAACAGCTCACTGGTCAAGTAATACTGCACTGATAATTTAACGGGGCTCAAGCTTGCTACCGAAGCTATGGCATGGTCAGAAATGACCATGGGTAGGGGAGCATTGTCATGGCTGTGAAGCTCTGATGTAAATCAGGGTGGAGCAATGACAAGTGAGAATGTCGGTATGAGTAGCGTAAAGGCATGTGAAAACCATGCCCACCGTGAACCTAAGGTTTCCTACGCAACGTCAATCGGCGTAGGTTTAGTCAGGACCTAAGCTGAACCCTAATGGGGTAGGCGATGGATAATGGGTTAATATTCCCATACTACCTGGTTTTCGTTTTAAGGCAAAGAGGGGACCCAGAAAGGTGGGCTGAGCATACCTATTGGACATGGTGTGTTTCCAACTCAAGGCGTATCAGAGCAGGCAAATCCACTCTGGTGCTAAGCTGAGGGGAGGGAAAAATTGAGGGGCGACCCGAGATAATTCAGCTGAGCCTATGCTGGCGAGAAAAGCCTCGTTGCTAGAAAGCCAGGTACCTGTACCGCAAACCGCCACTGGTAGGTGGGGATAAATGTCCCAAGGTGTTCGAGAGAACCCTCGTTAAGGAACTCGGCAATCTAACCCCGTAACTTCGGGAGAAGGGGGCCCGCCTGAATAAGGCGGGGACACAAAATTGGCTCAGGCGACTGTTTAACAAAAACACAGGTCTCTGCTAAAGCGAAAAAGCTGAAATATAGAGGCTGATACCTGCCCAGCGCCAGAAGGTTAAAGGGAGAGGTTAGGGTAGTAATATCCGAAGCTTTGAGCTGAAGCCCTGGTAAGCGGCGGCCGTAACTATAACGGTCCTAAGGTAGCGAAGTCCCTTGTCGGGTAAGTTCCGACCTGCACGAATGGTGCAACGACCTGAGCGCTGTCTCAACGAGGGGCTCGGTGAAATTGAAATGGGGGTGAAGATGCCCTTTACCCGCGATTGGACAAAAAGACCCTAGCAGCTTTACTATAACTTGGCATTGGATTTAGGTTGAACATGTGTAGAATAGGTGGGAGGCTAAGAAACCGGGGCGTCAGCTTCGGTGGAGCCGACAGTGAAATACCACTCTTGTTTAACTTTGGTTCTAACCCGCCTTAAGGCGGGGACAATGCCTGGCGGGTAGTTTAACTGGGGCGGTTGCCTCCTAAAAGGTAACGGAGGCGTCCAAAGGTTCCCTCAGCACGGATGGAAATCGTGTATTGAGTGCATTGGCATAAGGGAGCTTGACTGTGAGACCTACAAGTCGAGCAGGGACGAAAGTCGGGCAAAGTGATCCTACGGCACTGTGTGGAAGGGCCGTGGCTTATCGGATAAAAGCTACGCTAGGGATAACAGGCTTATCTTGCCCAAGAGTTCATATCGACGGCAAGGTTTGGCACCTCGATGTCGGCTCGTCGCATCCCGGGGCTGAAGTCGGTCCCAAGGGTCGGGCTGTTCGCCCGTTAAAGCGGCACGTGAGCTGGGTTCAAACCGTCGTGAGACAGGTTGGTCTCTATCCATCGTGGGCGCTGGAGATTTGAGGGGAGCTGTCCTTAGTACGAGAGGATTAGGATGGACAGACCGCTGGTGTGTCAGTTGTCCTGCCAAGGGCAGTGCTGAGTAGCTATGTCTGGAGGGGATAAGCGCTGAAAGCATCTAAGTGCGAAGCTCACCCCAAGATGAGATCTCCCACCGGATACGGGTTCTAGCAAAATTTATTTTGCTGGAGCTTAACCGGGTAAGGCCGCAAGTAGACTACTTGCTTGATAGGCGGCGTGTGTAAGCGGAGTAATCCGTTAAGCTTAGCCGTACTAATGGCCGAGGCCTTGACCCACACCAGGTTGAAAACAAAACCCATCAAAACTTTGCATTCTTGCCAGAATCTGTCATTTTTGGGTTAGTGTCGCGGGGTAGAGCAGTGGTAGCTCGTCGGGCTCATAACCCGGAGGTCGTTGGTTCAAATCCAACCCCCGCTACCAATTTTGAAGCTAAAATGCCCCCATTATGTTAATCATTTTTGGGGGCATTTCTATTTTAGCTAACGGATAGCTAACCGAAATTTTCAGCAGCTTCTTTTCCAGGCTTGTGGGTAAGCAGTTCATCGAAATGTTCTGCGGCTGCTTGTTGAAGTCCAGGGATCACATGGCTGTAGGTGTCAAGGGTAATCTGGATGCTGGCATGATCTAACCGCTCCTGGACTATCTTAGGGTGTACTCCCTGCTTAAGCATAAGGGAAGCGTGGGTATGGCAGGCATTATGTAATCGGATACCTTTAACCCTAGTATGGCGCACCAGTTTAATCCAGGCATGCGTTATCGTATCTGGCAATAGAGGCCGACCATCAGGGTGACAGAATACCAGATTATCATCTGTCAGTATCCTTCCCAGGGCTAAACTTATTGTGAATTGGTGTTTTTTGCAAGCCTACGAGTCAAGCGGAGGGAGACGATTGGTTGTGCTCTGGCTCGGCTGAGAGAGTAAAGGCGAGGAGTAACGGCGCTTGAGAGGGGGTTAATGTAATGTGGAGAATACGACAAGCTAACACCGACTATATTTGTATACTGTGTGGGCAAAGTATACCTGTAGGGGACAAGTATATTTGCCCGTAGCATTATGGTCTAGATAGGGAGGTAAGCCGAGGTGTTACTTGGAGGCAATGACGTCCTTACCTTCATGTTGAGTGCTTTAGGCGTCTAAGGGCCTGGTTTGGGTCAACAGTGCCCGTGTCTATGCCCACAATTATCAGGAAGTGCACGTACAAGCCCAGCCAGCGAATTTGGAGAGGCTTTTCCCTGGCTCTAGATTCTTAAGCAGTCATCCCTTGCACCTTTTGGCTGTTTGTGCACCCAAAAATAGCGATTGAAAAATTTTCCCAAAAATTCCAGTGTTTTTAGCCCATTAAAAGCGATTTTTTGCCCCAGGGTTTTCCCTGCAAGGTTTTTTAACCCGGATTGGAACTCCCGTTGTCCAGGATTTTAACCTCTGCAACGATTTAAACCATCTTTCCCTACTGGGAAAGGGGTAAATTTTGCCAGGAAACAAAATCCTCTCCTCCCTGATTTTTCAGGCTTAACAAAAGAAAAATTTAATCCTAAATTAGCTAACCATAGGCTAATTCGTAGCATCGCAACCGAAACTTACGAAAGAGCATTATCTTCTCCAGTGGAGCTCTTAGCTTGAGTAGTAGCTGATGAGCATGCCTTACCACTACTCCAGCTATCTGGTAAAGACGCCACCTCACTGTCGAGATGGTGAAAGAGCGATACCATGGTGGTAAAGCCAGGAGCTTCATGGCGATAAATAGGTTATAGGCAATGACTCCTATCCTGAAGAAAACAGCATTAGCATAAGTCTCCCCACAGGGCATCCAGTCCATGCCAAACCCATCCTTTATTTCCTTTACGAAGTTCTCCACCTCTCCTCTTTGATTGTGGAGGTGCACTACCTCCTTAGCTTCCTCCTCCCTATTAGTGGCAATGACATGGTAGTAGTAAGGCTCAGGGTCAAACAGCTCTCCCTGCAATTTTGGCCAGCGCTGTACAACAAGCCGAAAAGCCTCCCTGGTATTGTTCATGGTATGAATTGTCTCAGCTATCTCTCTGTCTTTCTCAAAAGCCTGCCATTTCTCTTTCTTTATACTTCTGATAACTTCCTTTACCGCTCTATCCTGATCAGCAGTTATGGTAAAGAGCATGTCGCGATCAAAGCAATGATTCATTACATTCGCCTGATAGGCAGCACTATCAGAGCGATAATATTTTATCCTTTTCCCCTCAGGCATCATGCCCTCGCAATACTTGAGGAATTCAAGTGCACCAGCACCGGCAGGAATATTTCCATCACGGAATTCATCGGCCAGGGCTAAACCTAGCTCGGAAAGGAAACCCAAAAGAGGCTGGTAACCCTTCTCTTTCTTGTAAGTCCATTTCGCCCCTTCCTTCTCCGACTCTATTATTGTGGCATCATTATCAAGGGTATACTCCTTCCTCTTGTCCCTCTTTAATACCTCAACCACTACATGTCCACTAACCCTGGCAAGCCCCGTAAGCCCTCTACCATCCTCACCCATTCGTCTTAGCCAATCACCTACAGTGCACGAGGCGGGTAGCTCCTTCGTCTCGGTCAGCTCCCTCAAGCTCATTTCACCCTTAACCTCCCTCAAATCTTCGAGCTTTTTGCCTCCACCATGAAGCATAAGTATCAGAGGCATAACAAACTTAGAAGGCTTGTATCCCCTACCGCTTCCTGGCGAAGGTAGCTCCTTGTCTATCACCTCCGGCAACTTTAAAGCCCTGGCTAGCTCATAGGGTAAGATCAAGCCACCTCTGGCAACCAGGGGCTCATCTGTGGCTACTACCTTGAAGGGCAGAATTCCTTCTTTCAATCTTTTTGCCATTTTCACCTCCTGGGTGATGTATTCTGCCCTCTATTATAATACAAGTAACGGATATTTTGTAGCTACAACAAGCTTTCAATCGCTATTTTCAGGGTGCACTGATATCTTGACAAAGTCATTGAGTAAGCCAACCCTCAAATATGGGGTCAACCCTTGTGAGTCCCGTTTCAATAGAGAAAAGAATAGGTACTAGTGGAGCCCACTTTCACACTTGCAAAACTGTACCGCTTCGGATATTCTAACAGTAGATTATCCTAGATTTTCGAGTAGTACTAGTTATGGCTGTGATGGCAAGACAACGACACCTTAATAATGCTCCCATAATCGAAGCAATTATCGATTTTCGAACAAGACTGCCGGCTACTTTCGACGCGACAAGATTCTCTTCATTAAAGGCAGAGCTTAGCGACGGTTATCCTCAGATGGAAGAGAGTCGAGCGTTTGAAGCCGGCGTTAAGATAAAGGGTAAGCAGGTTCAGCAGATTCTTGAGGATAAAGGGCTTAGAGGATACCGCTTTGAATCACAAGATGGTAAGAATGTCGCACAATTCAGACAAGATGGGTTTACTTTCAGCCGTCTGAAGCCTTACACGAACTGGCAGGGTGTTTTAGGAGAAGCCAAACGGCTTTGGAAACTTTATGTCGATCGTGCCTTCCCGGATCTCATTGTAAGAATAACTGTACGCTACATAAACCAATTGAATGTCCCGTTACCAATTGATGACTTTGCACAATATCTCACGGCACCTCCTGTTATTCCTAAGAATCTACCACAAGACGTGAGCGATTTCTTAACCAGGGTCACCATATGTGATCGCAGGCTTGATATAAAGGCACATATTATCCAGGCGTTAGAGAAGAGCTCTAAGCCCGATAACGTTACGATTATCTTGGATATTGACGTATTCAAGCAGAAGGAGTCTGGTTTCGACGAGCTTGAAATGTGGCAGGCTTTTGAGCAATTTCGGGATTTGAAAAACCGCATCTTTTTTGGTAGCATAACTGAAGAGACTGCGAGGTTATTCGAGTGACAATAGTATGTGATGCTTTGCCAAACAGTAGCTTTCTTAAATTTCCCAGCAATTTGGGTGTGAGTAACGGTGCAGAGGCGATTAAAAGACAAGCTGAAGAGTTGCGGAATATGTTTGAGCAAAGCATCACGATAGGGAAGCATTATAAGGAAGCACGCAGGAGTCTTACCAAAGCTTTCGAAGAATGCTCTGTGGATAATTGGGACAGCTACGGGGCGAAAGCTATTGATGAACTCTCCTGTGTAAAAGCTATTTCGTTCTCTCGAATGTTGCCTATGCACGTTCCTGTACCAGAAATTTATATTGATTCAGACGGCGAGGTAACATTCGAATGGTACCTAGGTCCCCGCGAAGTTTTCTCTGTAACTGTAAGAGGGAACGATGAACTAGTATATGCAGGACTTTTTGGGGCTAATAAGACTCATGGCGTAGAGCACCTCGATGACGAATTACCTGAGACGATCCTAGACAACATATCCAGGGTTCTCACAGAGTGAATTCTTTATGGAATTACCAAACGAGGTTAATGCTAACGAGTCTTTAGCACGTTACCTAACTCACAGCAATCACTACCATGTGCCAACATCCTCGGTCAAACCAAAAGCTTTCGAGCCACCCGCGGACTTGCGTCTTTCCGTGTTCCGAATTGACGGCCTTACCATCGAAGATGTTTGGCGGATTGGTCAACTAAAGATGATAAACAGCATGCCTCAACCACGTACCCTTCACGGTGTTGCGGATATAAAGGCTAGTGCAGTCCAGGATTTGAATCTGACTGTAGATCCCGATAACAACCCACTTCGGCACGCATCTATAGTGGGATGGCCTGAAGACAAATCGGAACGGAAGTCAATTACCCAACAACTCGCAGCACGTGCCAAGTTGATACTTCGTTCTTAAACCTTTGGTCAGCTATTATCCACGGAAATGGCTATCATCCCTTATTAATTTAGCTCTAGCGTCAAACTTAGCAATAGTATTCAGTTAGCCAGAGGCCATTCATCCAGCATCTTCCGATTGTGACTCTGGGCAAGACACGGAACGTGCACCATCCCCAGATTGGGAGTAGGTTGAACGAAATGACGGTTTGTGACCTTCCCACGTAAAATAGCCAAATCCTCCTCAATGGTTGCTCCCAATACTAGGCAAAGTTTCCGCCTCTATAATCTCCATAGCCTTCAGATACGATTCAGACTACCTCAAGCCTCTGACAATTCAGCCGCTCACGCTCAAACCGAAGCTGAAATTTTGCTAACATTTTGCTAACCAACTGATTATAGCGGGGTAAATATGAGATGGTATTTTAGCTTTAAAAAGGCTTTTCCCCAACCAACACAAAGGTTCTGTTTTGAACGTAAAAGCACCCTTTGGGACACCATACGCCAGCCTCATAACCCGAAGGTCGTTGGTTCAAATCCAACCCCCGCTACCATCAAAGCTAATAAGAAGCAGGATAACCATCGGAGTTACCCTGCTTCTTATTTGGTACTAATCATAACCGCCAGCAACCTTATCTATCAGATTTTGTCCGACCGCCTCATAAGGCTGTAAAGCTATTCAATGTACCTAACTAGTGGTGATCAGGCTGGCACAACTCAAGTAATACCCCGTTAGTAGATTTGGGATGCACAAAAGCTACCTTGCCGTGGGCTCCAGGACGTGGTACTTTATCAATCAGCGTTATACCCTTCTGTTCTAGTTCTTTTAGCGCTGCTTCAATATTATCCACCGCTACGCACAGGTGATGTATGCCCTCTCCCTTATTAGTGATGAACTTACGCATGACATCCCCAGTACTTCCTGGGGGTGGTTCTTCCAGCGGGGATATCAATTCCAGAGAACTTTCCCCAATGTTCACGAAAGCTATAGTGGCTCCCATTGCTTCATCCCTTGTGACAGCAGGCACGCTGAGACCCAGTGCATCCCTGTAAAAAGATACCCCCTTCTCTATATCCTTTACCGCGATACCCAGATGCTCTATTTTTCTAATTTTCATTTCTACCT
>Ga0210015_1005517_pt1 | contig 10231 bp, 12 predicted proteins | sample CryGeymeta201522_FD_185471 | JGI IMG/M metagenome (GOLD analysis project Ga0210015, IMG submission 185471) | Groundwater microbial communities from Crystal Geyser aquifers in Utah, USA - Crystal Geyser metaG 2015-22 (SPAdes) (version 2) | ecosystem: Environmental > Aquatic > Deep subsurface >...
TGCATCTATTCCACCATAGAACCCTATCGGTGTTTTTGATACAAGCGCCTCACCCTCGGTTTTCCCTGGATAAATTGTTCTCCCTTTCATGTTATCACCCATGTATTAGTAGTTAGGGGCAAGTAGATAGGGGCTAGGGAAGATGTTTCCCTGACCACTAACCCCTAATCCCTAACTACTTTCATTCAATCACCTTTATTAGTTCATCAACATTCTTGAAAACAACCTTCTGTTTGCAGAATCCTGGCAGATAATTTGCAGCTTTACCTGAGTCAACGCCTGTTGTATTATATCCCATTTTTTCTATTGGTGAAACAACAGCGCATGTATCAGCAACAATTTCACCACCTGCTTTTTCAACAATTTCTGTGTAGCCCATTCTGTTCGCGCATTCCTTCATAACCCTTGATGTGCAAATCCATAATGGTTTTTTCATTTTTTTTCCTTTTATCTTCTCTGCCAAATCAGATATTTCCCTCAGGGATGCATGAGGGCAGCCGAGAATCACAATATCAGGATTCTCTCCTGTGTTCAGTTGAGCATAAGTTTCTTTTAATTCTTTTTCACCAACCTCAATTTTTTCAAGCCCTTTTATATCCATAAGATGCGCCTCAGGTGTAAGATTTTCTGCATGGTAAAGTGCCACTGCACCTGATGCAGCCATGGCAGCACCAAGCGCCTTCAACTGATCAGTATTTGTATTTTTTATTCCTTTGAAATAAGGTATTTTGTCTTTAACAATTTTTCCAACAAAAGAACCAAGGGCACCAAAATCAGCATTATATTTCAATTCTGCATCAACGTTCACAACAATGTTTGGTTTCCTGTTTTCATCAATATGAAGACCATAGTTTGGTGTTAAACCGCATAGCGCAGCAGCAAGCGCAGATGGCCCCCCCTCCCTGTTTGTTCTTGCACCAATAACAGAGTTTGAGAATGAAACAGCAGAGCTCTCACTCCATGCTATATGCTCACCAAATCGCGGAAGGTTTCCTGCAAGATAAGGTGTGCATGTTGATGTTACAACAATACCCATTTCTTTGAACGCATTCATAACCCTAATCTGTTTTTCAGCAAAATCCTCAGGGAAACCAAGCTCCTTCCAGTTTTCAAGGTCCATCCCGGCAGGGTTCAGAAAGGTTAAAACCTTTATTTTCGCGCCCTTTTTTGCATAGTCCTCAAGAAACTCCAGTCCAGGTGTTCCAATTGATTTAAATGAAACACCTGCAACTTGGACTGAGCCAACAGGAATCATTTTATTTGCGCCATAAATATCGCCAAGCCTGACAAGAAGTCTGAACATTCTTTCAAGAACCTCACCTTTTTCACCATTAAATATTTTTTCTTCTTCCTTTGTTAGAAACATAATGCTGTATTGTTCTGGATGGGTAAATATTTAACGGAAAAAGACATTTACAAACATAGGTGAAGACTATGAAAACCATAATACAGGTACATAAAGAAGGAAAATATTATGTTGCAACAGATCTGATAACCAATGTAGCAGACCAGGGAAAGACTAGGGCTGAGGCTGTAGCAAACCTTAAAAAAGGTCTTGAAGAACATTATAAAATCCTCATGGAAATCGCCAAAAAAGAAGGAAAAGCCTCTCTCTTAGATATCGAGGTAGAAAGATATGCCCAAGCTTCCGGTCTTGTCTGCTAAGGACGTTATCAAGATTCTGCGGAAGTTTGGTTTTGCAATCTACAGACAAACCGGCAGTCACATACATCTATGGAATGAAGTAAGAAAGCTTCTTGTGACAGTACCAAATCATCCAGAATTAGCAAAAGGAACACTTATCTCAATAATGAAACAGGCAAAACTGGAACGAAAACAATTTCTATCAAAACTATGATGATGTGTTGTTAATGATAAGGAAAGCCAAGATGCAGGATTTGGAAGAATTATGCAGGATTGAAAAACTCTGCTTCAAAAGAGAGAGGTACAGCAAAGAATTCATCTTTCATCTTTTAGAAAGCCCTGATATTTATTCATTTGTTTTTGAGGAGAATAAAAGAATTGTTGGCTCAGTCATCATCTCTTTTCATAGGAACACTGCAAGGATTATTTCAATCGCTGTTCATCCTTCACACAGGAAAAAAAGGATAGGGAAAAAATTGTTAGACAGCGCAGAGGAAAAGGCAAAGCAGTCAAATATCAGGAGCATAGTGTTGGAGGTCTCAACAGAAAACAAGGATGCAGTAAAATTTTATCTGTCAAACAAATACAAAATCGCAGGTTTGATTAAAGATTATTATGGGGCAGGGAGGGATGCTTATAGGATGAGCAAAAAGCTTTAATCCCTATTTTATTTCAGATAATCCTCAACCCTCAACTTCATCGGCAACGGCAGTTTCTTGAAGCCATTTGGGTTCCTGTCAGATGGTATTGTTAAATCGAAACCTATTTTTGTTGTCTCCCCTGTTTCAAGGTTTGATGAAGGGTCAAGTGACGAACCTTTCTGTTTCTCCATTACCACCATATCCTTATCGCCTTGGAATCTTGTTGCCATGGCCCATTCTATCTCATCTGGGTTGTGTATGTTTATGTCATCATCAACAACAAAAACATGCTTCATTGATTTATGCCCTTTGAACGCTGCCTCTATTGCTTTTTTTCCATCATCAGGGTTCTTCTTTTTTATACTCACAGCGGCATGCAGCCAGGAGCAGCCTCCTGGTGTGATAAGAACATCCTTGCATTCGCAAACTTTATTCACCTCCCTGAATATTGTTGGCTCCCTGGGCATGCCCATGAGTATCTTGTGCTCCAATCCACCTGGTAAAAGCGCATGGAAAACAGCATTCTTTTTTGTGAAGATTTTCTTTATCTTTGCAACTTTTTGCTTCCTGACAATATCCGGTGTTTCTGTTAAATCAAGGAAAGGCCCTTCATCACGCATTTCATCAGTCATTTCTGCAATCATTATTATTTCTGCCTGAGGAACTTTATGAGCATCAATCTCAATCAGACTTGTTTTCTTTAAAGCGTTTGCAATACCCATCTCGCTTTTCCCAAGCTCTGCAGAAACAGCTGCAGCAACCATGACAGACATAGGGTTCCCTATACAGATGGCAAAATCTTTGTTTCCCCTTTCAAGAAACTTGTTGAAATGACGCGGCAAAATTCTCATAACAATTTTATCTTTTCCTATAATCATCATCCTATGATATGAGGCATTAATCCCAAATTCCTTGTCATTTGCTATAATAATACCAGATGCAATATAGGGGCCACCATCGGATGGATAATATGTTAATATAGGAATCTTTGTTATATCAGGAGTAGTTTCTTCATAATCCTTTCCCTTTACAGTTTTTGGTTCCTTTGGATTATCAATAGCATCCGTAAGTTTAGATATGAGCTTATTTTGTTTTATGCCAAGCCCTAATGCAACAAGCTCCCTTGTGGAACAAATGTTTGCAACAACAGGCATAGAAAAACCTTTAACATCCTCAAAAAGTATTGGTTTTCCATCAAGCATCTTCATTATTGTTGGGATTTCATATTTCACATCCACAGATTTTTTAACCCTGATTAAAAAACCTTTCTTTTCCAAAATGTCAATAAACTCTTTCATATTATACCTCCTATCGTCGTTCTAAGAACCTTAAACTCTTCCTTTTCCATAGCAGACGCAATCCTTTCCTGAAGCTCTTTCCCAGGGGTTAATGCGACCATGTTTCCGCCTGCTCCACCACCTGTTAGTTTCGCACCGTACGCACCATTATCCCTTGCCAGGTCAACAAGGAAATCAAGTTCTTTGCATGAAACACCTATCTCCTGCAGCAGTCTATGGTTTTCATTCATTAATGCACCAACAGTTTTCAGGTCAAACCTTTCCAAAGCCTTTCTCGCATCATAAGCAAGTTTTTCAGCCTCATTGAAAATCTTATTATATTTTTCAGGATTTTTATTTTTTCTCTCTCTGACACCTGCTACAACCCTGCTTGTATCTGCAACAATGCCAGTATTCGCTATAACTATCTCAACAGGAGACTGAATATTCAGCCTCTCAATAATGTTTGGTTTTCCTTTTTTGAACCAAACTAATCCTCCATAGGTGGCTGCTGTGTTGTCAATACCAGAAGGAGTGCCATGATAACCCTTCTCGCCCTCGTATGCGAGTTCATTTATTTTCTCATCAGGAAAACCTAAATCAAAGTAATCTGACAAAGCACGCGCAATAGCGACACAGGATGCAGCTGATGCACCAACCCCACTTGATGCAACCAAATCACCCGTGAGTGCAATCTTTATCTCTCTATTTTCAATACCGGCAGCATCCATTATCCTTTTTAATGATTCTTTCTGCTGATCCAGTTTTTCTTTCTTATATCCAGGTGTTTCCTTTCTATCATCAACCAATATTAGTTTTTCAGCCGGCTTAATACTTGCAAGTGTTTTCGTGCCAATCGCAGAAGCAATTGCAGGTATATTGTAAACGACAAAATGTTCATTGAATAGAATCACTTTTCCGAAACCTATCCCTTTTCCTGTCATCAAATCACCCTTTATTATTACGGAAAACGCCTTCGGCGTTTTCCTAATATATTACGGAAAAGTGTGAAACTTTTCCTAACATGTTACGGAAAACCGTTGTTACGGAATTTGCTCTGCAAATTCCTAACATGTGACGGAAATTGTCCCTGACAATTTCCTAACATCTTAGGAAAAGCCTTCGGCTTTTCCGTAAGATTTCAGGAAAAACGCTCTGCATTTTTCCGTGAAATTTCCATGAAATTTAGCGGATGCCGGACACATTCATGGTGGACGCCTGACCAGGGGCTGATTATCCAAATGCTTTCTTGATTCCGCGACCCCGCGAGCATTGGTAGTCCAAGGTAGGGCTGCTTCCTTCCGGACCTGACCCGTTCCCCCTGGTAATGGCAAGTGTGCAACCCTCCGGTTGTACTTAAATACCGCCTCCAATCCCGAGGGACGAAATCTCATAGTTGGCATCTGGTTCAAGACCACCAAATCAAGGGCGCCGCCCCCGAATTTCAACCCCTGCTATTGACGATATTGCAGGTTACAGGGTACGCCAAGCACCCCGGTCTAGCCCGACATCTCTCGCCCAACCCTTTCTTTTCTCTTAAAAAGAGAAAAGAAAGCGTCTGGCGGAAAGAAAAGAGAATTGCGATTTGCCTTTGGCAAATCGCTATGCCGACTGATAAGTCGGCAGTTCTTTTTCTTATTTCGCCAGACATGCTGCTGTGGACCCAGTGGGAGTTTCAATTTCACGTAGCATTTGCTATGCAAATTTACTTCGTAAATTTGCAGATTCGGAGGAAAAAACAAGTTTTTTCCTCCTCTCTCAGATTTTGCTTCGCAAAACCCTCGAACCCACGGCTTCCGCCTTTGTTGTTTGCAGAGCAAACTGTAAAGAGATGGAGTTTACTCCAACAAATTGCGAAGACGGCGATCTTCCACTGATCTATGGGCCCATATAATGGATATATGTAAAAGGATATATAGAGTTAATGATTTGAATATGGAGTTAATTGTTTGTTAGGCAAGAAATCCCAGACCTTTTACACGGAGGAGGTAAAACCTCCTCCTGTAAATAGAAGGAATCTTCAATTCCTTCATATTTAGGACTGGGATGAATTGCCGTATATCTAATATTTTTTTATTTTTCTAAGGACATGTCTCACCTGCCAGCAGTGTTGCCTTGCTAACAGGGCAATCATGGGTTTGCTGCTGGCAGGAGTCGGGATTGTATGAATGGAACATTTAGCGGAGGCTATCTTTCGAAAGGAAACCATTGTATTGGTGAGAGCCTGTATCATTTTGAGTGGTGCACGAAATACAGGTACAAAATGTTTAGGAAGTCTGAGAATAAAAAACTTTGTGAAACAGTCTTGAATGAGGTTGCGGAAAGACATGGGATTAAAATAGCTGAGTTGAGTGTAATGCCTGAGCATGTACACATAATTGGTGATATACCACCAGTAATGTCTGTGTCCAAAGCATTTAACCTCTTGAAAGGTGCATCCAGTTATGAGCTTTTCAGAAGGCAACCAAAGTTTAGACTACGTTATCCTAGGGGGCATTTGTGGAGTCCTGGTAAATTCTATAGAACAGTCAGCGATGTAAATGTTGATACTGCAATCAATTATGTTAGGAATCAAGCAGTCATGCAGGCGTCTTTAGATAAGTTCAATGTGTCAGCGTAAGAAGCCCAGCCATTTATGGCTGGGAGTATTTCACTCTTCTTGCTGTACAACTCTAGATCATGCCAATCTAACCCGCAAATACAAGGTTTGTTGAATACGCCTAAAGACTTCGCATTTGTGAGTATTTGCTTGTTTATAGTATTGGAATAACTGAGCACTTGAGATACGGTAGCGGGCTTAATCCTGTAGAATATGGTGTCTCCATCAGCTACATCCCTTCTTCTCATTTTAAGCAGTTCGGAGCCTTCTTCTATAAAATATTCGTTTGCTATCGAATATACAATCACATCTAGCATCTCACGACGGCTATATTCAGCATTGTATCTCTCAGTTGCCGGAAAACTGCCGTATATGTAGCTTTGGATAGTTTTTTTAACTTCTTTACCTATTTTACTGTTGTATGCCGGACAGATCATGTGGATCCCATCCCATGGTCTTTGTACGGTATACAAGATGTTCAATTTTTGGTTGGAAAAACACTTTCGGAACTACTGCTTTTATTTTCATTTCTTTAAAAAGTCCTTTGAACGAAATCAGATGCCCGGATTTTTTAAGACCGATGAATGTTACCCGATCACAACTTGGACTTTCCTGGAAACATCAAGCCCCATTGGAACATCTAAGTATGCTTTCACATACCAGTCTATTCTCTGGGTTGTCCCGGTAACCATTTGTAATACACTGCCCACAGCACCAGGGGGGAGCATAGGTTGAGGTAAATTTTCCGGGATTTTTATCTGGAATGTGTATTCCCCGCCAGTGTATTCTTTTTCACCATCCAAAGGAATCTCAAAATTATAAACGCGCCTTGTTTGCGTGCTTGAACGGTGTCCCCTTCCAGTACTGACAGCACCAAATCCTCCATGCTGCATTGTTTTTTGCTCACCTATTAATGCAACCTTCACCCCTCTTGCCCGAACCGGCTTCTTGAGTTTTAAAGACATTTTTCCATTAATGATCTCCCCAAGAAGATAGTTGTATTTGTCCAGAAATACTTCAATTTTTCCTTTTCCGAAAATCATGTTTTCACCTCGTTTCAAGTTTCTTTTTTCTTCCCCAAAACACCCAATGAAACCGTAGGTCTTGTGCCATTAACCACTTTACAGGTGATTCCGTCAACGCCTGCCACTCTCTTTACACCTTTGTGCTCGTAGTTTACGAACCATACAGGTATATGTATAAGTTCTCCTTCGCCGAGAGCCGTGTTGATATTCAGCGCATGTATTGTATCATACTGATGCGAGAGTTCTTTTCTCACCTGCTCCCTGCCAACTGCATCAGCTTTTGCTTTCGCCTCCTCCTCCAGCATGTCACCATTGAGTATTTCAGCATCACCTATCTTGCCAATCGCAAATATTTCTTTTTCCTGCAATGGTATCTGGTATTGATTTAAATCTATGTCGCTGGCGCGCCTGGCAAGCATGAGTTCGTAGTACTGCCTGCTTACAGGACCGCTTGCATGGCCTCTCTGCCCGCCTGTAGTCATGCCATGAACCATGGTGCCTCCGATAAGCGCACCGCCTCCGTTTCTGCCGCGTGTGCTCATCATTCTTCCCCCGCCATACGCCATCGCTCCTATTGCAGCGCCTTTAATCGCTAATTTCCCTAGTCCTTTCAAAAACCCTTTTTTGTCTTTCTCTTTCCATGAATCCGACATCTGCCGTGTATCTGCTGCAAGCCCTCCTGAGCTTGAAGCCGAGTAGTTTCCTGTCACAGTTACTGGTATTGTCCAGACAGGCAGATACTTCAGAGATATCTCTGTAATTGTGGCTTCTTTAGAAACTCCAACCCTGAAAATACCAGAATCCATCCATTTCTTCGCTACCTCTACTGCCTGCTCAGATGTTATCTTATTCAGCAGCATGCTGTGCTTGGAAATGAGTTTTGCAACCTCGCCGCTTATAGTCATGCTCGAGCCGCAGTACTCGCAAGTAATTAAAGTAGCGCCAAATCCCATTTTCAGCGGCGCCCCGCAGCTTTCACACATTATTGTTTTTTCTTTCTCTATAGGTGTAGCCATTATTATCACCCTTATCCTGTTTTTGCTCCACAGCTGGGGCAGAATTTAGCTCCTGCCTGCAATTCCGCATTGCATTTAGGACAGTTATTTACCAGTTTTTCACCGCAACCAGGACAAAACTTGGAGCCTATTTTCATTTCTGCATTACATTTAGGGCAGCTCATCATACCAGGTGCTGTGATTTTGCCCCCGCAGTTTGGACAGAATTTAGTTCCTTCTGGTACATCCGCATTACATTTTGGACATTTAACCATTGGTTTTGGTGCCTGCGGTGCCTGGGCTGGCTGCTGCATTGCCTGTCCCATCATAGCCCCAATACCAAAACCTGCTCCTGCACCAGCACCCAAGCCAGCCATTGCACCTGTGGTTCCTCCACCACCTGCAGCAGCACCTACGCCAACGCCTTCAATTGCCTTACCTGTCTGATACTGCATGTAGCCAACTCCGAGAGCGCCCATCGCACCCCTTTTATCAACAGCCTCTTGAACCTCCTTTGGCAGGTTAATATTTAAATCTGCGATTTTGGTTATCTTCACTCCGTATCTTTCAGTTCCATCTGCTACTTTAGACAAAACAACCTGCTCTATTTCCTGTAAATACGCAGGCATGTCTACAACAGCCATGTTCTTATCACGTTTAAGTTCACCAAGACCATCGTTTATGCACATTACAAGCTGTGATTTCATCCAGTCAATAACCTTATCACTTGAGGATACTCCCTCAGTACCTACAAACTGGGTTATAAAAAGAAGGGGATCCACAACTTTATAAGCGAAGTTGCCAAACACACGAATTCTAACAAGCCCGAAATCAGTATCCCTGAAAGCAAGAGGCTCCGCAGTGCCAAATTTCCCTCTGAGCTCCCTTCTCTGCAAATAATAAATTTCACCCAGCTGCTGTACACCTGTGAGCGCAGCCCCAAGCCTGCCAAGCACAGGAATGTTTTCTGTGGTCATGGCAAATCTTCCAGGTCTGTCAAACACATGCATTGCCTTTCCATCCCTGAAAAATATTGCGTATTCATCTTCTCTTACAACCACATTATCATTCCACTGGATATTCCTTGGTATTCTGTACATTACATTTTCGCCTTTGGAAGCATCCTCCCAGTGAAAAGTCTTTCTTGCATCTGCTTTTGGTATGTCGCTTTTTTTAAATATCATTTACTCTCACACTCCTACCCCACCAATTACCTCAATTCTTTTATCAAACAGGGTGTTGAAATCCTGTATTGTAGCTGCCGCTGCCCTTATTCGTGTTGGCAGTTCAGTCCTGTTCTGGTCGGTAATGGCGCTCTGCAAGGCTGCAACATCCCCACTTATCTTATCAATATCTTCAATCAATCGTATATCCCATTCATATAACCTGTTCAGCTCCTTTTCTTCTATTCTAAAATCCCTGGATACGCCCGAGTAGCCCTGTTCAGCATGCCTTACCCTGTTTTCAGTCTTCTGAATGTTGTTTACAAGTCGTGCTGCGTCCTCAAGGTATTCCAATTCCATTTTTTTGACTAAATCCTGCCTGCACTGCTCTACCTGCGTACCGACGTTCTTTAATCTGCCTGCAAGCTGCGCCCTCAGCAAACTGTCCGCGATTCTTAAATCCTCCCTCTTCCTGTAACCCCTGAAGCCTGGGATTGCAAGCTCTATCTTTTTCAGCATGCCCCTGTCTTCTTCCACCTTTTTACGTAAATCCACAGCCATATTATTTACCCCCCCTTAATGTTGTCAAGCCATAGCCAACAAGTCCTGCGCTGAGCAGTATTATGATTATAGCTATGCATGACCATAAGGATAAAAACTGGAATGCGACTCCGCTGAGGCATCCGGATATTATCACAAGCAACGCACCGAAGCCTATGAGTGTTGGCATGCCTCTGGGAGAAGCAATTTTCAGGCAGCCAAGTACAATAACTGCAAATCCTACAAACAGCGCCCACAGTCCAAATGCCTGCAGAGGATTTAAAATATTAAATGACCATAACAGCACAAAGATGCCGGCAAGGATTCCTGCAATACCATAACCTGTG
>Ga0210015_1005519_pt1 | contig 10230 bp, 6 predicted proteins | sample CryGeymeta201522_FD_185471 | JGI IMG/M metagenome (GOLD analysis project Ga0210015, IMG submission 185471) | Groundwater microbial communities from Crystal Geyser aquifers in Utah, USA - Crystal Geyser metaG 2015-22 (SPAdes) (version 2) | ecosystem: Environmental > Aquatic > Deep subsurface >...
TCTTGTCTTTTTCAACCTTGCTGTAAAGGAAATCCATACGCAGCAACTTGGGCCCGGTGCCCTCAACAACCTGCGCCGTGCTGGTGGCTTTCTGGGCGGTGTAGAGGGAGCCGACATAAATTTTGAAAAAATATTTCTTGCGCAGCCCGTAGCCATTGAGTTGCAGCTGCTCGCCGCCGATTTCGACTTGGTCGGGCAGTTTAACTCCGGCGACCTCTGTGGCCAAGGCCGGGGTCATCAACAGCCCGATCAGGGCCAGAGTCAACAAAATCTGCTTCATGGGGAACTCCTTTTAAAATACGGGTTTGAACTCTGTCCCAGCGTTTAATCTGCCAGGTGACACGGGCGGTGGCAACATGGTTCTGGGCGGCATCATAGACTTCGGTATTTTGGGTAAACAGAATTTTTTCGCATTCTGCCAGGGGGTTAAGAATGTCAGCAGTGAGTTGCCCTTGGCTGAGGCGGGTTTCGGCGAGGATGCGGCTCTTGGCCTGGTAGTGATAATCGATTTCGAGCCGCGCCATAATCAATCGATAGGCCGAGGGCTGCAAATGGGAGAGCAACAGCAGTCCCGAGGAAAATTCGGCGACAGTAGCGATACAGCAGGCGTGAATGCCGCGGATATGGTTCTGGTTTTTACGTCGATAAGGCGCGCTGGTTTTAACCAGATCGGTTCCCAGTTCAAGGATGCGCACCCCGTGGGGTCGGTTGAAGGGAATCGACCAGCTCAGAATGAGATTCAACAGGCGCAGGCGTAAAGGCGAGCGGCGAGCCGCTGCGATGAGGGCAGGTAATTTGGCCAGGCCGCTCATGGGTTGGTCTCGGCGGCAAGGCGCTTGAAGTCGTCGGCAAAAACCTCGAAAAGACCCGCTTTTTCAAGGGCCGTTTGCAGCAATAGGGGTTCGGCGAGAAAATCTTGCATAAAAATAATTTCCGAGGCTTTGAGATAGGTATGAAAAAGGGGCAGCTCCTTGCCGTCGAAGAGATGCTTGATCAGTGCAGCAATATTCTGTTCCCTGGCGAAAGGTTGAAGCTTAAGGGCGCGATCCAGCAGCTTGCGCAGGTAAAAAAGCAGGGTTTCATCCACCGAATCAATCCGATTACGATGGCCGGGCCAGATGTGACAATCGCGCAGGCTGAACAGGGATCCCAGGCTGGTACAATAGGCGCGGTAGTTATGAAAACGCCCGGCAAAGGTTTGCAGATCGATATCGAGTAACGGCGATTGAAAAATTCCGCGCAACAGCACGTCACCGCAAACGGCCTGATTGCCGAGTCGATAGACCAGATCACTTTGCGAATGCCCCGGACAGGGCAGAACCTCAAGCCCGAAGCGCCTGTCCAGCTGCGAATTTTCAACAATTTCGTAGCTGGCCGGAATCGGCGGAAAAACATCTTCATTGTCGATTTCAGCGCGCAACTGGTCGAGATAGGCCGGGGTGAAGCCGTAACGCGCCATCACATCCATCATGCCCTGAATGCGTTTTGCATGATGGATAATTTTGTCGGCATCGCGCTGGGGCAGATAGATGGTTGCGCCAGTTTCCCGTGCCAGGCGCGCGGCCTGACCCCAGTGATCAATGTGGCAGTGGGTAACAAAGACGTGGCGCAGCTCATCGAGGGCGATTTCGTTTTGCAGTTGTGACCAAGCCGCTTCGGTCGGCGGGCCGGTATCGAACAAAACCAGTTCGCCTGCGATGCGGGTGCTGTAAAAATGAACGTCACCCACCATATAGGGGGTGGCAACAGTGTGTTGGCGGATCATTGCTTCACTGTCTGTTCAGGGCCCTCACCCTGCTGCCTGGGCAATGGGGTTGCAGTTCTCATCAAAGAACATCCCTCAGTCGGCAAGGGTGGCGAAGGCTTTGGCCGCGGCCTCAATGGTTCGATCCAGATCTTCCTGGCTGTGGGCAATGCTCATGAAGCCCGCTTCAAACTGCGAGGGGGCCAGATTGATCCCGGCTTCCAGCATACTGCGGAAGAAACGCCCAAAGGCCTCAGTGTCACTGTTGAGGGCGTCGGTGAACGAATTGACCGGCCCCGGCTGGAAAAAGGTACAGAACATGGCACCCACCCGCTGCCAGCAGGTTGCTACCTTGGCCGCAGCAGCGGCCTGCAACAGGCCTTTTTCGAGGTAGAGGCTTTTCTCTTCGAGCTGCTGATAAAAGCCTTCTTGCTGCAACAACTTCAAAGTCGCAATGCCCGCACTCATGGCCAAAGGGTTACCCGAAAGCGTGCCCGCCTGATACACCCCGCCCAGGGGAGAAAGGTTTTCCATAATTGCTTTTTTACCACCAAAGGCCCCCACCGGCAGCCCGCCGCCAATGATTTTGCCCAGGCAGACCAGGTCGCCACGCACGTTGAAGCGTTCTTGAGCACCGCCGTAAGCCACCCGGAAGCCGGTCATGACTTCGTCGATAATCAGGACAATTCCTTCGGCATCGCAAAGAGCACGTAAGCCTTCGAGAAAACCGGGTGCCGGGGGCACACAGCCCATATTTCCGGCAATGGGCTCCAGGATAATGCAGGCCAGCTCACCCTTGTTGGCCGTGACGATCTGCTGAACATCCGCCAGGTCATTGTAGGTGGCAGTCAGGGTGTACTTGGCGAAATCGGCCGGCACGCCAGGCGATGTCGGCACGCCGAAGGTTGCCAGACCGCTGCCGGCCTTGACCAGCAGACTGTCGGCATGGCCATGATAACAGCCGTCAAATTTAAGGATTTTATCGCGCCCGGTGTAGCCCCGGGCCAAACGAATCGCACTCATGGTCGCTTCGGTGCCCGAGGACACCATGCGCACCATTTCAATATTGGGATAGGCGGCACAGACCATTTCGGCCAGCTCGGTTTCACGGGCCGTCGGTGCGCCGAAAGATGCCCCGCTGGCCGCGGTCTGCTGAATCGCCTCCACCACCTTAGGATGGCAATGTCCCAGGATCATCGGCCCCCAGGAACCGACATAGTCGATATATTCATTGCCGTCGGCATCGGTAATTTTGCTGCCCGCGGCCTTCTGAATAAACAACGGGTTGCAGCCCACCGATTTAAAAGCGCGTACCGGGCTGTTAACTCCACCGGGAATAACAGTTTTGGCCTGGTTGAAGAGGGACTCCGAAACGTGGTGGTTCATAAGATTTAACCCTTTCTAAAAGGAAGGAAACGCCACAATAAAAGTTTGGTCTTGGTTATCATGCTGCTGAATGACTGTCAAGAAATGGCCAGCGGTTCGCAACCGCAGGAGGGCCAAGAAAAAACAATAACATTGTTATTTTTATAGTTGACCTATACGTAAACGTCGGGTAGATTGAGGGCAGAGATATTCAGCCCAAACCTGCTCAAGCTCCGATTTTGTGGCATAATATTCAGACAAACGCTGGTTGATCGGCCATCTGAGGTGAAGAGATTTCAAAAGGAGCGCGCCATGACGCAACTCACGTACAATTCGGTTCCCGCCATGTTACGCCAGAGCGCCAGCCTCTACGCGCAACGGCCCGCGATTAGCTACAAGAAATACGGTAAAATCATCACCCTGAGCTATGCCGAATTCTACCAACGGGTGCTGATGGCCGCGCGGGGATTGCAGCGGGTCGGAGTGGCGCCGGGTGATCGGGTCGCGATCTTTTCCGAGAATCGCGCCGGGTGGGCCATTTCAGATATTGGTATTCAGGCGGCACGCGCCATCAGTGTGCCCATCTACGCCACCAACACCGGGAGCCAGGCTGCCTATGTGATCAATCATAGCGGCGCACGGGTGGTTTTCGTTTCAACGCGGTTGCAATATGAAAAACTGCTGGCGGTCAGAGGCCAGATTCCGGCGGTCGAACAGGTGATCTCCTATGAACGTTTCCTCGGTTCACGCGAACTGCCGGTGCTGCCCCTATACCAGCTGTCGGAAATTTCTTATCCCCTGACAGACAAGGAACAGGCCGAAATCGAAGGCTGGATCGACCAGATCACGCCTGAAGATTTGATTACCGTGATCTACACCTCGGGCACTACCGGCAATCCCAAGGGCGTGATGCTGACCCAGTTCAATATGCTGTGCAACGCCAAGATCGGGCTGCAAAAACTGGAAGGTCTCCGTCCAGACGAGGTTTTTCTGAGTTTTCTGCCCTTAAGTCACGTTTTGGAACGCACTGCCGGCTACCACGCCGCGCTCATGTCGGGCTGCCATATCGCCTTTGCCGAAAGTGTCGAAAAGGTGGTTGAAAATATTCTCGATTTCCGCCCGAGCATCATGGTCAGCGTGCCGCGTTTGTTCGAAAAAATTCATTCGCGCATTTACGAAAATGTCCACCAGTCGAGTTCCTTCAAGCGTTGGCTGTTTCACCGTGCCGTCGCCCGTGGCCGCGAATATATGCTGAAGCGCTATATTACCCCTGCTCCCATCAGTTTCGGCCTGCGTCTTGAGCACAAGCTGTTCGACCGTTTGGTGTTCAGTAAAATTCGTGCCCGTTTCGGCGGCAGATTGCGCTATTTCATTTCCGGCGGCGCGCCCCTGGACAAAAGCATCAATGAATTCATGTGGACCATCGGCATCCCCACCTTTGAAGGCTACGGCCTGACGGAAACCAGCCCGGCTCTGACCATGAATGCGCCCTGGAAGGTGCGCTTCGGCTCAGTGGGCACCCTGCTGGATCAGACCGAAGCCAAACTGGCCGAAGACGGTGAACTGCTGGTACGTGGGCCACAGGTGATGAAGGGTTATTACAAGGATCCGCAAGCCACCGCTGAAACCTTCGATGCCGAAGGCTGGCTGAAAACTGGAGACATCGCCACCATCGATGAAGAGGGCTATATCTTTATCGTCGATCGCAAAAAGGAACTGATTGTCACCTCCGGCGGCAAGAACATTGCGCCGCAAGCGGTTGAAAATGAACTGCGCCTCGACAAGTTTATTTCCCAGGCCTTTGTCTATGGCGACCGCAAGCCTTACCTGGTTGCGCTGCTGACCCCGAATATTGACCGCATCCTCGAATTTGCCAAGGCTGAAAAAATCCCCTACCTCGACACCAACGAGCTGGTCGCCAGCCGCCGCACCCTGGAGCTGTACAAAGAGCGCGTTGCCGAAGTCAACCAGCACTTGCCGTCTTATGAAACGATTAAAAACTTCGCCCTGCTACCTGCTGAATTTTCCATTGAGGGGGGTGAATTAACCCCGACCATGAAAATGAAACGCAAGGTAATTTATGAAAAATACCGCGATAAGATCGAGAACCTTTACCACCAACTGGAAGAACCACCGGAAGAAAAACAGCCTAACGGAGGAAAACCATGAGGCAGATTAACAAAGTCGCCGTTTTGGGCGCGGGTGTCATGGGTGCGACCATCGCCGCGCACCTGGCTAACGCCGGGCTCGACGTACTGATGCTCGACATTGTCCCCACCCAGCTGACTACGGCCGAAGAGGCCGCCGGGCTCAGCTTGGATCACCCCCAGGTGCGCAACCGCATTGCCCGCGAGGGGCGTGACGCCCTGAAAAAGATCAAGCCCGCCCCCCTTTATCTGCCGCAGTATCTGAATCAGATCACCCTGGGCAATTTGAGCGACGATCTGCCGCAGCTCAAAGCGTGCGACTGGGTGATCGAGGTCGTCATTGAGCGCATGGAGATCAAAAAGAGTCTGCTGACCAGCCTGGTTCCGCATCTGGCCGAGGGCGCTCTCCTGTCGACCAATACCAGCGGCCTGTCGGTGAATGACATGGCCGCAGTCCTCCCCCCGCAGGTGCAGAAGAATTTCCTCGTCACCCACTTTTTCAATCCGCCGCGCTATATGCGCCTGCTTGAAATCATCCCCTGTGCCCAGACCGATCCTGCCGCCGTCAAGGGACTGGCCGACTTCATCAGTCGCCGCCTCGGCAAAGGGATCGTCTACGCCAAAGACACCGCCAACTTCGTCGCCAACCGCATCGGGGTCTACGCAATTTTCAAGGGCATCGCGCATATGCTCGACATGGGGCTAACGGTTGAAGAGGTTGACAGCATCGCCGGTCCGGCGACGGCAAGGCCCAAGTCTGCGGCCTTCCGCACCGCCGACCTGGTCGGCATCGACACGCTGGTGCATGTCGCCAACAACTCCTACCAGTACCTGCCCGAGGATGAAGAACGCGACGTTTTTAAAATCCCGCCCTTCCTGCAGCAGATGGTCGAAAAAGGCCTGCTCGGCAACAAGAGCCGTCAGGGCTTCTACAAAATCGACAAGAGCAGCGGTAAGAAGCAGATCTTCTATTACGACTACACCGATGGACAGTATAAGCCGGCGGCCAAGCCGAAGTTCGCCTCGGTGGCCGCCGTTAAAATGATTGATGATCCGGCGAAGAAGGTCGCGATGATGATCGCGGGTGGCGACAAGGGCAGCGAATACGCCTGGCGCACCCTGCGCGACAGCCTGATCTATACCCTGAAGCGAATTCCCGAAATTGCCGATGATGTGGTCAACATCGACAATGCCATGCGCTGGGGCTTCAACTGGGAAATCGGCCCCTTCGAAATGTTTGACGCCATCGGCGTGAAAAACTTTGTCAAGCGCTGCGACAAGGAGCAGATCGCCCTTCCCGAAGCGTTACGCGGGATCGACAGTTTCTATCGCTTCAACCCGCAGGGACAAAAAGAATATTTTGATCTGCAAAGCAAAGAGTATAAGACGGTCGAGCGCCCCGCCGGGGTCATCGACCTGCAGATCCTCAAACGCGCCCAGGGCGTGGTGGAAAAGAATGCCGGATCCAGCCTGCACGATCTGGGCGACGGGGTCTTCGGCCTTGAGTTCCATTCGAAGATGAATGCCATCAGCGGCGACATCCTCGCCATGGCACAAAAGGCCGTCAAACGCGCCGAGAGCGAAGGAGTCGGGCTGGTGATCGGCAATCAGGGGGTCAACTTCTCGGTCGGCGCCAACCTGATGTTGCTGGCCGTCGCCCTGGCCGAAGGCGCTTACGACGATGTCAATCTGATGATCAAGCAATTCCAGAAAGCGACCATGGCAGTCAAGCTGGCCAAGGTGCCGGTGGTGGTGGCGCCCTTCGGCATGACCCTGGGCGGCGGCTGTGAATTCACCCTTCACGCGGCGGCCATCAATGCCGCTGCCGAAACCTACATGGGGCTGGTGGAAATCGGTGTCGGACTCTTGCCAGCCGGTGGCGGCACCAAGGAAATGTGTCTGCGTGCGGTGGAACAGGCCGCCCAGGTCGATATGGATGCCACACCTTTTATCTTTAAATACTTTCAACAGATCGGCATGGCTAAAGTGTCCATGGGGGCGGCCGAATTGTTCGGCATGGGCTACATGGGCCCGGGCGACAGTATCACCATGAATCCCGACCGCCTGATTGGTGACGCCAAGCGCAAGGTACTGGGGCTGGCCGCAAACTATCGGCCCCGCCGCGCTGCCGAAAATGTTCCGGCCCCAGGGCGCAGCATTGCCGCCAGTATCAAGAGTCAGTTATGGAATATGCATGCGGGTGATTTTATCACGGCGTATGAAAAAGACGTGGGCGGCCTGATCGCCGATGTCCTCTGTGGCGGCAACGTGCCGGCCGGCACGCCGATTTCAGAAGACTACCTGCTGCAACTCGAACGCGAGGCGTTCCTCAAGTTGTGCGGCAATAAAAAGACGGTCGAACGGATTCAGCAAATGCTCAAGACCGGTAAACCGCTGCGTAACTGAGCAGGCCATTAACGGAGGAAGATAAAGATGAAAACCGCATATATACTCGCAAGTTACCGTACCCCCGGCTGCCGGGCGAAAAAAGGCAAGTTCAAAGATATGCGCCCCGATGACCTGGCGGCGGTGGCGCTTGCCGGGCTACTCCAGCGCACCGGCATCGACCCCGCGACCATTGAGGATGTGATTCTCGGCTGTGCTTTCCCCGAAGGGGAACAAGGGATGAACTTTGCCCGGGTTGCCGCGTTGAAAGCCGGGATTCCTTACCAGGTGCCGGCGCAGACCGTCAACCGCTTCTGTTCCTCGGGATTGCAAACCATTGCTCTGGCCGCCGAGCGCATTATGGCGGGTTTTGCCGATTGCATTGTCGCCGGTGGCGCCGAGTCTATGACCATCGTCCCCATGGGCGGCAATAAATACAGTGCCAACCCCGCCCTCGTGGCCGATTGGCCGGAATCCTTCGCTTCCATGGGCGTGACCGCAGAATTAGTCGCCGAAAAATACAGCATCGAGCGCGCTGCCCAAGATCAGTTCGCCGTCGCCAGCCATCAAAAAGCGGCAGCGGCCATTGCCGCTGGGCGTTTTGGCGCTGAAATCATTCCGGTTGAAATTGAGCACACGTCCATCGTCAAGGGCAAAGCCCAGAGCAAAAAAGAGCTGGTCACCATCGACGATGGTGTGCGTACCGACACCACCATCGAAGGGCTGGCCCGGCTTCAACCGGCGTTTAAAGTCGGGGGCAGTGTCACCGCCGGCAATTCATCGCAAATGACTGACGGTGCCGCCGCCGCCTTGGTGGTATCGGAAGACTACTTGAAGAAGCTGAGTCAAGACCCCATGGCGCGCTTTGTTGCTTTCGCCGTACGTGGCGTCCCTCCCGAGCTCATGGGTATCGGCCCCATTGAAGCCATTCCAGCGGCGCTGAAGATGGCGGGCCTAAAACAGGAGCAGCTCGACCTGATCGAGCTCAACGAGGCCTTCGCCGCTCAATCTCTGGCGGTGATAAATGATCTTGGCCTGAATCCGGACATTGTCAACGTCAATGGCGGTGCCATTGCCTTGGGCCACCCCTTAGGCTGCACCGGGGCCAAACTGACCGCCACTCTGCTGCATGAACTGAAACGGCGCCAGGGCAAATACGGCATGGTCAGCATGTGCATCGGCGGCGGCATGGGCGCGGCCGGAATTTTCGAGCTTCTTTAATTCTTTCTGATCCTGGACAAAAGCGAGGACATCATGAGTAAACAACTGAAAAAAGGCGGCGAGTTCCTGATCGCCGAAACCCACTGCAGCGACATCTTCACCCCCGAAGATTTCAGCGATGAACAGAAGCAAATCGCCGAAACGACCAGCAATTTCGTTCAAAACGAGATTTTCCCCCATCTCGATGAAATTGAAGGTGCGAACTTCGATCTGGTGGTCGAAGGCATGAAAAAATGCGGGGAACTCGGTCTGCTGATGATCGATGGCCCTGAAGAATACGGCGGCCTTGAGCTTGACAAGGCCACCAGCATGCTCGCCGCCGAAAAAATCGCCCCTTCGGGCTCCTTCTCGGTGGCCTACGCCTGCCACACCGGCATCGCCACCCTGCCCCTGGTCTATTACGGCACCCCCGCCCAGAAGGAGCAATACCTTGACAAGTTGCTCACCGGCGAATGGATGGGCGCTTACTGCCTAACCGAACCGGGCAGCGGCTCCGACGCCCTGGGCGCACGAACCTCGGCAGTGTTGAGTGACGATGGCAAACACTATCTCCTCAACGGCACCAAACAGTACATCACCAACGGCTCATTTGCTGACATTTACACCATTTTTGCCAAGGTCGATAAAGAGAAATTCACCGCCTTTCTGGTCGAGAAAACCTTTGACGGGCTCATTGTTGGCAATGAAGAAAAGAAGATGGGTATCAAGGGCTCCTCGACCACTCAGATCATCCTCGATAACTGCAAGGTGCCGGTAGAAAACGTTTTGGGCGAAATCGGCAAGGGGCACAAAATCGCCTTCAATGTCCTCAATGTCGGACGCTTCAAACTTGGCGCGGCCGTCACCGGCGCCGGAAAACACGCCCTGGAAATCGGCATCAAGTACGCCAACGAACGCAAGCAGTTTGGCATTCAGATCGGCAAATTCGGCGCTATCGGCGAAAAAATCGCCAACCTCCAGGCCGAACTTTTTGCCGCCGAATCCCTCGTCTACCGCCTTGCCGGTTTGCTCGACGACAAATTGGCCACCATCGAAAAAGGTATTAACAATTATTATGAGGAGTACCAGAAGGGGATCGAGGAATACGCCCCCGAGTGCGCCATCTCCAAGGTCTACTGCTCCGAGGCGCTGGCCCACGTGGTCGATGAGGTCGTCCAGATCCACGGCGGCTATGGCTTCACCGCCGAGTATCCGGCCGAGCGCTTCTACCGCGACGAGCGCATTAACCGCATCTTTGAAGGTACCAACGAGATTAATCGCCTGCTGATTCCGGGGATGATCCTCAAACGCTCCATGAAGGGAGAACTGCCCCTGCAGGCCGAGGCAATGAAAGCCTTCGAATCGCTGATGACTCCGAGCTTCCCTGAC
>Ga0210015_1005521_pt1 | contig 10228 bp, 11 predicted proteins | sample CryGeymeta201522_FD_185471 | JGI IMG/M metagenome (GOLD analysis project Ga0210015, IMG submission 185471) | Groundwater microbial communities from Crystal Geyser aquifers in Utah, USA - Crystal Geyser metaG 2015-22 (SPAdes) (version 2) | ecosystem: Environmental > Aquatic > Deep subsurface >...
CATCGACGCCGTGCCCGACGACGCGCTGATCCTCGACGCGGGGCCGCTGACCGTGGCCGATCTCGCGCGGCGATTCGAGGGCGCGAAGACCGTGGTGTGGAACGGCCCGCTGGGCGTTTTCGAGATCGCGCCGTTCGATATGGCGACCCGCGCCGCCGCGCTGAAGGTGGCGGAACTCACCCGCGCCGGGCGGCTCTTGAGCGTGGCGGGCGGCGGCGACACGGTGTCGGCGCTCAATCAGGCCGGGGCGGCGGGCGATTTCTCGTTCATCTCGACGGCGGGTGGCGCCTTTCTGGAATGGTTGGAGGGCAAGACCCTGCCCGGCGTCGCGGCGCTGGGCTGAGGCGACGCGACGCGGCTGCGGGTTTGATCCGCATCAAGGAAGTCGCCGCGTCGGCGGCGCAGGATCGCATGGCTCAAAGAACGGGAGCTCCATCATGCGGTTGCCGAAAAATCTCCTCGTGGTCGTCGCCGACGGCGCGCGCCACCTTTGGCTTGAGCCGGACGCGGATGCGGGCCCGCAGGCCCTGCGGGTCATCGAGGTCGAGGAGCGCGCCGTCGCGCGGACTTCGGAGCAGGGCGCGGACCGTCCCGGCCGCTTTCCCGGCCCCGGCGCCCGGCGCGAGACGGTCGATCAGACGGACTGGCGGCGTTTGGATCAGAAGGATTTCGCCCGCGCGCTCGCCGATCAGCTGGCGGCCGCTGGCGACCGTCCGATCGCGCTGATTGCGGAACCGCGCACGCTCGGGATGCTGCGCGCCGCGCTGGCGCCCGCCGTCGCTGACCGCGTGCGCGTCGAGATCGCCGCAGACCTTGTGCATCACACCGTGCCGGATATCGAAAAGGCGCTCGTGGAGGCGTGACACAGCGGCGCTGCTGCGACTGTCCGCCGCCGATGTTCGCGGTCGCCCACCCGCAGCTTGACTGCGCATGCCCTCGCCGCTAGCCGATTGTTGCACCGCCGCATGATCCAGACCGAAGGGACGCCCGATGAAAGCCACCCGTACCGTCCAGAAGATCCTCGCCGCCTACGAGGGGGAGAACCCCGGCGTGAAGGCCAAGCTGCACAGCATCCTGATGGCGGGAAAGCTGGGCGGCACCGGCAAGATGATCATCCTGCCGGTCGATCAGGGTTTCGAGCATGGCCCCGCGCGCAGCTTCGCGGCCAACCCCGAGGCCTATGACCCGCATTATCACTATCAGCTGGCCATCGACGCAGGGCTGAACGCCTATGCGGCGCCGCTTGGGATGCTGGAGGCGGGGGCGGACACGTTCGCCGGCGCGATCCCGACCATCCTCAAGGTCAACTCCGCCAACTCCCTGCTGCCCGACGAGATGCCGAAACATCAGGCGGTCACGGCTTCGGTCGACGACGCGCTGCGGCTGGGCTGCGCCGCGATCGGCTTCACCATCTATCCCGGCTCGTCCGCGTCGCTGGAGATGTTCGAGGAGATCGCCGCCATGCGCGCCGAGGCGGCGGCGCGGGGGATCGCGACGGTGATCTGGTCCTATCCGCGCGGCGAAACCCTGAGCAAGGACGGCGAGACCGCGATGGACGTGACCGCCTACGCCGCGCAGATCGCGGCGCTGCTGGGCGCGCATATCATCAAGATCAAGCTCAGCACCGACCATCTGGAGCAGAAAGAGGCGAAGAAGGTCTTCGAGGACAACAGCATCGCCATCGCCACCCAGGCGGAGCGCGTGGCGGAATGCGTGCGCTCCGCCTTCAACGGGCGACGGATCGTGGTGTTCTCGGGCGGCGCCGCCAAGGGCGAGAACGCGGTGTTCGACGACGCCCGCGCCATCCGCGACGGCGGCGGCAACGGCTCGATCATCGGCCGCAACAGTTTCCAGCGCAAGCGCGAGGATGCGTTGGCGATGCTGGCGAAGCTGGTGGACATCTACAAGGGCCGCGACTGAGCGCCGCCTGAAGCGTCAGCCGCCGGCGCGCGGGATTGCGGCGGCGGCCGTGTCGCCCCAGTTAAACTGTTGCTGCAAGGTTTCACAGGGAGCGACCGAGCCATGAAAACCCCACCCCGCCTCGCCATGGCGCTGGTCGCCGTGCTCGCCGTCGCAGGCTGCGCCCGCGATATCGGTGGCGCGTCGGTTGACAGCAGCCGCATCGGCGCCGCCGTGCCGACCGAGCGCGGCGTTGTCGAGAGCGCCCGGTTCGTGCAGGTGACCGAGGGCGAGCGCGCCCAGGACAACCTGCTCGGCGGCGCCATCGGCGGCGTGGCGGGCGGCGTGGCCGGCTCGACCGTGGGCGCCGGTTCGGGCCGGACGCTGGCGACGCTGGGCGGCGCGCTGGCCGGCGCGGCGATCGGCTCGGCGGCGCAGCGGGAGTCGAGCCGCCAGACCGCCGTCGAATACGTCGTCCGGCTGTCGGGCAACCGCAGCGTGACCATCGTGCAGAGCGATCCTACGCCGATCCCGGTCGGCTCGGCGGTGTTCGTGCAGCTTGGCGGCGGCGGTCAGCGGGCGCGCATCTCGCCGGTGCAATAAGGATCTAGCGCAGCGCCGAAAGCACGTCGGCGCTGCTCACGCCCAGCGCCTCCAGCCCTTCGGAGAGATAGTCGGCCAGCATCGGCTCGCCCAGCAGGTATTTCGAGGTCTTGCCGGTGCGCGCCGCGCGCGCCTGATCGACGAGACCTGCGAAATCGCCCGCGTCGGCGTCGCCGCGCCCCAGCCACATCAGCGCCACCAGCTCCGCCGCCTCGGTGTCGGTCAGGTCGTCGATCCAGCTCGCCAGTTCGGCCTCGGTGGGATCGTCGCTGCGGTCCTGCAGCACGCCGGAGGGGTCCTCCTGCGCGTCGCCGTCGGAGGTGTCCTCGGCCTTGCCGTCGTATTCGCGCGCCTTGATGATGATCCAGCCGACGGTGTCGAGCGGTATGGTGAGCATCCTGTCCTCTTTCGCTTGCGTCGGCTGTGTTGCGACGCCCATCTTGCGTGGCGGGCGCGCAGGCGCTTTGATCCGGCGCAATCGGGAGAGTGGCATGACAGACGCGGACGCGACAATGGCGAACATCGGCGCGCTCGACCCGCGCGGCCTGATGCGCGAGGCCTACGCCATCGACGGCATCGTCGGGCCGCAGTGCCGCTCGATCTATCTCGACTGGGCGCTGGGCCTTGACCCGACGCACGACGCGACGGCGGCGACGGCGGCGCTGCTGGCGCATTACGGCCCGCTCTGGCCCGACCATCCGATGACGGCGGTGCTGCGCGAGGGCGTCGAGACGGTCGCGCGCGCCCGGCCCAGCCGCAGGCGGCGCCAGGGATGACGCGGGGTGACTGAGGGTGGTGCGGCGCCCATGAGCGGGGGCGCCAATGGCGGGTTCGAGCCCGTAGCTGGCATCGATATTTTCCGGCATGATTGACATATAAACAATACCTGCAATGCTCTGATGAATGAATTTGCATCTGTGATTTGGAAAGATGGCTTGACGATGCGATTTTTGGTGATCGATGTTGAAACTGCGAACGCTGATATGGCGTCCATCTGCTCTATTGGCGTCGCTACGTTTGAAGATGGCGCGCTTGCGTCAGAATGGTATTCCCTGATCAACCCGGATGACTTCTTCGATTCCGTCAACATTTCGATACACGGTATATCGGAGGGTGACGTACAAGGCGCGCCGACATTTCGCGATGTAGCATCCGACATTGATCGCTTTCTTGGTGGGCAGGCCGTCGTTACTCATACACACTTCGACCGTGTCGCGATGCACCAAGCTGCATGTCGGTGGTCTATCACTGCCCCTTCGTGCACATGGCTCGATTCCGCTCGCGTTGCGCGTCGCACTTGGGCGGAATGCGCCCGATCGGGCTACGGCCTTGCCAGCGTCTGCAAGATGATCGGTTATACGTTCGAGCACCACAACGCTTTGGAGGACGCCAAGGCTGCTGGGCATGTCATGCTTGCCGCGATGCAGGAAAGCGGTCTTGACCTCGACGCAATGCAGAGACGCGTCCTGCAACCCATAGACCCCTCTTCAAGCAGCGCGGCCTCGATCAAGCGCGACGGAAATCCTGATGGAACTCTTGCAGGTGAGGTGATCGTGTTCACAGGTGCGCTAGAGATACCACGCCGAGAGGCGGCTGATCTTGCAGCTTCAGTCGGGTGCACCGTGGCAAACAGCGTGAGCAAAAAGACGACCATGCTCGTCGTCGGCGACATGGACGTGACCAAGCTGGCCGGGCATGAAAAGTCTTTGAAACATCGGAAGGCAGAGGACCTTATCTCAGCTGGTCAGCCTCTCCGCATCATCCGCGAGACTGACTTCAAAGAACTAGTTGCACTTGGATAGCTGGACCCGGGTGCTCTGTGTGTGACCGCTTCGTGCAGGCTGCTGACATTCGGGGCTGCGCCCACGCACGACCGGAACCACGCACGCGCCCCGGCCGCGCCGCGGGCCGCACGGGCCGGGAGGCTTGCCGGGCGCGCGGGCCTTAACGGCCCGGCCTTGCGCAGCGCCGCCGCAACCGCGCCCGGCCCAGCCGCAGGCGCTAAAGCGCCGCGCCCGTTTCCGCGTCAAAGGCGTGCATCTTGTTCATGTCGAACGCCACCGCCACCGTCGCGCCCGGCTCGGGGCGGGCGTGGGCCTCCAGCTGCACCGTGACCGGGGCGCCGGCGATCTCGCCCAGCGCCAGCGTGTGCGGCCCCAGCGGCTCGACGGTGCGCACGACCATCGTGGCGAAAGGGGCGCCGGGGGCGGCTTCGGCGGTGTTCTCGGGGCGGATGCCCAGCGTGATCGGCCCGTCGCGCAAATCGGCGCGCGGCAGGGGAAAGGCCGCGCCGTCGGCCAGCCGCAGCGCGCCGCCCGCCACCGCGGCGGGCAGGAAATTCATGCTGGGCGCGCCGATGAAGCCCGCGACGAAGCGGTTGGCGGGCCGCTCATACAGCGTGATCGGGTCGGCCGCCTGCTCGATGCGCCCGCCGTTCATGATCACCACCCGGTCGGCCAGCGTCATCGCCTCGACCTGATCGTGGGTGACATAGACGATGGTGCGCTTCAGGCGGCGGTGCAGCGCCTTGATCTCGGCGCGCATCTCGATGCGCAGCTTGGCGTCGAGGTTCGAAAGCGGCTCGTCGAACAGGAACACGTCGGGGTCGCGCACGATGGCGCGCCCGATGGCGACGCGCTGGCGCTGCCCGCCCGACAGCGCGCGCGGCTTGCGGTCGAGCAGCGGCTCCAGGCCGAGGATCTGCGCGGCGCCCAGCACGGCGGCCTCGCGCTCGGCCTTCGGCACGCCGCGCACCTTCATGCCGTAGCCGATGTTCTCCGCCACCGTCATGTGCGGATAAAGCGCGTAGGACTGGAACACCATCGCGCAGTTGCGCAGGCCGGGCCGCGCTTCGGTGACGTCGCGCTCACCGATGCGGATGGCGCCGCCGCTGACGCTCTCCAGCCCCGCGATCATGCGCAGCGTGGTGGTCTTGCCGCAGCCCGAGGGGCCGACCAGCACCACGAACTCGCGGTCGGCGATGGCGAGGTTGAGGTTCTCGATGACCGGGGTGGCGCCATAGCTCTTGGCGATCCTGTCCAGCGTCACGGTGGCCATGGGCGTCTTTCCGATGCGAAGCGGCGCCCGGCCCGCGATGGGGCCGGGCGCGGGGGCGTCAGTTGGGCAGGCCCATCGCGGCGCGGTAGGCGGCCTTCTGCGCGTCGCGGCCGAACTCGTCGGTCAGCTTGTTCCACTCCGCCGCGACCGTATCGAGCGCCTGTTGCGGCGTGACGTCGCCCGCCAGCGCCTTGGACAGCTCGATCTCAAGAACTTCCGTGTAGGAGAAATAGCCCGGCAGCCGCATGTCGAGCACCACGTTCTTGGCCTCGATGCTGTCGCGCTGCGAGGCGAGATAGCCCTTCGCCTCCGGCTCGGAGAAGATCGCCGACCAGAGCTGCGCGTTCTCGAAGTGCGAGGCGCGGTAGGGGTTCACGCCCGAGCCGCCGGTGATCGCCGCCTTGCCCGAGACCTCGGGGCTGGAGAGGAAGGTCACGAAGTCCCACGCCGCCTGCTGGTTCAGCGAGGACTGCGGCACCGCCGCCTGCCAGCCGCCGAACGCCATGAACGGCGAGAACACGGGTTCGTCGAACGTGTCCCATGCGCCGGTCTTGTAGTTCCACACCTCGGTCGAGCCGGGCAGGATGGCGGAGCCGAGCGTGCCCGCGACCTTGGACTGCTTGGGATCAGCCACCACCACGCCGATGTCGCCCCAGCCGATCGACTGCGCCACCTGCCCGCCCGCGTGCGCGGCGATGGTCTCGCCGAACGAGAATTGCAGCGCGTTGGGCGGCGCCAGCTTGGAGGCGCGGATATAGTCCTCCAAGCCCCGCACCCAGCCGGGGTTGTTCACCTGCGCGTCCATGGTGTCGGGGTCGAAGAAGAAGCTGCCCGGATGGTCGGGGTGGCTGGCGTAGGCCGCCGCGTGGCTGAAGAAGAACCAGAACTGCTGCCCGCCGCGCCGGAACGCCTCCGCCGTGCCCCACAGGCCCTGATCGGGGCGCTGGAAGAACTCGGCGATGTCGAGATACTGGCTCCAGGTCTGCGGCGCGCCGAGATCGTAGCCGTATTTCGCCTTGAACGCGGCCTGCTCGGCGGGGTTCTCGAACAGATCGGTGCGGTAGCTGTAGGTGTGCACGTCGCCGTCGATGGTCTGGCTCAGCACCTTGCCGTCCCACACCATCAGCCGGTCGCGATAGACCGGGGCGATATCCTCCCACAGCGCGCCCTGGCGCAGATCGGCGGGCATCTCGGTGAGGTAGGGGGTGAAGTCCGGCGACCAGGCGGGGGCGAAGGTGATCACGTCGAAGGCCGCGTCGCCCGCGACCAGCGTGGTGACGATCTTGGGATAAAGCTCAGACCACGGGAACTCGACCACGTTGACCGTGCCGCAGGTCTTGGCCTTCCAGCCTTCGGCGGCGGCGGTCAGCGCCGAGGCGATGTAGGGGCCGGTCTGCGACGCGGCGGAGAGGGTGACGCCCGAGAAGTCCGGGCTGCACGCCTGCGCCGCGCCTGCGGCCATCAGGGCGCCGAACGCGGCGCCAGTGAGCAGTTTCTTCATTTTCAGTCCTCCCTTGGTTATTTTATCGCGCCGAGCGCCAGCCCGGAGCGCATCATCCGCCCCAGCACCGCCGCCAGCAGCATCATCGGGATGATCGCCACCAGCGCCGCCGCCGAAACCGCCCACCATTCGTCGCCGCGCTGGCTGTTCTGCCCCGCGACGAGGATCGGCAGCGTCTGCCACCGCGCATTGGTCAGGAACAGCGCGAACAGGAACTCGTTCCAGACGAAGGCGAGCGTGATCATGAACGTCGCCGCCAGCCCCGGCGCCGCCATCGGCGCCACGATGTCGAGAAAGATCCGCCACTGCGGCACGGCGTCCACCATCGCCGCCTCCTCCACCTCCACCGGCAGCGCGGCGAAGAAGTCGCGCATCAGCCAGATCACGATCGGCAGCGAGAAGGCGATGTAGGCCAGGCTCAGCCCCCAGAACGTATCGACCAGCTTGAAGCCCGCGCGCCCGATCTCGGTGTAGATCAGAAACAGCGCGAACGCGGTGACGATGGGCGGAAACATCCGCTGGCTGACGAACCAGAACAGGATGTCGGCGTTGCCCAGCACCGGCCCCGGCAGCCGCAGCCGGTTGACGAGGATCGCCGCGACCAGCGCCGAGGGAAACGCCCGGAGCGCCGCGTCGAAACGCCCGAAGCCGAACCCTTGCGTCAGCGTCTGGTAGCCGCCGAAGGCGATGGCGAAGAACAACAGCCCCGCGCCCAGCTTGACCCGGAACGGAAACCGCACCAGCGCATAGGCCGCCATGGCGCCGATCGCGGTCGCGGCGACCGAGGCGAACAGCGTCACCAGCGTCGAGCTGTAGAAGGTGTTGAAGAACTGCCCGCGACGCCCGGAGAACAGGTCGGCCCAGGCGTCCAGCGTCGGCGCGAAGTCGATGAACGGCAGATAGGTCGGCCCGCCGTTCACCGCCGGCGGCGTCTTGAACGAGGTGATCAGCACCCAGTAGATCGGAAACAGCGTGAACGCCGCCCAGACAAGGCAGAAAAACAACGCCCAGTATCGGCCGCGCCGCGTCATTTCTGCTTGTCCAGATAGGGCTTGAGCACCGCCAGATAGACCGAGCCGATCACCAGCACCACGATCAGGAACAGGAACGAAAGCGCGGAGGTGTAGCCGAGGTTGAACTTCTTGAACCCCTCCTGATAGGCGAACAGCGTCAGCGTCTCGGTGGAGATGCCGGGGCCGCCGCCGGTCATCACGAACACGGTGTCCATGATCTTGAAGCTCTCGATCAGCCGGATGAACACCACGGCGGCCGAGATCGGCGCCAGCATCGGGAAGGTGATGTCCCAGAACTGCCGCCACGCGCTGGCGTTCTCCAGCGCGGCGGCCTCGTACACGTCATCGGGCAGGGTTTGCAGCCCGGCCAGCATCATCAGCACCACGAACGGCGTCCACTGCCAGACCTCCACCGCGATGATCGCGCCCAGCGCATAGTTGGTCTGGGTCAGCAGCGGCAGGTTGACCAGCCCGAACAGCGACAAGAACTGGTTGAGCGGCCCCATGGTCGGGTTGAACATCATCCGCGCAATCAGCGCCACCGCCACCGGCGCCACCAGCATCGGGATCAGAAAGCCGACGCGGAACAGATGCTCGCCCGGCACCTTGGCCTTCAGCGCCAGCGCCAGCGCAAAGCCGATCACATATTGCAGCGCGACGGCGATGAAGCCGATCAGCGCCGTGGTGCGCGCCACCTGCCAGAAGCGTTCCTGCTGCAAAAGCGCGGCGTAGTTGTCGAGGCCGACGAAGCGCACCGGCGTCGGCGGCGCCAGCCGATAGCTGAGCAGGCTGATGCCCAGCGAATAGATCAGCGGAAAGATCGCGATCAGCAGCACCACCGCGAAGGCCGGGCCGATGAAGACATACTTCATCGGGTCGCGGCCCCGGATCGTGTCGGTGGCGTCGATCTCAGACATGGGCTGTCCTCAGCCCTCCGGCGGGATCACGCCCTTTTTCAGGATGAAGCAGCCGTAGAACCGCCGCTCCTGCGTCGCGATCACCGCATAGGCGCTTTTTGCGCGCTCGTAGAACGCGAAGCGTTCGATCTTGCCCAGCGGCTGGTCGCGCCCCTCCGCCGCGTTGACCACGGCCTGAACCTCCGCCTGCACCTTCGGGATTTCGTGCGGCGCGCCGACCACCTCCATGCGCTCGGCGGGAAAATCCACGAAGCTGTCGAGCGGCATCAGCGACAGCACCGCCTGGATGACGCGCGGCGCCGGGGCGTCGATGCGCAGCAGGCTGCCGTGCGTCGTCTGCTGCGCGACCGAATCGCCGGGAAAGTTGGTGTCGCAGATCACCAGATCGTCGCCGTGGCCCATGGCGCGCAGCACATAGAGCACGTCGGCGTTCAGCAGCGGGTCGAGACCCTTCAGCATCGCTTCATCCTCCCCATCGGCGCGGCGGTTCTCTCCGCCGTCGCCCCTCTATCGCGAAAGCAGCGCGTCGATCTCGGCCCGCGTCGGCATCGACGCCGCCGTGCCGCGCCTCGTCACGCTCAGGGCGCCGACCGCGCAGCCGAAGCGCGCGGCGGCGCGCACGTCCGCGCCTTGCGCCAGCGCCACGGCGAAGCCGCCGTTGAAGGCGTCGCCCGCGCCGGCGGTGTCCACCGCCGGGCCGACGTCGAAGCCGGGAACATGGGTCGCGCCCGACGCCGCGACGATCATCACGCCGTTGGCGCCCAGCGTCAGCACCGCGCAGCCCGCGCCGCGCGCGATCAGCGCCGCGCCCGCGCGCGCGGCGTCGTCGAGCGTCTCCACGGGCCGCCCGGTCAGCGCCGCGGCCTCGGTCTCGTTGGGGGTGACGTAGTCGCACAAGGCCAGCAGCGCGTCGTCGATCTCCGCCGCCGGGGCGGGGTTGAGGATGGTGGTCACGCCCGCCGCGCGCGCGATCTCAAGGCCCCGCTTCGCAGACGGGATCGGCTGTTCAAGCTGGGTCATGAACACGCGCGCGGCGCGAATGTCCGCCGCCGCCGCGTCCACGTCCGCCGCGTCGATCAGCCCCGCCGCGCCCGGCGCCACGATGATCGCGTTGTCGCCGGTGCCGTCCTGCACGAAGATATAGGCGGCGCCGGTGGCTGTGTCGGCGCTGCGCGGCGCCCGCGCGCTGACCCCCGCCGCCGCCCAGACCGTCTCGGCATGGTCGCCGAACGGGTCGG
>Ga0210015_1005535_pt1 | contig 10215 bp, 8 predicted proteins | sample CryGeymeta201522_FD_185471 | JGI IMG/M metagenome (GOLD analysis project Ga0210015, IMG submission 185471) | Groundwater microbial communities from Crystal Geyser aquifers in Utah, USA - Crystal Geyser metaG 2015-22 (SPAdes) (version 2) | ecosystem: Environmental > Aquatic > Deep subsurface >...
AGATGACCTCATGCTGATTAAGCGTACCGAACAAAAAAGCGCACGAAGGCTCACCGTAGGGCGTGCGCATCACCTGCCGATGGGTGATTTTAAGATTTGCCAGTTGCGTCAGACCGCGACCACCTATGATTGCCAACATATTGTCCCTTTCTTTACTACTGCTTGCAGCGACAAGTCGCTGCACTCCAAAGACCTATTCCCTCACCGCATAAATCGCGGGCAGATTGCGCCACGCGCCTTCGATGTCCATACCGTAACCAAACACGAAACGGTCGGGTAATTCCAACCCCACAAAATCCGCCTGTATCGGCTTCGGCTTGCCATGCCGTTTATCGGCAAACACCGCACTGTAACAGCGCGCAGCACCCAGTTCCATCACTCGCTGCTGCAACGCCGCCAGCGTGTGTCCTTCGTCCAGAATATCGTCCAGCAACAACACCGTGCGCCCACGCACCGATTCGCCCGGGGCGACTTTCCATTGCATCTCCCCGCCCTGCCGCGCATCGCCATAACGCGACAGATGCACATAGTCGAAATCCAGCGGAAAATTCAACAAAGGCAACAACTGCCCGGAAAACACCACCGAACCCGCCATTACCGACAGCACCAGCGGATGCGTCTCGCCCAACTGGTCATTGATTTGTTGCGCGACCCGGTGCAACGCCACCTGCACCTGCTTTGCCGTGAGCAGCAACTCGGCTTGCTGCAAAATATCGCGGGCGCGCTTGATGGAAACGGTCATATTCGGGTCGCTCCCATCCTGATCACTCGACCGTAACCCTGCCCACAAAATGCGCAATCCATTTGCAGATTAAACTTTAATAAGTGCCTATTATCCATTGATTAAAATCAATAATTCATCTTCACTTAAAACTGCTACATGCAGCGCAAGCGCCTTCTCCAGCTTGCCGCCCGCCTCCGCTCCCGCCACCACATAATCCGTTTTTTTGGATACGCTGCCGCTGACCTTGGCACCCAGCGCTTCCAGCATTTCCTTGGCTTGCTCGCGGGACAGGGTTGGCAGTGTACCGGTCAAGACAAAAGTTTTGCCGCTGAACGGCAGGATTTTATCTGCCTGCGGCTCGTGCTCGTCCCACTGCACCCCAAGACTGCGCAACTGCTTGATAATCTCTCGGTTATGCGCTTCCGACAAGAAATCCACCATGCTCTGCGCCACCACGGGCCCTACATCGCGCACTCGTTGCAAACGTTCAACATCAGCGGTCAGCAGATTATCCAGTGTGCCGAAATGCATAGCCATATCCTTGGCGGTCGCCTCGCCGACATTGCGGATACCCAGCGCAAAAATGAAACGCGCCAAGGTGGTGTGTTTACTGTGTTCTATCGCGTCCAACAGCTTGATGGCGGACTTTTCGCCCATGCGTTCCAGATTGGCGATAGCCGACATACCGATTCGATAAAGGTCGGCAGAGGTATGCACCAGACCGGCATCCACCAGTTGCTCGACCAGTTTGTCGCCCAGACCGTCTATGTTCATGGCACGACGACTGGCGAAGTGCAGCAGTGCCTGCTTGCGCTGCGCGGGGCAAAACAACCCGCCGCTGCAACGCGAAGCCGCCTCGTCTGCCTGACGCGTCACATGCGAACCGCATACCGGACACACTTTCGGCATGACAAACTCGCGCACATCAAGAGGGCGGCGCTCCAGCACCACGCGCGCCACTTCAGGTATCACGTCGCCCGCGCGCCGCACGATGACGGTGTCGCCGATGCGCACGTCCTTGCGGCGTATCTCGTCTTCGTTGTGCAACGTGGCATTGGTCACCGTCACCCCGCCGACGAATACGGGAGCCAACCGCGCCACCGGGGTTAGCACACCGGTGCGTCCGACCTGTACATCTATGTCCAGCAAGGTCGTCATCGCCTCTTCGGCAGGAAACTTGTGCGCGATAGCAAAACGCGGCGCACGGGCAACGAAACCCAGCCGCTGTTGCAGCGCGATGTCGTTGACCTTATAAACCACGCCATCAATGGCGAAAGGAAGGGCGGCGCGCTTTGTGCCGATCTCGCGGTAAAAATCCAGCAAACCCTCTACCCCGTGTACCACGCGGCGCTGCTCGGCAACCGGCACGCCCCGTTGCTGCAACCAGACCATCTGCTGGTCGTGCTGTGCGGGCAACGTCAGACCTTCACAACGCCCGATGCCGTAAGCAAAAAAACTCAGGCGACGCGAGGCGGTAATGCGCGAATCCAGTTGGCGCAAGGAACCTGCCGCCGCATTGCGCGGATTGACGAACTCCTTGTCGCCATTGGCGCGCTGCTGCGCATTCAATTTATCGAAATCGCGGTTGAACATCAGCACTTCGCCGCGCACTTCAATATCGGTGACTATGGTTGCGCCGCTTGCATCCTGCAAACGCAACGGAATGGCGCGCACCGTGCGCAGATTTTCCGAGACATCTTCGCCCGTGCTGCCATCGCCGCGCGTCGCGCCCTGCACGAACACGCCCTGACGATAACTCAGGTTGATCGCCAGCCCGTCAAATTTTGGCTCGACCGCATATTCCACGGTTTGCACGCCCAGCACCTCGCGGATACGCGCATCGAACGCGCGCACTTCCTCATCGCTAAAGGCATTATTGAGCGACAACATCGGTGTGCTGTGCTGCACTTCGGCAAAGGATTTCAGTGGTGCACCCCCCACCCGGCGGGTAGGTGAATCAACGCTCAGGAGTTCGGGATGTTGCGCTTCGAGGGCTTGCAGTTCGCGAAACAGTTTGTCGTATTCAGCATCGGGAATAGCAGGCTCGTCCTGCATGTAATACAGATAATTATGATGTTCGATTTCGGCGCGCAACTGCGCGATGCGGCGGGCTATAGCGTCGGTAAAAAGCCCCATCAGGAAAACAGTCGCAAGGCTTGCGCGCTACCTGGCACGAGGTCGTTTTCACGCATTTTCGCTTCGACTTCGGCAATCTGGGTGCGAATACTGGCCAGCCCGGTTTCCGCCAACAACACGTTGTTGTCGTCTACCAGATTTACCTGCAATTCGCGCCCCAGAGCACGGGCTATTTGTAGCATGAGATCAAAGACTTGCGCGGGGTTTTCGACACGAGGCGCATCCAGCAGCAAGGTGAGCCCCGATGCGCTGAAATACTCCAGCGTGTGATGCTGAAAAGGCTGGGCATCCTGGTTGATCAAGGTAATCAGGCTGTTTCCCTGAGTATTGAGCAAATGAAACGCCCCGTCCGATTCCAGCTTCATGCCTTGCAAAGCAGCGGCGGCAGAGATTCTTCTGCCATTTAACTGACGGTCACCGGGCGGAATCAGATTGATACCGACCAGCCGGTCTACTTCAGCACAAAAGGCATCGAGCGACTGGGCGGCAAGGTGTGTCGTCTGCACATCGGGAATCGTGGTATCGGCATGGAGAGCCGCCGCGATGCCCGACAGCAGATCGCGGAAATCCCCCAGCTTCGCGACACTGATCACGCCCCCCCTGTCCACCAGTTGCAGCGCGATCCGAAAGCGCGTATAGAGCGTCTGGCTGTCGGCGATCACCCTTTCCCACTGCCCGCCACTCAAAGTCAACCCACAAACCTGAACCGGCTTTTTGAAATCGAATTTGCGTTGCCATAAACCCTCCAGTGCCGCAGCAGAGCTTGCCTCGGCCAGGTGCAATTCGATGATGAAATCGCTGCGCGCATCCGGCAAGCTGCAGGATTCATTCAGTATGGCGTTAGCGGTGGCAACCGGCAGCACCTCAACGGCTTCCCCGCCTTCGGCGGGCTCTTCAGCCGATACGGCTGCTACAGGTTCGGATAACTCGGCGCACCTTTCACCCGCAAGCGGCTGTTCGGATACGGCCTCCTGATTGACCACCACAGTATCCTCAAGGATAAGCGGCGCTAAGCCTGACGATTGTTCTGCCTGCTGTTGCGCCTTTTGATTTGGCGAGACGGCATGACCTTGGTATAGCGCATCATCGTGATTTTGACTGAATGCCGTGCCAAATTTGCGACTGTACTGGCGCTGCTTCCACCAGCCAAACAGATACACCACGACCACCACACCCGCACCGATGGACAACAAAGCCGCTTGCAATTCACTCATTTTTTGAATACCTAAAATGCTCTATAGACGTAAAACTTCACGCGCGGGATTATCTCAAGTCAACGAGAAAATGGCAAAGTCAAGCCAATCCCAATTCCGGTGAACAGATACCGATACTGGCAACCTCCTGCAATGCCCTGAGAAATTCGGGCTGCTCATGCAGCTTGTCCAGGCTAGGCGAGTGCGATTGACCGCGCATCTGGATGATGCGCGCGCGACTTTGCAGCGGCATGTCCCAATGCAGTCCTGCCAACAACGCATCTGCCGATTCCGGCTTATTGCACACCAGCACCATGTCGCAACCGGCATGTAGCGCGGCAGACGCACGTTGCACGATACCACCCGCAACGGTCGCCCCTTCCATACTCAGATCGTCGCTAAAGATGCAGCCCTCAAAACCCATCTGGCCACGCAGGATGTCTTTTAGCCAGACAGGTGAAAAGCCCGCCGGACGACTATCTATTTTTGGATAAATGACGTGGGCGGGCATCACCGCCGTCAGTCCGAAGCTGATCATCTGGCGAAACGGCTGCAAATCACACAATTCGATGTCCACAAATTCGCGCTCGTCCACCGGGATAGCCAGGTGCGAATCCGCTGCGACAAAACCGTGTCCGGGAAAATGCTTGCCAACGGTATGCATACCGCCCTGTTTCAACCCCAGCAACAGACTGTGTGCCAGCTCGGCTATCGCCTGCGGATCGCTGTGGAAAGCCCGATTGCCGATCACGCAGCTTTGCCCGTAATCCACGTCGAGTACCGGCGTAAAGCTGAAATCCACGCCGCAGCCGCGCAATTCCGCCGCCAGCACATAGCCCGTCTGGTGCGCAAGATGACGCGCGCGCTGCGGATGGCTATCCCAGATTTTACCCAGTTCGCGCATCGGCGGTATCGGCGTAAAACCCTCGCGAAAACGCTGCACCCGCCCGCCCTCGTGATCCACGGCAACCAACAACGGCGTGGTGCGCAACGCGTGTATCGCGGCGGTTAATTCAGCCAATTGCGCTGGAGATTCATAATTACGCTTGAACAAAATCACCCCGCCAACCAGGGGATGCATCAAGCGCGCTTCATCCTCCACAGTCAGTCGCGTACCCAGCACATCCAGCATTACCGGCCCTAAGCCCATAAACATTCCTTAATTGGTTAAGACAACTTCGCGGCGGATTATAAAGCCTTTGCCGGGAAAACCGCATCAGACTCCTAGGTTTAAGGGGAACGGCGATGCCGACCTACTCGGCGAGACAAGAGCGTGATGATTAAAAAATTGAAGTCCTCAAGGGCGGCGACGTAGCGGCATACACGACACGCCGGTCGCAGCCAGACTTCAAATCATTCCCACTCGATCGTTGCAGGTGGTTTTCCCGAGATGTCGTAAACCACACGGTTGATACCGCGTACTTCGTTGATGATGCGGCTGGAGACTTTGCCCAGCAACGCATGGGGCAATTCGGCCCAGTGTGCGGTCATGAAGTCTTGTGTTTGCACGGCGCGCAGAGCCACTACCCACTCGTAAGTGCGTCCATCGCCCATCACGCCTACACTCTTGACCGGCAAAAACACCGTAAAGGCTTGTGACGTTTTTTCATACCAAGTCTTGCCATCTACGTCCTTGGTCGCATTGAGTTCTTCCATAAAAATGGCATCGGCACGACGCAACAAGTCGGCATATTCCTTCTTCACTTCACCCAGAATACGCACCCCCAAACCGGGACCGGGGAAAGGGTGGCGATATACCATGCCGGGCGGCAAACCTAACGCCACCCCCAGTTCACGCACTTCGTCCTTGAACAATTCGCGCAACGGTTCAAGCAGCTTGAGATGCATACTTTCCGGTAGTCCACCGACGTTGTGGTGGGATTTAATGGTGTGTGCCTTCTTGTTTTTGCCGCCCGCCGATTCGATCACATCAGGATAGATAGTGCCTTGCGCCAACCACTTTGCCTGAGTCAATTTAGCCGATTCGCTCTGAAATACCTCGACAAACTCACGGCCAATAATTTTACGCTTCTGTTCGGGATCGGTTACGCCAATCAAGTGATGCAGAAACTCGGCACTGGCATCCACATGAATCACTTTTACGCCCAGATTCTGCGCAAAAGTCTCCATCACCTGCTCCGCCTCGTTCAGGCGCAATAAGCCGTTATCCACGAACACGCAGGTCAACTGATTACCGATAGCGCGATGCAGCAATGCAGCCGCTACCGAAGAATCCACGCCGCCGGACAAGCCTAGAATGACCTCATCGCTGCCCACTTGGCTGCGGATATTCTCGACCGCTTCAGTGATGTAGTCAGGCATGTTCCAGTCGGCACCGCAGCCGCAGATGTCATGCACGAAACGCGCCAACATCGCCTTACCCTGATGGGTATGCGTCACTTCGGGATGAAATTGCAGCGCATACAAATGCCGCGCTTCGTCCGCCATGCCGGCAATCGGCGTAGTGGCGTTGCTGGCAATCACCGAAAATCCGGGCGGAAGACCGGTGACCTTATCGCCGTGACTCATCCACACATCCATCAGCCCATGCCCATCTGCATCGCTGCGATCCTGAATATCGCACAACAAGGCAGAGTGACCCTGCGCGCGAATCTCGGCATAACCGAATTCACGCACCAGTCCATTTTCTACTGCGCCCCCCAGCTGCGCTGCCATGGTTTGCATACCGTAGCAGATGCCCAGCACGGGTACGCCAAGCTCGAAAACAGCCTGCGGTGCACGCGGTGTATCGCCTTCAGTCACCGAATTCGGTCCACCGGAAAGAATGATGCCGCTAGGCTGAAAGGTACGAATAAACGCGTCATCTACGTCATAAGGATGCAACTCGCAATAAACATTTGCTTCGCGCACACGGCGTGCAATCAACTGGGTATATTGAGACCCAAAGTCGAGGATGAGGATTTTTTTGTGCATGATTAAAGCCTGGGAAGGGTGAAGGGAAAAGTGATTGCGCCTGCTGCGCTCAGGGGTGGAGATGCTGCGATTTACCCTTACCTCTTTCCCCTTACCACAGTTAGTCTATATGGTAATTCGGCGCTTCTTTGGTAATCTGCACGTCATGGACATGCGATTCACGGATGCCGGACGAGCTGATTTCGACGAATTCCGCCTTGACGTGCATGGTGGATATGTCGGCACAACCCAAATAGCCCATGCTGGCACGCAAGCCGCCCATCAGTTGATGGATCACAGCCAGTGCGCTGCCTTTGTAAGGAACGCGACCTTCGACACCTTCGGGTACCAGCTTGTCCTGATTGCTTTCACCTTCCTGGAAATAGCGGTCGCTGGAGCCTTGTTGCATCGCGCCCAAGCTACCCATGCCGCGATAAGATTTGTACGAACGCCCCTGGAATAACTCGATTTCACCCGGTGCTTCTTCCGTGCCAGCAAACAATCCACCCAACATCACCGTGTGTGCGCCCGCCGCAATCGCCTTGGCAATATCGCCGGAAAAACGCACCCCACCATCGGCAATCAACGTCACGCCTGTGCCTTGCAGTGCTTTTGCTACATTCTGAATCGCGGCGATCTGCGGCACACCGACACCCGCGACGATGCGCGTAGTGCAAATAGAACCGGGGCCTATACCCACTTTCACCGCATCTGCACCATGATCCATCAACGCCAGTGCGGCAGCACCCGTAGCGATATTGCCACCGATTACTTCAACCTCGGGGAAATTGGTTTTCACCCATTTAACGCGATCCAGCACGCCTTGCGAGTGTCCGTGCGCAGTATCCACCACGATCACATCCACTCCGGCCTCTGCCAACAAAGTTACGCGCTCTTCCGTACCCTCACCCACACCGACCGCTGCACCTGCACGCAACCGCCCCCTGCCGTCTTTACTGGCAAGAGGATGCTCGCTGGATTTGAGTATGTCTTTCACTGTCATCAACCCGCACAACTCGAATGCGTCATTGACTACCAGCACACGCTCGATACGGTGCTTGTGCATCAGATTACGCGCATCTTCGAGGCCAGTATTTTCCTTGACGGTAATCAGGCGCTCGCGCGGGGTCATGATATTTCTGACCGGCTGATCCAGACTGTTTTCAAAACGCAGATCACGATTGGTGATAATACCCACCAGTTGCTTGCCTTCAACCACCGGCAAACCGGAAATTTTGTGCTGGCGAGTCAAATTCAGCACGGTGCGTACCGTCATATCGGGCGTAATAGTAATGGGATCCTTAACCACTCCACTTTCAAAACGCTTGACCTTGGCCACTTTCGCGGCCTGCTCACGGGCAGACATATTTTTATGAATGATACCGATACCGCCCTCTTGCGCCAGCGCAATTGCCAGCCTTGACCCGGTGACCGTATCCATCGCAGCGGATAACAAAGGAATATTAAGACTGATATTTCGCGTCAGTTGCGTGCGCAGACTGACATCGCGCGGCATGACGTTAGAGTATGCGGGGACGAGCAAAACGTCGTCAAAGGTTAGTGCTTTTTGAATGATGCGCATTATGGAACAGCCCTCGGCAAAACGCGCATTATACGCATCCTCGGCGCACGGGTAAATCTACCCTTCACACGCCGGGAAAATTAATGGATACAAACCAGCTGTTATAGCGCGGCTTCGTCTGATTCACCGGTACGAATACGGATAACCTGCTCGACCGAAGAAACGAATATTTTCCCATCGCCGATTTTGCCGGTATGTGCCGCCTTGATGATTGCTTCGACTGCCGTATCCAGCATCTCGCTCGACACAACGACCTCTACTTTGATTTTGGGCAAAAAGTCCACCACATATTCCGCGCCACGATACAGCTCGGTATGCCCTTTCTGACGGCCAAATCCTTTGACTTCGGTGACGGTTAGCCCGCTGATATTCAAATCGGACAGTGCTTCACGCACCTCATCTAACTTGAACGGTTTAATGACGGCTTCGATTTTTTTCATATTGAACCCCTGCTGGTTTGAAAATTTCAGACACCCCGCCGTATAACGTGAATAACTACGGTTATTCGGGTCATCTGATGCGATTGGCGGACATTGTATCAAGACATCTGACAAACAAGTTCAAGAGAGTCGCCAAAAGTTCAAAGTTTACTCAATGTTAAGCACAAAAAAATTAAGATGTGCCGCATCTTACTGATATAAATAAGAATTTTTTATACGAAACACAATAGCTGGAACAAAATATGGATTTTCAAGCGCTCCTCAACCCTTTGCCATCAGCGCCAGAACCACTTGTTGATGTTTATTCCTTTTAGCAAGATCAATCGGCGTAGTGCCGTCTGCAAACTTGGCTCGCACATCGGCTCCTTTGCTCAACAATAAAATCACTTCCTGTAAAAAACCATTGGCCGCGGCTTTATGCAAGGCAGTCCAGCCATCACTGGAAACAGCATTCACATCAGCCCCCCTGCTCAGCAATATCGAGCTGACCGTCAAATAACCTCGCGTGACAGCCTGAAGCAAAGGAGTCCAACCATATGCGCTGCTTGCATTCACGTCTGCGCCCTTATCCAGCAACAAATTAACCACTTCCGTATAACCATTAAATGCAGCCCAATGCAGGGAGGTGTATCCGGCAGCGTCCCTGTGATTGAGGTTCGCCCCGGCCTTTATCAACAAGGCGGCAACCTCTTCATTACCGTTAAACGCCGAAATCATCAGCGGTGTCCACTGACGTTCATCACAAATATCCACATCCAAACCGGTGCCAATAAATAGCGAAACTGCAATATTGTTGCCAGACTCCACCGCCTGAATAAAGCCCTTCCTGGAAAAAGGTGCCCCCTGCATCTCAATCTGCTGCCTGAAATGCTCAGGCAATTCATCCCAGGGATTGCCCATACTCACAGGCCCATGCTGCCTGGAATGCACCACGCTCAAATAGATAATGTCCGAAGCAATCTCAGCGGGAAACCCCTGCCGCTTGATCCGCTTGCTCACCATCAATTCGGAAAAATAATGGCTCTATATGATTTACAGTGGATAATGCGATAATTTGACCATGAATAGTACAACTTTATTTGGCATGGCGCTCGGCCTGCAAGCGCCTTGGCAGGTGAACGATGTTTCGTTCGCCGCCGAAGCATCCAATCGGAAAGAATTACACCTGCATATCGGTTTTGCGCGTGGCTCCCGTTTTCCTGATGAGACGGGAGTCGCCTGTCCCGT
>Ga0210015_1005550_pt1 | contig 10192 bp, 8 predicted proteins | sample CryGeymeta201522_FD_185471 | JGI IMG/M metagenome (GOLD analysis project Ga0210015, IMG submission 185471) | Groundwater microbial communities from Crystal Geyser aquifers in Utah, USA - Crystal Geyser metaG 2015-22 (SPAdes) (version 2) | ecosystem: Environmental > Aquatic > Deep subsurface >...
TGTGCGACGTTTTCCCCGGGGGCTGCGAATATCGTGCTGTATCATGCCTACGAACTGACCCATGCGGCGGTGTCGCCGTTCCGCAACGCGGCGCAGATCGGCGTGAGCGCCATGCGCAGTCCCGTCAACCCGCTGTCGGACACCATCGGGTTTCGCGCGACGGCTGCGGCGTTCGAGATGTTCGTCAGCGCGACGCGGCGCTATGGCAAGCCGGAATTCGGCATCGAGACGGTGGAGATCGCGGGCGAGAGCACGCCGGTCGTGGAGGAGGTGGCCCACCATCTGCCGTTCTGCGACCTGCTTCACTTCAAGCGCGATTCCGTGCTGGCGGAGGCGCGCAACGACCCCAAGGTGCTGTTGCTGGCGCCGATGTCGGGGCATTTCTCGACCCTGCTGCGCGGCACCGTCGAGGCGATGCTGCCCGAGCACGACGTCTATATCACCGACTGGATCGACGCGCGCAACGTGCCGTTGACCAAGGGCAAGTTCGATCTGGACGATTACATCGACTATATCGAGCAGTTCTGCGCGGTCCTGGCGCAGGACGGCGAGCGTCCGACGGTGATGGGCGTGTGCCAGCCCGGCGTGCCCGCGCTGGCGGCCACGGCGCTGATGAGCGCGCGCGGCGCGGCGCACCGCCCCGCGTCGCTGGTCATCATGGGATCGCCCATCGACACCCGCGTCAGCCCGACCGAACCCAACGTTCTGGCCACCTCGCGCCCGCTGTCGTGGTTCGAAAAGAACGTGATCACCACGGTGCCGTTTCCCAACGCCGGCTTCATGCGCAAGGTCTATCCCGGCTTTCTGCAACTGTCGGGCTTCATGTCGATGAACCTCAATCGCCATGTGGATGCGCATGTGAAGCAGTTCCGCAACCTCGTGCGCGGCGACGGCGAGAGCGCGACGACCCATCGCACCTTCTATGACGAATATCTGGCGGTAATGGACCTGACGGCGGATTTCTACCTCCAGACCGTCGATGTGGTGTTCCAGAAGCACGCGATGCCAAAAGGCGAGATGACGCATTACGACGAGAAGGTGGACCTCGGCGCGATCACCGACGTCGGGTTGTTCTGCGTCGAGGGCGAGGCGGACGACATCACCGGGCGCGGCCAGACCGAGGCGGCGCTGGCGCTGTGCGCCAACCTGCCCGAGTCGAAGAAGGGCAGCTACATTCAGGCCAAGGTCGGCCATTACGGCGTGTTCAACGGCAGCCGCTGGCGCCAGCATATCCAGCCGAGGGTGCGCGACTTCATCCGCGCCCGCCGCGCCTTCGTGCGCGGCTGAACCGCCCGAGCCGCCCCTGACCATGAGCGGCGTGATCCGGCTGGACGATCCGGCGGTGTCGGTGCGGCTTTGCCGCTCGGCGCGCGCGCGGCGCTTCACCCTGTCGCTGCGCGGTGGCGAGGCGCGGCTGACCGCCCCCGCCCACGCCCGCGACGCCGAGGCGCGCATGTTCCTGCTTCGCCAGAGCGACTGGCTGCGCGACGCGTTGGCGCGCGCGCCGCTGGCGCAGGATGTCCGCATCGGCGCGCAGATTCCCATCGACGGCGTGATGGTCGGGATCAGGGACAGCGGCCGGGCGCGCGGACCGTGCATCCTGCGCGGTGACGCGCTCATCGCCCCCGCCGCCGCCACCGGCGCGGCGGTTGCGGCGTTCCTGCGCGGCCGCGCCGCCGCCAACCTCGCCCCGGCGGCGCAGCGCGCGGCGGCGGCGCTGGGGCGCCCGGTGGGGCGGATCAGCTTTCGCGACACCCGCTCGCGCTGGGGGTCATGCACCTCGCGCGGCGATCTGGCGTTCTCGTGGCGGCTGGCGATGGCGCCGCCGCCGGTGCGCGACTATGTGGCCGCGCACGAAGCGGCGCATCTGGTCGAGATGAACCATGCGCCGGCGTTCTGGCGGCTGGTGGAGCGGCTGGCGCCCGACTATCGCGCCCAGCGCGCCTGGCTGCGCGCCGAGGGCGCGCAGCTTCACCGGTATCGCTTCAAGCCGCAGGCCTAGCCGAACCGCCCGGTGATGTAATCCTGCGTGCGCTTGTCCGACGGGCTGGAGAATATCTTCTCGGTGTCGTCGTATTCCGGCATCACGCCAAGGTGAAAGAACGCGGTCTTCTGGCTGACACGCGCGGCCTGTTGCATCGAGTGGGTGACGATCACCACCGCATAGCTCTCGCGCAATTCGTTGATCAGGTCCTCGACCTGCGCGGTGGCGATGGGGTCGAGCGCCGAGCACGGCTCGTCCATCAGCAGCACCTCCGGCTGGGTGGCGATGGCGCGGGCGATGCAGAGACGCTGCTGCTGGCCGCCCGAGAGGCCGGTGCCCGGCGCGTCGAGCCGATCCTTCACCTCACCCCAGATCGCGGCGCGGCGCAGCGATTTCTCCACGATCTCGTCGAGCTCCGCCTTGGAGTTGACGAGGCCGTGGATGCGCGGGCCGTAGGACACGTTGTCGTAGATCGACTTGGGGAACGGGTTCGGCTTCTGGAACACCATGCCGACGCGGGCGCGCAGCTGCACCGGATCGATCTGCTGGTCATAGATGTCGTGGCCGTCGAGCAGGATGTCGCCGGTCACGCGGCAGATGTCGATGGTGTCGTTCATGCGGTTGAGACACCGCAGGAAGGTTGACTTGCCACAGCCCGACGGGCCGATGAAGGCGGTCACGGTCTTGTCGAGGATGCCGATCGACACGTCCTTGATGGCGTGGGTCTCGCCGTAATGGACGTTCACATTCTCGGCGTCGATCTTGACCGACGCCTCCGGCGCGTTGCGGCGGTCGGCGGTCGGCGCGGCGGCGGGCGCGGCGTTATCGTCGGTCATGACTGAATTCTCCATCGGGTTCGGCCCTCCTACCAGCGCCGTTCGAGGCGACGGCGCAGGATCACCGCCAAGGTGTTCATCGCGATCAGGAACGTCAGCAGCACCAGAATCGCGGCGGAAGTGCGCGACACGAAACCCCTCTCCGGACTGTCGGCCCAGATGAAGATTTGCGTCGGCAGCGCAGTCGCGGGCTGGAACAGGCTCTCCGGGGCCGAGGTGATGAAGGCGTTCATGCCGATCAGCAGCAGCGGCGCCGTCTCACCCAGCGCTTGCGCCAGCCCGATGATCGTGCCGGTGAGGATCCCCGGCATCGCCAGCGGCAGCACATGGGTCAGCACCACCTGATGCTTTGAGGCGCCCACGCCCAGCGCCGCCTCGCGAATCGAGGGCGGCACGCCCTTCAGCGACGCGCGGGTGGCGATGATGATGGTCGGCAGCGTCATCAGCGACAGCGTGATCCCGCCCACCAGCGGCGCCGAGCGCGGCATGCCGAACCAGCCGATGAAAACCGCCAGCGCCAGCAGGCCGAACACGACCGAGGGCACGGCGGCGAGGTTGTTGATGTTGATCTCGATGATGTCGGTCAGCCGGTTTTTCGGCGCGAACTCCTCGAGATAGATCGCCGCCGCGATGCCGACCGGAAAGCTGATGAGAAAACAGACCAGAAGCGCATAGAACGACCCCCAGAGTGCGCCCTTGAGACCCGCGATCTCGGGGAAACGGCTGTCAGCGTTGCTCAGCAGCGCCCAGTTGATCGGCTTGGACACCAGACCCGCCGCCTGGAGCTGGTCGAACCAGGCGATCTGGTTGTCCTTCAGACGACGGTTCGCCTCGGGCGTGTCGCGCTTGATCAACCCCTTCATCAACTGGTCGTAGGGATCGGAGACCGGCACGGTCAGCGTCACGCTGCGCCCGATCAGCGACGGGTCGGCGAACACCGCGTCGCGCACCGCGCCCTGGGCGCCGTTGCTGAGGATGCCGGTCAGCGTGCGCCGATCGCTGCGCGACGTCACTTCGGGAAACCGCGCCTCGATCGCGTCATTGACGATGGCGCGGAAGTTGCCCTTGAAAATATCGTCTGGCGACACCCGGGACTCGCTCACGTCGAAATCGAGCGTCACATGGGTCTGGCGGAAGGCGTCGGCCCCGGTGGAGACCAGCGACGCCACGAGGATGAACAGCATCAGCAGCGCAAAGCCCAGCGCCGCCATGCCGCCACCCTTCAGCCAAAGGTCGGCGCGGTGGCGCTTTTTCACCCGGTCAGCGATGGCGGGGCTGGCCCAGTCCACGGAGATGTCGGTCATGCGCGCGCCCTCAATCGTAGATTTCGCGATACTTGCGCACCACGCGCAGCGCAATGATGTTCAGGCCCAGCGTGACGATGAACAGCATCAGGCCCAGCGCGAAGGCCGCAAGCGTCTTGGGGTTGTCGAACGACGTGTCGCCGATCAGCAGCGTGACGATCTGCACGGTGACGGTGGTGACCGAGTCGAGCGGATTGATGGTCAGCGTCGCGATCAGCCCCGCCGCCATCACCACGATCATCGTCTCGCCGATGGCGCGGCTGACAGCCAGCAGCACACCGCCGACGATGCCGGGGATCGCGGCCGGGAACAGCACCTTGCGCACCGTCTCGCCCCGCGTCGCGCCCAGCGCCAGCGAGCCGTCGCGCAGGCTGCGCGGCACGGCGGAGAGCGCGTCGTCGGCGAAGGACGAGATGAACGGGATCAGCATGATCCCCATCACCCCGCCCGCCGCCAGCGCGATGTTCGGCGAGACCGCCACGCCGATCGTCGCCGCGAAATCCCGCATCGCCGGCGCCACTACCAGGATGGCGAAAAAGCCGTAAACCACCGTCGGCACGCCTGCTAGTATCTCCAGCAGCGGCTTGGTGATGTTGCGCAGGCGGGGCGAGGCGAATTCGTTCAGGTAGATCGCCGTCATCAGCCCGATCGGAATGGCGACTGCGCAGGCGATGGCGGTGATGACCAGCGTGCCGAGGATCACCGGCACCCAGCCGAAGGCGCCCGCACCCGCGACCTGCCCTTCGCGAATCGGGATCTGAGGCTCCCAGTTCAGCCCGAACAGGAACTCGGTGACCGGCACCTTGGCGAAGAAGCGCAGCGATTCGAACACCAGCGACGCGGTGATGCCCACGGTGACCAGAATGGCGGAGGCGGCGCAGAAGATCATCACGCCCGACAGGATCTGCTCGACGCGCTGGCGGGCGCGAAACTGCGGCGCGATGCTGCGGCGCGCGCGCCACAGGCCAAAGCCGAGGATCGCCGCGACCCCGAACGCCATCAGGACATCGCCGACCCAGCGCAGGCTGTTGAGCCGCTCGGCGGCGACGAGCATGTAATCGGCGGGCGTGCCGAACACGTTGCCGTCGGCCAGCGAGCGAATTTCCGATTGCACCAGTGAGCGCGCGCCGGCGTCGTCGGCGGGATAGGCGCCGTCCGGCAGGCCACTCATCACGATGGCCATGATCGCGCCATCGCGCAGCGCCAGCCAGATCAGCAGGAATATGAAGGCCGGCAACGCCGCGATCAGCGCGGCGTAGGCGCCGTGAAAAGCGGTCATCGAGTGCAGCCGGACACCGCCATTGCGCAGCACCTGCGCCGCCCGCCAGTTCACGAAGAACCCGGCGGCGGCGGCGGCGACGATCAGAAGCATCAGGAAACCGGCCATGGCGTCGCGCCCCGCGTCATCTGTTCAAGGAACCGGCGGCCGCGCGCAGGCGCGGCCGCCGGTCTGGAGTAGCCGCCTGTTACTCGGGCGCAGCCATGTTCTGGGCGTTCATGACGGTGTCCTGCACCTTGGCCAGCGCCTGCGGCGACAGCGGCACCAGACCGCGCTCGACCAGGTAGCCGTCGGCGCTCATCGCGCGATCCGACACATACTCGCCGAGGAACTCGTTCAGGCCGGGGATCACGCCGCGATGCGCGTTCTTGACATAGACGAACAGCGGACGCGCGATCTCGTACGAGAAGTCGGCGATCGTGTCGGCGCTCGGCGCGATGCCGTCAACCGGAACGCCCATCAGCTTGTCCTCGTTCTCATACAGGAACGAGTAGCCGAAAATGCCGAGCGCGTTCGGGTCGGCCTCGATGCGCTGCACGATCAGGTTGTCGTTCTCGCCGGCCTCGACGAACGGGCCGTCCTGACGCATGCGCGAGCAATTCTCCTTGACCCACTTCTTGTCGAAGCCGCCGTTCTTGACGTAGGGCAGGCGCTTGCAGCCCTCGTGCATCGCCAGCTCGACAAAGGCGTCGCGGGTGCCGGAGGTCGGCGGCGGGCCGTAGGCGACGATTTCGACGTCGGGCAGCGAAGCGTCGATCTCGCTCCACTTCTTGTAGGGGTTCGCGCCCCAGCCGTCGCCGACCGGCACTTCCGCCGCCAGCGCCAGATAGATCTGCTCGAGCGTCAGCGCCCAGTCGGACTTGGACGCGCGCGACACGGCGATGGACAGGCCGTCATAGCCGATCAGCGCCTCGGAGACGTCGGTGACGCCGTTCTTGGCGCACAGCTCGTACTCGCTCGGCTTCATGGCGCGCGAAGCGCCCGTCACGTCGGCGAAGTTCGCGCCGATGCCCTCGCAGAAAATCTTCATGCCGCCGCCGGTGCCGGTCGACTCAAGGATCGGCGCGGGGAAGCCGGAGGTGTTGCCGAACTCCTCGACCACCGCCTGGGTGTAGGGAAACACCGTGGACGAGCCGACGATGCGGATCTGGTCGCGCGCGGCGGCCATGCCGGCGCTAAGCGCGATCGCGGTCGCGACAGCCAGAGTCAGGGAAGTTTTCATGTGAGCCTCGTCTGTTTTGTCAGAGGGCGGCGCGCCCTCATCAGCGACTCCGCGTCATAAGCGTCGTCAGCGACGCTTCCGCGACAGGCTTGTGACAGTCGTGTGACAGATGGCGCCGCCGCGCCGCGAGCCCTCAGATCGGCCCGATCGCCATGCCCCGGCGCGGCGTCATCAGCGGCGCGGCGAGCCACCCCGCCAGAAACCCGCCCAGATGCGCCTGCCACGCCACCCCGCCGCCGCCGCCGCCAAAGCCCAGCGACAGCGCCACGTTGACCGCCGTGAGCGCCAGCACCGTGCTCCAGAACCGCCGCTTGGGCAGGTCATGCGCGGCCAGATAGCGCCATTCCCACCGCTTCATGGCGCCGAGGAAGCCGAACAGCGCCCCCGACGCGCCGACCATCGGCACGAAGGACGTCCCCGTATCCGCCAGCAGGCCGAAGAACAGCGCGCCCGCGACCGCCGTGCCGAAGAAAAGCGCCAGCATCGCCGCTTCGCCCACCGCCCGGACCAGATGCGCGCCCAGCGCCAGAAACACCGCCGTGTTCATCGCGAGGTGCAGCAAACCGCCGTGCAGGAACGCATGGGTGACGAACGACCACCAGAGCTGCGCGGGGACGGCGTGTCCGGCGAGCATGGCGTCGAAATAGAGATCGAAGAATGCGAACTGGCGGTAGGCGGCGACGCGCAGGCCGGACGGCAAGAGACCGGCGTCCGACGCCGACAGCGCCGCCTCGACCGCCACGAAGGCGCCCGCCATCGCCCAGACCAGCGCAGGCGCGCCGCTCCTCATGGCCGACCCCATGAAGCGCGCCCGCCTGCTCGCCCGCCCGCTTGACCGTGCGCGGGCGCGCGCCCATAACGCGCGCGCATCAAGGCGGAGATTTCGCAATGTCGGCGTCGCAGGGGCATGTTCACCGCGTCTTCTCGGGCGTCCAGCCCACCGGGAACCTTCATCTGGGCAATTATCTCGGCGCCGTCAAACGGTTCGTCGAGTTGCAGGGGCGCGGCATAGAGACCGTCTATTGCGTGGTTGACCTGCACGCGATCACCGTGCCGCAGGATCCCGCCGCGCTGAGCCGCGCGATCCGCGAGCTGACGGCGGCGTTTCTCGCCTGCGGCCTCGATCCCGCGCGCTCGATCATCTTCAACCAGAGCCAGGTGCCCGCCCACGCCGAGCTGGCGTGGCTTTTCAACTGCGTCGCGCGCGTCGGCTGGCTGAACCGCATGACCCAGTTCAAGGAGAAGGCGGGCAAGGACCGCGAGGGCGCCAGCGTCGGCCTCTATGTCTATCCGGTGCTGATGGCTGCGGACATCCTTCTCTACAAGGCGACCCATGTGCCGGTCGGCGAGGATCAGAAACAGCACCTTGAGCTGGCGCGCGACATCGCCGCAAAGTTCAACCTCGACTTCAACGCGCCCGACTTCTTTCCGCAGCCCGAGCCGCTGATCGAGGGCGCCGCGACGCGCGTGATGAGCCTGCGCGACGGCACGAAAAAAATGTCGAAGTCCGACCCGTCCGACCTGAGCCGCGTCAACCTGACCGACGACGCCGACGCCATCGCGAAAAAGATCCGCAAGGCGCAGACCGATCCTGACCCGCTGCCGGAGACGGTGGAGGGGCTGGCGGGCCGTCCCGGCGCAGACAATCTTGTGGGCGTCTACGCCGCGCTCGCCGACACGACGAAAGCGGCGGTCGTCGCCGAATGGGCGGGCAAGCCGTTCTCGGCGTTCAAGCCCGCGCTCGCCGATCTGGCGGTCGAGAAGATCGGCCCGATCGCGGGCCGGATGCGCGCCCTGCTCGCCGACCCCGGCCATATCGACGCGGTGCTGGCCGACGGGGCGGCCCGCGCCGAGGCCATCGCAGGCCCGGTGTTGCGCGACGCCTATGCGCTGGCGGGGCTGCTGCGCACCCGGCGCTGAGCCGGGCGCCGACGCCGCCTCAGCGCGTCGTCACGTTGATCTCGATCAGCCCCGCGCGCGCCGGATCGCTCTCCGCCTCGCCGGGCGGGGTCAGCACGGCCTCCGCCAGAATGCGCTCCGCGATCCGCGCCACGATCAGGGCTGTCTCGCGATCCTGTCCCGCATGAAACACCACCTCCGGCAGCGTGACCGGCTCGGCGGCCACGCGCTGTTCGGGCTGGACGAAGCCCCACGCCCGGATCGCCGTGTCGAGCCGCGCGACGTCGCGCGGGTTGGCGTCGGGCGCGATGTTCAGCACCACGCGGTAAGGCGGCTCGGCGGCGGCGATGCGCGCGATCACCTCGCCCTCGGGAGCGCCGTCGGCCACCCCGGCGCCGCCGACCGGCGCAGGTTCGACCGGCACAGACTCGACCGGCGCAGAATCGACCGCCGCGGCGGCGACCTGCTGGGGCCCGGCCTCCGGCTCGCCACGCGCCGTCTGGGCGAAAGCGTCGGCGAAGGCGGTTGACTGATCCACCGTCGCGGAGATGGCGGCCGCCGGACCGGGGTCACGCCCAGAAGCCAGACCGGGCGACGCGCGCTGCGCTTCCGGCATGCGGGCCGCAGCGATGGCGGCGAGCGCCAAGACACAGGTGAACGCCGCTCCCTGGAAGCGATAGAACCACGCGCCGCGCCGCCGATGCGCGGCAGGCGGCGGTGCGACGACGACGGGCGCAACGGGTTGCGGGCCGACCGGCGGCTGCGTGGGCGACTGCGGCGCACGCGCCCATGACGCCGCGTCCCCGTCCTGCGCCATGGGCGCGGCGGCCGCGCCGCGCGCCGCGATCAGCGATTCGAACCGACGCCAGGTTGAGTCCCGGCCACGCTGGGGCGCGGCGGGTGGCGCGCCGGTCTGCGATGACGATGCGTGCGCCGTCCGCAACTCCGCGCCAGCGGCCGCTCTGACGGACGATCTGATCGTGTTCAGCGTCATGATCCGTTCCGTCTCCCCGCCGCTCGTCAATCAACCCATAGAAAAAATGGTAGCCTTCCACATCCGCCGGGCAAAGCCTGTTGCCACACTTCGGGCGCAATGTGCATGAAAAAACCTGCATTGCATAGAAACTGATCAGTGTTATACGCGCGGCTGGACGGTCGGATGGCCGCGCCTGCCGGGGCGACCCTGCGGGTGAGGAAAGTCCGGGCTCCACGGAGACACGGCGCCGGGTAACGCCCGGCCAGCCCTAGCGGATGGGAAACCATGGGCCGGGGCTGAGGGAAAGCGCCACAGAGAACAGACCGCCTGGCGCGCAAGCGCCAGGCAAGGGTGAAACGGTGGGGTAAGAGCCCACCGCGCCCCCGGCGACGGGGGCGGCACGGCAAGCCCCGCCGGGAGCAAGATCGTATAGGGACCGCGCATCGGGTGTCTCCGACCGGCGGTCCGGGTTGATCGCGAGAACCCGTCGGCGACGGCGGGTCCAGATGAATGGCCATCCACGGGGTCGGGCGACCGGCCCCCGGACAGAACCCGGCTTACAGACCGTCCAACTTCTCCACAGCCTGCCCGCGCCGCCATGGGAAACCATGGTCCGCGCCGATATTAGAACAATTAACGAACTTAACACGACTCATTGCGGAATATTTACCACTTATCAACCAATTCTGTTG
>Ga0210015_1005556_pt1 | contig 10185 bp, 10 predicted proteins | sample CryGeymeta201522_FD_185471 | JGI IMG/M metagenome (GOLD analysis project Ga0210015, IMG submission 185471) | Groundwater microbial communities from Crystal Geyser aquifers in Utah, USA - Crystal Geyser metaG 2015-22 (SPAdes) (version 2) | ecosystem: Environmental > Aquatic > Deep subsurface >...
AAAAGATAAAGCGGGAAATGAGGGAAAATCAATTGACAGTGTGACTATCACACCAAAATCAACCCAATCAGCGCTTGATCTAGTCGTTGGAAATCTATCTGAAGTGTTTGGATTTTTGGGAAATATAAATAAATAAAAGAACGTCAGATTCTGGACAATTGAGTGGTACCTGCCTGCCGGCAGGCAGGCCAGAATGACGATGAAACTAAAATATGATGAAAACAATTATAGACGTTGCCGGAATAACAAAAATATTTAGGGTCAAAACCCAAGATGTTCTTGTTCTCAAAAAAATAAACCTTGAAATTAAAGAGGGAGATTTTTCTATCATTTTTGGTCCGTCAGGATGCGGGAAGTCAACGCTCCTCCATGTTATTTTAGGACTGGAGCCGCCAACAACCGGATCACTTCATTTTTTTGACTTTAATTTTTATGCCTATTCGGAAGACCAGAGGTCGGAGTTCCGAAAAAATAATATCGGCATGGTATACCAACAGCCAAACTGGATAAAGTCGCTGACTGTTTTGGAAAACGTAGCATTTGCTGTTTCTCTTTTAGGATTTGATAAGATGCGGGCAAAGGAAAAAGCACAAGAAGCACTAAAAATGGTGGGAATGATTGATTGGGCTGATTATCTACCGACCGAACTATCTTCCGGTCAACAACAAAAAGTCAGCTTAGCTCGGGCTTTAATTACCGATCCAAAAGTAATCATTGCTGATGAACCAACCGGAAATCTTGACTACCAAAGTGGCATTGAGTTAATGCAACTTCTTAAAAAACTGGAAGAAAATGGTAAATCAATAATCATGGTTACTCATAATGTGGAAAATATTGATTTTGCAACGACTATCGTCCAGATGTTTGACGGCCAGGTAGTAAAAACAATAGATGTAACAGAAGAAAAATTAGAAACGGTTAAAAAAGATTTGATTAAGAGAAATGAGGTGCCTAGTATTAAGTATCAAGTATCTGGTATTAAGTATCAAACACAAAATATCAAACATGAAAATTTGAAGCACAAAAAAATACCTAATACTAAATACTTAATACGTAATACTTTGTATTCATTTACCCAAACCTTTAACTTTGTTGGATTGCTGATTACTTATTTATTAAGTAAATTATTTACAAAAATTGGGAAGCCCAATTTAATTCCTCAAAAACTTTTTCATTTTTTTGAAAAGAAGAAAGAAAGAACGATTTCTCAAGTGGACTTAATTGATATTTCCATAAAAAATATTTTAGCTAAAAAAACCAGAGCCGCTATCACCATCGGCGGTATGGTCTTAGGGATAGGGTCAATTGTCTTTTTAGTTTCAATCGGCTATGGATTGGAAAAATTGGTTATATCAAGGGTGACTCGGCTTGATGAGATGAGACAGATTGATGCCATTCCAGCCGTTGCTTCCAATGTCAAAATTACTGATAAATCCTTGGCTTCCTTTAAAGATATTATTAATGTTACAAAAGTATTACCAATCATCGGGGTGGTTGGGAAAATAAATTATCAAAACTCCAATACTGATGTGGCAATCTATGGCGTCATGTCAGATTATTTAAAAGAGTCAGCCATCAAACCGATTAAAGGCAAGATTTTTACAAATAATGAAATTAATAACAAACTAAGTGAAAATGTAGATACTAAAAAAACTCAAGGAGAAGTTGCAGGTGTAACGACTCAAAAAGGCGGATACCTGGAAAAAATTAAAACTGTCAATTTCTCGATCGAACCAAACCAATTTTTAAGGGTCAGAAAAGAACCTGTAGCTTCATCGGCTCTTTTAGGATACACAAGACGGGTTGAGGGATCACAGGAAGGCCTCGAATATTGGGGTGGTAAATATGTGTCAGACGATGGGGTAGGTGAAGCAGGAACAGATGAGAAAGACAATAAACTAGGGAAATGGGTTAAATCAAAAGTGGCCCTATGGGAACAAAAGGATTGTGGGGAGGAAAAGGATTGCGAGCAGAAAAAATATACTCCTCTAAAAGATGATGAAGGGCACCAGGTGTTTACTGAAGGATATTTTGCTGAAGTCAATATCAAAGTATCAAGTATTAAGTATCCAGTATCAAGTATGGAACCAGAAAATGTTTTAGGGTTGTCAACTGATTTGATAGAAATTGCCAGCATGGAAGGAGCAATACAACAGGAGCAAACAAAAACAGTTGCCCTACCTCAATCATCAAAAAGAGAAGCGATCGTTAACAAAGCATTTCTCTCGGTTTTAGGGATTAAAGAAAATGACTCAATTGGAAAAAAATTTAATATATCATTTGTGGCGACCGAGGGGTTGACTGATGAAAATAAAAAAATAATCTCCTCCGCCGTTGAATATAAAATACTGGGAGTGACGCCGGATACAAAAACACCGATTGCTTATGTGCCAATCATCGATGTTAAACAATTAGGTCTTAATAATTATTCCCAAGTAAAATTGGTTGTAACTAATGAAAAAGACTTAGCCAAAGTAAGAAAACAAGTTGAAGTACTGGGATTTAAGACAACGTCGGTGGCCGATACCGTTTCCCAGATTGAAGCATTATTCAAAACTTTACGTCTGATCTTAGGACTTTTGGGAGTGGTGGCTTTGTCTGTGGCTGCCCTTGGAATGTTTAATACTTTGACGGTTTCTTTATTGGAACGGACACACGAGATTGGGATGATGAAGGCAATCGGGATGAAGTCTATCGAAGTTCATGATTTATTTTTAACAGAGTCAATGATAATGGGGGTGTTTGGCGGACTGGGTGGATTAATGTTTGGAATAATATGCGGGAAAATATTATCACTGATTCTGACAATTTTTGCCGTGTTTAAAGGGGTGGGATTTATAGATATTACATATGTTCCTTTTTCTTTTGTTTTCTTAATTATTTTATTGTCAATTACAGTTGGAATAATTACCGGCATCTACCCTGCCCATCGAGCGACAAAAATATCGGCGCTTGATGCATTGAGGTATGAGTAAAAAAATTATCAGAATTTTAGAACTTCCAATTCTCGTTTCGATAAAATTCATGAGTATTAATACACTTAATAGATAGTTGTTTGCATATAAAAGGAATCTTTGTTTTTTTACCGCCTTCGGAATATTTTTCATTCGTCAAAACCATAAGCCCATTTAATTTTGCTAGTGCAATTATGTAAGGATCTGACTGATCACTGGGATTATTAATATCAATCAACTTTGGATAATCATTGATTATTACTTTTGCTTCAATTAAAACCTTATCCAGATAACAAGGCTCGATTAATTTTTTATATTTCTCAAGCCACAGTTTTAATTCTACAGATTTTTTTATTTCATTAAAAACCGCCTCACAAATAATAATATTTTTGTTTTCAATATTTTTTCCAATCATCTTCCACGGGGTTTCGTAAACATCCATTGGAAGAGAATCATTTAGGCCAATTAATACATCTGTATCAACAATGTATTTATTCATAGTCTATTTTCTAACGAAGCCAAAGTTGAACTTTTTAAATTTAGATAATCCATAACATCAAAGTGACTAATTTTATTTATCCTATATGCTTCAAGAACATCGTAGATAAAAGATCTGCTATTATTTTTCAAGAATTTTATATAAAAATTTCCACCGGTTTTCTTTTCTCTAACTTCACTGTGTAGGAAACTTTCCCTTAAATCGTAATTAATTGAATTAAACTGATCTTTATTTAAATAATCAGAAATAAATATTCTTCTAAGAATAACTTGCTGACTAACATTAAATATTCTTGCCAAAACTTCCAATGTAGTATTGATATCATTTTTTATATTTAAATTAAGAAATGTGATTTTATTTTTTAAATATAATGATGGAACCAAAATTGAACCAGCGAGATAATTGCATTTAATTTCCAATTTATCATCAGTAGAAAAATTCATCAAACTATATTCATCGTCTATTGCGTCTTCCCCATATATAAAGTGACTTAGTTCATGTAGTAATGTGAAAATTCTTGAATGAGGGTAATCGTTGGTATTTAGAACAATGACAGGGACTTTTTTATCATAAATCGCAAATCCTTTTGCTTCGCTCACTGGAAAACCAACTTCCAAAATATAAATTCCTTTTGCCTCAATTGAATTCTTCCACATATTAAGTTGTTCAAAAACATTTTTTGGTTTGGAAATAATATCCTCGTTTAAACCTAGGGATTCAATTAATTTTTCGGAAATTTTTTCATAACTGTCAATTAATTTTAATTTGCTAATTTCTTTAATAAAATTATTATCATTTGTTTCCAATATATCTTTTGCAAGGGTTTGAATTCTAATCGCTTTTCTAATTGCCATGAGGGTTGGCGTTGAAAACGAATTTATATTTGAATAAAGTAATTGTCTAAATTTTTTAGATATATTTTCGTCTGGAATATTGTTCATAAGGAAAACAGTTGTTGGTCTCTTATATACTTCTGAAAGTTTTTTGATTTTTTTAGTTGGAGTTTCAATAATTCCTTCTTCCCATTTTTTTAACACATCAGAATCAACATTAATTTTTTTAGCGGCCATTTCAACACTTAGACCAATGGTTTCTCTGGCCCATTTAAGCAAAGCCGGATTAATGCAAAAATCGTTTTTCATAGTTTAAATATAACAGAAATTTATTTTCACTTTTTCCAAATCCCTAACTTATTTTCCCTTGCCTTTTTTTCCGCAGATAATAATTCATCCTGATATTTTATCTTGGCTCTTTTCTCATAAAGGACAACTCTGGCTAATCCATTTTTTACCAACTCAATATTGAGATTAATTCCATTTACAAACACATAACCTAAAGTCCTACCAAACTTATCTACTTTGTAATTTTCCTCCTGTTCAAAACTGATTTCTTTTCCCAAGACAAGATTTTCAGTAAAAGTTTTTGCTTCTTCAAAAAAAAGGTTCCTTAACTTCTGGAGCATTAACTCCATAAAGCCTAAAGGTTTTTCCGTCACTCAACTTTAAAGTATCTCCGTCAGAAACTTCGGTAACGGTTACTGGAATAGAATTAACTGAGGTACCAGAAGGCACAGAGGTTTGAGTTTTAATCTTTTGTTTCTCAAAGTAACTGCCTCCAAAGAAAGACAGAACAATAAGAGCAAAAATTAAAACATAGAATAAAGCTTTATTTTTCATTTATCTTTAGCGTCTCGAATAATAACTTTCTTTCCTCTCTCATCTAATTCAAATTCAAGGTTCTGGTTTTGTCTCCAACCTAGGGCTTTCAAGAATTCACGAGGGATAGTTATAACCTTGGAGTATTTACCTGATGAAGTAATCTTTCTAATAATCTTCATTATGATTTTATTGTACACCTTATGCTTTTTATATTTCAACATTACCGGTCGGGACTAATTACTAAAAAGCAAAATCGAGTGTACCCCGACCGGAACAGAAAACTATTAATAAATAGTTCCCCCTCACCTTTTCTCTGAAGAGGTGAGGGGGTCAGGGGGTGAGGAGATTAAAATTGGTCGATTTGAAAATGCCGCTCGATTGCGGGTAAGGTCTGACTCAAGAACTCGGTAACCCGCAATGGAGCGAGTCCCGATAACCTTTGATCCACCCAACTACAGAAACAAACCACAACCATATCTCTCTGAGTTGATTTGGGGTGATTTGGCTTGTCACCCACCAAATCAACTGAGAGAGAAAGATGACCGAAATTAAAATTTCTTAAACTTGGCCGGTTAGATATTTCCGGTCAAAGGGCGACTGACTTAGTCAGTCGCCCAACTCAATCTGTCTTTTCTTTCCCCCCTGTCTTTTTGTCGTCCTCCCCAAAGACTTGGAAAAGTGAGGAAATGAAAACCGCCGGAGCGAAGCGGAGGCGGGAAGAAGCCCGAAGCGACCACCGACTCAGTCGGGCGGGAGTGAGGGCTGATATCAATCTGATGTGTGGGAGTCGAGCTGGGCGGGCGACTAAGATTCCGCCGACCAGTTGTCATCGGGGAGGCGGAGATGCCCGAGCGGAGCGAGGGCGTGTGGTGTTTGAAAGTTTAGCCGGCGGACAGAATGGTTGGTTAAAAGCTTGAAGTTCTTAAACCATTGGCTCTGACCGTCAGCGCTCCCACAGTCCCCAGCCCCCAGTTTTGGAGCTCGTCATGTCGCAAAAACGCAAGCGAAGTGTCGCAATCTCTGATTAAAAAGCGTCAATTGTTCAGTCTAATTATTTTGTAACCGTTCACGAGTTGGCAAAAATTTGACACAGGATGATGGAGTGTCATACGCTGGATATCCTGATGTATCTGTCTAAACAAAGTTTTTCTTTCCCCACAAATTTGCATCTTGATCTCCGGCTGTCGTTTTGTCTCCGGATCATTGATCAGTATCGTCAGGAATTGCCCACGCTTCGTACTACAACCACCATCCTCAAACGACAAAAAGACAAAGCAATAGACGAAATCACCTATTGGAAACAAAAATATCAGGAAGAAAAACAACAAAAAGAGCGGTTGGAAAAAGAACGGGATCGATTGCAAAAAGAAATCGAGAGACTCACCAAAACCACCAACCGCTACCGGGCTAGTTTATTTGACCATGGAAATTTCCACTCGCCCAGCGAAGAAGACAAGAAATCCAAAGGCGGGCAACCAGGACATGCAAATACGAACCGAGAACAAACAGACGATGCGTCACGATATGAACATCGACGGGTATATGCCCCCTCCTGTTTCCGCTGTGGTCATGCCCTCCGCCGGGTTACCGCTGTCCAACAGAAAACCCTCATTGATATTGTCCTCAACCCCCAGGTGGTCAAGCTCATCGTGGAGAGCGAACGGCAATGGTGTGGGATGTGCAAACACGAAGTGTCCGCTGCTGACAACCGGAGCCTCCCGTTCACGGAATACGGGATCAATACCTTTATGATGGCGCTCCTTTTGCGATATCGCTGTTTGTTGTCTCTATCAAAAATTTCCATGGTTTTTGCGATCGGTTATGGACTGGATATCTCAGAAAGCGGATTGATTTCCCTTTTTCGTCAGGCGCACCAATACCTAGGACCCCGTTACGAAGACCTCAAGCGTATTGTTCGGGCAGGACACATTCTCTATGCCGACGAAACCGGCTGGCAAGTCAGAGGAAAAAATGCATGGATGTGGATTATGGCCAATGACGAGGCAACCGTCTATGTTGCAGCCGAATCCCGGGGAACAGGAATTGCTGCCGAGATGTACGGCACGAGTCAGGCATATGCGATGCACGACGGACTGGCCTCGTATCTGTCTGCCATCCCGCCGGACAGACATCTCTACTGCTGGGCGCATCTGTTGCGGTTTTGTTTTGAGGAAACGGTGGACAAACCAAAAACGCATAAGAGCATCCATATCCGGGATACCCTCGTTTCGCTCTACCACCGCAAAAACGATCTGCAGTATCAGGGGAATCCAAAACAGTTGGAGCACGACGCACGTCGACAGATGGATGAGCTTCTGGCACATCCATCTACCGATCCAACAACATGCGCTTTGCAGCATCGTCTGCGGGAACAAAAAGACGGACTCATCCGAGCGCTTCTCGTCTCTCCCAACGGCACCAACAACTTTGCAGAACAGGAGCTCAGGCCGATTGCACTTGCGAGAAAAATTTCCTATGGCTCGGATACCTACGCGGGGATGGAAACCACCGCAACCCTTGCCAGTATTGTGCAGACCCTGGTCAGAACAAAACAAGAGGCGTTCTTCCCAACCCTCAAGGATTATTTATGTTCCGGCGTTGCCAACTCGTGAACGGTTACATTATTTTTGATAAAATAGGTTCTTAAGAAGTTGTATAATTGCACCCGATTGCGACTTATCGGGCGGCGCGATAGCGCCGCCCACTGTTCCGGAAGGTCACAATCCACTATTCTCTCACTCTCTTTTTTAGTTTTTTTCAAAAAGATTTATATTGTCCTCTCCTTTTTTGACTAAAACATTCTCCCGCTTGAGGCGGGAGGATGCGATTTTATGTTTTTCCCCCGCAGTAGCGGGGGTTTGACCAAAAGCAATAAAACTAGGAAATTTTATTTAAAAAAATGTCTAATAACATGCTCCCCGTTACCTAGTCAATACTTAGTCCGTACTATTATGGCAACGCGATTGCTATTGATATTGAAATTGTTTTCTAGAGGTGTACCATTATTTTAGGATTAGACATTTTTTTAAATCTTGATAACATGAAAAGTCTTGCCTACTTTATCTATGCTAGAAAGTCGACCGACGACGACCAGCACCAATTGTTATCCATACCTGCCCAGATAGATGAGCTTCGCACCTATGCCCAAAAAGAGGGCTTAAATATAGTTGATACGGTTATTGAGAGTAAAACTGCTAAGGTTCCAGGTAGAGAGTTATTTAACCAGATGTTGGATCGTGTCGAAAAGGGCGAAGCTCAAGGTATCTTGGCCTGGCACCCTGATCGTCTTGCCCGTAATGCAGTTGATGCCGGTCGAGTCGTCTATCTGTTAGATCGTAATATATTAGACGACCTCAAGTTTCCGACTTTCTGGTTTCAAAACACCCCACAGGGACTTTTCATGTTATCAATCGCTTTTGGTCAAAGTAAATACTATGTGGATTCCTTGAGCGAAAATACTAAAAGGGGTTTTCGTCAAAAAGTAAGACGAGGCGAATTTCCCGGGGTTGCTCCATTGGGTTATCTTAACGACCGGGTAAACAGAAAGATAATTATAGATCCTAAAATCTCATTGGTAGTTAAGGAACTTTTTGAGATCTATTCCAAAGGCAACTCGACTTGTAAGAGCTTGAGCCTATTTCTTAAAAGTAAAGGAATTGTTTCAAGAGGAGGAATTCCAATTCATAAAAGTCGAGTTGCCTCTATCCTCTCAAACCCCTTTTACTTTGGGTATTTTCGCTATAAAGGTGAGATTCATCAAGGAATCCACGAGCCACTTATTACAAAGAAACTTTTTGATTAAATACAGACGGTTATGGAGGGTCGTGGTCGTTCTCACCCGTCTGAACCCCTTAATTTCCCCTTCACCGGTCTTATCAAGTGCGGTGAGTGCGGAATGATGATTTCGGCCGAGCAACATCTTAAGTATTACAAGTCATCTGATATTGGTCAACGATTTGTATATTACAGGTGCTCAAAGAAGAATAAGTTAATCAAGTGTGGTCAAAGGTTTATTTCCGAATCGGCCATCATTCCGCAACTCAACGACCATATTCAAAAAGTTTCTTTGTCCACTTCTGACCACCAATGGTTTATGAACAAACTAAATACTGACGAACACCAACAGCGGTCAGAAGTGTTGGTGATTGTTCAAGAGTTCAAAAAAGATCTGCTCAATATTAATGAGAAGTTAAATAAACTTTTAGACTCATATTTGGACAATGTTGTCAGTCGGGAGGATTACCTTAATAGAAAGGAAAAGTTTATGAGTGAGAAGAAGTCTATTGAGCAGAGAATATCGACTCTTGAACTTTTCCCCAATAAGTGGCTCGAACCTATGAGAGAATTCTTTGATACAGCACTGGAAGCCAATAAAATCGCATCGGACAATATAAATCTTTTTCAAAAAAGAGAGTTCCTAAAAAAGACCGGCTCGAACCTAACCCTAAAAGACAGAATAGTCGATTGGCACCTTCCGGATCAGTGGGCGGCGCTATCGCGCCGCCCGATAAGTCGCAATCGGGTGGAGATGGCGGGATTTGAACCCGCGTCCGAGAACACACTTAAACAAATTTTTAGTGAGGGATAAAATATTTATAACTCTATTTTGCCTGCGTAAATATTCAAATCAGAGCAAAATGTCAATTGAAATTGTCGGGTTTTTGGACCAATTGCAACTTCCAAAAACCGTACCTTAGTTGGTTAACCTCACGACTAAATTGAACTAAGGAAAACTTAATCAGAGGCTTACACTTTAGGCATGTAAAGTGGCAAAAGCCATATTACGATACGCGAAAGCTTCAGCTGCTTCAGATTGCTCATTATCAGTTGATTTTTTCCATTTAACCGATTGGTCGGCCCTCACGATTTGTAAAAGTGCAAAATTCCCGTCGATGCCTGTCATCCCCAAGTTACTCCTCATATTATATCACCAATTAGCTTGAAAAGCCATAATACAGCAACCTGCCAGGTTGCCAACTCTTATTCAAGACAAATTATTGATATTCCAATTATTCCCGCCACAATTACAGAACACGTAATATTCAAACGTTATTGTGTGTCTTGTAAAAAACGG
>Ga0210015_1005560_pt1 | contig 10177 bp, 13 predicted proteins | sample CryGeymeta201522_FD_185471 | JGI IMG/M metagenome (GOLD analysis project Ga0210015, IMG submission 185471) | Groundwater microbial communities from Crystal Geyser aquifers in Utah, USA - Crystal Geyser metaG 2015-22 (SPAdes) (version 2) | ecosystem: Environmental > Aquatic > Deep subsurface >...
GCTCAGGTGGTGATGCCCGGCGGGGCACAGTATTTTGTGCAATGTCTTGTCCGGCGGGTCGGCCCCCTGCGCTGTGTCTGGCACGGGCTGCCGACGCCGGTGGGCGCAGCTGTGGCGCAATCGCTGCGGGGCGAAGGGCCGCTGATCTGGGTGTCACCGGGCGGGGGTGGCCTGCGTGTGGCGGGCGCGCGCTGTCACGCGGTTCTGGATCTGACGGTGCCGGATTTGCGCTCAGGGCTGTATGGCAAATGGCGCAATCGTCTGGTCTTGGCGGAACGGCACGGCCTGCCGGTGATGCACAGCCATGATATGCCAGCTTGGCTGATTTCTGCGGAACGGGCACAGCAAAGGCGCGCGGGCTATCGCAACATGCCCACCCGTTGGATTGCCGCGTGGCAACGCTATGCGCCACACGGTCTGTTGACGCTGACCGCGGGCGCGCCCGATGCGCCCTTGGCCGCCGCTGCATTCCTGCGTCACGGCACCTCGGCCACCTATCTCATGGGTTGGAACGGCGACGAGGGGCGCCGTCTTTCGGCCCATAATCTCTTGATCTGGCAAGCTATGCTGCGCCTTTCCACCAGCGGTGTTCAGGTGCTGGACCTGGGATTGATCTCACCCGGCACGCCGGGCCTGAACCGGTTCAAACGCGGCACCGGGGCAAGCCTGCGTGTTCTTGCGCCGGTGTCCGCGCGCCTCGTGGGTCGGGGGGATGTGGCCCTGTTGGCGCACCCCCCCTCTGATCACGCCATAGATGGCAACCACAACACAATGGCCGGAAACGCCACCAGACCGGCAATGGTCAACGCATCGGCGACAAAGAAGGGTGCCACGCCCTTGAACACGTCCTGCACGCTGATGTCGTCACGCACCCCTGCCACGACGAAACAGTTCAACCCGATCGGCGGCGTAATCAGGCAGAATTCCGCCATCTTGACCACAAGGATGCCGAACCAGATGGCACACATCGGCCCTGACATGCCAAAGGCGCTGTCCGCCGCAGAAACATTCAGCCCACCGTTCAAGGCCATCACCGCCGGATAGACAACCGGCAGCGTCAGTAGCAACATTCCAATCGCATCCATGAACATGCCCAGCACCGCATAAGCCAGAAGGATGAGAACAAGTGTCAGCATCGGAGATTGTTCAAGCCCTGCGATCCAGTTGGCAAAGGCCAGTGGCAGATCGGCAAAGCCAAGGAACCGCACATAGATCAGAACGCCCCAGATGATGGTGAAAATCATCACCGACAGCTTGGCGGTTTCCAGAAGGGCGCTTTTCAATTCGCCCCAGCGCATTCCGTTCTTCAGCGCGATCAGGAACACCACGAAGGCACCCAGCGCGCCGCCCTCGGTGGGGGTGCCCCAGGCATCGCCGCCAAAGGGATTGTAAATGAAGAATATAATGATCACGACGACAAACAGGATGGGCAGGGCCGGGGGCAGTGAGGCAAACCGTTGGGTCCAAGTGAAACCACGCACGGGCGGTCCGAACCGGGGCAGGATCAGGGCCATGCCGATGATCAATCCGGCATAGATCACCGCCGAAAACACCCCCGGCACGAAACCGGCCAACAGAAGTTTGCCCACATCCTGCTCAACGATGATCGCATAGATCACCAGAATGGCCGAGGGTGGGATAAGGGAGGCCAGGGTGCCCGCCGCCGCCACGACCCCGGCGGCAAATTTCTTGTCGTAACCAACGGCCAGCATTTCCGGGATGGCAATGCGCGCGAACACCGCCGAGGTGGCGACCGAGGCACCGGAAACCGCAGCGAAACCCGCCGTGGCAAACACCGTCGAAACGGCCAGCCCCCCGGGCAGCCAGCCGACCCAACGTTTGGCCGCCTCGAACAGGGCCTGGGTCAACCCCGCATAATAGGCGAGGTATCCGATCAGAATGAAGGTGGGAATCAGGCTCAGTGCCTGCGAACTGATCTTGGAATGGGGCACCTGACCGGCGGTTTTCACCGCAACGGTCAGCGCCCAGAGAAATTCATCGCCCGCATAGCTTTTGCGCGACCAGAAGATCCAGACAAGGCCGACCAGACCGGCCAGCGCGGCGGCGAATCCGACACGCATCCCAAGGATGACCAGAACAAGCATCCCCAACGAAACGATGATGCCGATATCAGTGGAATCCATCAGCGTGCCCCTTTCGGCCCGGCGCTGACCGTTTGCGCCTCGGCCGCCGCGATTTCAGCCGCACTCTGCACCAAGGGCACGCCAACCGGCGCCTCGAGGTTCAACGCGAACGCCCGACCATAGCCCCACAGCTGTAACATCAGCCTGAGGCACAGCACCGAAAATGCCACCGGCACCAACAGCTTTGCCGGCCACAGCGGCAGCCCGATGTCCATCGAACTGTCGCGCGACCACAGCACCGCGCCAAAGTCAAAGCTGCGCTGGAAATGCGCCCAACTGCCCCAGACCAACAGCACCATCAGCACAAGCACCGCAAAGGTGGTGATGGATTCCGCCGCCCACAACAGCCGCCCGCGCAGCGCGCCCACCACCATATCCATGCGGATGTGCCCGCCCTGACGCTGGGTATAGGCGATCCCCATGAAGGCGATCAGCGGCATCGCCTGTTCGATCCAGTCGACATAGCCGCGCAGCGGGGCGCCGAAAAAATTGCGCCCGCCCACCGTCCACACCGCCATCAGCATCAGCGAAAAAACCGCGATGCCGGACAACAGCGCAAGCCAGCCTTCGACCCGGAACAGGGCGCGGTCGAGCCGCGACATAACCGAATTGTCTTCAAGTACAGCGGCGCCACCGGCCATCGATATTCTCCTGCGGATTGAAAAGCACCCCGGACGCAGGCCCGGGGTGCAAGGTTGTCATCGGGGTGCGGATCAAGATCCGTCGGCAACCATGCCGGTCACCAGATCGTACAGCTCTTGCGCCGGCAAACCCTTGGCCGTGTTCGCGGCGATCCAGGCCTCGGCCGCCGGGGCTGCGGCGGCCTTGCGGAACGCGTCAAGCTCTGCTGGGGCAAATTCGATCTGCTGAATTCCTTTTTCCTCCAGCAGGGGCCACCATGCCGCCATCGTCGCGTTGTTGTAATAGTCGATGTAGTGGGCCATCGCCTCGTCCACGGAACCAAACAGCGCGGCGCGCTCGGCATCGCTCAGGGCGTTCAGCGCGTCGGTGTTGACCACCACGGGGCAATTCACCGTGCCGGGGTTCAGGTTGGCTGTCCACCACTTGGCGTTTTCCGTTGTGCCAAAGGACATATGCGCATGGGGCGCGAAAGACACCGCCTTGACCACGCCCGAATCCATCGCCTGCCGCACCTCGGTGGCCGACATTGAGGTGGGAACGGCCCCCACAGATTCCATTGCGGCACCAATTCCGCCAACGGCGCGTACGCTCATCCCCTGGAAATCGTCCAACGTGTCGGGCGCATCACCGACACCGATCAGGTTGTATTGCGGCAGGGGCGTTGGCATCAGCAACGTCGCGTTCCAGCGCGCCAGATCGGCCACCACGGCGGGGTGCTTGTAAACCGCCATGGAAATATCGTTTTCCTGCTGCAAGGTGGCAATGCCGAGGAACGGCAGTTCCATCACGGTGATCGAGGGGTTCTTGTCGGCGTGATACCCGGCACAGAACTGCGCCATCTCGAAGGCCCCGATGGAAATTCCGTCAAGGTTTTCACGCTCGTTGCTCAGACCGCCGTAGGAAATGTTCATCGTGAACCCGCCGCCGGTCTTTTCGCTGACCAGTTCGGCCAGCTTTTCGACGTGTTCGGTGAAGGCACGGCGCGTGCCCCACACCGACACGTTCCATTCGGTGGCCATCGCTTCGGTCGCAAAGGCGGTTGCCAGGGCGGCCACGGCCACCCGTCCCAAAAGTTTGCTCATCCTGTGTCCTCCCAGACATGCTGTTGGGTTTTGCAGTATTGTGTCTGCTGGATGCAGGATACCGGCTGGGCGTGCGGTGTCCATTGTCAATCTTGGGGGCTTGGCAAAGTGCGCGCGCCGTGGTCGTGTGCCGGGACACAGTTAGGAGATTGTTATGCCCGCCCCGAGGAACGCCCTGAAATCCGCCCTGGCCGAAGGCCGTCTGCAAACAGGGCTGTGGATGGCCTTTGCCCATCCCACGGCCGCTGAAATCGCGGCGCGGGCGGGGTTTGACTGGTGCCTGATCGACGGCGAACATGCTCCCAATGATGTGCCGCTTATTCAGGCGCAATGTCAGGCGATGTCGGGTGGATCGGCGTCGGTGGTCGTGCGGGTTCCGGTGGGCGACGTGGCGATCATCAAACAGGTGCTGGACATCGGGGTGCAGACCATCCTCGTGCCGATGGTCGACACCGCCGAACAGGCGGCCCGGATGGTGCGCGCCGTGCGCTATCCGCCCCACGGCATCCGCGGCGTGGGGGCAGCCCAGTCGCGCGCAACATTCTTCGGTGAAATCACCGACTACGTTCACAGCGCCGCCGACGAGATCTGCCTGATCGTCCAGGCCGAAACCCGGACCGCGATCGGCAACATCGAGGCCATCGCTGCCACCCCCGGCGTGGATTGTGTGTTTATCGGTCCGGCCGATCTGGCCGCCGATATGGGCCACCTTGGCAACATGTCCCACCCCGAGGTGGTCGCGGCCATCGAGGGCGCGGTGAAAAAGATCCGCGCGGCAGGCAAGGCCGCCGGCATCGTCACTTTCGACACCACGCAGATGGCGCATCTGGCCGGGCTTGGGTTCAACTTTCTTGGCGTTGGCGGCGACATCGCCTGCTATGCAAGTGCGGTGCGGGCGCTGGCCCAACAGGCGCGGGCCATCGACGACTGACCGGGGATTTAGCCAGCACCCCCATAAATTCCTTATGAATTGCATGGGTTTGTGATTCAATTCTCGCGACATCAATGGCGGGGGCAGTCGAATGGTGCGATCAGACATGAGCGATCTGGAATGGGACTTCATCAAAGCGGTCTTGCCCAACACGGCGCGGGGCAAGAAGCGCGTCGATGACCGGCGCGTGATCAACGCGATTTTCCATGTTCTGCGCACCGGCATTCCATGGGCTGATTTACCCGGCGAATACGGCCCGCCAACGCCGGTCTGTAACCGCTTCAATCGCTGGAGCTACGCAGGCCATTGGGACCGGATCATGGACGCGATCGCCGACGCCCACAACGTGGACATGGTCATGGTGGACGGCACGAGCATCCGGGCGCACCATGCCGCGACGACGCTCAAAAAAAGACCCGCGCCGCTGTTTAGGTCGCTCTCGGGGCGGATTGTGGACGAAAATTCATACCGTTACCAATCAGGACGGTCTGCCGTTCCGGTATGAACTGACGCCCGGACAAGCCCATGACGCGCCGCCCTGCAAGACGCTCCTGGATAATCTGCAACCCGGCCAGCATGTGTTGGCAGACAAGGCCTATGACGCCGACTGGATCAGGAAAATGATCTGGGAACAGGGTGCAATCGACGTGATCCCGCCCAAAGCCAATCGAAAGCTCCCCGCCGATTTCGACGCTGAACTTTACAAGGCACGCAACAAGATCGAGCGGTTCTCTGGCAGGCTGAAACCCTCCTTCCGACGCATCGCAACACGATACGAGAAAACGTCACGCAATTTCTTGTCGATGATCAAACTGGCGTCCATCAGGCTGTGGATCGAGTTTTCTGAGTCCGCTGCCTAGACAAAGAATACACCCGTAAGGTTTCTTCTTTGCAAAAATACTCCCGCCGGAGGCGTCGCGGTCAGCCGCCCGCGTGCTGGCCCTCGGCACAAATACCGCGCCATCCCGGTCAGCCTTTAGCCTTTCCTTTCCTGCCGCTCCGTGCGATGGGAACGCGTCAAACGAAAGCTCCATCGAAAGGCACTCCAATGGAAATTCGCGAGGCGCTTACCTTTGACGATGTGTTGCTGGTTCCGGCCGCATCCAGCGTGCTGCCCAGCGCCGCCGACACCCGCACTTGGGCGACCCGGACCATCAGTATGAACATTCCGTTGCTGAGCAGCGCTATGGACACAGTGACCGAGGCGCGTATGGCCATCGCCATGGCCCAGGCGGGCGGGATCGGGGTGATTCACCGCAATCTCGGGATCGAGGAACAGGCGTTGGAAGTACGCCGGGTCAAGCGGTTTGAATCCGGTATCGTCTATAACCCCATCACCTTGCGTCCGGATCAGACCCTGGCCGATGCCAAGGCATTGCAGGACCGCTATCGCGTCACCGGGTTTCCGGTGGTCGATGGATCAGGGCGGGTGGTGGGCATTGTCACCAACCGCGACATGCGTTTTGCCACGGATGACAAGACGCCGGTCAGTGTGATGATGACCGGTGACAATCTGGCGCTGCTGGCCGAACCTGCGGATCTGGATGAGGCGCGCAGCCTGATGAAGGCGCGGCGCATCGAAAAGCTATTGGTCACCGACGGCCATGGCAAGCTGACGGGCCTTCTGACGCTGAAAGACAGCGAACAGGCGGTGCTGAACCCCAACGCCTGCAAGGACAGTCTGGGCCGGTTGCGCGTTGCCGCCGCCACCACGGTGGGCGATGCGGGGTACGAGCGGTCTCAGGCGCTGGTGGATGCCGGCGTCGACATCATTGTGATCGACACCGCCCATGGCCATTCCGAAGGTGTGGCGCGGGCGGTAGAGCGGGCCAAGACCCTGAGCAACGAGGTGCAGATCATCGCCGGCAATGTCGCCACAGGTGACGCGACCCGTGCCTTGATCGACGCCGGGGCCGACGCGGTGAAGGTGGGGATCGGACCGGGCAGCATTTGCACCACGCGCATCGTGGCCGGTGTGGGTGTGCCGCAGCTGACAGCCATCATGGACAGCGCGGCGGCGGCGGGCGACGTGCCGGTGATCGCCGATGGCGGTATCAAGTTTTCGGGCGATTTTGCCAAGGCCATCGCGGCGGGCGCATCCTGCGCGATGGTTGGCAGCCTGATTGCCGGCACAGACGAGTCGCCAGGTGAGGTTATTCTGTACCAGGGGCGGTCGTTCAAATCCTATCGCGGCATGGGCAGTCTGAGCGCCATGGCGCGCGGCAGTGCCGACCGCTATTTTCAGAAGGACGCGGCCAGTGACAAACTGGTACCGGAAGGGATCGAGGGGCAGGTGGCCTATAAGGGGGCAACAGCTGCGGTGATCCATCAACTGGTAGGCGGCTTGCGGGCCGCGATGGGCTATACCGGCAACGCGACGATTGAACAGATGCGCGGCAACTGCACGTTTGTCAGGATTTCCGGGGCGGGATTGCGGGAAAGCCACGTGCACGACGTGCAGATTACCCGAGAGTCGCCAAACTATCGTATCGGTTAACATAATGATTTATTTAGATTATTATGGGATCGGGGCCCCCTGTGTCAGGGAAGTTGTCCGCCGCTTTACTTTTCCTCTATTTCTCGGGTGGGCGGGATAGGACGATGATTTGGGATATTCGCTGGAACGCAAAACGGCCGTGCTGAAGCAGATGCTGCCGCCGAGCAACATGGCCATACGGCAGTTGTCGCGGAAGGAAGGGATTTCCGAGGCGACGCTTCACAAGTGGCGAGCCGAGGCGCGCGGCAAGGGGCAGCCTCTGCCCGACGCTGACGCGGGCCCCGAGGTCTGGTCCTCGCGCGACAAGTTCGCGGCGGTGCTGGAAACAGCGGCGCTGAACGAGGCTGATCTGGGCGAATACGGCCGCAAGCGCGGGCTGTATCCGGCGCAGATTGCGGCATGGCGGGCGGCTTGCGGGCAGGCGAACGACTGGGATCGCAGCAGCACCGCCCGGATCAGCCAGACGACCAGGGAAGACAAGAAACGGGTCAAGGATCTGGAACGGGACCTGGCCCGCAAGGACAAGGCTCTGGCCGAAACCGCAGCGCTGCTCATTCTGCGAAAAAAGGCTCAGGCGCTCTGGGGGGACGGAGAGGACGCATGATCAGCACCCCGGATCGCCAAGCCGCAGTTTCTCTGATCGTTGATGCCGTCACTTCTGGCGCAGGTCATGCCCCGGCCTGTGCCGATCTGGAGATCAGCGACCGCACCCTGCGGCGCTGGACAAAAGACGGCCAACTGCGCGCCGATCAGCGGCCCCTCGTGCCGCGCCCTGAGCCCAGCAACAAGCTGAGCGCGGCTGAACGCGCGGCGGTGCTTGATCTCTGTAATTCAACGGAATTTGCCAGTCTTCCGCCGAGCCAGATCGTGCCGAAACTGGCCGATCAGGGGCGGTATCTGGCCTCGCAATCCAGCTTCTATCGCATCCTGCGCAGCAGCGGGCAGCAGCATCACCGGGGCCGGGCCAGGCCGCCGGTCCGGCGCAAACCGCCCACCAGCTACAAGGCCAGCGCGCCCTGCGAGGTCTGGACCCGCGATATAACCTGGATGCCGGGGCCCATGACCGGCATGTTCTTCTACCTCTACCTGATCGTGGACATCTTCAGCCGCAAGATCGTCGGCTGGGAGGTTCATGAGCACGAGAGCGCAGACCTGGCAGCCGTCCTGATCCGGCAAGCGGTTCTGGCCGAGGGATGCACCCTGCGCCCATTGGTTCTGCACGCCGACACCAAATTCAGGAGCCAAACTGATGCTCGATATCCAGCCAACCCCGCACACCCAAAATATGCCTTCGAAATGCATGACGAAATCGTCGTGCAGGGCATCTCTTATCGGCCTCAGGCGCGCCGCGACTAGGGATATGTAAACACGATGCGATTTCTGTGCCCCATTCTCTTGATAGCGGCCGGTGCGACTTTGGTCGTGTCGGGGTTTGCGTATGATTTGTATTTCGCCGGAATTCCCTATCCGGACCCAACTGCTGAAATGCAGGAGAGATGGCTTTTCCATAAGGGCATTTCCGAAAGGGTTATTCATGCAGGCGTCATCATTCTCGGTGTTGGCTGTGCGTTGAAAGGCGCTCAATGGATTTCCGGTTTTCTGAAGGGGCGGCAAGCAGACTGATGAACGTGTCGCCGTGCGGGCGGGCCATTGGCTTTTTGAAGCACAGCGAAGCAGAAGAGAGTCATCAGAAGGCAAGTTTCCACCAACAATCTTTGCTGTTGTTAATATTGATTCCAAATTTTGCGTAGCATATTTGGGCTGTGTTGGATTGCTAGCAGAGCCCCGTCATGCTATGCGTCTTGGCATGAGAGTTTTTCCCGGCCTGATGGTCTCAATTACGTCCGCGTTCTTCGGCCAAGTTGCCATTGCGGAGACACTGGAGTTGGATCGCGAAAGCTTTTGTGCCAACGTCGATAGCCTTCAGTTGGCGCAGGCCAATCTGCTCGGTGCCTTGACTGGTCATCACATGGGAATTGCGATTGTCGAAGACACGAGCGATAACGCCCGTGAGAAGCTTCTCGCCTCTATCGAACAGACAATATCTATAGCGAGAGATTTGTCTGATTCGACGAAACCGTTCCTCGACCTCTGCGCCACAGATTAGTTCGTCCTGAACAACTTCCACCGCACTGATTTTGCGACATAATACTGCATTTTGTTGGGTTTTCGATGCAGGGTTTGATATAATTGCCGTCATAACCCTGCAATTTTGAGCCGCGCCATGAAGCCCAGAACATCTCTTCCGGAACAGGATGATCTGCTGCGCACACGACTGGTCGAGATGATCGACATGCGCCACGAACTGGTGAAGCTCGCCACTCTGATCGACTGGGAGGTGTTCGAACGGGAATGGGCGGGGCTGTTGCCGTCGCAGACCGGGCGACCCGCTTGCTTGCGCGGGTTTTCCCAGCGGCGGAGCTGATCAGGACCCTTGCCCAGCGTCTTATCGGCTACCAAACCCAGATAGAGTTCAAGCGCCCTCGTCACCGTGATGGCGGGCTCACCGACACCGCCCATGAGGGCGGAGGTTTCGCGCATGTCCAGTTCGCCGTTCTTGCGCTCCGGGACCGCCTCAATCCGGGCAAGCAAGCCCTCGCGGGGCAGCTCGGTCACGCGCGGCGCGGGCAGGTAGCGAAAGCCCCGGACGGCGGCAAGATTCTTGGCCGCTTTGAACCTCTTTTCCGCGTCGCTGGTGTCACCGGCAAGCCGATCTTCCCAGCCTTCCACGATGTGCTGCCTAGCCGCGTCCGCGTTTTGCTTGGCGACGGTCAAGGAATCGGTGTGCAGGCGACCCAGACGCTCTTGCGCTCTTTCACGCCCTGATGGCGGCGCGGGACGCGCTTTCGCAGATAGTAGGTGCTGCCCCGTTTCATGATGG
>Ga0210015_1005563_pt1 | contig 10176 bp, 9 predicted proteins | sample CryGeymeta201522_FD_185471 | JGI IMG/M metagenome (GOLD analysis project Ga0210015, IMG submission 185471) | Groundwater microbial communities from Crystal Geyser aquifers in Utah, USA - Crystal Geyser metaG 2015-22 (SPAdes) (version 2) | ecosystem: Environmental > Aquatic > Deep subsurface >...
ACCACCTGTGCGATCTTTCTCGGTACAGCGACGACGAGTTGAGGGGCGGCGTCATGCTTCACGCGGCGCTGCTGACGATGAAGTACATCTTCCGGGACGAGCTCCACGACCGGCTGCCCGGCATCTTGGCGCTGACCGCGGAGTTGCTGGACCGGGAGACCGGGCTACAATACGTGGAAACATTGCTCCGGTACCTGACCGCTGGAACCGATCAGTTAGGCGCGCAGGAGTTGATGCAGGCAGTAGCGCGGGCGCTGCCTGAGGAAGGAGGCACTCTGATGCCGACGATTGCAGAACAATGGATTGAGGAAGGCATCCGGCGTGGTCGCGAGGAAGGCATCCAGCGCGGTCGCGAGGAAGGTCTCATGAACGGCCTCGCGTTGGCGTTGGAGTTGCGGTTCGGCGAACCGGGCTTGCGTTTGCTGCCGGAGATCGAGCAGCGTGCCGACGCCGGCACATTGCAGGCTCTGATGGAAGCACTCAGACGAGTCACCTCGCCGGAGGAGCTCCGACAGGTCTATGCGGCCTGATGACCGCCCTGACCATGACGCCCGTGTTGAACACTCCACCATCGCGTGCCAGACACCGCCGCGCATTCCGCACGCTGGAACCGCGTGTGATCGGTCGTCACCACATGTAGCGGAACCGGAAACCGCCCGTGATAGTGCTGTGGACAGGCTGCATTCCCGCCCTACGTCCGTGATCGGTCGCTGCAATGCCTTACAATAGCCCCTCACAGGTGTGAACGCTTGCCGCAATGTGTTGCGGAGACGCCTCACGAGTGAGTCCGGCAGAGGAGACGCGTGCAACTCCAGTCCGCACTCCGACCGCGCGTCCTGTGGGCGCGACCGCACTCCGTATTCGTAGGAATCACTCATGCAGCCTTGGCTGCACCACGTCGCATGAAAACGCCGAGCAGATCGCGGCTCGGATGTAGAACGCGTTTTCAAGGGAGGTTCAGTCAATGCGAGTCGTTCGAGACCCAGAGGCGTTGCTGGCGAGGAGCCAGCAGGCATTTGCGGCAGATGCCGCGTGTGAGCAGGCGGAGTGGAAGCTGCCGGCTTCGCTCCGGCAGGAATGAGAGGCGGCCGTCCGTCGGTTGCTGGCGGCGCAGGATGCCATTGCGCCGACCGAGACTGACCGCACCCGGGAGCAGCAGGCGCTGGAGGCGGCGCTCGCGGAAGCGGATGACGTCATCCGTGAGGCGAAGCGGCGCCTGCGCGGGCTGCTCAGGCCGGCCGAGTTGGAGGTCGTCCTGACGGCGTATCAGTTGGACGCGCCCCTGACGCGGATGACCCGCGAGTTCCTGGCCTCGCGTCTGCGGAATCTCGGGTCGGTGAGCGCCGCCCAGACGAACCCCGACGCGCAGCTCCCCGCCGACCTGCTCCAACGGGCCGCCGCAGCCTTGACGGAGATCGAGTCTCACCGGCCCGCGGCCGGGTCCAGCCTGGCCGACCGGAAGACCGCGGTCGCCCACCGGAATGAGGTCTTGGACGAGGTGAACCTGCTGCGCCGGCGGGCGTACTTCCACCTGTGCTTCGTCCTGCCCGACATGGACGACGACCCTCGCCTGGACGCCTACGGCTTCGGCGCACAACGCAGCCGAGGCGCGGTGAAGCCGGAGCCGCAACCGGCGACGGGGTAGGAAGTGAAGGACGAAGCGCTGAGTCGTGCTCGCAGGAATCACCCAGTCTGAAGGCGCCCAAGAACGTGAAGATCAGGAAGGTTCCGAGAGATCTGAAGGTTAGGTATGAGTCCAGATGAAAGGGGGAAAGACTCATGAGCACTGAGTTGCTGTTTCTGGTGGAGGAGTCCGCGGAAGGAGGCTTTCAGGCGCGCGCCATGGGCCAGTCGATCTTCACGGAGGCGGACACGTTGGAGGAGCTGCGAAGCGCCGTCCTCGACGCCGTGGACTGCCACTTCGAGCCGACGGAGCGGCCGCGCCTGGTCCGGCTTCACCTGGTGAGGGACGAGGTCCTGGCAGCATGAAGCTTCCCCGCGACGTGAGCGGAGAAGAACTGGCTCGTGCCCTGGCCCGGTTCGGGTACGAGGTCACCCGGCAGACGGGCAGCCATCTCCGTCTGACTCGGCGCGTTCTCGGCACCCATCACCTCACCATTCCCCGCCACCGGGCCCTGAACGTCGGCACCGTGGCCGGAATCCTGAAGGACGTTGCTGAGGAGTTGGGTCTGTCGAAGGACGAATTGACCGACCGACTGTGGTCATAGGGAGCCGTGCATGAGCGCCCGTTGGTTGGGCACCCCGGTTCAGGAGAACGCCCCGGCTTCGGGAAGGTAGACGTCGAACCCACGGGGTTCGCAGCCGGTCGCCCTCTGCTGGCGAGGCGGGTGAACCGGCTGACGCCTATCTTCCGGCGTGCGGCGACGCGTCCGGGAAGGAGCCCACATGCCGCTGACACGCGTAGCAGCCATCCAGGCCAAACGGCGTACCGTCTCCTACAAGGTGGCCACGCCTGCCAAGGCGCTGGGGCACGTCCGCACGAATCTCGACGAGCTGACTGTGTTGGCCGACTGTGCTGGGGGCGAGGGGTGCCGGATCATCGCGTTTCCCGAAGACACTCTGGGCACACTTGAGTGGGAGGCGGGACACTGGGGAGAGGTGCAACTGCTGCTGCAGCCGGCCGAGCAGGAGATGCTTGCCCGCTTCGGCGAGGTGGCTGCCAGGCAGGGCATGTGCCTCGTCTGCTGCAACGACTGCGTTGGGGCGGGCCGCGTCTACAACACCGCCATCCTGATTGGCCCCGACGGTCAGGAGATCGGCCGCTACCACAAGGTCAACCTGCCGATCCACGAGCAGGTTCGGACGCGGGGGACCAGTTTCCCGGTGTTCGAGGCGCCCGGCGTCGGCACCGTGGGCATGTGCATCTGCTACGACATGGTGTTCCCGGAGACGACGCGCGCACTGGCATTGGCGGGGGCTGACTTGGTGTTCCACCTGACATTGGGTGGCGCGTCGATGGCGGGAGCCGACGCCAGCCTCGCTGCTTTCCGAACCCGGGCAGCGGACAACTTCGTCTACTTGGTGGTTGCGTTCCGGGGCGGGGGCAGTCTCATCATCAGTCCCAAGGGGGAGGTTCTCGCGGACGGCGGCAACGAGCCCGATGCTATCGTCGCCGCCGACCTCGACCTCGGCGCCGGACGTGACGCCGGCGACGCCCTGGGCGGGGTCACGACCGACTTCCGCGCGCGGCTCTTCCGCGAGCGTGTCCCGGGCGCCTACGGCATCCTGACGGACGCGCACCCGCCCATACTCGAGAAGCTTCGGCACGTGGCTGTTCCCGCTGGCGAGGAAGCCTCTGCGTTGTGCGCCGAGGGGAGGACCACGGGAGCCGACGCGTTCTACGAGGCGGAGCGGTGGTTGGCCGAGGACAAGGTCGAGGAAGCAGCGCTACGCTTCGAGCAACTGGCTGAGCACTTCGGCACGCTGTGGATCGGCAGGGCATCGCGCGAGCGGCTGAAGGGGGTTCGGAGGAAGGAATCGGAGACGGCGTGCTGAACAGGAGATCAGGACACTCGGCTGGAGGACCCGACTCATGATCGACCAGACCCGTCGCGAATTCCTGAGACACTCGCTCTGCGCCGGCGCGATGTCAATGGGTGCCAGTCGCCTTCGCGCAGCGTTTGCGGAAGACGCCGGCAAGCCCGGCTCGAAGATGAAGTTCGGCCTGGTCACCTACCTTTGGGGCAAGGACTGGGACCTGCCGACGTTGATCTCGAACTGCGAGCAGTCAGGCGTCCTCGGGGTCGAACTGCGGACGACCCACAAGCACGGCGTGGAGCGGGAGCTGACAGCAGCGCAGCGCGCCCAGGTGAAGAAGCGCTTTGACGACAGCCCGGTGACCAATGTCGGCATTGGCAGCGCCGAGTGCTTTGACCATGTCAGCCCGGAGGCACTGGCCAAGGCCATCGAGGCGACGAAGGAGTTCGTCAAGCTCAGCCGCGACACCGGCGGCAGTGGCGTCAAGGTGCGGCCCAACACCTTCCACAAGGAAGTGCCGCGCGAGCAGACCATCGAGCAGATCGGCAAGTCGCTCAACGTCGTGGGCGCTTTCGGCGCCGACTACGGCCAACAGATCCGCCTGGAAGTGCATGGCGACGGCTCCCCGCCGCCGATCATGAAGCAGATCATCGACATTGCCGACCACCCCAATGTCGGCCTCTGCTGGAACTCCAACGGCCAGGACCTGCAAGGAGAGGGCTTCGAGCACAACTTCAACCTGCTCAAGGCCCGGTTCGGAGCGACGTGCCACGTGCGGCCACTGAACACGCCCGGCTACCCGTGGGACCAACTCCTGAAGCTGTTCGTGGAGAGGGACTACCCCGGCTGGCTGTTACTGGAAGCCGGCGGCGCGCCGGCAGATCCCATTGCGGCACTGATCGAGCAACGCAGGCTGTTCGAAGAGCTGTGCGCAAAGGCGCAGGCGGCATAGCAGCGGACGGCTCGTAGTTCCGCATTCATGCGGTGGTCACCTGTGGAAGCGGAGCGCCGGTGGGCCAGACACCAAGCGAGACGAGGACTGTCAAACATGAGACGGTCAGCCGCCAAGAGACTGCTAATAGTTGCCCTTGTGGTCGCGGGGCTGGTCGTTGTCGACTTCCTGGCCGCCAGCACGCTGCTCTGGTCCAACTACCGTCGCGCCATGCGCAGCGCGACCACGGCCACTTGGCAATGGGGTTCCGGGCATCTGCGCGCACAGGTGCAGCAGGTCCGTCCCGGAGGCGGCGAGCAGAAGGTGCGGGGAGCTGTCGAGGTGTGGCGCGAGGGCGACGCCTACCAAACGTCCGTCCACTATGACGACATCGCTGTCCAGTTTCTTGCCGGGCCGGAGACTCGGGTGTGGCTGGAAAAGACAGGCGCCAGCTTCGCGGGCGAAGCACGTCCGCTCAGCCATGCCCGCACGGCAGTGCGGGAAGCGGCGCGCCAACTCCCCCGCCCTCGTTGGCAACATGTGCTGGTGGGCGCAGTGGTTGCTCACCCGCTTGTCACAGGCATCGGCCGCGTCGAGGGCGACCGCTGCCTGCTGATGCGCCACCAGTTCGGGACGGCGGCAGTCGGCACCGATGGGCTGCTGCGGCTGCTGACTGTGCGGCTTCCCAAGGAGGAGCGCGAGTGGTGTCTCCGTGTCCGTCGCGACCAGCAGGCTCCGCCTGCGCCGCCGTCCTCGACTCAGTCGCAGTCCGTGCCCGCTGAAGAACTGGACCGCAGCTTGGCGGCCGGCATCAACATCGTCGCCCTGCAACTGAAGCCGGTGCCGAAGCCGCCGGACTCCTTTCGGCGGGAGGGTGCCGGTTGGCTGGAGGTGAAGGACGGGCACCGCGTGCTGCACCTGGAAGGCGACGCGTACGACTTGGGCTACCAGCACGGCCGGCTGCTGTCGCGCGAGATCGCCCAGCTTGGCGAGCGAGTGGTGTACGGCGTCGGGCTTTACTACTCGCTGAGCAAAGGCCAGTGGTTTCCGGCCGAAGCGCAGCGGCTGGTGGAGCGCCAGCGGCCATTCCTGGGCCCGGAGTACTTCGAAGAGCTGCGCGGGCTGGCGAAGGGCGCCGGGCTGCCGCTGGCCGAGGTGCAGGCGGCGAACATCTTCCCCGAGTTCTTCCACTGCAGCGGGCTGGCCGTCTTCGGCAAAGCCACGAAGAGCGGCGAATTGCTGCACGCCCGCGTGCTGGACTACATGACCGAGGTGGGCCTTCAGGACGAAGCTGTGGTCATGGCGGTCAAGCCGAAGGGGCGGAATGCCTTCGTGAACGTGAGCTATGCCGGCTTCATCGGCTCCGTCACGGGGATGAACGAGAAGCAGGTCGCCATCGGCGAGATGGGAGGTGGGGGAGAGGGGCAGTGGGACGGCACGCCGATGAGCTTCCTCGTCCGCGGGGTGTTGGAGCACTGTGACACATTGGAGGAAGCGCTCGCCTACATGCGCGATCACCGCCGCACTTGTGAGTACTACTACGTCGTCAGCGACGGCAAGTCCCGTTCCGCCGCGGGCGTCGCTGCCACACCCGACCGGTTGCTGGTAGTTCGTCCCGGGCAGGCAATCCCGCAGCTCCCCGAGACGGTGCCCGACGCCGTGCTGCTGTCGGCAGGAGATCGGTACACGGAGTTGGTGAAGCGCGTCCGCGCGGAGTACGGCCGGATCGATGCCACTGCAGTGCTGGAGATCATCAAACGCCCCGTCGCCATGAGCTCGAACCTGCACAACGCCGTGTTCGCGCCGGAGCGGCTGACGCTGTGGGTAAACAACGCCTCGCGCAACGGCCCGGCGTGCAATGAGCCGGCGGCGGAGTATACTTGGGCGCAGCTCTTTGGCGAGCGGTGAGGCGCCACCGTTCCCGGGGTGACGTTGCGCCTGAACGGAGGGCGTAGTCGGCGCGAGGGTCACTCGAAGAGATCGGCGTGGGTGCCCGTTCGGATGAGGATGACCTCGTCCACGGACAGCTCATAGACGAGAAGCCAGTCTGGTTCGACATGGCATTCCCGGGTGCCGGCATGCCCGCCACGCAGCGGATGGTCGCGGTGCCTAACACTAAGGGGCTGACCTGTCGCGAGTGACTCGATGGTCTGACGGAACTCCGCGAAGTCGCAGCCCCGCTTCGTCAATCGCCGGACATCCATCTTGAACTGCGAGGTGCGGCGGATGCTCCTCATCGAATGCCCAGGTCCTCGAACAGACTATCCGTGGTCTCGTACGTGGCGAGGTCGCGCCGCTCGCGGGCGTCGTCCAGCGCCACGCGCGTCGTGTCGTTGGGCACGGGCACCCTCACGCTGAACGGTAGCCCGTTGCGCAGCCCGACCTGCTTCAGAAACAGGGCGACGGCCTGCGAAGTCGTGAGACCGATCTCGGCGAAGATCCGCTCAGCCTCGTGCTTGAGCTTGGGATCCACTCTGGCGGTGACAACTGCGCTCTTGGGCATGGGATGCTCCTCAGACATGCTGTGCATATGCGTGCCGTTGGAGTGCATTGTACTGCACGTCCGAAGGCAGGGGCGGTGTTCATGGGCGGACCTGGTCGGCCGGTGAGACGCCAGCAGACGTCGCGCGTGTCCGTGCGTGCGTCCAGCGAAGCGAGAGAAGGAGTTGGTGCGCTGAGAGCGAAGATTCCATGGACCGGTCACCGCCTGCCCCACGATAGAGACGCGACGAACCGGAAGGTGTGCAGTCGTCCGGACCTGCACACCTGGGGTTGCGACAATCGGAGGATGAGTGTCCATGAAGCCGCTGATCTTCGCACTTTCCTTGTTCGTATTCCCTCTGGTAACCAGCAGACCCGCCGCGGAGCCACTTGCGCCCGACTTCGGCCCGAAGCTCACCGGCTGGACCTACCACACCGCCGCTCGACCTCTGGCGGACCAGTACGCCGATCCCGGCGACCGACTCAGTGATGGCAAGGCTGGTCGCGGCGCCGGCGTGGCGATCTGGCAAGGCGGGTCTGTGACCATTGACCTCGAGCTTGGCGGACCGGCCAAGCTGAGTGCGATCCGCGTCTCCCAGCACCGGCACAACCTGAACTACAAGCTGGACTACTTGGCGGTCAACGTCCGGCGCGGGGGGACGTGGGAAGAGCGGGCGCGACAGCCCGGCTTCTTCGGGCCGACGCCGACGATGGACTTCGTGCACACACTCGACCTGAAGGGAGTCGAGACGGACGCGATGCGACTGGATTTCGCCGGCGCCGGAGTCCTGAGCCTGTCCGAGATCGAGCTGTTCGGGACGCGCGCAGCAGCACAGACCCAGGGCGTCGGTGCGTATGCGGCCGTCCCGTTCCGGACAGATCCCGCGCCCACCGCCCGTGAGGAAGACCTTGACGGCGACGGGCAGCCCGAGGTGGTCCTGGAGAACGGCGCCGTCCGGCTCATCTTCTCGCCGGCTCGGGGTGGAGTGTGTCGCAGCCTTCGGCTGAAGCCCTCAGGCACGGAGTTGGTCTACTCGCGCGAGAGCGGCTACGGGCTACTGCGCGACCAACTGTGGAAGCCGCAGTACAGCTTTGCGGAGCGGGTGTATTTTCACAAACTGGAGAACACTGCCGACCATGCAGCAGTGGAGCTGTGGACCACTGGCGTCGGCGGGATGATGAGCTTCACCGAGATCCGCAAGCGGATCACGCTGGGCCGGGACGGTCCGGTCGCCCAAGTGCACTACACCCTCACTAACGAGCCGTCCTCGCAGACCGACTACGAGTACGGCTTCTGGTCGCACAACTGGCTCGGCGAGACCGGCGCCACGAATACGTACTACTTCCCCACGACTGACGGCGTGCAGTCCTTCACGCTCGATGTGCAGGCGGCAAAGGCCAGCGACGAAGCCTGGTACCGCAACCCGGCGCGTGGCTGGACGGCAGTGGCGACCGACGACGGGAATGGGCTTGCCATTGAAGTGCCCTACCGGTACCTGAGCCTGTTCTACCAGTGGCACGGCGCGGGTGCACTGGCGGCTACGCACGAGTGGCGACACAACCTGCTGGAAGTGAAGGCCGGCGAGAAGCTGGAGTGGGATTACACGCTGATCCCGTTCACCGGGCTGAAGCGGGTAGACGGTGTGGTCGCCGGCGCAGTGGGTGCGTTTGAGGCGTCAACTACGGGTGACGACCTGACGCTGTCGGCACGGCTTCACTGGCCGGCGGGAAGCCCTGGTGGGCCCGCGCGACTCGTGCTCCGGTCGCTGACCGACGGCACTGAACATGACCTCGCGGGGAGCACCGTCGGCGAAGGGGGCGTCTTGTCGGCCGAGACCCGGTACCGACCGGAGAAACCGGGGACTTACGTCCTGCGCTGGCAAGTGGAGCGGGCCGGCAAGCCAGTGGTTGTGTGCGAGCGCCCGCTGACCATCGGCGACGTGCGCGTCGCCTACCACTTGGAGCCGGAGTGCGAGCGGGAGGGGAAACCCGAGGAAGTCAGCGCCACCCGACCGGGGCACGAGATCAGCACGGAAGTGGTGACCCCGCACGTGCCGTGGGCGCGCCCGTTCGCCGGCGGGAAGATCCGGGCGCTCGTTCTCATGGACGACATGAACTGCCGCGAAGCCGTCGAACTCGCGGAGCGGATCGACCTCGACCTCGACTATGTGAAGTTCCGGACCACGCTCGACAAGGAGCTGCTCTACCAGGGAGACCTGAGCATCCTCACGCTCGACGCCGCGCAGAAGGCTTTGGCGGAGCGGCTCAAGACGCGGCAGTACGACGTGATCGTTCTGTCCGGCTTCAAGTGGGACTTCCACTTCACGCCGGAGATTCGGGCGGCGATCCTCGATCACGTGAGCCGGGGAACGGGACTGGTGCTCATTCAGCCCGATGGGTTCGACGAAGAAGCAGCGCAGGAACTGCCGGTCGCTGGCGTTGCGAAGGCTGGCACCGCCGGCCGGAGTATGTGGGCCTGGCACAAGTGGTCGCCCGCTGGCGACGATCCGTTAGTGACGGGGCTGGACTGGGACCGCTTCCCCGTCACTCGCCGACACGAGTATGAGGTACCCCCGCAAGGCGACGTGATCGCCACCCTCGGCAAGGACGGCGCGCCGCTGTTGACGTTGGGGACGCACGGCAAGGGGCGGGCCGTGTCCGCGACGTGGGACACGCTGACCCACGACTTGAGCTACCGCGGGTACAGCGCCCTGACCCCGATCCTGAGCTACCGCGGCGGCTGGCTGCAGCCGCAGTTTGCAGCGCTGCCAACCGGCTATCAGGAGTGGTGGTTCGCGCTGCTGACCCGGATGACGGCATGGGCGGCGGGGCGCGACACCGGCGTCAGCATCGTGGCGGCGCCGCCCGTGCACGGGAGACTCGATGGAATCAACGCTGCGCACCTCAACGTGACAGTCCTCAGTGCGCGGGTCCTCCCAGACGCGAAGGTTGAGACGCACTGGTTCAATGCAGTCGGCGCGCACCGCGCTACCACGACGACCCCGGTTGTGCTCGCGGCGGGAGCGACGGAGGCGGCTCTGGCCGTGCCCGCACCCCCCAATGTCACCCTTGGTGACAACACTGCGTGCTTCATCGTCCGCGACGGCGGAGGCGCTTCCGTGGCGTGGGGCTTCACGACGGTTTCGCTGGCCGGGCCGACGCGGATCGAGAAGGTGGCTGTCGCCCCCGACACGCTGCTGCCGAAGGGCGGCGTCTGGCAGGAAGACGGTCCGGTCGAGACGCGCGCCTTCACGCCGGACAAGCCG
>Ga0210015_1005576_pt1 | contig 10160 bp, 15 predicted proteins | sample CryGeymeta201522_FD_185471 | JGI IMG/M metagenome (GOLD analysis project Ga0210015, IMG submission 185471) | Groundwater microbial communities from Crystal Geyser aquifers in Utah, USA - Crystal Geyser metaG 2015-22 (SPAdes) (version 2) | ecosystem: Environmental > Aquatic > Deep subsurface >...
ACAGACTAATATAATCGTGATAAATACCCTTTTCAGAAAGGACCTCGCCATGGAAATCAATGAATGGGCTAAATTCCAAGAATTAATCCTTAAATCACAACTAAACGCCGTCAGGGCATTCCTCCGTGAAGCAGGAGAGGAGGTCGAGGAAACACCTCGCGCGAAAGGTCCATCGCAGATAAGTATTGCATACAACATATTGAAGGAGGCCAATGGACCCCTCCATATGTCCGAAATCCTTAAACGGGCCAAGGAACGCTTCGGCATGGACATCGACCGGGAAAGCATCACCTCTTCGATCATTAAAAAGGTCCATCGCCAGAAGATGTTCCAAAGAACAGGACGCAATACATACGCTATCCTGGATAACCCTCCTGATGCCGGAGGCGCCGATTGAGGAATCTGGCGCCTTTCGAGATCGGAAGCGTCATCAAAAAACTCAATCATATTCATTGTCAAATCAGCGACAAACATCAGATTCCTTTTCCAAAACCGGAGGCGTTTTGGTTATCGAAATACGCCTACGAGCGCCGGTATATCCGTATCCATGACGATGGGAGAATCGAAGGCGGGCTCTCCCGGTTTGTCTCTTCACTGGTAGATTTCTCTTTTGTCCGTTCCATCGTCGCCCATCGCTACAGTCTGGTCGGGAACGCCTACGATCCGGTCAGCCTTTTTCTGCTGGATCTCTTCCGATACCTCGAAAAATATCCTGACATGAAAACCTTCGCGGCAGCGCTGCGGGACTGGGATCAAGGGAAGCATTACCGTCTTTACGCCGGGATCAACAACAGTAACATCCCTTGCGAAGCCACTTTCACCAATTTTAAAGAACGTCTGGGGGAGGAGCTTTACAATCAGATCTTTCACGTCCTGGTGGAGATCGCCGAACGTCTCGGGTTTCTCTCCTATAAAATCATCGCCACCGACGGGACCCTCTTTCCAACAAACGCCCGATATAAAGGATGCACCTGGTTCGAGGGGGAATGCAACTGCATCGGGTTTGTCGGCATTATTGATAATGTTCGCAAAAGGGTCCGCTATCGGCTCAGCCATCCCGATGAGGAGGCTCTTCATAAAGAGATTCGCATCAAAGTGGAGTGCCCCTCCAGTCGGTTTCCCGTTGATGTCAAAATCCCCAGGCCCAAGGTGGAAGTCATGACCCTCGCCCTTCAGGAGGCCGACCCGGAAAAGCCCAGTATCTTCAATCAGATCTTCGGCGTTCAGGAAGAGCTGAAAAGGGAGAGCCTCGACCTGATCGTCAAGCGAGGCGCCTTTACCGAGATCATCATGGGCGACAGCGCCAAGACCGATTCCTTCTTCTTTCGATGCCCCAAGTTGCCTCATGACATGGACGCCAAAATCGGCGTGCGGCGAAACCCCAAAAACCCCGACCGCATCGAGAAGATCTTCGGCTTTAACGCGATCATCGATACCTCCGTCGAATCGGATCTCGGGATAGAACTCCCTGTGGCCTGCACCACTATCGCCGGAAATGGCGAGGAGGGAAGACATTTTATCTCCAACAAAAACCAGATCCTGCATCATCATGGCAAGGTCTCAAAGATCCATCTGGCCGACGCCAAGTACGATGAGATTCGAAACTATGAATTCTCTCGTTCTCAAGGGGCTATACCCATCATTGACTATAACCCAAGATCGGAAAACCTCTCACCGCAGGCCTTGAAAACAAGGGGTTATGATCACAAAGGTCGTCCTTACGCCCCCTGCGGCATCCTCACCCACCCCAACGGCTTCGATCAAAAATGTAAGAGAGCATCATTCTCCTGCCGGCGTCGTTGCGTCGGATCAAACGATCCGCAGATCCGACAGCACGCCGAAAACTGCAAGCACTGGATCAACTACCACGGATTTACTCATCATATGTCCATCAGTGACTTCCCCAGACTGATCATCGAGGTTCTCCGCGGAACGGATCGGCATCATAAGCTCAAGGCCCTCCGCTCCGCATCCGAAAGAACCAATTCTTCCGCCAAGGAAGATCTCTGCATACTTAAAAAACCAAAGATCCGGGGACTGAAAAACGCCGGTGTTCTTGCACAGATGGCGGTCATGGTTCTGCTCCTCAAGCGCATCTGTCGCTTTATCGTCAAGGTCACGCTTGCCATGAGAATAATGTTCAGCAGCAACTCCCCGCCTCTAAGACCCTTTCTCCCCGGGCCGGAGGTCCCGAAGTTTATCGCAAATCTGATCCAACGGGAATGAGCCGAAAGTAAGAAAGATCTGAAATCGAACATTCCAAACCATTGGAATCATGGAATCCTTTTTTCTTTTTCCTCCCATCCGTCATCCCACCAGTTGATCCCGCCAGAAAATCATCCGTCAGCACAGCCGAAGGTCTTCCCGGTCCCCTCAAAAACAGCTCCCGGTGTCGAATCTCTTTCCTCCTGATGCCGATACCAACCCCAGAGGTGACGTGGGTGGGTCACTCTTAAATCGCCTCATCATTGATGAAATCGATTTTCAGGGTCAACGCGCCGTCACGGGCCAGGATCCGGACGAATGTGTCGGCGGCCGTGCCCGCAGCGAATGTCACGCCGCCGCGACGCAGAGCCTCCAGGGCTTTTTTGACCTGATCCCGGAAATCCGCCGCCTGGTTAACGAAAAGATCGAGATCGTCCGAGTAGCGATGCTGGAGATAATGCCTGCCGAGGGCCGTCCCGCCGGTCAGATAAAACGGCGCATCCGCCGCCCCGAGCAGGGACAGAACCTTGTCCATGAAAGGATAGAGTTTAGCCGTATAAAACGTGTCGGGCATAGCGATAGCGATCCTTGAGGCCGACGGGATAAAGATGATCCACAACGTCCTCGCTGAGGGCCTCCCGCAGGCGATCCGGCGGAATCAGCGCGAGGAGGGTGTACCAGTCATAGGTCGAAAGCAGCCGGCGAAAGAGGCCGGCGCGGTCAATATGCCCCGCTTTTTCGATATCCCCGCGGAGCAGCCGCGAGAGCTGCTCCGGATCCACATCCGCATCCCAGTAAACGTCGAGTAATTTCGGAGACACCATACTAAATTCCATCCTTCGACAAAATTTGGGGGTCAGGTCTTGCAATTTAGCGTTTTTGCGGGGGCGGGCGTTTCATCGGAATAAGGGGACGCTACCCTTTTTCTTCATGTTCGATCTTTCGCGGTCGCCCCTGGGGGCGATACTCCAACGGACGTCCTGCCGCCATCCCCACCCGCTGGACAAACTCCGCGCTGCCGCAGGGCAATCCTTTATCCGCATTTTGCCTCAAGATATTGACACCTTGCGGCTCATCCCCTTCGGCCAGCGAACCTGCCCAGTCTTCTATCGCTCGGTTGACCCGCTGGGCGTAGCGTATGTCCAGCGGCTTGAGCATCCAAAACAAGTGCTGAAAACAAGTGCTGAAAACAAGTGCTGAGGACTGAGTGCTGAGGAATGCCGGTAAATACTGTTCTGGGCAATCTTGGCATGGCAAAAAAATAACCCCCAAAAGGGTAGCGTCCCCTTATTGATTCGGGAATGACAAATGGTTTTGCAATTACCTAGTTATGCTGCCTTATCGATTTTCTTCCCCATCAGACCAAGGACATTCCGAAACAACAGGGATGCCTGGAAAAGTTCGATGCCGATGAGTTTCCCTGAGTCGTCCAGTTCAATATTCACCCCGGGAGCAAGTTCTACCACCTCATTTTCCTGCCCTTCCCTGCCGAGATGCAAAATGTCTTCCACCTCATCATAATGGACTTTAAAATCATTCATGTTATTTTCCTCCATCTTCCGGAAACAATACGATTCTCTTTCTGGCCTTCCTTTAATGGATGAATCGTCAACAACTTCGCACATTCACCCTCGATAACGTAAGCAACCATCACCTCCCTTGGTTTCCCATAAAGGCCACTCATCATGGTCGCAATTCTGTGCCCCGTTTCCGTGTCGGCATAATGCTCAGCAGACTGTTCGAATATCATGCGGGGAAGCTCATGATCTATCTTTCGTAAAATCAGTCTATGCAGGAGATGCTTTGAGTACTCTATCTTCATGCTCCTCTTGAAGGGAGGGTGAAAAAGTCGTAAGCGATCACAGGGTATTTAAAAGATTGTCATTCCCGAAAGCTTCTATCGGGAATACGGAGCTTAATGTTCATAATTTAACCTCAAAAATCAGATCCGTCCCCGAATGCCTCTATCGGGAATATGGTTTTTCAAGCTGTTAGAACCAGATTCCCGCTCAGAATCGTTGCGGGAATGACAGAATGGGGAGTTTTGCAATTGGCTCAAGGGAATGCTATTACATTGGGGGTCAGAGTCATGGGGGTCAGGGCGGGGACAGATTTCAAATCTGTCCCCTTTAGCGTTTTTGCGGGGGGTGGTGGTGGGGCGCTAACCGGCATGCCTTATGGTCTTGTTTTCAAGATTTAGGTTTTCGGTCGAGATATTGAAGAGGTCGGTCAGCGCATATCTTTCGGTCGCATCCAATACTTCCAGACCAATCAATTTTCCTTTTTCATCCAGGTCGATGTTGAGGCCGTCTTCGATTTCAACCGTGCGCGTTACATATTTTTCCTGCAAACGGATATAGATGGCATCAACTTGATTATCATATTCGATCTTCATATCTCACCTCCCCTTTACCATTGCGGTGATCACAATGATTTCGCTCTCTTCCGCTTTATAGGTGATTTTCAATAACCTGCCCTGAATCATTTTGAAGGCATTGATTCTGCCCTGGACGGAATACTCAAAATAATCCGGGTTGTTGACGACTTCTCCGATATCATCCTCACTGATCTTCCGCCATTTCATCTGCCTTCTTGCATGTCGGCTAAATTTCATTTTGGTTTGGGGGTCAGGGCGGGGACAGATTTGAAATCAGCCCCTCCCCTTGCGTTTTTGCGGGGGCAACCAGGTAGCTCTTTACCGAGGCGGCGAATATCTCAGCTTCCCCCTTGAATGCCACAAAATCATCTCCGGTGAACATCGAAACGGGATTGTAGTCCGCCTCTTCCCGAAATTTCATCAGCTTCGAAAAGACCTGGGCCGCGCGCTTGTCTATTAGACCTTCCCGTACGAAATGCATACCGAGAAGACGAAGCGCCGCGTCGTGACTCCTCGGTTCCAGCCCTTTCGACAACAGAAGCGCCCGGACATGATACAAAACGAAGTAGTACAGCCGGGATATGGCATCGCTGATATAGCCGTTTTCATACAGGAGCGTGGCGGCAGCGAGGGCCTCGGCTGCCCTGTCCAGCTCGGCGCGGATGTTTTCTTTTCGGTTTTCTTCGGTCACAGAGGGATCCCCTCTCTCTCGATATCGGCGGCGATCCGGCGTTCGCGCTTTCTAAGCAGCAGAAAATCCTCTTCCGACAGGATCAGCGTGGAGAGGGAGCGGAGATGTTCGAACTCGATGTCGGCCACCCGGCTCAGCATTTGACGTTTCATTTCCCGGGAGAGGCCGCGGACAACGATGGCAATATCCGTATCGGAATCCTCGCCGAAATCGCCACGAGCCCTGGAGCCATAAAGCACCATCTTGACCAGGCGGTCGCCGACGATTTCCTGCAAACTATTTTTCAGATCGACAAGAATCTGTTCCATTTTGGGGGTCAGGTCTTTAAAATTCGTGGCATACGTTTATTACCTCCTTAATAAATCCCGGGGGGCAGGTCTTTAATTTTAGCGTTTTGCATGGGGGCATATCGTTGATCTTCTATCAAAGCTGCGTTGGAAAAAACCGGGACAGCGCCCCATTTTCCAAAGGGCCGGAAAAAAGGGCGCTGTCCCTCATTTTTCCTATTCCTTTCCATTCGTCACCTTATAGTTACCGTGAGAGCTTTATCTTAGGAAATAGGAAAAGCGTCCTCTAAATGTGATATGGAAATGTTGCCAAACAAAACCCATACACAAAGGAGGACGCCATGAAAAACGTAACAGATTTGAGACAAAAAGTAAAAGGGCAAAAACGGATGGAACTGGAGCGGGCAACCTGGATTTTGGGCATCGACGTCGGCAAGGAGAGTCTTTCCTGTGCACTGTTGTTGAAGGACGAGACGTTTCGCTGTCGGTTCGATGTTGAAGCTTCCTTGAGTGGTTTCCAGATGATACTGGAGAAAGTCAAAACGGAGACCAAGGGAGACGGAGCGGTTGTGTTTGCCCTTGAACCGACGGGACATTACTGGATGGTTCTGGGCCAGTTTTTCGAGGATCATAACCAATCCTATGTATTGGTTCATCCTTTGGTGGTTGCGCGGAGCCGCGAAGTCAAACAACTTACCCGAGGAAAGACCGATGCTTTGGATGCCAGACTGATTGCGGAGTTGGCTTGTCGGGGTGCGGTGACGCGGACACAGATTCCGGAAGATGATTGGGCGACGATCCGGTTTTTCGCTCGGGAGTATATGGATCGGGAGAAGGAAATAGCGAGAGAGAAGAACCGGATGATGAGTTATCTGGAGACGGCGCTGCCGGGATTCCTGGAGGTTTTTCCCAGACCCTTGGGGATGAATAGCCGGGCTTGTCTGCGTGTACTGGCCAATTTTAGAGAAGTCCTCCAGGGAGATATTGTCCAGTTTGAGAGTCAGGTTCGTAAGCACATCACCGGGAAAAGACTGATGACTTCCAGGGTCAGACGTCTGTTCGATATGCTTCAGCGAGGGGATGCCCTCGGCCTCAGGGCGGGGCGCAAGACCTTGTTTTGGCGGATTATCAACGGCCTGGATCGTCTGGAGTTGTATGAGAAGCAGCAGGATATGGCAAGCAATGCACTGATAAGTCTTTATGAGCAGTGCGAGTTCAAGCCATATCTGGATTCGGTATGGGGAACAAGCCCTCTTACAAATTCCCTGGTGTTGGGATTCATGGGAGATCCTACTTCTTATGACACCCCAGCTTCTCTGATCAAAATGGCGGGATGTGATCCGGTGCCCAACGAATCTGGAAAATTTAAGGGTAAGGCAACCATCTCTCATAGGGGCAGAAATCTTCTTCGCAAGGCAGGGGACAGAATTTCCTTCCTTCTGGAGAAAAGAAATACTGTCTTTCAGAACTTTATTCATCATTTGACTGTGCGCCCTAAAAATAAACTCACGAAACGTCAGGCCAGGATCGCATGTATCAATAAATATTTTCGGATTATATGGGTACTCTGCAACCACCGGGTACTCTTTAATCCGGCGTTGGCATAAACAATATCGCATTGGGGAGGCGTCAAAAACAAAATTGGCAGGACATTCATGGATGGCGAGCCCGTGAGCTTTGAGAGCTAAGTGCTTGTATTTCAATATGGGCGGCCTTCTTTTCCCATGCTCGGATGAAGAATATTGGGGAAAACCCGCAAGATAAATCGAGGGGAAAGGAACCAGTTTCATGATTGACGATGTCCATTTTGGGCTTGACTATTTTCTATAGAATTATTGAATAATGCCTCCTCGCTGTCATTCCCGCGCAGGCGGGAATCCAGTCTTTTCAATGGCTTCATGGATTATGAACATTAAGCTTCGCTTTCCCGCCTGCGCGGGAATGACAAAAAGGTTAGATTTTCAAAGGAAAGAGGTGTTATTATGATAAGAGCGAATTTTACCATGAAGTTGAATGACCTGGATGCCGGATTGATTGAAAAGCTGAAAAGTATCTTTACAAACGACAAATTGATTGAGATCAATGTTCTGGACGACAGAGACGAGACGGAATACCTGTTTTCAACACCGGCGAATCGCGAGTCCATCGTCAGGTCGCTCGAACAACTGCAGCGCCATGACACTATTACAAAATCTCCCCAAGATCTCGCGATATGATCACCTTCACAAAAGAGGCGTGGGAGCATTATCAATACTGGCAGAGCGCCGAACGGAAAATCATCGAGCGCATCAATATGCTGATCAGAGACATTCTGCGCGATCCATTTCATGGATTAGGCAAACCGGAGCCGTTGAAAGGTCAGTTGTCCGGGTTCTAGTCGCGGAGGATCAACGATGAGCATCGACTGGTTAATCAATACCGGGATGGCGAAGTGATCATTATCTCGTGCCGATTTCATTATTGATGATTTCCCGCCCCCGCAAAAACGCTGATTTTCAAGACCTGAGCCCCAAGGCCCTGACCCCCCAAAAAAAGCTTGACAACGGCCGATTGATCGCATAGAAACACAACCTGTTCAAAAAACAAACCAAGGCAAGCAATGGCTAACCCAGTTCAACCGAAAATCGAAAGCGACGAGACGCTCGTCATCCTGCGCGAGATCACCGCAAACCCGCGCGCGACGCAGCGGCAGATGTCCGCCCGGGCCGGCGTCTGCCTGGCGAAGGTCAATTACCTGCTCCGCGCGATGATCGAAAAAGGGCTCATCAAGACCGAGAATTTCCTCACCTCCAACCACAAAGCGGCCTACATCTACAATCTCACGCCGGCGGGCATCGAGGAGCGGGCGCGCATGACCGTGCGTTTCCTGAAGAAAAAATCCGACGAGTACGAACTTCTGAAGGACGATTTGCGGCTGCTTGAGCAAAACGAGGCCGCCGCCCGCATCATCTCGCAGGATTTTGCCTTGCAGGACGTCATTTCATTGAACATCCTTTCGCAGGATTTCGACGGCTGTCAGCCCGCCAGCCGGTAACGCGTGCTAAAGGGGACAGATTTTAAATCTGTCCCCGCCATGGCCTTTTCCTGGAACGATGTCATGTAATCCAGAGGGCGGAGCCGTATAAGAAAAAGGGTAGCGTCCCCTTAAAGGAGTTTCGGTATGGCAACGACCTATAAGCAAAAATTAATTGGTGAAATAAATGCCCTTCCTGAGGACTTAATGCCCCGTTTTTACCGAATAGTACGCGCCCTGCGCAAGGAACTGACATATCAAACAGCAGCGACGCCGAAAAGGGGTTCGCTCAGAGGGATTTGGGGGAGTTTGGACATTGATGAATCGCATATCTTTACGGCAAAGAAATCCCTCTTCTCTTACGAATACAAGGACGAAGAGCGTTGAATTACGTCACGGACACCCATTCGCTTGTCTGGTATTTTACCGACGACCAACGTCTGAGCAAAAAGGCCCTCAAGTCATTTGAGAGCACAGTCAAGGAAGGTCAGATAATCGTACCGACCGTTGTTTTGGCCGAAATACTTTTTCTGGGGTATCCATTTGACTAAGCAACCCACAACATATAGTATGTTGATGTATGGCAGAATATCCCAAGACCCTCGAGGAATTCGAGGCCATGTTTCCAACAGACGCGGCCTGTCGCGATTATCTTTGTCAAATTCGATGGCCAAACGGATTTTGTTGCCCGCGCTGTGGGGGTGAGAAAGCTTATCCGATTGGATCTGTACTTTATCAGTGCGCGAAATGTCGTTACCAGATGTCGGTAATTGCGGGAACAATTTTTCAGGATACGCACAAACCCCTGACGATGTGGTTCAGAGCGATCTGGTGGATAACTGGACAAAAGAACGGCGTCAGCGCCTTGGGACTGAAAAGAATCCTTGGTATGGGCAGTTACCAAACGGCTTGGTCGTGGCTGCATAAAATGCGGACAGCTATGGTGAGGCCGGGACGTGATCGGCTTACTGGTGTTGTTGAAGTTGATGAGTCGTATGTAGGCGGAGAGAAGCCCGGGAAAAGGGGTAGAGGGGCTGAGGGTAAAGCCTTGGTTGTCGTTGCCGTGGAAGATAAAGCAGACAAGGGAATTGGACGCATCCGAATGGCGGTCGTGCCCGACGCATCCGCCAGAAGTTTGACCCCATTTGTCAAAGCATCCGTCCAAGAAGGCAGCACGGTTAGGACAGATGGTTGGCATGGATATGACGGGCTTAACTCGTCGGGATACAATCGCATTGTGGAGCGCAAAGATTCCTGTGTTGGAGACAAACCTTTGAAGCTCGCACATCTTGCCGTATCTCTCCTCAAACGCTGGCTCTTGGGTACCCACCAAGGTGCCGCCAGTCATGAACATTTGGCGTACTATCTCGACGAATTCGTTTTCCGTTTCAATCGGCGATCTTCAACTCATCGTGGTCTGCTCTTTCTCAGACTTCTCCAGAATTCCGTGCTCGGCGAGCCCCTTCCCTACAAGAAAATGGTCAAACATGTCCGAGGCCCAAAATCGTTGAACCACAACATATAGTGGTTGGCTTAGTCAAATGGATATCCCAGTTTAATAAAATTGCTTGACAAGATGGTTACTCA
>Ga0210015_1005579_pt1 | contig 10156 bp, 8 predicted proteins | sample CryGeymeta201522_FD_185471 | JGI IMG/M metagenome (GOLD analysis project Ga0210015, IMG submission 185471) | Groundwater microbial communities from Crystal Geyser aquifers in Utah, USA - Crystal Geyser metaG 2015-22 (SPAdes) (version 2) | ecosystem: Environmental > Aquatic > Deep subsurface >...
GGCGGTTCGCGGATGCCGCAGGACATCATCAATTGGCTTTGGTTGGGCAATCGTGTTCACGCACCGATACAAGTGAACCGTTTCAAGACTGCGGTAGCAACCAGCCGCCTGGAAGGCCCCTCACATCAGGGGGCCAATTTTTAGTGATGATCGACTGTCTGAATTGGTCGGGCTGAGAGGATTCGAACCTCCGACCCCCTGCTCCCGAAGCAGGTGCGCTACCAGGCTGCGCTACAGCCCGACCTTGGGTGCGGGTTAGTTGGTGTTGCGCCGCTTTGCAAGCGCTATGTAGCCCGGTGGCACACGGTTTGCCCGCTCGCGCAGGATCGAACTGATCCGCGCGGGCGATCCGGTTTCGCGGGGCGATTTGTTTTCCAGCACAGGCGTGTTGCGCGACACCCCGCCAATCGTTTCCCGCAGGACGATGTACAGCCCGCTGACAATGATGATTCCGGCGCCCACAAGGGTCAGCAGATCTGGGGTTTCGTCAAAAAACAGAATACCAAAACCCGCCGCCCAAAGAATCTGTGAATACTGCATTGGTGCCACGATCGCAGCATCGCCGGCGCGATAGGCTGCGATGATGAACAGCCCGGCGATGAACCCGAACAGGGAAATAACCCCAACCAACCCCAGATGTTCAATCGGCATGGGGCGATAGACGAAGGGCAGGATACAGGCCATCACCGCGAAATTGGCCACCATCGGATACAGCATCAGAACCGCGCTGCGTTCGTCGCGCCCGATCTTGCGCACGATGACCGAGGCGGTTGCGCTGCCCACTGCGGCGGTGATCGCCGCAACATGGCCCAGCGACAGGGGCGATGTGCCCGGTCGCAGCACGACCATGACCCCGATCATCCCCACGACAATGGCTGCCCAACGGTGCAGCCCCACCTTTTCGCCCAGGATCGGGATCGACAGGACAGTGATCAGCATCGGCGCCGCGAACAGGATCGCATAGGTTTCTGCCAATGGCAGGACCGAAAACGCATAAAAGGCGGAAAATCCGGTCAGCACCGCCGCCGCCGTGCGCAACGCCGTCCACCAGGGATGCACCGGGCGCAGGTGGCCCGAGGTGGCGTCGCGCATCAACATCAGGGTGGCCAGCGGAAAACTGAACAGAACCGAGAAAAAGATGATCTGAAACGGCGTGTAGTGGCCGCCCAAAACCTTTACGACCACATCGTGACTGGCGAATATGCCAAAGGAGATCAACGCCATCAACGCGCCCTTGATGTTGGATTTGGCGGAATCGATCACAGGTGCTGCCCCTCTGTTGTCGCCGTCCGTGTTCGGCCACTTGCAACGACGGGTCAAGGGTGGCTGCGGCAGAATTGGCCGTTTGTCGCCGTGTCGCTTGCGCCGTGCCGTTTCGCCCCGCCAAGCCCCGCCAAGCCGGGCCATTGACGCGGCTGCCGCGCCGTTTCACACTTTGGCATCACACCGGAAGGCCGCCATGCACCCCGCCCCTCAAACCTTGCATGATACGATGGATCCGGCGCGCGCCGCTGCCCTTTGGGCGACGCTGGCCTTGCCGGGTGCTGCGCCGGGGCAAGGCGCACCCTTGCCGCCATTCTTTCATCAGCTTTACTTCTGGTCGCCCGAGCCGCCGGGCCAGTTGGGCCGTGACGGGCATCCGGTGCGCGGCGGGCTGGTGCCCGAAATGGGGCTGCCCCGGCGGATGTGGGCGGGCGGGCGGCTGCGGTTTCACGCGCCGCTTGTTGCCGGGATACCAGCCATCAAGGTGACCACCCTGGAACAGGCCCGGCGCAAGTCCGGGCGCAGCGGCCCGCTGGGCTTTGTCACCTTGCGCCACGATCTGCACCAGAACGGCACCCTGTGCGTCACCGAACATCAGGATCTGGTCTATCGCCCCGAGGCCGCCCCCCCCGCCGCCCCCCCCGCCGCACCGGATGACGCGGCCGTCCAGCGCGCTGTCACCTTCGACAGCACGACGCTGTTTCGTTATTCCGCGCTTACCTTCAATGGTCATCGCATCCATTATGACATCGACTATGCGCGCGACGTGGAGGGTTACGCGGGGCTGGTCGTGCATGGCCCGCTGCTGGCCCAGCATCTGATGCTTATGGCAACCGATCTGCTGGGTCCGCTGGCCGCGTTCGATTTTCGGCTGACGGCACCGCTGATCTGTGGCGAACCGGCGGTTTTGTGTGCGAACGGCGGTCGGCTCTGGGTGCGCGGCCCCGATGGCCGGCAATGCGGCGTGGCCAACGCCACGGCGCGCTGACATCCGTACCGGGCGCCAAACAAAAATGTCGTGGCGCGTCAGCGCCTCCGCTGGATCAAACCCGGCCCATCAAACGGGGCGAAATCCGTCGGGAATGCCGTCGCGCCCGTCCAGCACCAGATCGGCCATGACCTCGGCCACCCTGGGTGCCATCCCGAACCCGATCTTGAAGCCGCCGTTGGCCACATAATGCCCCGGTCGCCCGGGCCAGCCCCCCAGAACCGGCGCGCGGCTGGCCGCCCGCGGCCGCACCCCGGCCCAACGCTGGATCACCGGCGCGCCGCGCAACACCGGAAAGGCCGTCAACGCCCGCTCCAATACATCGTCCAGCAAGGCGTCGGTGCCGGTGGGATCGTCGAACACCCGCTCACTGGTCGATCCGATGGCGACCGTGCCGTCGGCGTGGGGCACGATGTGCAGCCCATCGGCAAACAGTTGCGGTGCATGGCGCGCATCGAACCGCAACAGTGCCGCCTGCCCCTTCACGCCATTGCCCGCAGTTTCGCCCAGCGCGGCCAGCCCGGCCACCCCCGTGGCCCAGATCACCGCGCCCTGATCTTCGCCGTCGCGCTGAACCGGGCAACCTGCCCGTGCCAGCGCCAGCGCCAGCGCGCGGCACCCCTGCAACGGATGCACCCGCGCGCTCAGCGTGTCATGGATCAGCCAGCCCGTGGGCGATACCGGCGCCCAGTCGCCCTGGGCCGGGATCACCGTCCACTGCGCCCGTCCTTGCCACAGCGCCGCCGCCTCGACCGCACGCGTGCGCGCCAGATCCAGCGCGCGGTCATCTGCCACCGGCTGCAATCGCCCCGTCCGGCCATAACCCGAGGGTTGACCCGCCGCCGCCTCGACCGCACGCCAGAACGGTTCGGCCCGCAGCAGACTGTCGAACTGGAACGCCTTCTTGTCGTTCCACCTCTCGGGCGTGTGGGGGGCCAGCGCCCCGACGATGCCGCCCGACGCCCCCGCCGCCACGCCGCCCGGGTCGATCACTTGCACCTTTGCCCCGCGTTGCGCACAGGCCCAGGCCACCGACAGCCCGAAAATCCCCGCGCCGCGCACCGTTACATCGACCGTTGCCATTTCCGGCCCCCTTGCCCATTGTCCGCCTGAAGCAGCACGGACGGCATAGACCACCCCATGTCAGGCGACCAGTCCCACGAAATCGAATGGCGCGCCGGGCATTTGCCCGTGTCATTGCGGTTCGACGATCCGTATTTCTCGATCGACAACGGGCTGGCCGAGACGCGCCATGTGTTTCTGGCCGGAAACGGCTTGCCCGAGCGGTTTCGCGATGGGTTCCAGATCGCCGAACTGGGCTTTGGAACCGGGCTGAACCTGTTGGCGGCGCTGCATCTTTGGCGGGCCACCGGGCAGGCCGGCACGTTGCATTTCACCACCTTCGAGGCGTTTCCCCTGACCCCGGCCCAGATCACCGAAGCACACCGCGCCTTTTCCGAACTGGCCGTGCTGTCCGCCGAACTGGCGCCGTTGTGGCAGGCCGGGGCGGGGCGGTACGCCACCGGGGATCTGTGTTTCACGATGGTGCCCGGCGATGCCCGCGTCAGCCTTCCCGCCTGGGCGGGTGCCGCCGACGCATGGTTCCTTGACGGGTTTTCTCCCGCAAAGAACCCCGAACTGTGGTCGCCCGAGCTGATGGCGCAGGTGGCGCGGCACACCGCCCCCGGCGGCACCGCCGCCACCTACACCGCCGCGGGCCATGTGCGCCGGGCGCTGGCTGCGGCCGGATTCACCGTCGCCCGCGGGCCGGGATTCGGCCGCAAACGCCACATGACCACCTGCACGATGGAGGCCGCCCGATGACGCGCAACGACACCCGCCTCGGCGTTATGCTGATGGTCGGGGCCATGGCCGTGTTTGCCAGCCAGGATGTGCTGTCGCGCCACCTCGCCGGGGAATACAACGTCTGGATGGTGGTGATGATCCGGTACTGGTTCTTTGCCGCCTTTGCGCTGTCCATCGCCGCGCGCCGGGCCGGGGGCCTGCGCGCCGCCGCCCACAGTGCGCAGCCGATCCTGCAATGTTTTCGGGGTGTCCTGCTGGCCGCGGAAATCTGTGTGATGGTCACCGCCTTTGTCTATCTCGGTCTGGTCGAGGCACATGCGATCTTTGCCAGCTATCCGCTGCTGGTCGCCGCCCTGTCGGGGCCGGTGCTGGGCGAAGTGGTGGGCTGGCGGCGCTGGGCGGCGATCGGTGTGGGGTTCATTGGTATCATGGTGATCCTGCAACCCGGCTCGGCTGTGTTCAGCCCGGCCGCCCTGATCGCCCTGTGCGCCGCGCTGATGTTTGCGGTTTATGCGCTTCTCACCCGCTATGTTGCGCGGGCAGACACCAGCGCGACCAGTTTCTTCTACACCGGCACCATGGGCGCTGTGGCGATCACCCCGGTGGGCCTGTGGTACTGGCAAGGGATGAGCGCGCCGGACTGGGGCTGGATGGCGCTGTTGTGTGTCATGGGGGCCTTGGGGCATTGGCTGTTGATCAAGGTCTACGAGGTGGCCGAGGCCAGCGCGGTACAACCCTTCGCCTATCTGCAACTGGTGTTCGCGGCGTCGCTGGGGGTGCTGGTGTTTGGCGAAGCGTTGCGCCCTGCTGTCGTTGTCGGTGTGCTGATCGTGGTAAGCGCCGGGCTGTTCACGCTTTGGCGGGAAAATCAGGCGCGTCGCAGGGCGGCACGGTGAGGCAAATCGCGCACGGATGGCGGCTGTGCCGGTTGCCACCACCCGCCGAAGTTTCTAGGCTGCCGCGCAATCGCAGCAGACGGAGATGGGCATGACACAGCGCACTGAAATCCACGGGCTCAGGGTCGATACGGCGCTGGCCGAGTTCATTGATGCCAAGGCCCTGCCAGGCACCGGGGTTGACCGTGACGGGTTCTGGGAAGGTTTTTCTATGATGTTGCACGATCTGGCGCCACAAAACCGCGCTCTGCTGGACAAGCGCGATACGCTGCAGGCGCAGATCGACCAATGGCACATCGCCCGCCGGAACCAGCCCCACGACCACGAGGCCTACAAGGCGTTTCTGGAACAGATCGGGTATCTTCTGCCCGAGGGCGGCGATTTTCAGATCGACACCGCCAACACCGACCCCGAAATCGCATCGGTTCCGGGGCCGCAACTTGTGGTGCCGATAACCAATGCCCGCTATGCTCTGAACGCCGCCAATGCCCGCTGGGGCAGCTTGTATGACAGCTTGTATGGCACCGATGCCATGGGCACCCTGCCCCCCAGAGGCGGCTATGACCGCGGGCACGGGGCGCGCGTCGTGGCGCGGGCGCGGGTGTTTCTGGACGAGGCGTTTCCGATCACCGGGGGCAGTCATGCCGATGCCCGCCGTTATCATGTGCGCGACGGCGCGCTGCTGGTGGATGGAATGCCTCTGATGGACCCGGCCAGATTTGCCGGCTATCGCGGCCACCCCAAGGCGCCCGACGCGGTGCTGCTGGTCAATCACGGGCTGCATGTCGAACTGGTGTTCGACCGCACCCATTTCATGGGCAGTCACGATCAGGCGGGTCTGGCCGACGTGCGGCTGGAAAGCGCCGTGTCAGCGATCATGGATTGCGAAGATTCTGTGGCCTGTGTCGATGGCGAAGACAAGACGCAGGCCTATGCCAATTGGCTGGGTCTGATGAAGGGCGATCTGACCGACACCTTCGACAAGGGCGGCAGACAGGTGACGCGCCGCCTGGCCGCCGACCGCACCTATAGCGCGCCGGACGGGGGCGAGATCACCATCAAGGGCCGTGCCCTGATGCTGATCCGCAATGTCGGGCACCTGATGACCACCCCGGCGATCCTCGATCGCGATGGCAACGAGGTGTTCGAGGGGCTGATGGACGCCATGATCACCACCCTGATCGCCATGCACGACCTGAAGCAGGATGGCGGCAATTCGCTGCATGGCTCGGTTTATGTCGTCAAGCCCAAGATGCACGGCCCGGATGAGGTGGCCTTTGCGGTCAGGACGTTCGACAGTGTGGAACAGATTTTGGGTCTGCCTGCCAACACCGTCAAGCTGGGCATCATGGATGAGGAACGGCGCACGTCGGTAAATCTGAAGGAATGCATCCGCGCCGCGAAATCGCGGGTGGCCTTCATCAACACCGGGTTTCTTGACCGCACCGGTGACGAAATCCACACCAGCATGGAGGCCGGGCCGTTCAGCCGCAAGGATTTCATCAAGCGCAAGGCATGGATCGGGGGATACGAAACCCAGAACGTCGATATTGGTCTGGAATGTGGCCTGTCGGGCAAGGCGCAGATCGGCAAGGGCATGTGGGCGATGCCCGATCTGATGGCGGCGATGCTGGAACAGAAGATCGAGCATCCCAAATCGGGTGCCAATTGTGCCTGGGTGCCATCGCCCACCGCCGCCACGCTGCACGCGCTGCACTACCACAAGATAGACGTGTTTGCGGTGCAAAAACGCCTGTTGGCCGGCGGACGTCGGGCCCATGTGGATTCCGTGCTGGACATTCCCGTCGCCGCCTATCGCAACTGGACCGAGGCGCAGATCCTGCATGAGGTGGAACAAAACGCCCAGGGTATTCTCGGCTATGTCGTGCGCTGGGTGGATCAGGGCGTTGGTTGTTCCAAGGTGCCCGACCTGAACAACGTCGGCCTGATGGAAGACCGCGCCACCTGCCGCATCTCGGCTCAGCATATCGCCAACTGGATGCACCATGACGTTGTCTCGCGCGATCAGGTGCGCCGCATGATGGAAAAAATGGCGGCGGTGGTTGATGGGCAGAACGCGGGCGATCCGGCCTATCGCCCTATGGCACCGGGGTTTGACGGCATCGCCTATCAGGCGGCCTGCGATCTGGTGTTTCAGGGCCGCGAACAGCCCTCGGGCTATACCGAGCCTGTGCTGCACGCGCGGCGCTTGCAACTGAAAGCCCGCTGAGGCGCATGGTCAACGGCGATGCGCCCGACACCGCCCTGCGGCGCAATGCCGTGGCGGCCCGTTCTGTTTTGACAGCACGCGCGCCGGTCCGACGGGGCCGCGCCCGATGACGAAGTCCCGCCCGCTGTGGGTGGTGTTGGGCGCGGTGATCCTGGTGTTTCACCTGGGTCTGGTCGCCTATGGTCTTGTGCCCAATCTGGTGGCGCGGCCGCTGCATATGGCGGTGATCCTGCCCTTTGTCTTTGTGGCCGGGGCGGCCAGAGGCCGGGCAAAGCTGTCGGGCACGGTGATTGCCGCTGTGGGTATCGCCTGTTGTGGGTGGATCGCCTGGAACCACGGCGCCCTGCGCAACCAGTACGGGTTCCTCGAAAGCGGCGGGCAGGTGGCGATGGCGCTGACCCTGCTGGCGATCGCAATGGAAGGGGCGCGGCGGATGATCGGCTGGCCTTTGCCTTTGGTCGCGCTGGCCGCGTTGCTGTACGGGCTGTTTGGCCAGTATGTTCCGGGTGAATTCGGCCATTCCGGCACGCCGCTGCGCAGCTTCCTGGGCACCCTGACCATTGCCGAGGGGGGGCTGTGGGGCAGCCTGACGGGCGTGTCCGTCGGGGTTGTGGCGGTGTTCGTGATCTTTGGCGCGGTGCTGAACGCCGGTGAAGCGGGACAGGGGTTCATGAACGTTGCCGCCGCCGCAGCCGGGCGGCTGAACGGCGGCGCGGCCAAGGTTTCGGTGCTGTCCTCGGCGCTGTTCGGCTCGATCTCGGGGTCGGCCAGCGCCAATGTGGCCAGCACCGGTGCAATCACCCTGCCCGCGATGACCCGGCTGGGATACCCGAAACGGCTGGCTGGCGCGGTCGAGGCCGTGGCCTCGTCGGGTGGGCAGATCATGCCGCCACTGATGGGTGCGGGGGCCTTTGTGATGGTTGAGCTGACGGGTGTGCCCTATGCGCAGATCATGATTGCCGCAATCCTGCCGGCGATCCTGTATTTCCTGGCGGTCTGGATGGGCATCAACGCCTATGCCCAGCGCACGCCGCTGCGCGGTGTTCCGGCGGACCAGCGCCCGACACGACGGGCGGTTGCGATCACATCGGGGTTTTTCGCGGTGCCCTTCGCGGTGCTGCTGCTGGCGATGTTCGGCTTTGGCTTCACGCCGCAATATGCCGCCGCGCTGGCGGTTCTGCTGGGCATGGGCGCATTGTTCTTCGACGTGCGGCCGGGGTTCGACTTTGCCCAGGGGCTGACCCGGCTGGCCGATGCCTGCATTGCTGTCGGGCGGCAGGTGGCGATGATCGGCGCGATCATTCTTTGCGCGTCGATCGTTGTCGGGGTGCTGGGCATCACCGGGCTTGGGGTCAAGCTGACGTCGGTGATCCTGTCGGGATCGGGGGGGGCGCTGTGGCCTGCGTTATTGCTGACCGCGCTGGCCTGCCTGTTGCTGGGAATGGAGGTGCCGACGACGGCGGCTTATGTGATCTGTGTCTCGGTGGCTGGCCCGGCTCTGATCCAGCTGGGGTTGCAACCGTTGCAGGCCCATCTGTTCGTGTTCTGGTTCGCCCTTCTGTCGACGATCACCCCGCCGGTCTGTGGCGCGGTGTTCATTGCGGCGGGGATGGTGGGCGAAAACTGGCTGAAGGTGGCGGTCACGTCAATGGCGCTGGGCGTCGGGCTGTATCTGATACCGCTGGGGATGATCGCCAACGAAAACCTGATTCGTCTGGCCAGCCATCCGGTGCTGGCGCTGTGGGCTTTCGTGCGGGTCGGGGTGGGGCTGAGCCTGGTGTCCTATGGGCTGATCGGCGCGGGTGGGCTGGTGCGGCGTGGCGCGCTGGTGCTGGCCGGTCTGGCGGCAATGTTCGTGAACGCAGCACTTTAGGCCCGGGCTTTTCCCCCGGCTGGGGCGCTCTCGGGCCACACGATCCTTGAGCGATAGCAGAAAATTTCAAAACGAAACTCAGCCGTCGGGATCGTCGCGCAGCAGTGCCTCCAACCCGCTGCGATAATCCGGATACAGCAGGGTTACCCCCAGTTCAGTCTTGATGCGGGTGTTGTCCACGCGTTTTGACTCGGCATAGAAACTGCGCGCCATCGGCGTCATCTCGGCCTCGTTGAACGGCACGGCGGGCGGCACCGGCAGGCCAAGCAGAATGGCCGCATGGGCGATCACGTCTTCGGGCGGTGCCGGATCGTCATCACACAGATTATAGATTGCGCCGGGATTGGGCCGGTCGATCGAGGCGGCCAGGACTTGGGCAATGTCATCGGCATGAATGCGTGAAAACACCTGATCCGGTTTGATGATCCGCCGCGCCGTGCCGTCGCGCACCTTGGCAAAGGGGCCACGTCCGGGGCCGTAGATGCCCGCCAGACGAAAGATGTGCAGCGGCAAACCGGTTTGCGCGGCCAGCGCCTGCCACTGTGATTCGGCCAGAACCCGGTGCCGGCCCCGGCGGGTGCCCGGGGTCAGTGGCGTGGTTTCATCGACCCAGCCGCCATCGTGGTTGCCATAAACCCCGGTGGTGGACAGATAACCGACCCAGGCCAGATGCGGCGCGGCTTTTGCGATGTCATCGGCCAGCGCGGCCAGCACCGGATCGCCGGTATCGTCCGGCGCGGTCGAGATCAACAGGTGGGTGGCCCGCTGAAGAGCGTCGCGCAGATCGCAACCGGGCCAGACATGCGCCGCTATGCCGGTTCTGGACAACGCCGCCGCCTTGTCGGGGCTGCGCGTTGTGCCGGTGATCTGCCAACCCCGAGGCAACAGAAGGCGAGCGAGGGCCTGTGCCGAAAACCCATGGCCAAAGCTGAGAAGGTGATGTGTCATGAACCCCAACTTGTCGCGTTTGTCGCCGGGGGCAAGGGGGAACGGCACCCACCAGCCCGCACCGACACCAGCTATACCAACGGCCCTGATCTCTGACCGCTTTGGCGTAGTCGCGGTTGGAGATGGATCGGGCGGTATGGATGTCGTTGGCG
>Ga0210015_1005583_pt1 | contig 10144 bp, 8 predicted proteins | sample CryGeymeta201522_FD_185471 | JGI IMG/M metagenome (GOLD analysis project Ga0210015, IMG submission 185471) | Groundwater microbial communities from Crystal Geyser aquifers in Utah, USA - Crystal Geyser metaG 2015-22 (SPAdes) (version 2) | ecosystem: Environmental > Aquatic > Deep subsurface >...
GGGTGGTGGAGGGGCCGAAGTGCACCTCGTCCGGCTCCACCCCCAGCATCGGCGCGAGGCGCTCATAGGCGGCGTCCATCTCGCGCCCGGCGGTGCGGGAGGCGGGATAGGGCGCGTAGGGCTGAACCTTGGTGCGGCTGTAGAAGCGGTGCAGCCGCTCGACGGTGGCGCGCGCCGGATAGCTGCCGCCCGCGTTCTCGAAGAACGCCCACCCCTCCAGCGTCGGCTCGCTGAAGGCGGGGAACTGGGCGCGGACGTAAGGCAGATCAAAGGCGGGCATGGACGGCGCTCCCGATGCAAGGACACCGCCGTTCTAGCGCCGCCGCGCGGCCCCGCCTAGGGAACGCGCGGCGCCGCGTTCACGCAAGCGCCGGTTTCGGCTCGCTCAGCAGCCCCTTCATGATCGCGACGCACAGGAACAACAGCACGATGGTGAAGGGAAAGCCGGTCGAGACCGCCATCGCCTGCAGCGCCGCCAGGCCGCCGCCCAGCAACAGCGCGATCGCCACCATCCCCTCGAACACGCACCAGAAAACCCGCTGCGGCGTCGGCGCGTCGGTCTTTCCCCCGGCGGCGATGGTGTCGATCACCAGCGACCCGCTGTCGGACGAGGTGACGAAGAACACCACCACCAGCACGATGCCGACCAGCGAGGTGATCTGGGTCAGCGGCAGCGTGTCGAGCATCGCGAACAGCTTCAGCTCCAGCGGCGCCTCGGCGATGGCGGTGAAGCCGCCCGTCACGATCTGGGTGATCGCCGTGCCGCCGAATGCGGTCATCCACAGCACGCTGACCAGCGCCGGGATGAGCAGCACGCAGGTGAGAAACTCGCGCACCGTGCGGCCGCGGCTGACGCGGGCGATGAACATGCCCACGAACGGCGACCAGCTGATCCACCACGCCCAGTAGAACGCGGTCCAGCCCTGGGCGAAATTGGCGTCCTCGCGGCCGAACGGCATCGACAGCGCGGGCAGGTAGGACGCATAGGCGGCGAGGTTGGCGAAAAAGCCGGTCAGGATCGCCACGGTCGGCCCGACGATGATGATGAAGCCGAGCAACAACGCCGCCAGCGCCATGTTGATCTCCGACAGCAGCTTGACGCCCTTCTCCAGCCCCGCCAGCACCGACACCAGCGCGATGCCGGTGATCAGCACGATCAGCACCACCTGCGTCGTCTCGCCCAGCGGCACGCCGAACAGCGCGTTCAGCCCCGCGTTGGCCTGCGCCGCGCCAAAGCCCAGCGAGGTCGCCAACCCGAACAGCGTGGCGAACACCGCCAGAATGTCGATGATGTGCCCCGGCCAGCCCCACACCCGCTCCCCCAGAAGCGGATAGAAGGCGGAGCGGATCGTCAGCGGCAAGCCCTTGTTATAGCTGAACAACGCCAGCGCCAGCGCCACCACGGCGTAGATCGCCCACGGGTGCAGGCCCCAGTGAAAGATGGTCGCGGCCATGCTCAGGCGGCGCGCGCCCTCGGCGTCGCCCACCGCTCCGGCCAGCGGCGCCCAACTGTCGGGCGACCCGGCGCCTTCGGCGATCGCGCTGTCGAAATGCGAAATCGGCTCGGAGACGCCGAAGAACATCAGCCCGATGCCCATGCCGGCGGCGAACAGCATCGAGAACCAGCCGATATAGCTGAAATCCGGCGTCGCATCCGGGCCGCCCAGCCGCACCTTGCCCCAGGGCGAGACGATCAGGAACAGGGAGAACAGCACGAAGATGTTGGCCGAGGCGATGAAGAACCAGTCCAGCGACGCGGTCAGCATCCCGCGCAGGCTGGTGAACAGCGGCTCGACCTGGTTCTGGAACGCCAGCGTCAGGAACACGAACGCCACGATCGACAGCGCCGATATGGCGAAAACCGGGTTATGAATATCGACCTGGAACGGCCCGATCTTGGTTTCGATATTGTCCTGACCAACCTCATAGCCGGTCTCGATCACGGTTTCGGCCGGGGCGTCGAACGGGTTTTCCGATGCTTGGTCCGCCATGCGTCTTTCCTGTCGCTTGGGGGCGCGGGCCGTCGGGTGGCGCGCTTCAAGGCGGCTTGATCGCATCGCTGGGCGAAAAAAGCAAATTTGCGACATGCTGATGTCGCAAATTGACCCCTTCTGCGCCGCGCCGCGTCCGTGAACGATGCGGCGCGCAGGCGGGCGCCTGCGCCTTCGGGCGGCGCGAAGGCGTCAGGCGTTCAGGTCCACCACCACCCTGCCCTGCACCGCGCCTTTCAGGATCGCGCGGCCCAGTTCGGGCAGATCCTCCAGCGTGGCGGGGCGGATCATGCGCTCCAGCGCGTCGAGGTCGAGGTCGCGGGCGATGCGGTCCCACGCCCGCACCCGGTCGGCATGGGGGCGCATCACGCTGTCTATGCCCAGCAGGTTCACCCCGCGCAGCAGGAACGGGATCACCGTGAACGGCGCCGAAGCGCCGCCCGCCAGCCCAACGGCGGCGACCGAGGCGCGGTATTTCATCTGCGTCAGCACCCGCGCCAGCATTGCGCCGCCCACCGCATCGACGCACCCCGCCCAGGTCTCGCGGTCGAGCGGCCTGGTCGGCGGCTCGGCGAGGTCGGCGCGCGGCACGATCCGCGCGGCGCCGAGGTCGCGCAGGTAGCCCTCGGTCTCGGGCCGTCCGGTCACGGCGACCACCTCGTGCCCCAGCCGCGCCAGAATCGCGGTCGCCACCGAGCCGACGCCGCCCGCCGCCCCGGTCACCAGCACCGGGCCGTCGCCGGGCTTCAGGCCATGCGCCTCAAGGTCCATGATCGCCAGCATCGCGGTGAAGCCTGCGGTGCCGACCGCCATGCTCTGGCGCAGGGTCAGCCCCTTGGGCAGCGGAACCAGCCAGTCGGCCTTCACCCGCGCGCGCTGGGCGTAGCCGCCCCAGTGCGCCTCGCCCACGCGCCAGCCGGTCAGCACGACCGGATCGCCGGCCGCATAGCGCGGATCGCTGCTCTCCGCGACGGTTCCTGCGAAATCCACGCCCGGCACATGGGGGTAGGTCCGCACCAGACCGCCGCCGCCGGTCAGGCACAGCCCGTCCTTGTAGTTCAGCGTCGAGAACGCGACGTCCACCAGCACGTCGCCCTCGGGCAGACGGTTTTCCGCAATCTGCTCGATGCTCTGCGTGATCGAGCCGTCTTGCGCCTTGTCGATGATCAGCGCCTTGAACATGGCTTGCCCTTTTTCCTTGCCGCGCGGGCCTTGCCGCATGGGCCGCGCGGCCAGCAAAGGCCGGGCGGGCGCTTGCGTCAACCCGCGCCGGTCATGCTGCTTTGCAACATGGGTTTGGGCTGTTATGACGCCCGCGTGACTTCATGCGGCGGGGGCGCGCGGTGAAAAGCAGTTCGAACATCAAGATTCTGTCGGGCAACAGCAACCGTCCGCTGGCGGAGGCGATCACGCGGCGGATCTCGGTCTATCGCGGCGCCGACGTGAAGATCGCCGATGCGCGGGTCGAGCGATTCTCGGACATGGAGATCTTTGTCGAGATCTTCGAGAACGTGCGCGGCGAGGACGTGTTCATCGTCCAGCCCACCTCGCACCCCGCCAACGACAACCTGATGGAGTTGCTGATCATGACCGACGCGCTGCGGCGCGCGTCGGCGCGGCGGGTGACGGCGGTGGTGCCGTATTTCGGCTATGCGCGGCAGGATCGCAAAACCTCCGCCCGCACCCCGATCACCGCAAAACTGGTTGCCAACCTGTTCGAGAAGGCGGGCGTTGACCGGGTGCTGACGATGGACCTGCACGCGGGCCAGATTCAGGGCTTTTTCGACATGCCGGTGGACAACCTCTACGCCGCGCCGGTGTTCGCGCTCGACATCCGCCACCATTTCCCCGATCTGGAGTCGCTGCTGGTGGTGTCGCCCGACGTGGGCGGCGTGCTGCGCGCGCGCGATCTGGCCAAGCGCATCGGCGCCGGGCTGGCGGTGGTGGACAAGCGCCGCTCCGGCCCCAACGAGATCGAATCGATGTCGGTGATCGGCGAGGTGGCCGGCAAGACCTGCCTGATCGTGGACGACATCTGCGACACCGCCGGCACGCTCTGCGCCGCCGCCAAGCTGCTGCGCGAAGAGGGCGCGACGGCGGTGCACGCCTACATCAGCCACGGCGTGCTCTCCGGCCCTGCGGTGGACCGGCTGGAGAAGTCGGTGCTGGAGAGCCTGGTGATCACCGACTCGATCCAGCCGCCGGAAGCGGTGCGCAAGGCGGCCAAGATCCGCGTGGTCTCGATCGCGCCGCTGTTCGCGCAGGCGATACTGAACGTCGGCAACGGCACCTCGGTCTCCTCGCTGTTCAGCGAAAAGACGCTGGGGCCGATCTATGAGGCGTTCTATCGCTTCACCTGACCGCCAATCGCGGCCCCGCCGCTTGCCTGACGCGCGCCCATGCTGTATCGCCACGGCGTCGGGCCGCAAAGGGCTTTCCGCAAGGGGGCGCGCGCGGCCTTTTCGCTTGAGATGACGCGGCGGGCGATGGCCGGACCGCAGGAGATGCACGATGAAACAAGGCATTCACCCCGATTATCACACCATCAACGTCAAGTTGATCGGCGGCGAGATCGTGCAGATGCGCTCGACCTGGAAGACCGAGGGCGAGACCATGACGCTCGACATCGACCCCTCGGTGCACCCCGCATGGACCGGCGGCGGCCAGCGCCTGATGGACACCGGCGGGCGCGTGAGCAAGTTCAAGAAAAAGTTCGAAGGCTTCGGCTTCTGACATGCAGGGCGCCTGCGACGGCGCCCGCGACGCCGCCCTTTCCGACCCGGCCCCGGCGCCTGCTGGCGGCCCGCGCGGCCATGTGATCGTTCTCGGCAACGAGAAGGGCGGATCGGGCAAGTCCACCACGGCGATGCACGTCTTTGTCGCGCTGGCGCGGTCGGGGATGCGCGTCGGCGCGATGGACCTCGACCTGCGTCAGCAGTCGTTCTTTCGTTATCTGGAGAACCGCCGCGCCTATGCCGAGCGGTCCGGCGCGGCGCTGCTGATGCCCGAACAGGCGTCGCCCGCGCCCTCCGACCTGCCCGGCCGCGCCGAGGCGGAGGACGCCGACCGCGCCCACATGCGCGCGCTGATCGCCGATCTGCGCGCGCGCTGCGACTATATCGTGATCGACTGCCCTGGCTCGCACACGCCGTTCAGCCAGGAGGCGCACGCCCACGCCGACACGCTGATCACGCCGCTCAACGACAGCCTGATCGACTTTGACCTGCTGGCGCGGGTCGATCCCTCGACCGGCAAGATCAAGGGGCCGTCGATCTATGCGGAGATGGTGTGGCGCGGGCGCCAGATCCGCGCGCAGGCGGGCCTGAAGCCGATCGACTGGATCGTGATGCGCAACCGCATGGCGACGCTGGACGCGCGAAACAAGCGCATGGTCGGCAAGATGCTGGCGGAGTTGTCAAAGCGCATCGGCTTTCGCGTGGCGCCGGGGTTCTCGGAGCGCGTGATCTTTCGCGAGCTGTTTCTCTCCGGCCTGACGCTGCTCGACCTCAAGAGCGGCGCCGACGCGACGCCGCTGACCATGAGCCACATCGCGGCGCGGCAGGAGGTGCGCGAGCTGATCCGCAACCTTGCGCTGCCCGGCGTGGATGCGGCGGTCTGAGCGACCGCCGAAACGCCGCTTATTGGCGCGGCGCGACCGCCAGACAATCCTTGCCTTCGTTGCGCAGCCGCCGACAGGCCTCGCGCGCCACGCCGCCGTCGAGGCCGGTCAGCCGCGCGCGATAGAGCGAGCCGCCCCGCGCCACGTCCACCTCCCGCCCGGCGAAGGCGAGCGCGGGCATTTCGCCGAACGCCGCCGAAGCCAGATGCGCCACCGCCGCGTCGCGCTCGGCGAAGGCGCCAAGCTGCACCGCCCAGTCGCCGCTCGCCGCCAGCGCCGCGCCGCCGCGCGGCGTCGGCATGATCGCGGTGATCGGCGCATGGGGCGACAGCAGGGCGAAATCCGCGAACGCCCCCCCGGCCTCGGCGGCGTTCGCGGCGGCGGGGGTCAGCGCCGCGCCCAGCGCGCGCGCGCCGTCGGCGAACAGGCTCGCGGCCGCTTCGTCGCCGGGCCGCGGCGCGGGCGCCGGCGCCTTGGCCACCAGCGCGCCCGCCGACGCAGGCGCGCGGCGCGGCTTGAGCGGGGCCTTGTCGAAACCGATGTCGAGCAGCTTCTCCATCCGCGCAAAGCGCGCGGCGGAGCTTTGCCCGCCCAGAAGCGCGGCGACGACGCGCACTTCGCCGCGCTCGGCGGAGGACACCAGGTTGAACCCCGCCGCCCGCGTATAGCCGGTCTTGATGCCGTCGATGCCGCGATACTTGCCGAGCAGGCGGTTGGTGTTGCGCACCGTGCCGCCGAAAGCGGGCGTCGAGGTGCGGCTGAACAGGTTGTAATACGCAGGCCAGTCGCGCATCAGCCGCACCCCCAGCGTCGCCATGTCGCGCGCGGTGGTGAGCTGGCCGCTGGCGGTGAGGCCGGAGGCGTTCCTGAACGTGGTGTCGGCCATGCCCAGCGCGCGCGCCTTGCGCGTCATCAGCGTGGCGAAGCGCGTCTCGCTGCCCGCCACCGCCTCCGCCAGCACCACCGCGCTGTCGTTGGTGGAGCGGATCGCCGCCGCGCGGATCAGGTCGCGCACCCGCACTTTCTGCCCCGCCCTGAAGCCCACCTTCGAGGCCGGCTGCGCGGCGGCGGCGCGGGAGACCGTCACCGTCTGATCCAGCTTGAGCTTGCCGCTCTCGACCGCTTCGAACACCAGATACAGCGTCATCATCTTGGTGAGCGAGGCGGGATGGCGGCGTTTGTCGGCGTTGACGGCGTGCAGCACTTCGCCGCTGCGCGCGTCGATCACGATTTCCGCCTGTCGCGGCGCGGCGCGCGCGCCGCCCACAGTCCCCGAAACCACCGCCAGCGCCACCGCGCAAGCGCCGATAAAACGCTTCATGCCGACCATCTGACCCGCCCGCTCGTTTGCAACCTCAATCGTCGGTGAATGTTTCCCCACTCGACGTTAAGAATTTACTTTAACAGCAAACCGCGCGCGGCGAAACAGCGGAGTGCGCCGCCGCGACGGCGCGGCGATCATGACGTTTGTGCAATGCAGCATGACTCTTGACGCACTGCAGCAAAACGCCTATCTCTCCAACCAGAAGGCGAGCCTGCGCACGCGCGCATCCGCCTCAACGGACATGAAACCAGGAGAGACGGCCATGACCACCGCCAAAGAGACCACCAAGACCATCGAAGCCGCAGTTGAAGCCACCGCGACCAAGGCGACCGCAGCCACCGCCGACGTGCAGAAGAAGGTCGCCGCCAACGTCGAGGCGATGACCGCCGAGACGCAGAAAGTGGTCGCCGAGAACGTCGAGAAGGCCGCGAAGTCGCTCGAGACCGTGACCGCCTTCGGCCAGGAGACGCTCGACGCGCTGCTGAAGTCGCAGAACGTCGCCGCCAAGGCCGCCGAGGAGATCCAGGCCGAGGTGATCGCCTTCTCGAAGAAGACCGTCGAGGAGGGCGTCGCCCACGCCAAGGATCTGGCCACCGCGCAGACCGTGACCGCGTTCATCGAGAAGCAGGCCGGTTTCGCCAAGGTCACGCTCGACGCGCTGGTGCAGCAGTCCACCAGGATGAGCGAGCTGATGGTCGCCGCGTCGAAGGAGGTGTTCGCGCCGCTGAACGCCCGCGCCGCCGCCGCCGCCGAGCTGATGAAGGTCAAGAACGCCTGAAATCGGCGCTTCGCGACACTGTGAGGAAAAAGGGGGCCGCAAGCCCCCTTTTTTAACGACGCGTCCCGAATATATGATCGCAGCGCCTCAGGGAGCCGCAGCGACGACATGACATTCTCCATTCCGATTCCCGCCATGGCGCTCGCCGCCTCCGCCGCGTCCGCGCGCAAGGCCCCGCGATGCGGCGAGGACGGCGACGACCGGCGTGGCGGCCCCTCCGGCGCCGTCGCCACCCGCACCCGGCCCAAGACCCAGCGCCCCTCGCGCTACAAGGTTCTGCTGCTCAACGACGACTACACGCCGATGGAGTTCGTGGTCCATGTGCTGGAGCGCTTTTTCGGGTTAACCAATCCGCAAGCGGTCGAGATCATGCTCACAGTCCACCGCAAGGGCGTGGCCGTCGTGGGCGTGTTCTCCTACGAGGTCGCCGAAACCAAGGTGACTCAGGTGATGGAATACGCGCGCCGCAACGAGCATCCGCTGCAGTGCACCATGGAAAAGGAGTGATCGCGCCCTCGCCACGGCGATTTGCGCGCTCTACCCTTGAAGAGGTGCTGACAGCGCCGACATCCTGTGGTGTGATCTAGTCAGGCGGGGCGGATATCGTCCGCTCCTCCCCAGGCCCGGCCCAAGGGAGACGCAAATGCCGTCGTTCTCGAATACCCTAGAGGAAGCGATCCACCGGGCGCTTGGCCTCGCCAACGCGCGGCGCCACGAGCTTGCGACGCTCGAACACCTGCTGCTGGCGCTGGTCGATGAGGCCGAGGCGGCGCGGGTGATGCGGGCCTGCGGCGTGGACCTTGACGAACTGCGCCAGGCGCTGACCAAGTTCATCGACGAGGAGCTTGAGGCGCTGGTGTCAGACGTCGATGGCTCCGAGGCCGCGCCAACCACCGGCTTTCAGCGCGTCATCCAGCGCGCCGCGATCCATGTGCAAAGTTCGGGACGCACCGAAGTCACCGGCGCCAACGTGCTGGTGGCGATCTTCGCCGAGCGCGAGAGCCACGCGGCGTTCTTCCTGCAGGAGCAGGACATGACGCGCTATGACGCGGTCAACTACATCTCCCACGGCGTCGCCAAGAACCCCGCCTTTGGCGAGGGCCGCCCGGTGCGCGGCGCCGACGAGGAGGAAAAGCCAAGGCAAAAGGCGGCGGGCCCGGCGGAGAAGGCCAAGAACGAGGATAGCGCGCTGGCGAAATACTGCGTCGATCTCAACGCCAAGGCGCTGGCGGGCGGCGTCGATCCGCTGATCGGCCGCGCGGCGGAGGTCGAGCGCTGCATTCAGGTGCTGTGCCGCCGCCGCAAGAACAACCCGCTGCTGGTCGGCGATCCCGGCGTCGGCAAGACCGCCATCGCGGAAGGGCTGGCGAAAAAGATCGTCGAGGGCGACACGCCCGAGGTTCTGGCGGGCGCGACCATCTTCAGCCTCGATATGGGCGCGCTGCTGGCGGGCACCCGCTATCGCGGCGATTTCGAGGAGCGGCTGAAGGCCGTGGTCAAGGAGCTGGAGGACCACCCCGACGCCATCCTGTTCATCGACGAGATCCACACCGTGATCGGCGCGGGCGCCACCTCCGGCGGCGCGATGGACGCGAGCAACCTGCTCAAGCCCGCGCTGCAGAGCGGCACGCTGCGCTGCATGGGCTCGACCACCTACAAGGAATACCGCCAGCACTTCGAAAAGGACCGCGCGCTCAGCCGCCGGTTCCAGAAGATCGACGTGAACGAGCCGTCGCTCGACGACACCGTGAAGATCCTCCAGGGCCTGAAGCCGTATTTCGAGGAGCACCACGACATCCGCTACACCGCCGAGGCGATCAAGGTGGCGGTCGATCTGTCGGCGAAATACATCCACGACCGCAAGCTGCCCGACAAGGCGATCGACGTGATCGACGAGGCGGGCGCCGCGCAGCACCTGATCGCGCCCGCCAAGCGGCGCAAGACCATCACCGCCAGGGAGATCGAGGCCGTGGTGGCCAAGATCGCCCGCATCCCGCCGAAGTCGGTCAGCAAGGACGACAACCTGATGCTGCGCGACCTTGAGATGAACCTCAAGCGGGTGGTGTTCGGCCAGGACCGCGCCATCGTGGCGTTGTCGGCGGCGATCAAGCTGAGCCGCGCCGGCCTGCGCGAGCCGGAAAAGCCGATCGGCAGCTACCTGTTCGCCGGCCCCACCGGCGTCGGCAAGACCGAGGTCGCCAAACAGCTTGCCGACGTGATGGGCGTGGAGCTGAAGCGCTTCGACATGTCGGAATACATGGAGAAGCACAGCGTCTCGCGCCTGATCGGCGCGCCGCCGGGCTATGTCGGCTTCGATCAGGGCGGGCTTTTGACCGACGCGGTGGATCAGCACCCGCACGTCGTGCTGCTGCTCGACGAGATCGAGAAGGCGCATCCGGATGTCTATAACATCCTGTTGCAGGTGATGGATC
>Ga0210015_1005584_pt1 | contig 10143 bp, 7 predicted proteins | sample CryGeymeta201522_FD_185471 | JGI IMG/M metagenome (GOLD analysis project Ga0210015, IMG submission 185471) | Groundwater microbial communities from Crystal Geyser aquifers in Utah, USA - Crystal Geyser metaG 2015-22 (SPAdes) (version 2) | ecosystem: Environmental > Aquatic > Deep subsurface >...
TGCGGCATCCCGACGCGCCGATCGGGTGGCCGATGGCGATGGCGCCGCCGTTGACGTTCACGATCGACGGGTCCCAGCCCATGTCGCGGTTCACCGCGCAGGCTTGCGCGGCGAAGGCTTCGTTGGCCTCGACCAGATCGAGATCGCCCACCTTCCAGCCGGCCTTCTCCAGCGCCTTGCGGCTGGCGGGGATCGGCCCGGTGCCCATGATCGACGGATCGACCCCGGCGGTGGCGTAGGCGGCGATGCGCGCCAGCGGCGTGATCCCGCGCCGCTTCGCCTCGCTCTCGGTCATGAGAATCGTCACGGCGGCGCCGTCGTTGAGGCCCGAGGCGTTGCCCGCCGTCACCGTGCCGTCCTTGCTGAACGCCGGGCGCAGCTTGGCCATCGCCTCGATGGTGGCGCCGTGGCGGATGAATTCGTCGTTCTCGACCACCACCTCGCCCTTGCGGGTCTTGACGGTGAACGGCGCGATCTCGTCGCGGAACTTGCCCGCCTTCTGCGCGGCTTCGGCCTTGTTCTGGCTGGCCACGGCGAAGGCGTCCTGCTCATCGCGGGTCAGCTGCCACTGGCGCGCGACGTTTTCCGCAGTGGTTCCCATATGATAGCCGTTGAAGGCGTCCCACAGGCCGTCGCGGATCATGGTGTCGATGAACGACACGTCGCCCATCTTGGTCCCCTGCCGCAGGTGGGCGCAGTGGGGCGCGAGCGACATGCTCTCCTGCCCGCCCGCCACCACGATGTCGGCGTCGCCCAGCAGGATGTGCTGCGCGCCCAGCGCCACCGCGCGCAGGCCCGAGCCGCAGACCTGGTTGACCGTCCACGCCGAAGCCGAGATCGGCAGACCCGCGTTGATGTGCGTCTGGCGCGCGGGGTTCTGGCCGAGGCCCGCCGTCAGAACGTTGCCGAGGATGGTCTCCGACACATCCTCCGGCGCGACGCCTGCGCGCTTGAGCGCCGCAGTCACGGCGGCGACGCCCAGCTCGACCGCCGAGGTGGCGGCGAAGGCGCCGTTGAATGAGCCGACCGGCGTGCGCGCGGCCGAAGCGATGACGACATTGGTCATGGTGACTTCCCCAAGTATTCCCCCCGCGGCGCCTGTTGCGGGCGGCGCGCTGCGTCGCACCTTAACAAAGCGTATCCGCTTCGCCCAGCGACCTATCGTAGCGCCGCACCTGCGAGATCGCGGTTGCGGCGCCGCGCCGCACGGCGTTACCATGGCGACAGAAGCGGTCATCGACCGCAGCCCGGAGCCAGCAGCCATGGACGGATCAGACGCCGCGAAACCGGCGCCCATCACCATCAAGAAATACGCCAACCGGCGGCTCTACAACACCGCCAAAAGCAGCTATGTGACGCTCGATCATCTCGCGGCCATGGTGCGCGACGGAGAGGATTTCGTGGTGTTCGACGCCAAGACCGGCGAGGACATCACCCGCAGCGTGCTGACGCAGATCATCTTCGAGGAGGAGGCGAAGGGCGAGAGCCTGCTGCCGGCCACCTTCCTGCGCCAGATCATCCGCCTTTATGGCGACACGCTGCAGGGCTTTGTGCCCGGCTATCTGGAGGCCTCGATGGAGACCTTCACGCGCAATCAGGAAAAGATGCGCGAGCAGATGCGCGTGACGCTGGGCGCCAACCCGGCGCTGATGGGTTTCGAGGCGATGGCGCGCACCAACATGGAGTGGTTCCAGCGCGCCATGACGCTGTTCTCTCCCTACGCCGCGCTAAAGGGCGACGCGCTCAAGAGCGACGCCGCCAGGGGAGATGCGGCGAAGGGCGACGCCGCCAAGGGCGATGCGGCCAAGGTTGGGGGCGCGAAGGCGCTGGCGGCGCCGGCCGACGACGAGATCAAGGCGCTCAAGGACCGGCTGATCGACATGCAGCAGCAGCTTGACAAGATCGCCAAGGGAAGCTGACCAGACCCCGGGGCGGCGGCGTCAGATCTCGCCGCCCGCCGCCTCGTCGGCGACGTCGTCCTGCGGCGCGCGCCATTGCGGCGACAGCTCCGGCGCGCCGAAGCGATAGCCTTGCAGGCAGTCCACCCCCAGCGCCAGCAGCGTATCGGCGTCGGCCTGGTTCTCGACGAACTCCGCCACCGTCGCCATGTCGAAGTTGCGCGCGATGCCGACCAGCGTATCGACGAACAGCATGTTGTCGGGGTCGGTGGCGACGCCGCGCACGAAGCCGCCGTCGATCTTCACCCAGTCCGGGCGGAAGTCGCGCACATGGCGGAACGACGAATAGCCCGCGCCGAAATCGTCGAGCGCGATCGCGGCGCCCAGCGCGCGCACCTCGTCGAGGAATTTTCGCGTCCGCTCGGCATCGACGACCGCCGCGCTTTCGGTCAGCTCCACGATCATGCGCTCGACGCAGCCGGGGTTGGCGGCGGCGGCGGCCTTGAGGTCGCGCATCCACGCCCGGTCGCGGGTGGTGCGCGCCGAGACGTTCACCGACAGCCGCTCGGTAGGGTGCGCGCGCAGCGCCTCGATGGTCAGCCGCAGCACCCGCCGGTCGAGCGCGGCCACCAGGTCGAGCCGCTCGATCTTGGGCAGGAACTGCCCGGCGGCGATCCATTTGCCGGTGTCGTCCTGCAGCCGCGCCAGGCATTCGCGAAACGCCACGGCGTAGGGCGGCCGCGCCGAGACGACCGGCTGGAACGCCAGCGCGATGCGGTTGCTCTCCAGCGCGCGCATCACCGCGCGCGCGCCGTCGCGCATGGCGCTGGGGCTCGACTGCGCATCGTCCAGCGCCGCGTCGGCCACGAAAACGCCGCCGTCCGCCTCGCCGCAGGCCTCGTCGAGCGCGGCCAGCGCGGCGTCGAACGGCTCGGGCGAGGCCAGCGCCGTCGCCGACGCCACCGCCGCGCCGATCGACAGCGTCACCGACACCGGCCCGAAGCCCACGTCGAAGGCGCCATGCGCGATGTCTGCGGCGATGCGGCCGGCCCGCTCGCGAAACGCGCCCGCGTCGTCGCCGACGATGGCGGCGGCGAACTTCGCGCCGCCCACCCGCGCGATGGCGGCGTCGGGCGGCAGCGCGCGCGCCAGCCGCTCACCCACCATATGCGCCAGCGCCGCGCCCGCGTCATAGCCATAGACGCGGCTGAACTCGCGCATGTCGTCGATGCCGAACACGCAGCAGACCACCGGCGTCTCGGGCGGCAGCGTCTCGGCCAGATGGGTCAGATGCGCCTGGAGCGCGCCGCGCCCCGACGCGCGGCCCAGCGGCCCGGCGTCGCCGAAGTCCTCCACTCCTTCGGCCGCGCGCAGCACGCCCATGAAGCGCGGCGCGCCGTCGGGGCAGTCCTGCAGGCGCACCAGATGCGCGTCGCCCATGCGGCGAGCCTCGCCCGGCGCGGCGTCGCTGAGGGCGCGGGCCGCGCGCGCGCCGTCGTCGGCAGTGAAACGCCCCGCGCCCGACAGCCAGCGCTGCGCGCCCTTGGCGCCCTCATACACATAGACGCCGACGCCCGCCGCGTTCAGCGCGTCTGCAAGCTCCGCCAGAGTGGCGCGCGGTCCCACCATCGCTCTCCCGGGTCGCTCTCGACCTGACGGTTGCACGCTACCGCCGATTTCCTGAATGTATCGTGAATTGTTGCGGTTAACATCCGTCAACCGGAAGTTGACCGAAACCCGAGCGCGGCGTCAAGCTCGGCCAGCCATGCCTCGGCGCCCGCGTCGCTGGGCGCGCGCCAGTCGCCGCGCGGCGACAGCGAGCCGCCGGAGCTGATTTTCGGGCCGTTGGGCATGGCGGAGCGCTTGAACTGGCTCGCGGCGAAGAACCGGCGCAGGAACACCCGCATCCACGCCGCGATCGCGTCGAGATCGTAGGCGACGCGGCGCCCGGCCGGCACGCCTTCGGGCCAGCGCCCCGCTTCGGCGTCGCGCCACGCCATCCACGCCAGATACGCCACTTTCGAGGGCCGCAGGCCGTAGCGGGTGATGTAATAGAGCGTGAAGTCCTGCAGCGCGTAGGGGCCCACCACGTCCTCGGTGCGCTGCGCGGGCGCGGCGCCGTCGCCGGGGATCAGCTCCGGCGAAATTTCGGTGGCCAGGATCGCGCGCAGCGCGTCCGACGCCGCCGCCCCGAACAGGTCGCGCTCGGCCACCCAGGCGATGAGATGCTGGATCAGCGTCTTGGGCGCGGAGGCGTTGACGTTGTAATGGCTCATCTGGTCGCCGACGCCGTAGGTGCACCAGCCCAGCGCCGCCTCCGAAAGGTCTCCGGTGCCCAGCACCAGCGCGCCGTGATGATTCGCCGCGCGGAACAGGAACGAGGTGCGCGCGCCCGCCTGCACGTTCTCGAAGGCGATGTCGTATTGCGGCGCGCCGTCCGCCGCCGGGTGGCCGATGTCGGCGAGCATCTGGCGGCAGGCGGGGGTCATGTCCACCTCCGCCGCCGTCACGCCCAGCGCGCGCATCAGCGCCCAGGCGCTGGATTTCGTCTGCGCCGAGGTGGCGAAGGCGGGCAGGGTGTAGGCGAGGATGTCGCTGCGCGGCCGCCCCAGCCTTTGCATCGCCTGCGCCGCCACCAGCAGCGCCTGCGTCGAATCCAGCCCGCCCGACACGCCGATCACCACCTTGCCGACGCCGGAGGCCTCCAGCCGCTGACGCAAGCCGTCGGTCTGGATCGCGTAGGCCTCGTAGCAGTCCGCGTCCAGCCGCGCAGGGTCGTCGGGGACGAAGGGAAAGCGCGGCGTGTGGCGCATCAAACCGATGTCGGCCGCGCGCGGCGGGTCGAGGCGAAAGCCGATACGCCGGAACGGCGGCTCGGACGGATTGGCGCGGGCGCAGGCGGAGAAACTGCCCAGCCGCATCCGCTCCGCCTGCAACCGCTCCAGGTCCATGTCGGCGAGGATCAGTTGCTCATCGTCGCAGAACCGCGCCGCCTCGGCCAGCAGCGCGCCGTTCTCATAGATCACCGCCTGACCGTCCCAGGCGAGGTCGGTGGTCGATTCGCCCTTGCCCGCCGCCGAAAACAGATAGCCGCAGACCTGCCGGGCCGAGGTGACGCGGCAGAGCGCGTGGCGATAATCGGCCTTGCCGATGGTGGCGTTGGAGGCGGAGAGGTTCGCCACCACGGTCGCCCCGGCCATCGCCGCGCGCGCCGACGGCGGGATCGGCGCCCAGACATCCTCGCAAACCTCCACCGCCAGGGTGAAATCGGGCAGATCCTCGGCCTGAAACAGCAGGTCGGCGCCGAACGGCGCCGTGCGCCCGGCGATGCGGATCGCGTCGCCCGCAGCCTCGGCGGCGGGCGCGAAGTGGCGCGCCTCGTAGAACTCGCGGTAGTTGGGCAGATAGCTTTTCGGCGCGACGCCCAGCACCGCGCCCCGGTGCAGCACGACGCCGCAATTGTGCAGTCGCCCCGCCAGCCGCAGCGGCGCGCCCACCACGATCAGCGGGCGCAGGGCGGCGGTCTCCTGCGCCAGCCGCGCGATCGCCGCCTCCACCGCGTCGAGCAGCGCGCCCTGGTGCAGCAGGTCGTCGATGGCGTAGCCGCTGACGCTGAGTTCGGGGGTCAGCAGCACGGCGGCGCCCGCGTCGTCCGCCCGCCGCGCCAGCGCCGCGATGCGCTCCACATTGCGCGCGGGATCGGCGAGGCGCACAAGGGGCGTGGCGACGGCGCAGCGCGCGAAGCCCTGGGCGTAGGCGTTGAAGAACTGCGGCGGCGGCGTCAGGCTCATGCGGTCTCAGGCTCCTGCGGGGCCCGGCGGGCGCACGGGGCCGCTCAGTGCTACCGCCGATGCGCCGCGCCGCGCAACCTGCGCGGGCCGCCCGATGATTGACAGCGCCGCGGCGTGCGGCGACACCGCAGCATCGCAACGCCGCCGCGCGGCGTCCAGAGCACCGGAGACCGCCCGATGCGCCACCGCGCCTTGCTTCTGCCGCCGCTCGCGCTCGCGCTGCTTGGCGCCGTGGGCTTCGGCTGGGCGGCGTCGGGCGCCATCGAGGCCCGCACCATGGCGCGGCTGGCGCGCGCGGCGCAGGCCGGGGGGCACGACTGGCTGCGCATCGAGGTTGACGGCCTCAGCGCCGCGCTTGGCGGCGACGCGCCCGACGCGGCGGCGGCGACGGCGGCGCTGGCGGCCGCGCGCGCCGCCGCGCCGCTGGCGGCGCTGCGCGACGCGATCACGGTGGCTGCGGCGGCGCCGCCGCAATCTTTTACCCAGCCGCAGCCTCAGCCGGACACGCAACCGGCTGAAGGCGCCGCCGCCCCCGCCATCGCGCTTGAAATCCTGCGCGCCGCCGGGGGCGTGACCCTGATCGGCGTCGCGCCCAACCCGCAGGCGCGCGACCGTCTGGCCGCCGCGCTCGCCGAGGCGGCGCTGTCTGACGGGGCGGGTTCCGCCGCCGCCGCGCCCGCCGTGCAGATCGCCGCCGACGCGCATGGCGACGATCCGCCGAACTGGCGCGCGCTGGAGGCGGCGGCCGTCTCCGCCGCCGAGCACTTGCGGCTGGGCCGCATCGCCTTTGCGCCGGGGTCGTTCGCGGTGTCGGGGCTGCCCGCGTCGGAGGCGGCGCGGATCGCCATCGAGCGGGGCGCGCGGGCGCTTCGGGCGGGCGGCGTGGCGGTCACGCTCGATCTCGCGGCCCCTGCGGCGCAGGCGGGCGCGCCGGTTTTCGACATCGAACTGCGCGCGGGCGCCGCCGATTTGCGCGCCTGCGCCACGCCGGACGCGGCCGCCGCCGAAACGCTGACGCAGGCGCTGGCGCAGGCGCTGGGCGCGGTCGATCTGACCGGCGGACCCTGCGCGCCGCTGGACGGCGCGGCGGAGAGCGCCGCAGAGGGCGCCGCAGAGGGCGCCGCAGAGGGCGCCGCAGAGGGCGCCGCAGAGGGCGCCGCCGAAAGCCTTGCCGAGCGCGCCGCCGCAGGCGCGCGCTGGTCGCGCGTCGCGCAGGCGGGTCTGGCCGCGCTCAGGCAGGCGCAAGGCGGGCGCTTTCGTCTGGAGGGCGTCGCCGCCAGTTTCGCGGCGGCGGGCGCGGGCGCGGGTCAGGTCGATGCGGCGGTGGCGCGGCTGGCGGCGGCGATGCCCGAGGGCTTCAGCCTGACGACCGAGGGCGTCAGCCCGGCGCCGCCCGCCCCTGCGGTCGCCAGCGGCGCGGTGTGGCTGCGCGTGCGCGCGACGCCGGAGCTCGTGCTGCTGACCGGCGCCGCGCCCGACATCGCGACCCGCGCGGCGGTGACGTCCTACGCGGCGGCGGTGTTCGGCGCCGAACGCGTGCATGAGGGCATGGCGGTCGCGCAGGCGCATGGCGCCGAGGGCTGGCGCGCAGCGGCGCTGGGCGCGCTCGACGCGCTGGCGCAGCTCGATTCGGGCGCGGTGGAGGTGGTGGACGGGCGCGTCGCGCTGACCGGCGTCACCCGCGATCCCGCCGCCGTGCGCGTCAGCCATCTGGCGCTGGCGGCCCCGGCGCAGAAGGGCTGGCGCGGCGAGACCAAGATCACGGTCGATCTCGCCGCCCGCGCCGCGCAATCGCTTCTGGCGCCGCAGGCCTGCGCCGCGCGCATGTCCGAACAGACCGAAGGGACGCCGATATTGTTCGCGACCGGCAGCGCCGAGATCGCGGACGAGAGCGCGCCTGCGCTGGATGCGCTGTCGGCCACGCTGCGCCGCTGCGCCAACGGCGCCATCGAGGTCGGCGGCCACACCGATAGCCAGGGATCGGCGGGCTACAACCTCTCGCTGAGCCAGGCGCGGGCCGAGGCGGTGCGCGCGGCGCTGGTCGCACGCGGCGCGCCATCGGGCGCGCTGGTCGCGCGCGGCTATGGCGAACATGCGCCCATCGCCGACAACGCCGACGAGGCGGGCCGCGCGCGCAACCGCCGCATCGCCTTCACCGCCCTGCCGCCGCCAGCCGCCCGTCAGGGCGAAGCGCCGGACTCGAAGAATGCGCCCCCGCTGAATGCGATCCCGGAGACCACGCCATGACCCGCATCACGCTCGCCCTGTCGATTGCGGCGCTGCTGCTGCTGGCGATGGCGCTGGGGGTGGCGCTTCACTGGCTGTGGCTGCGCCTCGCCCGCGATCCGGGGGCCGAGGCGCTGCGGCTGGGCGCGCTGACCACGCAGCTGCATGCCGCCGAGGCGGTGGCGCGCGAGGCGCAGCGCCGCGCCGAGGTGGCGGAGGCGGCGCTGGAGGCCGAGCGCGCCGCCGTCGAGATCCGAATCGCCGCCGCGCTGGCGGAGACCCGCGCCGAACGCGACGCCGCCATGGAGTCGATCGGCGACGCCCGCCGCGAGGCCGCCGAATGGCGCGCGGCGCTGGAGGCGCGCATCGCCGAGACCCCGAACGCCTGAGGCTGACGCCTGAGGCTGGCGCCTGCCGGTCACCATGCCGCCGCGCGCCGGATCAGATCATGTTCAGGGGATGATGACCGGGATTGGTGGGTGCGCACGGGCTCGAACCGTGGACCCGCTGATTAAGAGTCAGCTGCTCTACCAACTGAGCTACGCACCCCAACCTCGGTGAGCCGCTCTATAGGGGCGCGCGCCCGGCTTGGCAAGACGCCGCCTGCAGCCTTTCCAGCGCGGCGCGCAGCGCGGCGGGAAGCGGGGCGGGGCGGCGGGTGGCGCGGTCCACATAGACATGCACATAGCGGCACACCGCCGCAGCCTCCGGCGCCGCGCCCCACAGCGCCAGCCGATAGGTGACCGAACTGCGCCCGATCCGCGCCACCGCGAGGCCGGTCTCGACCGTCTCGGGAAAGCCCACGGCGGCGAAAAAGCGGCAGGCGGTCTCGGCCACCACGCCGATCACGCCGCCGCCGCCCGCATCCCCCGGCGCATCTCCGGGCGCATCTCCGGGCGCGGCGAGCGCGCCGCTGTCGATCAGCCAGCGGTTCACCGCGCTGTCGAAATACTCGTAATAGACGACGTTGTTCATGTGGCCGTAGGCGTCGTTGTCGCGCCAGCGGGTCGCGTCGCGCCAGCGCGCCGCGAAGGCGCCGCGCAGCGGGCGCTCGGCGCCGATCCCGTCTTGGCCCATCGTCGCAGTCCCCGATCTGTCAACGCGGCTGGACAGCGCCGCCGCGAATGCCGAAAGTGCCGCGCGACAGGCAGTTTTGGAAGGACCAACCCCCACATGGCGACCGTTTTTCCGTTCTCCGCCATCGTCGGGCAGGAGGAGATGAAGCGCGCGCTGCTGATCGCGGCGATCGACCCCGGCGTGGGCGGCGTGCTGGCGTTTGGCGACCGGGGCGCGGGCAAATCGACCGCCGTGCGCGCGCTGGCGGCGCTGCTGCCGCCGATCGCGGTGGTGGCGGGCTGTCCCTACGGCTGCGACCCCGGCGCGCGCGCCTGCGCAGGGCCGGGATGCGGCAAGTGGGGCGGGCCTGCGGCGGTCGCGCCGACGCCGGTGGTCGATCTGCCGCTCGGCGCCACCGAGGATCGCGTGGTCGGCGCGCTCGACCTCGAGCGGGCGCTGACGCGCGGCGAGAAGGCGTTCGAGCCGGGGCTGCTGGCGCGCGCGCATCGCGGCTTTCTCTATATCGACGAGGTTAACCTGCTGGAGGATCACCTGGTCGATCTGCTGCTCGACGTGGCGGCCTCGGGTGAGAACGTGGTGGAGCGCGAGGGTCTGAGCATCCGCCACCCGGCGCGATTCGTGCTGGTGGGCAGCGGCAACCCCGAGGAAGGCGAGTTGCGCCCGCAGCTGCTCGACCGCTTCGGCCTGTCGGTGGAGGTCAGCACGCCGCGCGATCTGGCCGACCGCATCCTGGTGGTGCGCCGCCGCGACGCCTTTGACCGCGACCGCGAGGCGTTCACGGCGGAATGGGCGGCGGAGGAGGAGGCGCTGCGCGCGAAAATCCTCGCCGCGCGCGCCCGCGTCGCCGAGGTCGCGGCGCCCGACGCGGCGCTGGAGAACGCCGCCAAGCTGTGCATCGCGCTGAACGCCGACGGGCTGCGCGGCGAGCTGACGCTGCTGCGCGCGGCCCGAGCGCTCGCCGCCTATCACGGCGACGCGGGCGTGACCGACGCCCACCTGCGCGCCGTCGCCCCCGCCGCGCTGCGCCACCGGCTGCGCCGCGATCCGCTCGACGAGGCGGGGTCCGGCGCCCGCGTGGCGCGCGCGCTCGACGCGGTGCTGGCGGCGTGAACGCCGCCGCGCCCGTCGTCTCCGGCGGCGCATCGCCGGGC
>Ga0210015_1005586_pt1 | contig 10138 bp, 7 predicted proteins | sample CryGeymeta201522_FD_185471 | JGI IMG/M metagenome (GOLD analysis project Ga0210015, IMG submission 185471) | Groundwater microbial communities from Crystal Geyser aquifers in Utah, USA - Crystal Geyser metaG 2015-22 (SPAdes) (version 2) | ecosystem: Environmental > Aquatic > Deep subsurface >...
CCGCGTTGCGGCGCTGGTTCGAGGCGCCCGATACGTTGTGGCGGCGCGCGACGGCGCCGCTGCGCGAGGGCCGCGCCGTCTCCGACGACGACGTCGCGCTCGCGCGCACCGCTCTCATCACGCAGCTCGGTCAGTGCGTGATCCCCGGTCGGCGCGAGAATTTCTGCAGCCTGCGCATCGCCGGCGACGACCCGCACCTCACGCTGCCCGCCGGCAATGGCGAGGGGATGCTGCAGATCCCTGCGGCGGAGACGAAGACCGGCGTCGGCGTGGTGGTGGTCATCGACCCCGAGACCGTCGTGCGGCTGAAGCTCTACCGCGACCGCTTTCTGCCCGTCGCCCGCAAGCTCGCGGGCGCGCACCCGGACAACCCCCATCTGTTTCCGGGCGCCTGCACGACAGCGAAGGGCCGTGTCTACGAGAGCGGCTGCGGCTTCGTCACGCCAAGCAAAGCGAACACCCGCTTCCGCCAGCATCTCAAGCGCTGGTGCGGCGTCGATCTCAACATGCATGTCATGCGCCACCTCGCCGCCAAGGTCATTCTCGATGAAGACCCGTCGGCGATGGCGCTTGTGCAAGTCATGTTGGGGCATCTGTGTATCACGACGACAGAGAGCTACTACGCCGAAGTCAGCAAGATCATCGCCCAGCGGCGCTGGCAGGCGCTGCTGAGCGCTGGCGCGCGCAAAGCGCTGTCCGGACTGCGGTTCAATATCCGCTCCGGCGACATCTTCAACAGGAGGGCGAAATGACCGATCCAGCCAGGCGCAAACGGCGCGACCGCTTCGACATCGCGCGTTGGCCGGAGCAGGCGCGGGCAGCGTTTCTCGCAACCTTCGGCCCGCCGGTCACGCGCCACGATGGCCGTCTCGCGCGCAGCTACCACCACTGGCTGGAGGCGGCCGCCGCCGAGGGCCTGCCGCCCGACCTGGTGTCAGCCCAGCTCTGGCGCCGCCGGAGCGAGGGGTTGTCGAAGTCCGACGCCGACGCGATGCGCGCCGTGCTCGCGGCGCTGCATGACGCGCACCTTGCGCTCTTCGAGCGCGCGAGCCCGACGCGCGCGCCGCTGGACGCCCGCACCAGGCTCGCCCGCCTGATCGCCCTGCGGCTTGCGGAATGGCCGGCGTCGTGGCGCGAGGCTGCGGCGCCGCTGTTGCACGTCGATCCCGACGGGTTGCTGGACGGCCGGCTCGTCGCGGCCTCGTCGCCTGCAACGGTGAAGTTGAGGGTATGGGCACTCACGCGGCTGCTGCGGCATGCGACGAACGCCGGGCTCGCCGTGGACGTCACACCGAGCGTCGTCCGATCTTGGCTCAGTCACGAGCAGGCGCGCGTGAAGTCCGGGGAGAGCCGCATCACTTACCCGGCGATCACGCTCGGCGCGGTGGCCGCGCTGGCCCCGCATCTCATGCCCGCGCGAGACTGGCGATGGCTCATCGCTGCGGCCGAGGGCCTGAAACTGCTGGCGAAAGGCGCGCCGAGTCGCAACGAGTCGCGGCTGGCGTCCGCGCCCGAGCTGCTCCTCGCCGGAAGAGCCCTGTTCGCGGACGCCGAAACACGCCTCGCCGCCGCCACGGGTCGGCGACAGCGGACCAAGGCGTTGCGCCAGGCCCGCGCGGGTCTGGCGATCATCCTGCTCGCCGCGACGCCAATCAGGCTGAGGACGCTCGCCGGCCTCGATCTCGACCAGCACTTCGACCCCGCGCTCACGCGCCTCCGGCTCGAGCCGCACGAGACCAAGGAAGGCGCGGCGGACGAGCGCGAGATCGCACAGGAGCTGCGCGCCATGCTCCTGCGCTACATCGAGGACTTCCGGCCGATCGCTGCGGCCGCGTCGTGCCGCGCGCTCTTCGTCTCGGAGCGCACCGGCGGACCGATCGATGCGGACAGGCTGTCGGGCGACGTAACCGCCGCGTGCGCGGTCATGCTGGGCCGGCCGGTGAACCCGCAGGCGTTTCGCCACGCCGTCGCGACGTACATCGCTTCCGAAGCGCCGACTGAGGTCGCGCTCGCATCGGTCATTCTCAATCACAGCAGCCCCGTGACGACGCAGGTCTACAACCGCCGCGCGGACCAGCTCGCCGCGAGCCGCGCCCTTTTGGCCGCGCGCGACGCGCAGGCGAAGGCCGCAGGCGCGCAGACGCGCGCGGGGCCGGCGCGCCCGTCAAAGGGACGCGCCCGGACCCGCTGACGGCCGGGCGCGGGGGGGGGCGGAAATATTTCTGCGCCGGCGCGGGAAACCCGCGCCGGTTTCTCGGCGGCGGCCAAACATCCCTCTCACAAGAGGAACAAAGGACCCCGATCATGACGCCGCCGCACACCCCATCCCCAGTCGCCCTCGCCGAGGGCGCCGCTGCAGACCCGGCGCAGCGCGCTCTGCTCGAACTGCTGGCCGCCGTCGCCGCGCTGCTGCCGCCGGGCATGATTGAGGCGCTCGCGGCGGCCGCCGCGAGCGTCAGCGCGGAGACGCAGCAACTGAACGCGCGCGAGGCAGAAGCGGCCGCAGCCCAGGAGCGGGAGCGCGACAATGAGATGGAGGCGCTGCGCGCCGCCACGCGGGCTGCGAAGACCGCGCGCGACAGCGAACGCGCCGCGCGCATCGTGGCGGAGGACGCAGTCCGCGTCCTGCGGGCGCGCAACGCGGGGCTCCGCAGCGCGGTCGCCGACATCGGCGCGCGCGCCGCGACGATCCTTGCAGCGGACGCAGAAACGCCTGCTGCGGCGCAAGCGCCGGATGATGCTGACGACACCGATGGCCGCGAGAGACGTGTGGCTCCGGTCGCTCCGCAATGCGGAGAGGACGGACGATCCGTTTTCCGTCGCGATCCGCCCTGCGAGGCCGCAGCGGTCGACGAACCACGCACCAGGATCGGCGACAGAGCGCCCAGCCCGGAGCCGACCGCGCCGCAGTGACGCTGGATCGCGAACGCGACAGAGGGAAGCGCGTAGGAAGAAAGACAAGCCATCCTCTGTCGTCCCGACCTTCTCTCATAGAGGCCGGAGCGACAGAGGCGGCGTCAGGCTGAAGAAAAGCAGCGCACATACTGTGCGACGGCGCGCGTTCGACCGCGTCGCTGCTGCGGCGGCCGCAGGGCGCAGGCCGTGGCGCAAGCGTGCATTCTCGCAGTGCAGCACCCCGGGGCGCGGGCGCCCGGCGATGATCGCAGCTCCATCTGACAGCGGCGCGCGCGGCGACCAAGAGCAGGGAGCGAAAAGCAAAAGGAGCAGTGCTTGCGCTCTGCGCCGGCCCCCGGTGCGAGGCCAACGCAGGACGCGATCGCCAAAGCGGAAAAAGAAAAGCGGCGCGAAAGGGATGGGGCACGACGGCCGTTGGGCTCAATCACCCGATCGTAAGCGCTCCTGACCCCGTCAACGGGTCCTTGACCCCGGCAATCGTGACCGGGAAACCCCGAGGAGACCGTCATGAACGCACTCACCCACCACCACGCTTTCGCATCGTCGGCCGCGCTCGCGGCGTTGCGCGCCGACATCGCGGCCCGCCGCAAAGCGCGCGCCGTCAATCTGGCGATCCACGCCCGCCAGCATGGTTCGGCGCTGCTCGCGGTCGCGCGATTCCGACTCGACCGCAGCGCACAGACCGCGCTCAGTCGGCTTGTGGCCGCAGGCTGCGCCGAAGATCGATGGATGCCCGCGACAACCCGCGATCTGCGGGCTGTCGTCAGGGGACTCGGCGTCGCCATCGCCCGTCGGGCGGAGGGCGCCGTGACCGACGCGCTTGCGTGGCATCTCGATCGGTTGCGTGAGATCTGCGCTCAGGACGCCCGTATAGCTGCGCTCGAAGCAGTGCTGGAAGCGCACTGGCCGGAGGGCCTGAAGGCTTTACGTCCGCGCGGCGCCAAAGCCAAACGATAGCGCGGCAGGCGGAGCTGAGCCGCTCTGGAGCGGCGGCGTGGCGACGAGCGCCGCCGCGTCGCCGCCCGACCCGCCACGGCGAGCCCCTGCGGCCCGCCGACTTTGACACCAGCCGGAATCCTCCGAAAGCCGGGTCAGGGAGTTCCCCATGCAGACCTCGCTCCCCATGCAGACTTCTGCAAACTTCGTCACTGCCACCATCGACATGCTGCTCGACGACATCGCGCCGCCCTGCCTCGAAGAGATCCGAGCGGACCCAAAAACCCGCGACCGCCCCAGCCTCGGCGCCGCCGCCGACCGGCTCGAGGCCTGGCTCTCGGAACTGAGCGGGAGCGCGCGAGATGCAGCGATCACTCCCGCGCGGCTCGACGACGCGCTGCGCGCCGCGTTCCTGTGCGCGGCGGGCCGCGGCCGGATCCTTGTCACCGTCGCGCGCGCGCGCTTCGAGGCATCTTTCGAGATGGCCGCCATCGGCGTCGCGTTGGTCGAAACCATCAGAGAGGTTGCGGTGACGCTGGACGCCGCGCGCGGCTCCAACGTTGCGGACAATTTCGACAGCTGGCGCGATGGTCTCATGAATACAATGTTCGCGCGCGCGAAGGACGCGGCGGCGGCGCAGCGCGACAATCCGTGATCATCCGCGAGGCGGCGGGCGCGTTGGAAGTCGGCGGGGCGCGCCCGTCGCGCCCCGTCCTTCAGGCGGCGGCCCTCGCCGCCTGATCCCCCGGCGTGGCGGCAGCCTCCACCTCCGCGATCGCAAGCAGCATGCCGACCGCGCGCTCATGCGCCTCGTCGACTTCGCCCAGCAGGCGCAACCGGCGGCCGCAGGTCAGCGCCCGCAGGCATTTGAGAACTGCGGGTGGCGCTGTCACGCCGCCATCCGCCCGAGACAGCGCCGCCGGCTCGATAACGAGAGGCTCGCGATTTGTGCTCGCCGGATCGATCGCCTCCAGGCGCTTCAGACGATCCTCCGCGTCAAGCGTCACGCGCAGTATAGTGACGGTTGATGATCTGGTCATGCTCGTGACCCGCGATCGCCTGCCGGATGTGCGCGCCGCACGCGCCGCCGCCAGCGGTTCGGTCGGCGCCGGGCGAAGACGGAGGCCGAGCTCGGAGAGCAGGCGTGCGTCGACCTGGTCGGTCTTTCCGATCACCCCCATCGCGCGCGCGAAGTCACGCGCCCGGCGCGGGTTCACGCGGCTGAAGCGGAGTACGGCTGCCTCGAGCGCCGCGCGCAGGAGGTGATCGTAGCCCCCGCTCGCTTCGAAGGCGACCCACGCTCCTTCCTTGGCGCACGCAGCTGCGAAGGCCCGCAATGCCGCCGGTGCGTTGTCGATGCGGCGCGCGCCGTGCTGGGGATGGTGAATGTCGAGCCAGGCCTTGGCAACATCGACGCCGACAAAGACTTCCTGCATCATGACCCCTGTTCTTGTACTGCGGGGTCTGCGGCAACAGCCCCTGTCAACTGTTCAGGGTGACAACCGAAGAAGCGGACGGCTCCCGCGCCGCGTACGGGCTCTATCACCCCCGGAGGCTCACGGGATGCCGTCCGCAAGCGCAGGATAGCAGAAAGCCAAAAGACAGGAGGCTCCGCGCGCGGCCTCCTCATACACCATCACCGGGAACGCTACCCGTATTCATCCGGTGAGGACCGCCTTCTGATGCAGCGCTTGGTGTGCGAGCCAATGGCGCGTCGAGGGCGGCGGCGAGAGCCGTGAGTTGTTCTTCTAATGTTCCGTTCCGTTATGTTCCGAAACCCCCCGAATTAAGGCCGTTTGAAGCGAAATGAAAGGGCTATGCCCCCGGATGCTTTCTTGTAAGCTATTGTTTTATATTAGTTATATTTTTCGCACAGTGGTAGAGCACTCCGTTGGTAAGGGAGAGGCCGAGAGTTCGAGTCTCTCCAGCAGCACCATCTCGCGCCTGCCTCACAGCGCCGATCGGCCCCCTTTCGACGCCGTGTTGAACGCGGCTGCCGGCGCGCGCGGCGGGGGGATCGCAAGCCGCCCGGACCCCGCGCCTTGCCGCCTGTCCCGCCCGGTTGTATGACGCCCGCGCCGCCCGCAGGCATTCAGGACCGTCGCCATGCCCCGCCCCAATCCGCGCCTCGTGATGAAATTCGGCGGCACCTCGGTGCGCGACATCGCGCGCATCCGCAACGCCGCGAGCCGGGTGATGCGGGAGATCGAGCGCGGCTATGACGTGGCGGTGGTCGTCTCGGCGATGGCGGGCGAGACCAACAAGCTGGTGGACTGGGTGCGCGAGGCCGCCGCCGCGCCGGGCGAGAAGACGCCGTTCTACGACGCGCGCGAATACGACGCCGTGGTGGCCTCGGGCGAACAGGTCACCGCCGGGCTGATGGCGCTGACGCTGCAGCGGATGGGCGCGCCCGCGCGCTCGTGGCAGGGCTGGCAGATCCCGCTGCGCACCACGGCGGCGCACGGCGCGGCGCGCATCGAGGGCATCGACGCCGAGATGCTCGACCGCAAGTTCGAGGAGGGCCTGCACGCGGTGATCGCAGGCTTTCAGGGCGTCGGCCCCGACGGGCGGGTGACGACGCTGGGGCGCGGCGGCTCCGACACCTCCGCCGTCGCCTTCGCCGCCGCGCTGGGCGCCGAGCGCTGCGACATCTATACCGACGTCGATGGCGTCTATACCACCGACCCGCGCATGGAGCCGCGCGCGCGCCGTCTTGACCGCATCTCCTATGAGGAGATGCTGGAGCTGGCGTCGCTGGGCGCCAAGGTGCTCCAGACCCGATCGGTGGAGCTGGCGATGCGCCACCGGGTGCCGCTGCGGGTGCTGTCGTCTTTCGACGACGGACCGGGAACGCTGGTGTGCGACGAGGAGAACATCATGGAGAGCAATGTGGTCAGCGGCGTCGCGTTCCAGCGCGACGAAGCGAAGGTGACGCTGCTCGGCGTCGCCGACCGGCCCGGCGTCGCCGCCTCGATCTTCGGCCCACTTGCGGAGGCCGGGGTGAACGTGGACATGATCGTGCAGAACATTTCCGAGGACGGGCTGACCGACATGACGTTCTCGACCTCCGCCGAGGATCTGGCGCGCGCCACCGCGACACTGGAGGCCGCGCGCGACGCGATCGGCTTTCGCCGCATCGTCTCGGACGACGACGTGGCCAAGGTCTCGGTGGTCGGCATCGGGATGCGCAGCCACGCGGGCGTGGCGCAAAAGATGTTCTCGGCGCTGGCGGCGGAGGGCGTCAACATCAAGGTCATCACCACCTCCGAGATCAAGGTGAGCGTGCTGGTGGACCGCAAATACCTCGAATTGGCGGTGCGGGCGCTGCACGACGCCTTTGAGTTGCATACCGCCTGAGCACTCGCCTATAGCGGGAGATCGGCAAGAGCTGGAGCGGGCCGCAGAAGCGGCCGCGCGGGGGGAGACCGAGCGCATGACGCCTACGCCAGGCATCGGATCGCGCGCGATGCTGCGCCGCCTGCGTCAGGTGATGGCGGAGCCGGGCGACGGCCAGCAGCGCCTTGACAAGATCACTCAGGTGATCGCGGTCAACATGGTCGCCGAGGTGTGCTCGATCTACCTCAAGCGTGAGCCGCGCGTGCTGGAGCTGTTCGCCACCGAGGGCCTGCGCAAGAGCGCGGTGCACAGTGTGCGGCTGCGCGTCGGCGAGGGGCTCGTCGGCCAGATCGCCCAGCGGGCCGAGCCGCTGACCACCGACGACGCGCCCCACGCGCCGGGGTTCCAGTATCTGCCCGAGACCGGCGAGGAGATCTATCGCGGCTTTTGCGGCGTGCCGATCCAGCGGCTGGGCAAGATCCTCGGCGTGCTGGTGGTGCAGAACACCGCGCGGCGCGCCTATCAGGAAGACGAGATCGACGCGCTGGAGATCGTCGCGATGGTGATCGCGGAGATGGCCGAATCCGGCGCGTTGTCGGCGGGGCGCGAGGTCGCGCGGCGCGGGCCGCTGACCGCGCACGGCGTCGGCGCGGCGGAGGGCGCGGCAATCGGCGTGGCGCATCTGCACGATCCCAAGGTGCTGATCGCCAACCCGATCGTGGACGACGTCGCCGCCGAGCGCACGCGGCTGCGCGACGCGATGGCGGCGTTGCAATCGGAGGTGGACCGGCTGCTCGACACCGACGTGCTGAAAAGCGGCGGCGAGCACCGCGACGTGCTGGAGACCTACCGCATGTTCGCCCACGACAAGGGCTGGCTGCGGCGGCTCGACGAGGCGGTGGCCTCGGGCGTGGTGGCGGAGGTTGCGGTGGAGCGGGTGCAGTCTGCGGCGCGCGCGCGCATGGAGCGGGTGGCCGACCCCTACCTGCGCGAGCGGCTGCACGACCTCGACGACCTCGCCAACCGGCTGTTGCGGCTGCTGAGCGGCGCGCAGTCGCCGCCGCCGCCGGAGAACGCGATCCTGATCGCGCGCTCGATCGGCCCGGCCGAGCTGCTGGAGTTCGGCGGGCGGGTGCGTGGCGTGGTGCTGGAGGAAGGCTCGGCGGGCGGCCACGCCGCCATCGTCGCGCGCGCGCTGGGCATCCCGCTGGTGGTGCAGGCGCATGGCGTGGTGGCCGAGGCCGAGAGCGGCGAGCCGGTGATCGTGGACGGCGACGCGGGCGAGGCGCATCTCCGCCCAGAACAGGGCGTGCTCGACGCCTTCAACGAAAAGCTGGCGCTGGAGGCGGAGGCGAAGACCCTCTACCGCGCGCTGCGCGACGCCCCGGCCGAGACGCGCGACGGGGTGCGGCTGTCGCTCAGCATGAACGCGGGCCTGCCGTCCGACATGGCCAACCTCGCCGAGTGCGGCGCCGACGGCGTCGGCCTCTACCGCACCGAACTGATGTTCATGATCCGCGCCACCATGCCCGGCCGCGACGCGCAGGCGGAGATCTACGCGCGCATCCTCGACGCGGCGCAGGGGCGGCGGGTGGTTTTCCGCACGCTCGACATCGGCTCCGACAAGATCCTGCCCTACATGCGGCGGATCGACGAGGAGAACCCGGCGATGGGCTGGCGCGCGGTGCGCTTCGGGCTGGACCGCCCCCGGCTGATGGCGATGCAGCTTCAGGCGCTGCTGCGCGGCGCAGGCGCGCGGCCCCTGAGCGTGATGTTTCCCTTCGTCGCCGAGCCGTCGGAGTTCCACGCCGCGCGCGCCATGCTGCTGCGCGAGCGCGACCGGCTGGCGGGCCACGGCCACCCCACGCCCGAAATGCTTGAGATCGGCGTGATGCTGGAGACGCCGTCGCTGGCGTTCGCGCCGCAGGCGTTCTTTCGCGCGGTCGATTTCGTCTCGGTCGGCGGCAACGACCTGCACCAGTTCTTTTTCGCCGCCGACCGCGGCAACGAGCGGGTGCGGCGGCGCTATGACACGCTCAACGCCGCCTATCTGCGCTTTCTGCAAGGGGTGCTGGCGCGCTGCGCCGACGCGGGCGCGCCGGTCAGCTTTTGCGGCGAGGCGGCGGGGCGGCCGCTGGAGGCGCTGGCGCTGGCGGCGCTGGGGTTCCGCGCGGTCTCGACCCGGCCCTCGGCGGTGGGCCCGGTCAAGCGGCTGTTGCGCGCCATCGACCTTGGCGAGGCGGCGCGGGTGCTGTCCGACGCGATGGCGCGCGACGCGCCGGTGCGCGACGCGCTCGACGCCTGGGTGCGCGGCGCGCGCGCGCTTGCGCAATGAGGAATTGCGGCTGACGCGCATGGCCGCCGGGGCGGCGTGCGATATACTCTCTCTGCAGATTGATCTGGGAGGATCGCCGTCATGCAGATGCCCGAACCCGATGCGCGCGTGATCGCCCGGCGCGACGAGATCTTGCGGCGGCTTCGCGACGTGCTGCCCGAAGACGCGATCATCAGCGCCGAGGCCGAACTGCGCGCCTATGAATGCGACGCGCTGACCGCCTACCGCTGTCCGCCGCTGGCGGTGATCCTGCCGCGCTCGACGGAGGAAGTCGCCGCCGCGCTGCGCCTGCTCCACGGCATGGGCGTGCCGGTGGCGCCGCGCGGCTCCGGCACGTCGCTGGCGGGCGGCGCGCTGCCGACCGCCGATTGCGTGGTCCTTGGCGTGGCGCGGCTCAACAAGGTTCTGGAGACGAACTATCCCGACCGCTATGTGCGCGTGCAAACCGGCGTCACCAACCTCAGCGTGACCGGCGCGGTCAGCGACGCGGGGTTCTTCTACGCGCCCGACCCCTCGTCGCAGCTCGCCTGCGCCATCGCGGGCAACATCGCGATGAACTCGGGCGGCGCGCATTGCCTGAAATACGGCGTGACCACCAACAACCTGATGGGCGTG